>Ga0181537_10005358_pt1 | contig 10379 bp, 10 predicted proteins | sample PEATcosm2014_Bin_39_FD_119765 | JGI IMG/M metagenome (GOLD analysis project Ga0181537, IMG submission 119765) | Peatland microbial communities from MTU Mesocosm Facility, Houghton, MI, USA - PEATcosm2014_Bin23_10_metaG | ecosystem: Environmental > Terrestrial > Soil > Wetlands > Peat | place... | reverse complement strand
CTCGGGATGAATTTCTCTTCCCGATCCTGTTGGCATTCATTCATCGGCAAGTCTATGACCTCTCCGATGGCTCTTAAACTATGCCCTCGATTCACTCAACCTCATCTGCGGCTCGAGCCTACGCTGCCCGCATCGCACGCTCCAGCCTCAATAATTGAGCTGTTGGTGCAAAAACACCGCGCTGCTGGGCACCTGGGAATCACGCCGCTCATAACGCGCTGAAGGGCATCCGGCCCTCCCGCTGCGCGCTGAGCTACTCCGGATGGGTCGCTTACCTCCATGTAAGCTCCGAAGCGGGCGCCGGGGGTGCGGCGCGACCGGTTATTTGGCTGCTAGCCGAGCTGCCGCGCGTAATAAAGGGCTTCGCGCGATTCGCCCTCGGGCAGGTTCGGAAAGCTCGCCAGGCGTGGCTCCTCCTCCCGGATAAAACCATTCTTCTCAAGCACGCGCTGCGACACGACATGGAACGGATGGCAGCGGGCGCACAGGGCCCGCAGGCCAATCTGCCGCGCAATCCGGATTACGCCGCCGAGCGCCTCGGTCGCATACCCGCAGCCCCAGGCATTCTTCGACAGGACATAGCCGGTGGTGGCCAGCTCGGAGGACTCGAAGGCAAGCCCGGTGCCACCCACCACACGGCGATCCTCAGCCGTTTCAATCAGCAGCGGGCCGGCCGACCAGCGTGCCCATTGCGCGTCGCTGAAGTTGATGAAACTGCGGCTGTCCTGAAGGCATTGGTGCCGGGGCCAGCTCACGTAACGGGTCACCTGGGGGTCCCCGCCATAGCCGCGGAAGATCACTTCGGCATCGGCCGCTACGGGCCGCCGAATGATCAGGCGCTCGGTATGGAACCGCTCGGCATCGCTCATGAACTGCCCTTTCCCGTACAACCTGCCCTCACGCCCATCCGAATTGACGGACGCGAAGACGCCAACAATACTATTTACATCAAGGAGTTACAGGATAGCGCGCCGCTTGCGGCACCGATCATCCCAACGCCCTGCTCCGTTAACGGCCATCGGAAGGCTGGGCTTTAGCGTGCCGCCATGCGAAGCGCTGCATCTAAGCGCAGCGTCACGCCATTGAGGTAGGGGCTGGTGACGAGGTTGAGCGCCTGGGCCGCGTACTCATCCGGATGGCCGAGGCGCTGGGGAAACGGCACGGTCGTGGCGAGGCTCGCGCGCACCTTCTCGGGCAGGCCCGCCATCATCGGCGTCTCGAATAAGCCCGGAGCAATCGTGCACACGCGTATGCCCAGCGGCGCCAGTTCACGCGCCGCCTGGAGGGTCAGCGAGACCACGCCGCCTTTGGAGGCGGCATAGGCCGCCTGCCCCACCTGACCTTCGAAGGCGGCGACCGAAGCCGTATTGATGATCACGCCGCGCTCGCCATCGGCCAGCGGTCCGAGACTCATCAGGTCGGCCACAAACAGGCGCATCAGATTGAAGGTGCCGACGAGGTTTACTTCAATGACACGCCGGAAATCATCGAGTGGCATCGGGCCGCTCTTGCCGACGATCTTGGCGCCCGGAGCGATACCCGCACAATTGATCAGGATGCGCGCCGCGCCCAGCGCAGCGCGCAGCGTCCCGACCGCGGCTTCGGCGCCGCTCGCGCTGGTCACATCGCAACGTGCGGCGACGCCGCCAAGCTCGCGCGCCAGCTGCTCGGCCTGTTCACCGTTGGCATCGAGCAGGCCGACCCATGCGCCGGCCCCGGCCAGGGCCCGCGCCGTGGCGGCGCCGAGACCCGAGGCCCCGCCACTGACCAGCGCGACCTGTCCCTTGATCTGCATGACTTACCCCTGCCGCCGGTGGCTCACGGTCGCTCGATCGCCATGGCCATGGCCTCACCGCCGCCGATGCACAGCGAGGCAATGCCGCTTCTCAAGCCATGAGACTCGAGCGCCGCCAGCAGCGTCACCAGCAGCCGCGCGCCGGAGGCACCAATGGGGTGGCCGAGCGCGCAGGCACCGCCATGGATGTTCACGCGCTGCGGATCGAGCTTCAAATCCTCGATGGCCGCCATCGTGACCACCGCGAAGGCCTCATTGATCTCATACAAATCTACATCGGCCGCGCGCCACGAGAGGCGCTCGAGCAACTTGCTGATGGCGCCCACCGGCGCCGTCGTGAACCAGGCGGGTGCCTGCGCATGGCTGCTGTGGCCACGCACAATGGCACGTGGCGCGAGTCCGCGCCGCTCGGCCTCGGAACGCCGCATCAACACCAGTGCGGCGGCGCCGTCGGAGATCGAGGAGGAATTTGCCGCCGTCACGGTACCGTTTTCTGCGAATGCGGGTTTCAGTGTCGGGATCTTTTCCGGCCGCGCCTTGAGCGGCTGCTCATCCACACTGATGCTCCTGAGCGGGTTGCGGCCGGCCGCAACAGCCACGATCTCGCCGCTGAAGCGGCCGCCCTCGATGGCCGCGCGTGCGCGGCTCAACGAGCGCAGCGCAAACTCATCCTGCGCGGCGCGCGTAAAGCCGTACTTTGCGGCGGTGGTCTCGGCAAACGTGCCCATCAGGCGCCCCTTCTGGTAGGCATCCTCCAGGCCATCGAGAAACATGTGATCGAGCACCTGGCCATGCCCGAGGCGGTAACCGGCGCGTGCTCGATCCAGCAGGTAGGGGGCATTGGACATGCTCTCCATGCCGCCGGCAACTGCCACCAGCGCCGAGCCCACGCTCAGCAGATCATGCGCCAGCGCCACGGCCTTGAGGCCCGAGCCACAGACCTTGCTGATCGTGGTGCAGGGCACGCTCTCGGGCAGACCGCCACCGAGCGCTGCCTGGCGGGCCGGGGCCTGCCCCACACCTGCGCTGAGCACGCAACCCATCAGTACCTCGGAAACCTCCGCCGCGGGCACGCCGCTGCGCTCAAGGGCCGCGCGGATTGCAGCCGCACCCAGTGCCGGTGCCGTAAGTTCCTTCAACTCGCCCTGGAAGCCGCCCATGGGCGTGCGCGCGGAACTGACAATGACTACCGGATCATCGCTCGACACAGTGCAGCCCCCTGGCGCGATCAGCCATGCGGTCACGATAGCAGAGGGCTCTGACTGTAGGCAGCTACAGATCGCTCAAGCTGGTCGGCGCCCGGCGCGGCTGGAGCCCGCATTCACGGGTCGCTGCATCCTCCCACCACCAGCGCCCGGCACGATGATCCTGCCCCGGCTCAATCGCCCGCGTGCAGGGCGCACAGCCAATGCTTGGATAGCCCGCATCGTGCAGTGGGTTGTAGGGCAGTTTGTGTTCGCGGATGTAGCCCCAGATCTCGCTCTCGGTCCACGGCAGCAACGGACTCACTTTCTGCATGCGGTAGCGCTCGTCCCACTCGACCGGCTGGACACCTGCGCGGGCCTCGGATTGTTCCGAGCGCACGCCAGTGACCCAGGCACCGTAGCCGGCGACCGCACGTTTGAACGGTTCAAGCTTGCGGATGCCGCAGCATCCCTGCCGCTGCTCGAGCCCGTTGTAGAAGCCATTGATGCCATTTTCGCCGACCCAGCGCTGCACGGCCCGCCCATCCGGGTAATAGACCCGGATGCGACGCTCATAGCGTCGCTCGATGCGCGCCAGCAGCTCCAGCGTCGGCTCCGGCAGGCGCCCGGTATCCACGGTAAAAATGTCGATCTGCGGCACGGCGGTGAAGATCAGGTCCGTCAGTACGGCCGACTCGGCACCCAGGCTGCTCGAGTAGACGACCCGTCCAAACTGCCGGACGGCATCCCGCAGCAGCGCCACCGAATCCGCGACGCGCTCGGTGAGTTGCGGGGCCGCCTCTGCCAATAGCACCTGGTTCATGGCGCCATTGTCGGCATTGCCCTTATAACTTTGGGCTATCTAAGTAACCGGCTTGTCACCGCAAGACGCCTATTTGCGCCGTAGCGGCGCCTTGAAGCCCGATGGCTGCCTTGCCCGGCACAGGGCCCTGCCACTGGACGCAACGAACCGCCAAGGCCCGCCAGCTTCATTACTGAGCCGCCTCCAGATCGCCTAAGCCGGCGCAGTCAGTAATTTACGATAGACGGTCCAGCCACCACGCGGGCCGGCACCGAACTCCTCATAGAACCTCATGGCGCGGGTATTCCAATCGAGGACTGCCCATTCGAGCCGCCCGCAGCCGCGATCATGCGCGCGCTGCTCAACCGCCTCCAGCAATGCGCGGCCCACGCCGGCGCCGCGAAACTGCGGACGCACGAACAGGTCCTCCAGGTAGATGCCGGGCTTGCACAGGAACGTGGAGTAGTTGAAAAAATACAGCGCGAAGCCTGCCACCTGCCCTTCGGACTCGGCCATGATGACGCGCGCGTAGGGTTCGGCCCCGAACAGGTGGCGCTCGAGCTCGCTGACGCTGCCATTGAACTGGTCGCGCAGCTGTTCGAAATCCGCCAGTTCACCGATCAGCTCATGGATGACGGCGGTATCGGACTTGCGGGCATCGCGCACAGTGAGCATTGCTGGACCTCCGGGCCCAGTCTAGGGCATCCGCCGCCCTCTGCCGAACGGATGCGTGCCGAGCAGACTGCGCAGATGCTCCAGTTCATCCATCAGATCCAGTGCGAGCGCAACGCCAGCGAGGTTCACACCGAGATCCCGCTGCAGGCGCACAGCCGCCTGCGCGCGGCGCAGGCCGTCACCCGGCAGGCGCCACTCCTCCATACGAGAGCCCACGGGCACGAGGACCCCTTCTTCGACCAGCTCGATGATCTGCCGGCGCTCCACGGCACAGACCCGGCTGAACTCATCGAGTGTCAGCAGGGTCTCGGAGGTGTAGAGGAAGCCACTGACTTCAGTGGGTAGCTTGCTGTTCATGCTCTTACACCCCCAGGGAGGCGCGTGGATTGAAAGGCAGGGCCGCAGCCATCTGGGCATACAGGGACTTCGCCGCCTCGGTATCGGCGGCTGGCAAAGCGATGCCAAGCACCGCATACAGGTCCCCTGGCGTGCTGGCCGGAATACCGCGTCCCTTGAGCCGGAGCGTCGTGCCACCACGCGAACCGGCCGGGATCTTCAATTGCACGGCGCCGCCGGGTGTCGGCACCGGCACGCTCGCGCCGAGCGCCGCTTCCCACGGTGCCACCGGCAGATCCAGGTACAGATCAGAGCCATCGACCCGATACAGCGGGTGCGGTTGAAAGGCGATCTCCAGATACAGATCGCCGGCGCCGGACTGACCGGGGGCGCTGAAGCCCTGCCCCGCCAACCGAATCTGCTGTCCGGCGCGGATGCCTTTGGGAATCTTGACGTTCAACTGCCGCTCCACAGTCACCAGGTGACCCTGTGCGTCCAGTTCGGGCACGCGCAGGCCAAAGCTGCGCGTCGCGCCTTGCAGCGAGGCCTCCAGATCGACCAGCACGCGGGCATGATGATCCGCAGGCGCCGCCTGACGATTGCCGCGCGCGCCGGAACGGCCGCGCTGGCCGAACAGCGCCTCAAAAAAATCACTGTCGCCGCCCATGTCGGCGCCCGCTGCGCCGCCACCGAACTCAAAGCCGGTGCCCCAGTCCGGCGGCGGCCGGAAGTCCTCGCCGCTCTTGGGACCGGAACCCAACTGGTCGTAGGCTGCTCGCTTCTCGGGATCCTGCAGAACCGCGTAGGCTTCGCCGACATCCTTGAAGCGCTGCTCCGCGTCGGCTTCCTTGCTGACATCCGGATGGTACTTGCGCGCCAGCTTGCGGTAGGCCTGCTTGATCTGATCCTGGGTCGCGTCGCGGGCCAATCCCATGACTGCGTAGTAGTCCTTGAACTTCATACTGCTCCTGATCTGCACCCGCCCCTACCGGGCGCGTGATCGCATCGACTTGCGAATAGTTTACGCCATCAGTCAAGCCCCCTCCGATGCCCGCCTCGTGGGCGGCGACCCGGCGCTCCAGAGCGCGGGCTCCCCTACAATGGCGCCGTGATCAGCTTCCGAAATGTCAGCCTCCGGCGCGGCCCGCGCGTCCTGTTTTCCCAGGCGACCTTCAGTCTGTTCCGCGCCGAGAAAACCGGCATTGTCGGCGCCAACGGCACCGGCAAGTCGAGTCTGCTGGCGCTGATTCGCGGCGAGCTGACGCCCGACAGTGGCGAATTTGAGCTGCCGGGCAACCTGGTGCTGGCCAGCGTCGCGCAGGAAATTGCCGCCGATGGGCGGCCCGCGCTCGAGTTCGTCCAGGACGGAGATGCCGAACTGCGCGCGCTGCAACGCCAGCTCGCGAGTGCCGAAGCCCTGGATGACGGGCATCAGCTTGCCCACCTGCACGCCGATCTTGAAGTGATCGGCGGCTATACGGCTGCGGCACGTGCCGCGCAGCTGCTCGCCGGGCTCGGCTTCGCCCCGGGCGATGAGCGGCGCGCGGTAGCAGAATTCTCCGGTGGCTGGCGGGTACGGCTGGCTCTTGCCCAGGCGCTGATGTGCCGCTCCGATGTACTGCTGCTCGATGAGCCCACCAACCACCTTGATCTTGATGCAGTCGTGTGGCTGGAGGACTGGCTGCGCCTCTATCCGGGCACGCTGCTGGTGATCAGTCACGACCGCGAATTCCTCGACCATGTGGTCACGCGCATCGTCAGCATCGAGAGCGATGCCATCAGCACCTACACGGGCAACTACTCGGAATTTGAATCCCAGCGTGCCGCGCGACTGGCTGAACGCGCGGCCGCCTTCGTGCGCCAGCAGCGCGAGATCGCCCATGTGCAGGATTTTGTGCGTCGCTTCCGTGCCGCCGCCAGCAAGGCCCGGCAGGCGCAGAGCCGCATCAAGTGGCTCGAGCGCCTAGAACGCATTGCTCCGGCCCATGTGGATTCCCCGTTCCACTTCAGCTTCCTCGAGCCGGCGCGGCTGCCACGTCCGCTGCTCAGCATCGATCGCGGCGTCGCCGGCTATGGCAGCACCGCTATTTTGACGGGACTCGGCATCAGCATCCTGCCGGGGGACCGCATCGCCCTGCTGGGCCGCAATGGCGCCGGCAAGTCTACCATGATGCGTACGCTGGCTGGGGTGAATCCGCTGCTCGAAGGCAACCGCATGGCCGCCGCGGACCTGGACATTGGCTACTTCGCCCAGCATCAGCTCGAGCAGCTCGAGGGCGGCGAGACGCCCCTCTGGCATCTGAAACGACACGGCGGCAGCACACTCGCTGCGGCGACCGAGGCCGAGCAACGCAGCTTCCTCGGCAGCTTTGGCTTTTCAGGCGATCGCGTGTTCGAAGCCGTAGCGCCATTCTCCGGCGGCGAGCGGGCGCGCCTGGTGCTGGCACTCGTGGTCTCACGCCGCCCGAATCTGCTGCTGCTCGATGAGCCGACCAACCATCTGGACCTGGAGATGCGTCACGCGCTCGCCATGGCACTGCAGGATTTCACCGGGGCGATCGTGCTCGTGTCGCACGACCGGCATCTGCTGCGCGGTGTTGCCGATCTTCTATGGCTCGTGGCAGACGGACACGCACAGCCATTTGATGGTGATCTGGATGACTATGAGCAGTGGCTGCGCAGCGCAGCGCCCGGCCGCGCGGTCGCAGAGCCCGTTGCTCAGCACAGCAGCTCACGGAGCAACGAAGGGCGCGATGCGGAGCGCACGCGCAAGCGGCTGGAGGCCGAGGAGCGCGCACGCGTCGCGCCACTGCGCGCCGAGATTCAGCGTTGGGATCTGGAGATCAGCCGACTCGGGACCACGGCTGCGGCGCTCGAGCAGCGGCTGGCAGATCCGGAGCTTTATGCGGCGGCGAAGCGCGACGCATTGACGCAGCTGCTTGCCGAGCAGGCTGAGGTGCGCCGCCGGTTGAGTGCTGCAGAGGAAGCTTGGCTCACTGCGGGCGAGGCGCTGGAGCGTGCCGCCAGCAGTCGCTGATTTGCTGCGGTTCAGGCCCGATCAGGCTCGTTCATAGCGCGGCAGGAAGAACAGCAGCGCGATGGCGCCGAACACCAGCGCCATCAGCACCCTGAGTATCAGGGTGTAGCCGACGGCCAGGTGCTCGAGTGACCAGGCAGTGGCCTGAGGACCAAACGCTGCCGCAGTGCCGTAGGCGGCGAAGAATGTTCCATAGATGCGGCTGTAATAGCGCAGTCCGAAGTAACGTCTGACGAGATAGGCGATCACATCGGATTCGCCACCGACGGCGAGTCCGACGAACATCACCGCGATGAAGACCCAGAAGCCACTGACCCCCAAGATTAGCGCGCCGATCCCTAAGATTGGTGCCAGCAGATAGGTCTGCGCGACGCGCGGTGCAAAAGCCCGGTCGATGAACCAGCCGGATGAGATCCGGCCGACGACCACGGCGATCCACAGGGCTGACTGCACGCTGGCTGCCTCGTGGGCCGGGACCCCGCGACTCTTGAGCAGCGGCACCAGGTGAAAGGCGATGGTTTGCAGGCTCAAGCCTACGAGGAAGAAGGCGATGAGCAGGACCCAATACCGTGCGGTGCAAACAACCTCCCATAGTTTCATGCCGGAGTGCGCCGCAACTGCTTCTGCCTGCAGCTTGCCCGCTCCGGCATCACCATCTACGGCCAGCCCGAGCGCGGCCGGAGATTCCTGGATCAGCAGCGCCAGCAGCGGCACCGTGACAAAGGCGATGAACGCGCCAATGCACAGGTAGGCATTGCGCCAGCCGAAGTGCTCGATCAGCCACTGTGCCACCTGCGACCAGAAGGCCCCGCCGATGCCGACACCGGCCAGCGTGATGCCCAGCGCCAGTCCTAGCCTGCGGTTGAACCAGGAAGAGACCAGGCGGCTGAAGACCACCTGCGTGGTGCCCATGCAGAACACCACCAGCGCCAGGTAGCGCACGACATAGCCCCAGATGTGGCCATCCATGAACTTGAAGGAGGCGATGATCAGCGCTTCCATCAGAAAGGAGCCGACCAGCATGCGACGCACGCCAATGCGATCCGTCAGCGCGCCAATGAAGGGTGCCGAGATCGGGCTGCCAATTGCGGCGACGCTGCTACCGTAGAGAATCTGGCTGTTGCTCCAACCGAGCTCGGCGCCCACCGGGCCACCGAAGATCGAGGTCAGCGAGATCACCAGCACCGAGAAACTGCAGGCCACGCCGAGCGCCGCCAGCGCGACGATCACCCAGCCGTAGAAAAATTGCGGGCGCGCGCCCTGTGTCCCCGCTGCTCCAGGTTCGATCACGATTTGACTCCGCCGGCGCCGAAGATCAGATACAGCAGGGCCCGCGGGCTGCTCAGCAGCGACCAGGCAAATGACCACACGTCGGCGCGGTTGAGCCGCGCCGTGGCCTGCCAGCCCACCGGCAGGTTCAGCCGGATATCAAATACTACCCGGCCCTCGGCCACGCGGCAGCGCGCAATGCGCCCGTCGAGTTCGACACCCTCCAGCCCGCTGACACTCATCTTCATGGCATCACTCTCCTAAAGCCTGTGGGCCAGATCCGCCCCCGAGCGGATGGCGGCACCGACGTTGTTGCCGACTCCGGCATCGCCAATGACCTGAGCAAAGACCCCGAGGGCTTGCAATGCCTCGTGCAGGCTCGAGTCCGGCTCGCGTGGCAGCGCCACAACGACCTGGTCGGCCCGGATCTTCAGGCGCTCGCGGTGCTGATCATCAATGACCAGCACATCGCGTTCGCGGATCTGCGCAACCCGTACGCCCACATAGGCCTCAATGCCAAGACCTGGCATCTGGACCATGGCCGCGTAGGCGCTCTCCATGTGCGAGAGCCCGGCGCCGAGCTCCTTGGGGTGCCCGGACTCAAGCAATGTGACGTGGCTACCCGGACTGCGCGCACCGACCGTCACCGCAACGGCCACGGCTTCCTGGCCGCCGCCCACGATCGCAACGTGCCGTCCCCAGGTGGCCGTCACCGCAAGCGCCGCCTCGATGCCGAGCACCTGTGGACGATCGGCTCCGGGACAGGCGGGCAAGGTCGCGAGCTTGCGGCCCTGCGCCAGCACCACGACCTCCGCTGCGGCAGCGACTATGCCGGCTGCACTGGCCGACACTCCAAACTCAAAGCGCACGCCGGCCTTGAGACACTCGGCATACAGCCAATCGCGAAGCTTGAGGTAGATGGCGCCGCCCTCGCAACGCCCGATGGTCTCCAGCTGGCCGCCGGCGACGGTCTCGCGCTCCAGCACCGTCACCTGGTGTCCGCGCAGCGCGGCAACGCGCGCCGCCTCCAGACCGGCAGGACCCGCCCCGACAATCAGTACGCTGCGCGTGATCTGCGCCGGCTTCGAAAGCTGTTGCCACTCGGCACCGGCCGTGGGGTTCACGGCGCACAGCTCTGCGGCCTTCGCGGGTGGCGCCCGAAAGATCTCGAGACAGCGCATGCAATATATGCATGGACGGATCGCATCCAGGCGACCTGCCAGCACTTTGCCGGGCAGGTCCGGGTCCGCCAGCAGTGGCTTGCCGATCTGGATGACATCG
>Ga0181537_10005357_pt1 | contig 10380 bp, 8 predicted proteins | sample PEATcosm2014_Bin_39_FD_119765 | JGI IMG/M metagenome (GOLD analysis project Ga0181537, IMG submission 119765) | Peatland microbial communities from MTU Mesocosm Facility, Houghton, MI, USA - PEATcosm2014_Bin23_10_metaG | ecosystem: Environmental > Terrestrial > Soil > Wetlands > Peat | place... | reverse complement strand
GTCACGTCCTGGATCTGCACGCCGATCCAGCCGCGCTGCACCTTGCCGGATGCGCGAAGCTGATCGATCACCGGCTTGGCCATGCTCGAGGGAATGGCGAAGCCGATGCCGACCGAGCCGCCATTGGGCGAATAGATCGCGGTGTTAATGCCGACGACCTGGCCGTTGAGATTGAAATCCGGCCCGCCCGAATTGCCGCGGTTGATCGAAGCGTCGATCTGCAGGAAATCGTCGTAGGGGCCTTCATGGATGTCGCGCGAACGCGCCGAGATAATGCCGGTGCTGACCGTGCCGCCCAAGCCGAAGGGATTGCCGACCGCCAGCACCCAATCGCCGATTTGGGCCTGGCTGCTGTCGCCCCAGGAGACGTAGGGCAGCGGATCCTTGGCGTCGATCTTGATCAGAGCCAAATCGGTCTTGGGATCGCGGCCGATCACTTTCGCCGGATGCCGGGTGCCGTCCTGGAAGATCACCGTTACTTTGTCGGCGTGATCGACGACGTGGTTGTTGGTGACGATATAGCCCGCGGGATCGATGATGAAGCCCGAGCCCAGCGCGACCGTCTGGCCATGCGGCATGGAAAAGCCCTGGCCCTGCTGTTGCTGCTGCTGAAAGAATCGGCGCAGGAAATCGTCGAAGGGCGAAGGCGGAAAGCCTTGCGGTAAACCCTGGTTCGGGCCCGCATCCTGGTCGCCGCTGTCGTCGTCGAGGACAGCGTTCGCCTGTTCGGTGACCGAGATGTTGACCACCGCCGGCAGCACCTGTTTCACGATCGGCGCGAAGCTCGGCAGCGCCACCGTGGCCGAAGCGGGCACCGTGGTATCGGCGAAAGCGAGCGGCGCCGCAACGAGGCTGAGCGCCAAGCAGAGAGAAAAGGCGGCAGCCCTTATTTTGCCTCCGCTCTTAACGAGCTGCGCGGCGCGCACCGGATGGCGGGAAAGGAATGAACGAATCATGGCGAGACCTCGTGGCGAGATTGATGTTTTTTTGATGCGGCACCATGGGACGGCGTGGATTACGCCATTCCTTCGCGACAATTAAATTCACGTAATGTGGCGGATTAGAGGCGGCCGTGGCAGTGCTTGAACTTCTTGCCCGAACCGCAGGGGCAAGGCGCATTCCGGGGCGTGCCTGCCCAGGGACCGGGTAAAGACCCGGCAGATGATGGGCCGCCGGCAGGTGCGGCGGTGACGTCTGCCATCGTCACCGGATTCTGGGCCGGATCTTGGCGGCTTTCGACCATCGGATGCGATGGCGGCGGCGGCACGGATCCCGGCCGATCGAGCTTCAATTCCACATGCGCCAACACGCTGGTCGCCTGTTCGCGCAGACCGACCAGCATCGTCTGGAACAGATCGAAGGCCTCGCGCTTGTATTCGTTGAGCGGGTCGCGCTGCGCATAGGCGCGCAGGCTGATGCCCTGGCGGAGATGATCGAGGGTGGAGAGGTGATCTTTCCACGACTGGTCGAGCGTCTGCAGCACCAGGCTGCGTTCGGCCAGACGCATGATCTCAGGTCCGTAATTCGCCGCCTTCTGCGCCATCTTGGCTTCGACCGCCTGGAGCATGCGATCGCGAATTTCGGTGTCGGAGATGCCCTCTTCCTTGGCCCAGACGGCGACCGGCAAGTCGAGATTGAAGACCCGGAGCGATTCTTCATGCAGTGCCTCGACATCCCATTCGTCGGGCAGCGCGTTCTCGGGAATGCAGCGCTCGACCATCGACTCGACGACTTCCTGGCGCATGTCGGCGACCATGGAAGAAACATCCTGATCGCTCATGATCTCGCGGCGCTGCTGATAGACCACTTTGCGCTGATCGTTCATCACGTCGTCGAAGCGCAGCAGATGCTTGCGCATCTCGTAGTTGCGCGCCTCGACCTTCTCCTGCGCCTTCTCCAGCGCCTTGTTGATCCAGGAGTGGATGATCGCCTCGCCCTCCTGCAGGCCGAGCTTCTGCAACATCCCGTCCATGCGCTGCGAGCCGAAGATGCGCATCAGATCGTCCTCAAGCGAGACGAAGAATTTCGAGGCGCCCGGATCGCCCTGGCGGCCAGACCGGCCGCGCAACTGGTTGTCGATGCGCCGGCTTTCGTGACGCTCGCTGCCGATGACGTAGAGCCCGCCCGCCTCGACCGCCGCGTCATGCGCGATCTTGATCTCGGCGCGGATCTCGGCCGCGCGCCGGTCGCGCGCCACGGGATCGTTGATCGCCGGCAGTTCCTGCTTCAGGCGCATGTCGAGATTGCCGCCGAGCTGAATGTCGGTGCCGCGGCCGGCCATGTTGGTGGCGATGGTCACGGCGCCGGGCTGGCCGGCCTGGGCGATGATGAAGGCCTCTTGCTCGTGATAGCGGGCATTCAGCACGTGGTGCGGAAGCTTGTGCTTCTTGAAGAGTTCGCTGAGCGTCTCGGATTTTTCGATGCTGACGGTGCCGATCAGGACCGGCTGCTTGCGCGCCCGGCATTCCATCACCTGCTTCAGGATGGATTCGTTCTTCTCGCGCGCGGTGCGATAGACCTCGTCGTCCGAATCCTTGCGGATACAGGCTTCGTTGGTCGGGATCTCGATGACCTCGAGCTTGTAGATGTCCTGGAACTCGTTGGCCTCGGTCATCGCCGTGCCGGTCATGCCGGCGAGCTTCGGATAGAGGCGGAAATAATTCTGGAAGGTGATCGAAGCCAGGGTCTGATTCTCGTTCTGGACGTTGACGCCTTCCTTGGCCTCGAGCGCCTGGTGCAGCCCCTCGGAATAGCGTCGGCCTTCCATCATGCGGCCGGTGAATTCGTCGATGATGACGACCTTGCCGTCGCGCACGATGTAATCGGTGTCGCGCGAGAAAAGCTTGTGCGCCCGCAGCGCCTGGTTGACGTGATGCACCAGAGACAGATTGTGGATGTCGTAAAGCGTGCCGGCCTTCATCAGGTCGGCTTCGCGCAGCAAATTCTCGATCTTCTCCACCCCCGCCTCGGTGAGCGTGACCGCGCGCTGTTTCTCGTCCTTCTCGTAATCCTCGACGGCGAGGAACGGGATGAGCTGGTTGACGCCGCGATAAAGCTCGGAGGAATCCTCGGTCGGGCCGGAGATGATCAAGGGCGTGCGCGCCTCGTCGATCAGGATCGAGTCCACCTCGTCGACGATGGCGTAGCTGAACGGCCGCTGCACCATGTCTTCGATGCGGAACTTCATGTTGTCGCGCAGATAATCGAAACCGAATTCGTTGTTGGTGCCGTAGGTGACGTCGCAGGCATAGGCCTGGCGGCGCTCGGGATCGGTGAGATTGTGCACGATGACGCCGACCGACAATCCCAGGAACTTGTAGATCTGGCCCATCCACTCGCTGTCGCGCTTGGCCAGATAATCGTTCACGGTGACGACGTGCACGCCCTTGCCGGCCAACGCATTAAGATAAACCGGCAAGGTCGCCACCAGCGTCTTGCCTTCGCCGGTTTTCATCTCGGCAATCATGCCACGGTGCAAAACGGCGCCGCCCAGCAACTGGACGTCGAAGGGCCGTTGTCCGAGGGTACGCTTGGCCGCCTCGCGAACCGTGGCGAAGGCCTCGGGCAGCAGATTGTCGAGTTTTTCGCCGTCGGCGAGCCGTTTTTTGAAGATTTCGGTACGCGCGCGCAAATCCGAATCGGACAAGGAAGCGGTTTCCGCCTCCAACCGGTTGACGTCGTCAACGATGGATTGCAGTCCCTTGATATAGCGTTCGTTGGCTGAGCCGAAAAGCCGTCGGGCAAGGACGCCGATCATCAAGACCTCGAAAGCGGACAGGCGGGCGGCGGTACGCCGCGGCGACGTAAACAGAGAGATAGGGACATATAATGCGAGTGTCAATTCGGGCGCCCGGCCCGGAGACCGGAAAGTTGCCCGGAAAGTCGCCAAAATTAACGCTTCCGGTGCTTGTTCTGAGGGCGGTGATATGCTTTATGAGCGGCCTGCGCCCCGCGCCCCTGCCGCGGAGCACGGCTGAAAGGATTTTCCATGATTGTGACAGCGCGCCGCGCGATTTTCGCTTGCCTGACCCTCGTGCTGGCTTCCGGCCCCGCTTTGGCGCAATCCGGCGACCCGGTGGTGGCCCATGTCAATGGCGAGGCGCTGCACCGTTCCGACGTGGTGATCGCCTATCAGGCGCTGTCTCCCGAAGTCCGGCAGAATTTCACCCTCGAGCAGGCCTATCCCCAGGTGATCGATCAGCTGGTGAGCATGACGGTGATCGAGCAGGCCGCGCGCAAGGCCAAGGTCGACGCCGACCCCATCGTCAAGCGCCGCATGGCGCTGGCCGACGACCAGATTCTGCAGGACGCCTATTTCAATTCGCTCCTGCAGCAGCAGATCACCAAGGACAAGGTTCAAGCCGCCTACGACCAATACGTCAAAAGCGCCCCCGGCCAAGAAGAGATCGACGCCCGCCATATCCTGGTGCAGACCGAAGCCCAAGCCAACGACATCATCGCCCAGTTGAAGAAGGGCGCCGATTTCGCGACCCTGGCCAAGCAAAACACCCTCGACCCCGCCGGCAAGACTTCGGGCGGCGATCTCGGCTGGTTCGGGAAGAACGACATGGATCCCGACTTCGCCGCCGCCGCTTTCAAGCTGAAGAAGGGCGAATACACGCAGACCCCGGTGCACACACAATATGGCTGGCACGTGATTCTCTGCGTCGACCGCCGGCCATTGCAGGTGCAAACCTACGACCAGATGGCGCCGAAGCTGGCCCAGCAAATGGCGCAAGGCATCATCGGCGCGCAGGTCAAGAATCTCGATTCCCAGGCCAAGGTCGAAATCTTCGCGCTCGACGGCAGCAAGCTGCCCGCGCCCGGGTCGGCGCCGGCGGCTTCAAGCTCGAATGCGGGCGGGTCCAAGCCCGTTGGCATGACGACGGGCGGATCGGCACCTGGCGCTCCGACGCTGTCGCCCGCGACCGCGCCGGGCCAGCTCAACAAGCCCTGAGCCGGGGGTAATTCGCCCGCGCCGGACATGACCGAGATTTCGCCGCTCGCGCCCGAACGTTTCCCCGACCTGCCGCCCATTGCCGGGGTAAAGCTGGCCACGGCGCATTGCGGCATCCGTTATAAGGGCCGCACCGATCTGATGGTGGCGCTGCTCGATCCCGGCACAACCGTCGCCGGTGTCTTCACCCGTTCGCTCACCCCGGGAGCGCCCGTGGATTGGTGCCGCAAGGCGCTGCCGCGCGGAAAAGCGCGCGCCATCGTCGTCAATTCGGGTAATGCCAATGTCTTCACCGGCAAAGCGGGGCGCAAGGCCGCCGAGGAAACCGCCAAGACCATGGCGAAACTCGTCGGCTGCGATCCGCGCGAAGTCTATGTCTCCTCGACCGGCGTAATCGGCGAGGCGCTGGCCTACCAGAAAGTCACCGCGGCGCTGCCGGGCGCGGTCGCGGTTGCCGCGGCGGATATCTGGGATCAGGCCGCGCGGGCGATCATGACCACCGACACCTTTCCCAAGGGTTCGGTGCGTATCGCCAGGATCGGCGGCGTGAAGGTGATCGTCGCCGGCATCGCCAAGGGCTCGGGCATGATCGCGCCCGACATGGGCACCATGCTGGCCTATGTCTTCACCGACGCGAAAATACCGGCCAAGGCGCTGCAATCCATGCTCAAGGACGGCAACGAGCGCGCCTTCAATTCGATCACGGTCGACGGCGACACCTCGACCAGCGACACGCTGCTGCTCTGCGCCACCGGCAAGGCCGCGCATAAGCGCGTCACATCGGCCGCCGATCCGTTGCTCAAGGATTTCCGCAAGAAACTCGACGAAGTGCTGATCGATTTAGCACAGCAGATCGTGCGCGACGGCGAAGGCGCCGAGAAATTCGTCACCATCGATGTTTCGGGCGCGGCCTCGAACCAGGCCGCCAAACGCATCGGCCTGGCGATCGGCAATTCGCCCTTGGTCAAAACCGCGATCGCCGCCGGCGACGCCAATTGGGGCCGCATCGTCATGGCGGTGGGCAAGGCGGGCGAGAAGGCCGACCGCGACCGGCTGGCGATCTGGGTCGGCGGGGTCAAAATCGCGTCCCAAGGCGGTCCGGTTCCCGGCTATGACGAGGCGCCGGTGGCCCGGCACATGGCCGGACGCGACATCCGCCTCGCGGTCGATCTCGGCATCGGCAAGGGACGCTGGACGGTGTGGAGTTGCGATTTGACGCACCGCTACATCGACATCAATGGCAGCTACCGGAGCTGACATTCCCGGCGCGCCGGCGGCCGGTCTTCCGGTGGCCAGCCTTCCGGTGGTGTGCGCCGCGCTGATCGACGCCGATGGGCGCGTGCTTCTGACCGAGCGGCCGGCGGGCAAGCCGATGGCGGGCTTATGGGAATTTCCCGGCGGCAAGATCGTGCCCGGCGAAACCCCCGAGGCGGCGCTGATCCGCGAACTCAAGGAAGAGCTCGGCATCGACGTGGCCGAATCCTGTCTTTCGCCCTTCGCCTTCACCTCGCACCGCTACGAGGATTTTCACGTCCTGCTGCTGCTCTATCTCTGCCGCCGCTGGCAGGGAATGGCGGTTGCGCGCGAGGGCCAGAAACTGGCCTGGGTGCGCAAGGAGAAGCTCGGCACCTATGCCATGCCCCCGGCCGATAAGCCGCTTGTGGTCATGTTGCAGGACCTGCTCTAGAGTTGTCGCCATGAAACCCCGTCACGCCCCGATCCTTGCACCCATCATCGCCTTGAGCTTGGCCGTCCTGCTTGCCGGTTGCGGCTGGGGCGAAAGTCAGGATATCGAAATTCTCAAATCCGATTCGAACGGGATCGTCATAAGAGCCGGCAGAAACACCACCCCCGACCGGGTGGCGACCATCTATTGCCAAGCCAGCCATAAATTGATGCAGCCGCGGGGCGCGGACATCATCGACCAATATCAAAAGGTCTATTACTACGCCTGCCTCTAGGGGGTTTTCAGCCCGGCGCCCAGGCCGTGAGCGAGATTACCTGGAAACTGGCGTAGATGCGGCCGCCGGGTGCCGGAAAACGCTGACGGTAGATATCGCCCGCCCGCGCCAGCGTGCCGCGCCGGGTAAGACCCCGGCGGCGCTCGATCAGCGCGTTGCTTTCGCCCATGGCGCGCAGATCGCGCATCAAGGCATTGAGATCGGCATAGGTCACCTCGATGCGGTCGCCATCCACCACCGGCTCCTTGAAACCCGCGCGCTGAAGCAGACTGCCCAGATCGCGCAGATCGGCGAAGGGCGAGACCCGCGGCCCGGCCCCGCCTTCGATTTCGAGTTCGGCTTCCATCAGCGCGGTGCCCAGCTCGGTCAGGGTCTCGCCGCCGAACAGCGACGCCAGCAACAGCCCGCCGGGCTTCAAGGCCTGGCGCAACTGGATGAGCGCGCCCGGCAGATCATTGGTCCAATGCAGCACCAGATTGCTCAACACCAGATCGAAGGATTGCGGAGCAAAAGGCAGATATTCGGCCTCGCAAGCGAGCGCCGGCTTGGGCGCGCGGGCGGCGAATTCCGGCGCCGGATCGGCCGAGACCAGGGTTGCGATCCCGCCCCTGCCCCGCAAGGCCCGCGCCACCACCCCGTCGCGGCAGCCGAGATCGAGCGCCACGGGAAAGCGCCGCTTCACGTCGTCGAGCCGGTCGGCAAGCACCTCCGCCGCCTCCTTGACCAGGAAATCGGCCTGTTCGGGGAGATTGGCGGCGCGCGCCCGATGGCGGCGCAGCGCCCGGGAATCGAACAGCAAAACGGCGGATTTATCGGACATGCCGCTTAGATACAACTAGCCATAAGTTTCAAGGATTTTCTCTACTTCTAACGGCCCCTTACCAAACAAAACCCATTTGCCATTAGACATTTTGTGCACCAAATCTTTGTGTTCGTGACGTTTTAGATATGTTCGGACATCACTCACATCTCGAATTTTCGTACGTGCGCCGCTTAACAATTCTGCCTCTGTAAGTCCATCAACGGCGCTGTAAAGCAGCACTAGAAGTCTTTCGGGTCCACCTAAGTTTGGATTCGTAGTTCTTAGGAGACCATCGATTTCTTGAACAAGAGGAATTTTTCTTGATGCCAAAAACCTTATCGCTTCCTCAGGATTGGGTATCTCACTTTCCTTTAAGATTTCTATCATGATCCACGCGGCCATCTGGTAGATCAGGGCGGCGTCTATAGTCAGAGGGTCAACATCTTTTAAATGTACCGCGTTTTTACGAGAGCGAAAGTCATATAGAGCACGAGATAGACGCCCAACGTGGATACGAAGTCCGTCAGACCCCGAAACCCCTTCCAAGTGTTTGACGCAGGCGTCCACATTAAAATTTGATTTCAATGGAGTATGCGTTCCGGTTACAAAGTGCTCCGAAACTCGGAGAGCAGCCTCTACAAATTGTCCACTATGCCGCAGCACTCCAGGAGGATCTTGGGCGACAAAACGTTCTGAAATTTTGTAGAAACTCGCAAATAAGTTAGCCACCAACTTATCATCGCTGAGCTTGCTTTTTAGGTGATTTTTAATTTCTTGAAACATGGTTTGGTTGGGGGTTGGGATTTATAAGGATTTATATTTCCAAGGATTAGTTTTTGTTCCACCGCCCTCGCGTTCGAGCAAGCTGTTTTGGACGAGGCGCATTAAAGTTACCGCTATGGCATTTCTTTCAAAGTGAGCCGCCCGCTTTTTTAGGGCTGCTTGAGTCTCTATATCCGTCTTTGGTTGTTTAAAAAATCCTCCATCAATAAGCGTTTTAATCGGACCAGTACTCCCAGCGCCCTTTTTTGATTTCCGCCCCTTTTGAGAAGCCTTAGGTATGGGAGAATTTGGAGAAGAATTGTCTCCGAGTATTGCAAGACACTCTCCGACTAGCACCCCTATGGTTCCTAGTTTCTTTTTCAAAATTTCCTGTGACATATGGGCGTCCTTAGTTGCTGTTGGCCTGCCTATGATTTTGACTGACTGCCACTAGGTAGAACTAGGGCTCTAATGCCCTCTTTAATGTGATCAATGGCCCCAGGTGCGAGAGAGACGAGCGGATCGCTCCCCTTGCCGCCTCCTTTTAATTGGACATACTTGTCTTGAATATCTCTGCTGAAGTGACCCCCTTTTAAACCCCATTCATCCGCCGCAGCATGTAGCGCACTTAGACGCACATTGTTCAAACCACGACCAAATTTATAAGCGACCAACAGCGCATGCGCTAAAAGCCGCTGCTTGTCAGCAACCGAGTGCCCAAGCGGCTTCACATGCATATAAATTTTATCATCTCGGAATTCGTATAATTCTGCTATTTGTTCCGATGAGATACCAAGTTGCACTGCCAATCGTTTCGGGTCGAATTCGATTGCGGAACTAGCTACAGGGCCGGGTGAGGTCGTTGCAATACCCGAACTTGATCCAAGTTCTTTTAAGCACACTTGGAGAAGAGCAGTCGCCTGTTGCAGCTTTTGTTCGATATTCTTTAAGTCCATATTCTATTTCCTTTTAGCATAGGACTTTGTCCGTCCTTTTCTAACAACAACAAGTGGACCATTTGGTTTAGCAAGGCGCGTTAATGAATTATGGACGGCCTGACGCCTGTAATAATAACCACGCGAAGCAAGCTCACTTCGAATGCTGCCAAGCTCTTGCGGCGTGCTAAAAAAACCATCCGCTAAAAGAAGCCGTAAGCCACCAACTAACCCTGAATATTGTTTGGTGTTGGCAGATTCAATGACCTGATGAACCGCCGTGCTCGAACTTCCGAAAACTACAGCTTCGAGCTTTTCCAATCGTACAATGATTTCCGTTAATCCCTGTCGAGCCAATTTATTTGTCCTTTTTACGAAAGCGCTGCTCACCGGTTAACGTGACAATCCATGCTTTCTTTCCATTTTTTTCTTGGGGCGCGATTGTAAAAAGTCCCTTGGTAACATTTTTGTTGATTGCTTCGTTGACGTTCACCGGAACGCGCATACGAGATTCTTGAAATAGGTTCCTGATATCTTCGACGCCAAACGATGTCAGGTTCCGAACAAATTCAGCGTAACAAGCCAAAAGAAAAACCGCTTCAACATCGCTGGAAGGCTTCCGTTCTAAAATAAACTCCTTAGGTGACAGGGTTTTCCCCCCGGAAATAGACGTGGTTGTGAGCGTGGTACTTCCCTGCAGTCTTTTTTCGATGACCGCAAGGCGTCGTTCGATATCTGCCACACGGCTCGCCAAATTTGATGAGTTCTGCTCCATGTTTGCGAACGTAGTCGATTTTTGAAAACTATGCAAGCCAAATTCAAATAATCGTTCGATGTCTCGTAGCCTGGTAATCTGATCCGCAGATGGCCGGTTTCCGGATTTGATCATTGCCTCACCTGAACTCCGGCAGTGCGGAATGCTCGACGCTCCTCTTTGGCTGCCCCGACACATTCGGCGAAGCC
>Ga0181537_10005355_pt1 | contig 10382 bp, 11 predicted proteins | sample PEATcosm2014_Bin_39_FD_119765 | JGI IMG/M metagenome (GOLD analysis project Ga0181537, IMG submission 119765) | Peatland microbial communities from MTU Mesocosm Facility, Houghton, MI, USA - PEATcosm2014_Bin23_10_metaG | ecosystem: Environmental > Terrestrial > Soil > Wetlands > Peat | place... | reverse complement strand
TTCACCGCGGGCGGCCTGCCGATCGGCCTCCAGTTGATCGGCCAGCCCTTCAAGGAGACGGAGCTGCTCGCCGTCGCCCGCGCCTACGAGCGGCAAACCGACTGGGGCGCCCGGCGCCCGAGCCTATGAACTACGAGGCTGTCATCGGCCTCGAGGTGCACGTGCAGCTCAAGACCCGCTCGAAGATGTTTACCCGGGTCGCCTCGGGCTACGGCTTCGCCGAGAACACGCTCACGGACCCTGTCGTCCTGGCCCTTCCCGGGACCCTCCCGGTGATGAACAAGGGGGCCTTGGACAAGATCATCAAGGCCGGGCTCCTCCTCGGGTGCGAGATCGCGCCGGTCTGCAAATGGGACAGGAAGAACTATTTCTATCCCGACTCCCCGAAGAACTACCAGATCTCGCAGTACGACCAGCCGCTCTGCAGGGGCGGGGCCGTCGAGATCGAGCTCCCCGGGCCTGCGCGCAACATCATGGGCGAGCACCGGCGGATCGCGCTCACCCGCATCCACCTGGAGGAGGACGTCGGGAAGCTCAACCACGGCGAGGGCGCCTCTCTTGTCGATTTCAACCGGGCGGGCACGCCCCTGATGGAGATCGTGTCCGAGCCCGTGATCCGCAGCGCCGACGAGGCCTTCGCCTACCTGACCGCGCTCAAGACGATCATGGTCTACGGCGGGATATCCGACTGCGACATGGAGAAGGGCCAGCTGCGCTGCGACGCGAACATCTCCATACGCCCGGCGGGCCAGCAGGCGCTGGGGACGAAGGTGGAGCTCAAGAACCTGAACTCGTTCTCCTTCGTGCGGGACGGGATCGAGCACGAGGTCCGGCGCCAGACCGCGGTCGCCCAGTCCGGCGGCACGATCGTGCAGGAGACGCGCGACTACGACGGGCAGACGGGCACCTCGCAGTCCCTGCGCTCGAAGGAGATGGCCCACGACTACCGGTATTTTCCCGACCCGGACCTGATGCCGGTCGAGGTCGGCGAGGACTGGAAGGGCGCGATCCGCGCCGCGTGCCCGGAGCTCCCGTTCGACAAGCAGCGGCGCTTCCAGGCGGCCTACGGCGTCCCCTACACGATCACCTCGGTCCTGGTGCCGGACCGGGAGCTGAGCGACTTCTTCGAGGAGGCGTCGCGCCTCTGCGGCAAGCCGCAGGCGGCGGGCAACTGGATCGCCAACGACCTGCTCCGGGAGCTCGGCGCGGCAAGGGTCGGCCTCGGGCAGTCAAAGGTGCGGCCCGCGCACATCGCCGGCCTTGTGATGCTGGTCGAAGAGGGGGTCATCCTCAACAACGCGGCCAAGGAGGTCTTCATCGACATGTTCCAGACCGGCGAGATGCCCGAAGCCGTGGTGGCAAGGAAGGGGCTGAAGGCCGAGACCAACCTGGACGACCTCGAGCGATGGTGCGCGGAGGCCATCGCGGGCAACCCCAAGTCGGTCGCCGACTACAGGGGCGGCAAGGAGAGCGCCCTCAACGCCTTCAAGGGCCCCGTGATGAGGGCCGCCAAGGGCAAGGCCGACCCCAAGCGGGTCGACGAGGTGCTGCGCCGGCTCCTCGCCCGGTAGCCCGCCCCTAATCGGCGGGCGGACTTGCCAGGCGCGCCCCCGGGGGTATGCTCAGCCCATGACGCGACGCGAAGCACTCAAAGTAATCGGTGGCGGTGCGGCCCTTGTCGGCCTTGGAGCGGTGACGGGAATGCGGGGAGCGGATGCCGCGCCGGCGGCCGGGGTGGGGGCGACGAAGCAGCCCTTCGTGCTTCCCGACCTCGGGTACGCGACCGATGCGCTCGAGCCGCACATCGACAAGCTCACGATGGAGATCCACCACGGCAAGCACCACGCCGCCTACATCAAGAACGCGAACAAGGCCCTGGAGGGCAACACGGTGCTCGCGGCCCTGACCGCGGAGGAGATCCTGGGGCGCCTGCCGACGATCGAGGAGCCGCTGCGGACCACGCTGCGCAACAACGTCGGCGGCCACGTGAACCACAGCTTCTTCTGGAAGATCCTCTCGCCTGCGGGCGGCGGCGTGCCGACCGGGGACCTTGCGGATGCCATCGCGAAGGAATTCGGCTCCTTCGAGGCCCTGAAGACGAAACTGAGCGAGACGGCCATGAAGCGCTTTGGGAGCGGCTGGGCCTGGCTGACGCTTAAGGCCGGGAAGCTCTCCGTGTCCTCGACCGCGAACCAGGACTCGCCGATCGCCGACGCAGCGGCGCCGATCATCGGGATCGATGTCTGGGAGCACGCCTACTACCTGAAGCACCAGAACGTCAGGGCCGACTACGTCGACTCGTTCTGGAAGGTCGTCGACTGGACGCAGGCGGCAAAGAACTTCGCCGCCGGCCGCACCTGACCCGCGGCCTCAGGAGGCCGGGACCGCCGGCACGACCACCTCGGCCTGGGCGCGGTGGTGGGTGGGGGACTTGCCGAAGAATTCCACGATGTGCCCGACGTCGGTGTAGCCCTGCCCGCGGAGCGTGTCCTCGACCGTCTGGACCGCGCGGCGCAGTTCATTCGCCGAGGCCGTGTCGAGCTCCTCGACCTTGTTCGTCTGCTTGCAGACGACATGGTAGCGGTTCGGGTCGCCGAGGTTGATCTCGTAGAGGCTCGTCCCGTTGATCAGGAAGGCGCGGCGCACAAGGCCGATCGATTCAAAGGCCGCCATGCAGCGGTAGACCGTGACGATGTCGCACGCCTTCGGGCCCAGCTCGCCGTGAAGCGCGTCGATGCTCGTCGGCCGACCCGCCTTGATCAGTGCGGCAAGGATCGCGACCCGCGGCTGCGTGATCCGCAGGCCCGCCTCTTTCAGCTTATAACAGGCGAGCTCTACCGGCGTCTGGTCCTTCTTGACGCCGATGATCGGGTGGTTGGTCTGCGTGGAAGCGATCATTGTTTGGCAAACTTGCAGGGAATTGCCGCACTTTGCGAGCCCAGAAGCTATTCTTTTGCAACTCGTCGTCCTTGGCGCAGATAGGATGCATTTGAAGGGCAATGTTGCACCCATTACGCGCACGTGCCAATTTCCCTAAACATCGATGCACGACTCGGATTTTCCACGCATTGTGGCCCTCATTTGCAAAGAGGACACCCGTTTTGACCGCAAGGCCTATGACTTTGTGCGGCTTGGGCTGGATCACACGGTCAAGGAGATACGAAAGAAGGATGTGAGCCGGACCGGCAAGTCGCGCCACGTGTCCGGACCCGAGCTCCTCGACGGCCTTCGGGTTTTCGCGCTCGAGCAGTACGGGCCGCTGACAAAAACGGTCCTTAATTCATGGGGCGTAAACCGGTGCCAGGATTTTGGCGACATCGTGTTTAACCTTATAGAGTATAATGCCTTCAGCAAAACGGACAATGATCGCCGTGAGGATTTTGCGGATCTTTATGAATTTGATGACGTCTTCGTTAAGCCCTTCCTTCCGTCCAAGCGGTCCCGGGGTACTTCCGCTGCCGAGGCGGTCGCCTGAGGGGACACGCTGATGGCCAAGCCGAAACGCCCGCCGTCGGATGGCGCCCTGCTGAATGCGTTCTGGAGCGAACCGGTCGAGCGCACCGTCCTCGCGAATGGCCTGACGCTGCTCGTAAAGACGGACCGCTCGGCGGCGCTCGCGTCGGTCCAGGTGTGGGTGCGCACGGGAAGCATCCACGAGGGCGGCCAGCTGGGCGCGGGGCTTTCGCACTACCTCGAGCACATGCTCTTCAAGGGGACCGAGCGCCGCAGCGGCCGCGAGATCTCGTCCACGGTACAGGCGCACGGCGGTTACATCAACGCCTACACCACCTTTGACCGCACGGTCTACTACATCGACCTGCCGAGCGAGCACGTCGAGCTGGCGGCCGACGTGCTGGCCGACGCGGTGCTCCACTCCACGCTCCCGGAGGACGAGGTGGTCCGCGAGAAGGACGTGATCCTGCGCGAGATCGCGATGACCCGCGACGACCCGGACAACCGGCTCTGGGAGGCGCTCTTTGCGACCGCGTTCCGGGAGCATCCCTTTCGCCAGCCCATCATCGGCCACAGGGACGTCTTCTCCGTGGCCGACCGCGCCGCGCTCCTCGGCTATTACCGTGAGCGCTACGTGCCCAACAACATGGTGGTCGTGATCGCCGGCGACGTCGACCCCGCCGCGGCCCGCGAGGTCGTCGAGCGCCACTTCGGCGCCGCGCCCCGGGCGCGGCTGGCGCCGGTCCTCGTTCCGTCCGAGCCGCTGCAGCTCGGCCCGAGGCGCGTGCAGCGCTTCGAGAAGGTCGAGATCACCCGCGCTGCGCTCGCCTGGCCGATACCCGGGCTCGCCGACCCGCAGGCCCCCGTCCTTGACCTCCTCGGCATGGTGCTCGGCACCGGCGAGAGCTCGGTCCTCTGGCAGGAAATCCGCGAAAAGAAAAAGCTCGTCCACTCGATCGACGCGTCGAGCTGGAACCCGGGCTCGAGCGGGCTTTTCTGCATCTCCTACACCTGCGACGCGGACAAGCGAGCGCAGGCGGAGGCCGCGATCATGCGAGTCCTGTCGGACTGCGCCAAGCCGCGCGCCTTCACCGCGGCCCAGGTGAAGAAGGCGGTCCGGCAGTCGGTCGTCGCCGAGATCAACACGTGCAAGACGATGAGCGGGCAGGCGTCGCGCCTCGGCGTGGCCGAGGTCGTGGTCGGCGACCTCGACTTCAGCCGGACGTATTTCGAGCGCCTGGCCAGGGTGGGCCCGCGCGACCTCGCAAGGGCCCTGAGGGAGTACCTCGTGCCGGGGCGCCTCGTCTCGGTCTCGCTCGAGCCGGAGTCCGCGGCCGAGGGCCCGGGAAAACCAAGGGCGGCCTCGCTCGGAGCCCGTCCCGACTTTGAGGAGATACGCCTTTCGAACGGGGCGCGCATCCTCGTGCAGCCGGACCGTCGCCTGCCAAACCTGCACATGCGGCTCGTCACCCACGGGGGCCCGCTCACCGAGGCCGCGGGCCGAAGGGGGAGCTCCGCGCTCCTCGCGACGCTCCTCACCAAGGACGCGGGCAGGCGAAGCGCGGCGGAGGTCGCCCGCAGGATCGAGGAGGTCGGCGGCTATTTCAGCTCGTTCTCCGGCGACAACACGCTTGGGCTTTCCGCCGAGGTGCTGCCGACGGACGCCGAGCGGGCCCTCGGCCTGATAGAGGAAGGGGCGCTGGCGCCCGCGTTCAGGGCCGGGACGCTTGCGACCGAGCGCGACGCCCAGCTCGCCGCGCTCAAGGAGGAGAGCGACGACATCGTGTCCTCGGCGAGGCGGCTGCTCCGCAAGAAGTTCTTCGGCGCGCACCCCTTAGCGGTCAGCTCCCAGGGCGACGAAAAGGGGGTCTCGGCCACCGGCTCCGGCGATCTCATGGCGCTCTGGAAGCGCCTGCTGGTCGCACCGGGGGTCGTTTTCTCGATCGTCGGCGACTTCGACCCGGACCGGCTGATCCCCAAGGTCGAGGCCTTCCTCAAGCGCATCCCGGGGGGCAGCCCGCTGACGCCCGGCCGGGTGTTCGAGGGCCCGGAGCAGGCGGGCGACTTCGTGGAGCGCCAGCCGCGCGAGCAGGCGGTCGTCCTCCAGGCTTTCCCCGGTGCGGTGCTGGACGCGCCGGATTTCCATGTCGGGGACGTCGCCGACGAGCTCTTCAGCGGCATGGCCTCGAGGCTCTTCGAGCGGGTGAGGGACCAGAAGGGTCTGGCCTACTTCATCCGCTCCGGGCGCGTGACGAGCAGGAGCGCCGCAATGTTCTACTTCATCTCGGGGACGCAGCCGGGCAAGGAGGCGGAGGTGCTCGAGGAGATCGGCACCGAGATCGAGCGGGTGAAGTCCGGGGACGTGTCCGCGGAGGAGCTGCTCCGCTGCCAGGTCCGCCTCAAGGCGGGGCACCGCAAGGCCCTGCAGACGAATTCAGCCCGGGCCATGCAGGCTGCCGTCGACGCGATCCAGGGCCGGTCCGCCAACCACTGGAAACGCTACGGGTCGCTTATCGACGCGGTCACGGTCGCCGACCTTGCCTCTTTCGCCCGCCGCTACCTGCAGGAGTCCCGCAGGACCCAGCTGGTCGTCAGGCCCTAACGGCCTTGCTGCGCCTCAATAAGCCGGTTTCCCAAAAAGGCCGTCGAATTCCTTGTTCGGCCCCGCGGTGAAGTAGAGCGCGTGGAAATCCCCCAGGCTCACCCCGTTGCCGAAGGTGAGCCCCCACACGCCGTCTATCGAGATCGCCTTCCCCGCGGCGTCCCTCAGGGTGTCGATGAATTTCCGGCTGGAGGGATCGAAGGCGGCGATGGCGCCGTCGCCGAAATTTCCCGCGAGGAGACCGCCGCCGAACCTGCCAAGATCGGCGGGCGCAATCGCCATGCCCCAGGGCGCGTTCAGGACCCCCGCGTCGTGGAACTCCTGCAAGATCACCCAGATCGGGCCGATCGTCGGCGACCGGGCGCGGCCGGGTCGCGGGGACGCGCAGACGGATACCGGCGCGGGAATTTCCAAGTCAATCGCCGCGCGCTTTGCATGCACATTCGTAACGCCGCCGCGATTTGGGTGACAATCCCCAGAGCCTTGCGGAAAGACGGGCACGGCCCCAGAATTTCCGGGATTGTTCGTGACTCCCCGGCCTCGGGTGGGGAAATTCCGCGCGAAGCAAACCCACCATGGCAAGGAAATCAAAGAAGGCAGACACCCCGGCGCCGACGAGGGAGGCGCGCACCCTTCGCGGGTGGTGGGCGTCGCGCAGCCCCGTGCTGCGCTTCGGCCTGGGATTCTCCGCGCTCATGGCGCTGTACTACGCGGTCGCCCTGACGCCCCAGTTCGACCGCTTGCTTTTTCAGTGCCTTGCCTGGAACGCCCGGGCGTCGAACGCGGTGCTGAACCTGCTGGGCCAGGGGACCACCGCGAGCGACCTGACCATCCATTCTCCGAGGTTCGCGATCAACGTTCGCCGAGGCTGCGACGCATTCGAGCCCGCCTGGTTTTTCTGCGCCGCGATCCTCGCTTTCCCGGCGCCCTTTCGAAGGAAGCTTGCCGGCATTCTGGTGGGCTGCGCGCTCATCTTCGCGACCAACATCGTGCGCATCTCCAGCCTGTACCTTATCGGCGCCTATTGGCCGCGCCTCTTCAGTCCCGCCCACCTCGAGATCTGGCCGATCGCGCTCATCCTGCTGGCGGTTTTCCTGTGGATTTCGTGGATAGGATATTCCCGGAAGGACACGGCCGATGGTCCCCCGTAGCCGCATCCTGCGCTTCGCCTGCGTGTTCGCGCTCGTCTACGGCGTGTTGATTGCTCCCTGGCCCGGCTGGAACGGCGCGTATGGGAGCGGGCTCCGGCTCCTCTGCAGGAGCACCCTCGGCGTGCAAAATGAAAATTCGATTGTGACGTTCCGGGCGGCGCCGAAGGGGATGCCCCTCGACACCGAGATCGTGATCGCGGATCCGCACAGGCTGGACTCAAGGGGAGGCGGCCCCGCCCTTGTCCTCGGCTTTGATTCGCGGGGAGTCGGCTGGGTGCCCACCGCGCTCCTCGCGGCGCTGGTGCTGTCGACTCCCGTGCCTTGGAGGCGCCGCATGGGCGCGCTCGTTGTCGGGGAGATTGCCGTCAATCTTTACGTCCTACTGACGTTGAAGATCTACATCTGGAGCGAGGTGCTCCATCGCGGCGAGACGGCGGATTCCTTCCTGGTGAGACTGGCGGGCGGACTAGAGCAAACCCTGGTCACCCAACTCGGGGCCAGCATCGTCATCCCGGTGATCATCTGGTTCGCGGTGACCTTCCGGGCTCCGGATTTCGCAGAACTCTCGAGGCTCCTGCGTTCCACGGGCGCGGGGGACGCCGGCCGACGCGCCTAGAATCACTCGCGCTCGGCGGCCCCGCCGCTCCATTTGAGCTTGGTCCGAAGGACCGCGAAGTGGGAATAGTTCCTCTTCTGGGCCAGCGGCAGCCTCAGCTTCGCCACGCGGATCGTGATCGCCTCGTCGTTCGACGCCCTGAGCTCCCCGTGCCCGTCGATTCCAACGAGCACCCGGGTCGCCACCGTGCGGTTGTGCACCCGAAGCCTCACCGAGTCGCGGAAGATGATCGAGCGGTTGGTCAGGGTGTGCGGGCATATCGGCGTGATCGCGACGACGTTCGCCGCGGGATGGATGATCGGGCCGCCGGCGGAAAGGTTGTAGGCCGTGGAGCCCGTCGCCGTGGAGAAGATGAGGCCGTCGCAGAGGTAGTCGGTGACGAGCTCGCCGTCGGCGAAGACCTCGAGGTGGACCATCCGCGTCGACTGCTCATCCTTGATGACCACGTCGTTGAGCGCGAGCTGGGGCGGGCCGCCCGCGACCGAGCACTCCAGCATGGCGCGCCTGTCGACGTCGAACGAGCCCTTGAGGATCTCGTTGAACTCGATGCGCGCCTCCTCGGGGGCGAACGTGGTCAGGAACCCGAGGCTTCCGCGGTTGACGCCGATGATGGGCACATCCTGGAGCGCGGCCTCGCGGACCGCGCCAAGGAGCGTGCCGTCGCCGCCGATCACGCAGCAGGCGTCGCAGCCGTGCAGGTAGCCCGCGGGAAGGGGAAAGCGGGTCGTCTGCTTGAGCCGGACCCCCTTCGCGCGCGCGCAGGCGACAAGGACGCGGGCGAGCTCGACGGCGCCGGGCTTGCCGGCGTTGACGACGAATGCGAGCGAGCGGATGGGTTTCATGGACGGGCCCCCTAAGGTGCCACGGGTCGCCGGAGGCACAACAGGAATTCCCTGTTTCCGTCCGGCCCCTCTATAGGGGAATCCATGGTCCCGACGACGAGGGCGCCCGGGAGTCGGGTGGCCGCGAAGTCCCGGACCGACGCGAGCGCCGCCTCCTGGACCGCCCTGTCGCGGATCACCCCGCGCCCCTTGTCGGCCTCGGCCTTGCCCGCCTCGAACTGCGGCTTCACGAGCGCGACGAGCGTGCCGCCGGGGCGCAGGAGCGGCCATACCGCGGGAAGCACGGTCCTGAGCGAGATGAACGAGAGGTCCATGACGACCGCGTCGAAATCCGCCCGCGGCAGGTCGGACGCCTTGAGGCTCCGGGCGTTCAGCTTCTCGATGTTGGTGACGCGGGGGTCGGCCAGCATCCTCGGATGGAGCTGTGCCCGCCCGACATCCACGCAGACGACGGAGGCGGCGCCCGCCTGCAGGCTGCAGTCGGTGAAGCCTCCGGTGGAGGCCCCGACGTCCAGGACGTGGGCGCCCGCAAGGTCTATCGAGAACCCGGCGAGCGCGGCGGCGAGCTTCTCGCCTCCGCGGCTGACGAAGCGCGGCGGCTTCACGACGGAGAACTCCCCGTCGTCGGGGTACTCGCGGCCGGGCTTGTCCAGGCGCTCGGTGCCCAGGAAGACCCGGCCCGCCATGACGAGCGCCTTCGCCTGGGTCCTCGATTCCGCGAGTCCGCGCGCGACGAGGATCTCGTCGAGGCGGCGCTTCATTTTAGCGTCGCCGCGAACGCGCCAAAGTCCGCAAAGACCGGCACCTTTCCCTCGGCGACACCCGGTATGGAGTCGGGGGGAACCTTGCCCGTGCGCACCGCGGCTGCACGGATCCCCGCGGCCAGGGCGGCTGCGATGTCCGCGGGAGCGTCGCCCACCATCCAGCAGGCGCCGGGATCGAGGCCGTGCGCGGCTATAGCCTCCAGGATGAACCGAGGCGAGGGCTTGCGGTAGAGGGAGGGCTGGCCGGGGGCCTCGGGGGCGATGCACATCCCGTCAAAGACCGGAGGGGCCAGGCCGAGGAGTTCCTCCATGCGCTCGTTCACGCGGTGGGCGTCCTCGAGGGTGTGGAGGCCGCGCCCTATTCCGGACTGGTTCGTGAACAGGAACAGCCTGAAGCCGAGGTCGCGCGCCCGCTTCAGCCCCTGCGCGGCTCCGGGGATCAGCTCCACGCCCGCCGGGTCGGCGAGGTAGACCTTGTCGACGATGAGGGTTCCGTCGCGGTCGAGGAACAGCGCCCGCTTCACGACGGGTGCGAGATGTAGGCGACGAGCTCGTCCGGGGAGACGGTCGCGGTCCCTAGCTTCCCGACGACGACGCCCGCGGCGGCATTCGCGAAGTGCGCGGCCTCCTCGAGGCCCGACCCCGAGGTGAGGGCAAGGACGAGCGCGGCCAGCGCCGTGTCGCCGGCGCCGGAAACGTCGTAGATCTCCTTTGCGGCGGTGGGGATCTTCTTGATCACTTTGCCGAACGCGCTCAGCAGCATCCCGTCCTCGCCGAGGGTGACGACGACGTTCTTGGTGTCGTAGAGTTCGTGCAGGCGGGAGCATACCGCGGCGGCGGGGAAGGGGGCGCCGGGGGCAGGCTCGATGCCGGCCAGCTGGAGCGCCTCCCGCTTGTTCGGCGTGATCAGGTCGAGCCCTCCGAACGCAAGCTGGTGCTTCGGCTTAGGGTCGA
>Ga0181537_10005354_pt1 | contig 10382 bp, 7 predicted proteins | sample PEATcosm2014_Bin_39_FD_119765 | JGI IMG/M metagenome (GOLD analysis project Ga0181537, IMG submission 119765) | Peatland microbial communities from MTU Mesocosm Facility, Houghton, MI, USA - PEATcosm2014_Bin23_10_metaG | ecosystem: Environmental > Terrestrial > Soil > Wetlands > Peat | place... | reverse complement strand
TATCGATTCAACTGTGACGGTTGGTCGTGAAATACGTCACATCTTCACTGTAGTCCTTGTTGTCTGTCTGGTTTTGGGCATTGGGTGTACACCCTTCGAGCAGGGTAAGAAATTGCGTAAGCAGAATCTGTGGGTAGTCTCGGGTTCGGGGAGTCGTCCTAGCGTGTGATAGAGGACCGTACTGTCGAGATCGAAGATGAGACGAGAACGATGGTCGGGGAAATGAATGAAGTTATGCAGCAGTCGATCGTTCCCTCGGAGACGACGTTCCTGGAATTAGAGGGGCGCGTGCACTAAGAAGCGGCGCAAGGTTTGCGGATCAGGAAAGCTGGGCAAGCCGGTCAAGTACTAGAAGGTACCATTGGAACGTAGAAATGACGTGGTCTCGATGCGATCCAAGCCAAGGACAATAGGATAAACGAGAGCCAAGATCATCTGCGATACTGCGAAGATCACCTCGAAATCCAAGAATCGCCTGTAATCATGCAGGTGTTACAGCTTCGGTGGTGTATTTTCCTTTCACGAATGTCTGCGAGTGCTGCAGTTCGTGCATATCGGCCGTTCCGGCGATAAGCCGAGTAGCGGGCAAGAAAATCACGCATTCTGAGCCTTACCTAACCAAAAGTGAGGTAAGGCTCAGAATAGCAAAAGTGTCTGGAAAATCGATGAATACAGGTGTGGACGGTCTGGACGCACTTCGAATCAGCCCAGGGACGCCGGATTCATTTAGGAGAGGCGCGGTATATGGGTGTTTCACCTCGTGATCTGTTGCCCGGCGCCGCTATTTAATTTTAATTACCCTTCGACCCTCTTGCAGAGCTGGCGTTGGCCGCTCGAGCGGTGGGTAGGCGCGGACCTGCCGTCTCCTCAGCTTTGTTTGACGTGCCTTACCGCTGACCTAGAAAGCGGTAACCGCGTTCAGTTTCTTCGGCTGCAGTGGCAGTGCGCAGCGATGACAATTTGTCCAACGCATCTCGTGCCGTTGTTTGGAGCTTGCCCTCACTGCCGCCGAATCAATTGGCCGATTTGTGAAGCAACTGGATTGGGGCGTTTTCGATTTATCTGCGGCGAATGCGGATAGTCCGAAAGAACAAGACGCGCGGCCAGATCTTCCCGCGAGTGAAGCAGCCTTCTTCCTGCGCTTCAGGACCGTCCCATTCGATGGTCATGGATCGGGTATGCGACGTCTGCGGAGTTCTATTCCTCGTGACTGATTTATTGTGGGCCATCACTCGCCCAACTGGCAGGTCGACGCCAAAATTTGTCACCTCCAGACACGTTCGTTCCCACGGGGCCATCGATCCCTCCCATTTCGGGAAGCAACGCACTCGGGGTTCGCTTCTGCGAGTGCCCGTCGATGCCTTTTGGCTACAGTGCTGGCGGCGTTTGGCAACTCTGGGTCTAGGGGTTGATCCCTGCTGCAAACCTGACCGGAGCAATCGGGCTGGGATCAGCTGCTCTCATGCCTTTCCATAATCACTATTGCGGACCTTGAAAGTCGATCCTGGCGCTGGCCGCCGGCCGCCCACAATTCGCTGCGCCGCGCGGCTCAACCATATATACATCGCCCGCTGGCGTGGACGCGCTTTTTCTCACCAGATAGGAAAAATTCGCTACTGACCGCAGATTCTTAACATAGGAAAATTGACATCGGCTGATCGGATTGCTTCCTACCTGACCCGTTCCGGAAACGAAAACACCGGATCAATATCCACTGGTAGATCCGAAGCAGCCTGCAGCGACGCCTTCAACTCCGCCGGCATGGTGTCGTAATTCTTGAACCAGTTCTCAGCCCGTGAGCGGTCTCCTGTAGCCTCAATCTCAAGCAGTTCTTTCGTCAGATCGGCGATGGCGCCCGGGATCTTCTGGTAGTCAATCACGTACTTACCGCTGGCGACGCGGCGAATCGCGTCGCGCTTCGAAAGGTAGTTGAACTCCATCATCTCCGCCCGCCCGTGCGCCTCGGCCGTTCCGAAACGGACGGTGCGAAAAATTCCGCCCACATAGGAGGCGTAATACTCCTCCAGCTTTTCTTTCGGAAGCGCGTCGTGATCGACCAGCCACTTCAAGGCAAACATCCCGGTCACATCGGCCTTCGCTTCCTCGAGACCGCTGAAAGCTGGGCCGATCGCCGCCCGTATATCAGTTTTTCCGGCTGCCGTGCGCGCAAATGCCGGACCCAGTCCGTGACAGATCTCATGCATGATTGTGAATTGAAGATAGCCCTCGCCCGAAACTTTAGCGGCCTGCTCCGGTTCCATCAGTCTGCGCGCGACCGGCAACACGATATAGTTCACCCGCGCATCCATAAAATTCTTGAAGAAAAGCTTCTTGCTGCCCTTCTGCTCATGCACTCGCGCATCGTTCGGCAGATTATCGGCTACAGCCTGATACCCGTGATTCAAGTCTCCTGCCCGAAACGGGGTGTCCATCACTTCCATCGGTGTCTGCAGTCCCTGCTTCGAGGGCCGATCCTCCGCCGCCAGCGGCAACGCGTCCTGAATTTGCGGTACGTATTGTTGAAAGAGCTCCAGCTTCTTGCTCTCGCGCTCGTTGCGCACCATCACCGCCGCGCCGTAGGAACCTTTGACGCCCAGCAGTCCATCCAAATACGTTTCATAAGGCGCAAATATGATGTCGAATTTCGGATTCTTCAAATCGAGCCAAGCCAGATCACTCGGAAAATAGTCGTCGCTCAGTAAAGCGTCAGCGCGCAGCCGAAGAAACTTCGCAAAAGCAGGATCACTGCCGAGCGCCGCCGCTGCTCGCAGAGCCTTTGCCGCCGGCTCGAGAAAAGCGCGAAACGCGATGTGATAGGGAACAGCCTCGAGCTTGCTCTGCTGCCAGCGCACGATCGTGAATTGATCGTAGATCGCCGCCCTCTCTTCCGGATGTTCCTTGACATATTGCTCCGCCTGATCTCGGGTCAGGTTCGCAGGATAGTACCCCCGGCCCGGTGGCAGCGGCTCGGTGCCGACAAACGGCTTATCCTGATCGATCAGATCGTACCGGGAAGCATTAATCCACAGATATCGCCGCAGGTCGATGTCGCGCGAATTTCGGCTCGCGGCCAGGGACTGATACAGAGTAAGTGCCTCCGGGTCGCTTTGCCGCCAGTAAATGCTTTCCAGATAGCCGCAAGCTTCTACCAGTTTTCGAACCAATTGCTGCTCGCGGGCGCTCAGACCGGCTGTCCGAAACGGCATTTGCACGCGCCGAAACTTGGCCAGGCGTTGCGCGATGTCAGGCGCGACGTTCAAGCTGGCGGGCGCACCGTCTTTCGCCGCGGAACCGACCATGGTTCGGGTTTTCTTTTCTTGTGCTGCAGCAATCGTGGACATAACGAGCATGACAAACAGAAAAAGCCCCACAACCAAAGAATGAGAAACATAAGTTTCGGTATGACCAGTCTTCATAGGGAGACAAGTCTATCAAAACGGCGAATGCGTCCCGCCAGCCGTTATCATGAAGGAATGCGTCTCGAGGATGGCGCCCAGACTCTGCTCATCGATGCCGATGACACCCTCTGGGAAAATAACATCTATTTCGAACGGGCGATCGCCAGATTCATCTCGTTCCTTGACCATCGCGAGCACTCGCCCGAGGCGGTTCGTCTGGTGCTGAACGATGTGGAGCGCGAATCTGTCGTCAAGCACGGCTACGGCCTTCACAGTTTCGCGCACTCGCTGGTCGAAACCTTCGAGAAGCTGACGGTTGATCCGATAACGCCCGAGTTACACGAACGCATTCACAGCTTTGCGCACCAGATCGCCGATCATCCCATCGAGATTCTTCCCGGCGTACCCGAAACCCTTCAGTATCTCGGCACTCGTCACCATCTCATCATGATGACCAAAGGAAATCCGGCCGAGCAATCGGGCAAAGTCGAGCGCTCAGGATTGAAGAGATACTTCTCCGCGATTGAGATCGTAGCCGAAAAAGACGAATCGACTTATCGCTCCGCCATTGCCAAATACGCGCTTCCTGCCGACACGACGTGGATGGTTGGTAACAGCCCCAAATCCGACATCAACCCGGCTCTGGCAGCGGGGTTACATGCTGTTTTCGTACCGCACGGCAATACGTGGATTCTCGAACACGAGGAGCTCCGGACGGCGCCCGGATCACAACGCCTGTTGATGGTAGACCATTTCGGTCAACTCAGGGAACACTTTTAAGCTGCTCTGATCGTATGCCATAACATAAATGACACAGGCCGGGATACCGAAAGTTATCCCGGTCCCGGCCTGAGCTTCTCTCAACTTTAATCCGACTCAGTGAGTTGGGCCAGGACTGGCCTTGGCGGAGGTTGGCGCCGTCCTGGATGCCGCGGCAGTGGTCGCTCCCGGGTTAATCGTTGAGTCATACCGCACAAGCCGAGGATAGAACGGTGTTACCTCAAACGGCATCTTGTCGCGCGCCGAAGTAATCGTTACCGGTTGTGCCTTCACGATTTCGACCCGGTCGTCCCAGGGGCTTAACTTCACCCGTCCACCGAGGGGCAGCGCAGCGATCTGGTCCAGTTTGTTCCAGTCGAGCGCCGGAGCCGAAGCGGCAAGGGCCGCCATCCGCGTCACCCTGCCATTCTCCGCGATGTTATTGCCGAGATGCGCCTGCAGCAGAGCGCTCAATTGCGGAGCGCGTGCATCCAGGGCTTTGATAAACAGCCCGGCAGAATCGAGTTTCTGCGCATAGGGCGAGTTCCGCAGCAGTTCAATGGCTTTCTTGTCGGCTGCCGCTTCTTCCTCAGGAATATGTTTGAATCCGAAGTTCTGATAAGTCCCCTCGTCCGAGAACAGCATCCGGTCATTGAACGCGTACTTGCTGCCCAGGTTATGCCCCAGAACAATGTGTGCGAGTTCGTGTGAAAGCACCATGGCGAGGCTGCCTTCATCGGGAAGCACGTCGATAAAACCGCGACTCAACACGATCGTGTTGCCGACGCTGAATGTCTCAAGAGGCGAGGTGGTAAGTACCCGCGTCCGGACCGGCCGCGGCAGTTCGATGTTATTCGTTATCTCGATGTTATTGACAACGGTTTGCAGGATCTTATCCAGGTCCCCCTCCGGTGCCAGCAGCCCCGCACGCTGCAAGCGTTCGAGGACATTGTCTTCGGCCTGTTGCTGCCATTCGCGCTCGGCGGCCAGGGGCGTCGCATCCTGTTCGGCAGGCGTGTCATCCTTCACGCTGTCAACACGAATGTTGGTAAGTTCGTCGTTTTGGTTTCCGGGCTTGAGGTTATATCCCCATAGGCGGGTCTGCGCTTTGAACGCAATCTTGTTTTTTGCTCCGGCTGTGAAATCGCCTTCTTCGCTGTAAATATAGGCCGGCACCCAGAAACCTGGGGTCAGATTCAACCGCCAGCTATCCATGTGGAAGTAATAACTGTTGCGCGGAGCGCGCGAGTAAGTGCCATTCAGCCGGACGATGCTGAAGTCCTGATCCTCAACCCAGATGCGGCCGAGGAAGCGCCCGCGTCCTGCGGTTTTCTTTGGCGTCACATCGAACACGATGCAGCGCACGTCCCCGAGGAATTCCCGGCGGCTGTAATGGAAATTGTAGTGCTGCCGGTCGAAGTCATTGCGGTCGGCGTAGATCATCCAGGAGAAACCGAGCGGCTGATACTGAAACTTGAACCTCTTCGTGAGGCCGCCGAGGAGGCGCTTTTCCATGCTTTCGCCCTTGTTTTCACCCCGGAGAAAGTCGTTCCGGTCGATGGAGTCCGATAGATCCATGCGTCCGAGAAAATAGCGGTCGCTTTCGGGAACCGGCCCGAGCTGCACATTTTGCGTGAGGTTTTGCAGGTAGGTCTCCACGATGGGCGTACGCGACGATAAGAACTTGACGAGGTCTTTCTCGCGCACAATCACCCGATCGACGACTTGATCCATCGTCGTCGGAGACGCCAGAGTCGACTGCCCTTGTGCCGCGCTCGGCTGAGTCGCTGCGACCGGCTGCGAATTCTCCGGTGCGGGCGTTGAATCTTGCGCAGCTGCCGTCATTGTCACCGCCAGCAGTACCCCCATCATCCAGTTGACATAATTTGTAACTATTGACATGACTCTTTTCTCCAGTTCAATACGCCAATTCAAATACCACGTGCACGACTGCTGTCGAATCGATTGCCTGCCCGTCCCGCATGGCTGGCTTGAACCGCATCTTGTTGGCGGCGGCGATGGCTGCTTCATCCAGTCCATGACCGAGGCCGCGGACCACACGACTTACATGTAACTGCCCGTTGGCAGCGAACTCCACTTCGAGCAGTACTTCGCCTTCCAGTTGCAAACCTCTCGCTTCGCTCGTGTAAACCGGATTCGGCTTGTAAGTGATTTCGACCGCCGATCTCGAGGGACCCGTCAGCGGTTGAATGTGCGCCGTGTTCTGCGCGACTTCCTGTGAGCCGAAGCCCGAGCTTTGCACCCCAGCGTTTCCGCGACCACCGCTGCGTCCGTCTCCGTGTCCCCCGGTTGCGACGCTGCTGCCGAAGTTTGCGCTCGCAACCGTTCCCTTGATTCCGTTCGCGCCACCCGAGCCATTGCCCTGTCCCTGCCCCACCGGCATGTCAAACGAACCGGCGGCGGATGCGATCAACTTGCCCTTGCTCTTATCGCTCGGCTTCAGCCCATTCGGATCACCGAATCCGCCTGTCTGCACCTTCGCGCTCGGTGCATTTACCGTCGGAGTTACCGAACTGCCTTCGAATGCGCCGGTATGAACCAGCAGCGGGCGCGCCCCGCTCGCTTCCTTGAATTTCACGGCAGAGAAGTTGGTCATTGCCACTTTGGGTGGCTCAATTTCTTGCGGATGTTGTTTCTTCGCCCGGACTTCGTGCGGGACGACCAGCTTCGGGGCTCGTAATACCCGAGGCGCCGGCGGCAACTTGACACGCAACGCCTTCACCGTCAGCCTGGGTTGTTGCTCCGGCCGCAATGGCGGGAGGGGCACCAGTTCCGTGACGTGATAATTCGAATTTATAAGCAGCGTATCGGGGAAAATGATCCCGAAGAGAAGCAAAAGCAAAACCAGGCAACTGAGCATTCCATAACTAGCGACGAAGGTCCGCCAGTCCCACTTCTTTTCCGGCAAAAGGCCGAGTTCCAGACTGCATGCTTCCATTGACATCATGACTCCAAAGGGACCCAAGCTGGGGGACGGCGCTCAGGGGGTGGAATCTTCACCTTATGGGAGATTGGGCAGGGGGTAAACGTGTCGCCTGCGCGTGTCCTTTCGTAACCGGCGCGGGGACTGCGCGGATTACCGAAGGGTGGTCGTACGGCGCCTCGCAAAAAAGTAAAAAACCGGGATGCCCGTCAGCATCACCAGGCATCCGCCCGCAGAACTCATGAGATTGTCGGTAAAGGTGTAGTAAAGCAGTGCAGTCGAAGCGAGCACGAACAATGCCGGAACCGCCGGATATCCGAGGACGCGGTAGGGCCGTTCGAGATTCGGTTCCCGTTGTCTGAAAACGAACACAGTGCTGGCAGAGATCATGTAAAAAAGCCACTCCGCGAAAATGGCCAGCGAGAAGAATTGCCGGAAACTGCCCCCGAGCAGCAAGAGAACCGTCGCCAAGGCACATTGCACAACGATTGCGACCGAGGGCGTGTGGAAACGGGGGTGAACTTCCGCGATCGGCTTGAAGAAGTATCCGTCGCGCGCGGTCGCGAATGACACCCGTGCTCCGCTCATGATGGTGCCGTTCAAGGTCACCAGCATGGAAATTGCCATGCCGGCTGATACCAGGCTGGCGCCCGCGCGTCCCAGAACCAGCGAGACGGCGTCTGACGCAGGCCGCTCGGAAGCTGCCACCGCCGCCGCCGGCAGCACGTACTGCACGGCCGCGTTCACCAGCATGTAGAGCACACCCACGGTTGCCACGCCCCAGATCAGCGACAGCGGAAGGTTGCGCTGCGGATTGCGGATCTCGCCCGCCACCATATTCAGGTCGTTCCATCCGTCGTACGCCCACAGCGCGGCCACCAGAGCCGCGAAAAATCCGGCCACGCCGCCCTTCGCGCCCGCGAACTCGGAAGCGAAATTGGCCCAGGTTCCTCCCCGGTAAGAAAAACCGACCACCACAATTCCGAGGATGATCGCAACCTTCAGCACAGTGAAGAGAAACTGAAATTCTCCCGCCCGGCGCACGCCGATGTAGTTCAGCCACGAGATCATGACCGTCGCCCCAATCGCCACCAGTTGTCCATAGTGAACGGTGAAGGGATGCGAAATGAAGGAGTGCGAGAAAAAAGCAAAGACGGGAAAAGTTTCGAGTATCCGCACGAGGCCAGTGGTGATCGTGGCAATCGACGCGGGTTTAGCGATCAGAAACCACGTCCAGGAATACAGAAATCCCGCGAGCGGTCCGTAGGCGTCGCGAACATAAACATACTCGCCGCCGGCCTGCGGTTTCATAGCGCCCAGTTCGGCGTACGTAAGCGCGCCGAAAAATGAGAGCAGCCCGCCAACGACCCAGGCGAGATAGACAAGCTGCGCCGACCCGACCGCCTGCATCATCTCGGATGGAACAAGAAAAATCCCGCTCCCGATGATCGTACCGACCACGACCGCTGCGGCATGCGATAGGCCGAGGTCGCGCGCCAGTTCTGGCCTCGACACAGTTCCCGTGTTCATTATGGATTTACGAGTTGCAAGATTCTAACCGGAAAATGCGCGGAGTTCGCAGAGAAAAGCTGGACGTGGCGATGAGCTCTAGCCCTTCCGTTGCCCGTCGCTCACGGTTCTGACGATTCTGACGCGGCCGGAAGGGACAAGCTGCTGAAGTACCCAATTCCGAAGGTCACGCAAGTCCCGATTGCCACCCACCAGGTGAAGGCCACCTGCGACCACCGCCACAGATACAGCTCCGTCGACAATCCGAAGAGCATGCCCACCAGAGCGCCACGCTGATTGCCCCGCCGGGTAAGCACTCCGAGCAGAAACACTCCGAGCAATGCGCCGTAAGCGACGGAGGTGATTTGCAATCCGACCTCCACCACGCGTCCCGCCCGGTGCAACGCCAGCATCGCGAGTGCGAACAGCACCAGCGCCCATCCGACGGTCGCCAGGCGCGCCAGCCGCAGCCGCGACGCTGGGCTCACGGCCGGACGAAAACGCAGATAGAAATCCATCATCGAACTCGATGACAGGGAGTTCAGCGCCGCGCTGAGGTTCGACATTGCCGCGGCCAGAATTGCCGCGATCAAAAGTCCTGCGATCCCACGCGGCATCCGGCTAACGATGAACGTCGGATAAATCCGATCTGCACGCCCAAACGTTGCCGCCGGAACGCGGTAATAGGCAAACAGCATCACGCCCACAAAAAGAAACAATCCAAACTGAAAAAACACCGCGATTCCGCTGGATAACAACGCCAGTGCCGATTGCCGTTCGGTCCGCGCCGCCAGCAACCGCTGAACAATAAGTTGATCGGTGCCATGGCTTGCTGTGGTAAAGAACGCACCGCCGATGATCCCCGCCCACAGCGTGTAGGGTTTGGCAAAGTCGAAGTAGGGCCAGTGTGCCCAAGCCACGCGATCGAAAATGTGATAGTCAAACACCTGGAACTTGTGCAGCCCGCCAGCGGTTGCCGCCACCGAATCCCATCCCCCCGGAACAAGATGCAGAATCGTAACCAGGCCCACCAGCGTCCCGCCGACATAAATGAAAGTTTGCACCACATCCGTCCAGATGACTGCCGCCAGCCCGCCTTCAAACGTGTAGATCAAAGTCAGCAGCGTGATGATCGCGATCGAAGCAATCTCTCCCGTACCGAGCGCAATCGAGACGACGATCGACACCGCATAGACGCGCACGCCCTCCGCCGCTGCTCTGATCAGCAAAAATAGCCCGGCCGTCACGGTGCGCAGTTCCGAACCAAACCGCCGTTCAATCAGTTGATAAGCGGTGTAGAGCTCGCCCCGAAAATACTGCGGCAGCAGCACAAAACTGATAATGACGCGCCCGATGATATATCCCATCACCCATTGCAAAAAAGTGAGATTCGAATCGTAGGCGAGACCTGGAATACTGATGATGGTGAGCGTGCTGGTCTCGGCCGCCACAATCGATAGCGAAATCGCCCACCAGGGAATATCGCGGTCGGCAAGAAAGTAGTCGCGCATCGTGCGCTGCCGCTTGCGAAACCGCAACCCGAAGAGCGTGATCCCAGCCAGGTACAACGCGATAATAAGCAGGTCGACCGGCTTCAATCCCAAGCGATTCCTTTCAATCCAGGACACGGACGCAACCCGGTCGAGTCCCGGCAGGCGAGCAAGAGTTTCGCAGCATTGTACAAGCACGCCGCGTCACCCGAGACATCGAACCGATTACGTCGAACCGATCACGTCGAACCGATCACGTCGAACCGATCACGTCGAACCTGT
>Ga0181537_10005353_pt1 | contig 10382 bp, 4 predicted proteins | sample PEATcosm2014_Bin_39_FD_119765 | JGI IMG/M metagenome (GOLD analysis project Ga0181537, IMG submission 119765) | Peatland microbial communities from MTU Mesocosm Facility, Houghton, MI, USA - PEATcosm2014_Bin23_10_metaG | ecosystem: Environmental > Terrestrial > Soil > Wetlands > Peat | place... | reverse complement strand
TATTCCGGCATCTACAGCGATGCGCAGGACGTGCTGCTGGAGGACGTCGATCGCATCGAGGTGGTCAGTGGTCCGGGTGCCACCCTGTGGGGCGCCAATGCGATGAACGGAGTCATCAACGTCATCACCCGGCAGTCCTATTTGACACAGGGCACGCTTGTCGATGCGGCGGCCGGCAACCAGGAACAGGACTTGAACCTTCAATATGGCGGTCGATCGGGCGGTGATCTGACCTACCGGGTCTACGCACTAGGCTTTCGTCGGGCCTCGGAAGAAACACCTGACGGAGCTTTGGCACACGATGCCTGGAGCAAGGAACAGGGCGGCTTTCGGTTCGACTGGTCGAGCGACCAGAGCTCTGTAACCCTGCAGGGTGACGCGTACCGCGCCGCGGAGCAGCAGCCCGTAAGCACCGATGGCTCAATCGCGGGTGCCAATGTGCTCAGCCGCTTTCAGTTCCGTACCGAACACTCACAGATACAGATTCAGGCTTACATAGATCAAACTCAGCGCTTTGGACCGGTCGATGGCGGCGGCGGCGGATTTGTCGTTCATACCTACGATGTAGAGATTCAGCAGAGCCTCGAGGCCGGCTCGCAACAGCGGATCATTTGGGGAGCCGGAGAGCGGGTCAACCGTTACGGCATCACGAACCAGACCGAGCTCCTATTCGAGCCCGAGCAGCGCGCCCTGACTTTGAGCGATGTATTCATCCAGGACACGCTGTCACTGGCGGCCACGCTCAACATCACCGCGGGCTTCAAGATGGAAGATGATCCCTATTGGGGATGGTCGCCACTCCCGGACGCCCGCCTGTCGTGGCAGCTAAACCCCCGCACGGTGCTTTGGGCAGCCGCGTCGAGGGCGATTCGCTCGCCCACTCCATTCGACGACGATGTCGTCGAAAAGCAGGGACCTACCGTGTTCTTGACTGGCAATGGACTGTTTCACCCCGAGCAGGTGACGGCCTATGAGACAGGGGCGCGCCTCGACATGTCCTCGGCGCTCTCGACCTCTCTGTCGGTGTTCTACAACGACTACAATGACTTGCGCACCATTGAGCCCACTCCCGGCACCGTCTTGCCACTGTTCTGGGGCAATCTGATGGACGGGGATACCTACGGTATCGAGGGCTGGGCCAACTGGCAGGTGACCGAATGGTGGCGACTGTCCCCGGGCTTCACAGCCCTGAGGGAACGCCTGAGATTCAAGCTCGGCGCCAGCGGCATTTTGGGCGTTGCGCAAGCCGCCGATGATCCAAGCTCACACGCAAACCTGACATCTTCGATGCAATTGCTTCAGGCGCTTCACGTCGAGGCAACGCTCCGCTATGTCGGCGCCCTGCCCGATCCGGCATTACCGCATTACTTTGAATTGAACGGGCGGGTTGGCTGGCGAGCCAATGACTCGCTCGAACTATCTATCAACGGCCTCAATCTTCTGCACGAGCGGCATTATGAGTTCCCTGCATCGCAAGGGGGTGAGGCCATTGAGCGCAGCGTGATGGCTGAGGCACGGTGGACGTTTTGACGTGACTCCCTGTCGGCAACTCCTGCAGCAGGTTTGTATCCGCTTTCTGACGGCGCTCCTGGCGCTCGCATCGGCATCTTCGATTAATGCCCAGGAGGCGCATTCGCAGTACGAAGTCAAAGCCGCGTATCTTTATCGTTTTGCGAGTTACGTCGAATGGCCAGAAGCGCCTGCACTCTCAGATCCGTTGGTCATTGGCGTGATGGACAGCCCCGACATGCTGCGCGAGCTGCGGAAATTACAGACAGGGCATCTCATTGGCCAACGGGCTGTGCAGGTGCAAGAAGTCCATCGAATGCAGGAACTGGGGGCAGCGCGGATACTCTACGTGGCGGCGGGCCATGATGACTTTCTTGGTGCCTTGAGTTCGCATGGCACCACGTCCCTGCTGACAGTCACTGATGAAGAGGAGGGGCTCGCCCTCGGCGGCGTCGTCAACTTCGTCATGGTCGATAACCGCGTGCGCTTCGAGGTATCGCTCACTGCCGCTGAGCGCGCCCAGCTCAGGGTGAGCTCAGACTTACTCGCGGTTGCGATCAGAGTACACGGCAACCGAGCCACAGGCGTGGATGCAAGCTCAACGCCGATACCGATGGTGAGATGAGGAAGCGGCATGAAATCCACCATCGCGTCTTCAACTCACACAGCGACCCTCAATGGGGAGCCTCCCAATCCCTCGATGTCGCCGGATCTTCCCAGTTCTGCTGCCAATCCCCGGCGCTCCGTGCGCGGCAAGCTGATGCGGGTTGTGCTGATTACGACTGCCGTCGCGGTATCCGCATCAGGCGCGGCCATGTTGACGTACGATCTGAGTGTCTATCGCACTTCGTGGGTCACTGAACTCGCCACTCAGGCCGCCATTCTCGGGCTATCCGTCGCCCCAGCCCTCGAATTCGACGACCACGAAGTCGCGGAGCGCGATCTGGGGGCGATGCGCGTCCGACGCCGAGTTTTGGTAGCGGCGCTTTACACGCTGGACGGACACCTCTATGCCTCCTACGCCCGGGATTCCAGCGTCTCTGCACCGCAGGCGCCTCCGCCGTACGGTCAGCTGATTGCCGGCGAACGTGTCGAAATGTCAGCGCCCGTGATTCACAACGGCGAGCGGCTTGGCACCATTTATCTGCGCGCCAGCTATGACCTGGAAAGTCGCCTTCTGGCGTACGCGAAAATTTTTCCATTGGTGATGATGGCGAGCCTCGCCGTTGCCTATGCCCTGTCGCGCCGGCTGCAGAAGGCGATCGTCGATCCGTTGGATGCCATGACGGGGGTCGCTCGTCAGATTGCCTCCGGCCGGGATTATTCACTACGTGCCTCCAAGACGACCGATGACGAAATTGGCGTCGCGGTACTCGTGTTTAACCGGATGCTGGAGGAGATCCAAGCGGGTGCGCGTGCCTCGGCGACGGCAAACGTGGCCTTGCAGGCCGAGATTCAGGTGCGTCAGGCCGCCGAGGCTGCGTTACTCGAAGCTGATCGCCGTAAAGATGAATTTCTTGCCACGCTCGCCCATGAGCTGCGCAACCCATTGGCCCCCATTCGCTATTCGATCAAGCTGATGGAGAGCAATACCGCGAATGAACAGCAGCAGCAGTGGGGTCGCGCGGTCATCAGGCGTCAGTTGCAGCGAATGGCGCTCTTGCTGGATGACTTGCTCGATGTGGCGCGTATTACCAGCGGCCGGCTCAACCTAAGGCTTGACCTCGTCGACTTGCGTTCGGTAGTGGATGCGGCGCTGGAAATCGCGCGTCCTCTGATCGACGCCAAGAAGCAGCAGCTCGTCGTCGACTTGCCCGCTGAACATCTCAAGGTTTCATGCGATTCGCTGCGATTATCGCAGTCATTGTCGAATTTGCTCACTAACGCAGCCAAATACACGAACGCAGAGGGGCGCGTCGCGCTTACGGTCGAGCTGACCGCATCAGAACTTAGGTTTGCGGTTAAAGACAGTGGCATCGGCATCGAGCCGAAGGCCACGCCAAAGCTATTTAGGATCTTCTCGCAACTGGATTCCGCCATCGACCGCGCCGAAGGCGGCTTGGGCATCGGTCTGGCGCTGGCCAAAGGCCTGGTCGAATTGCATGGTGGTCGGGTTGAAGTGTTCAGTGACGGCCTCGGATTGGGGAGCGAATTCACCATCGTTTTGCCTCGCTCCTTGGTCGTCGTTGGTACTGAGAACACTGTGCTGGCCAACGTTGCAGAAAAACACAATGGCAACGCTGATCTCAGGATCCTCCTCGTAGACGACAACCGAGACGCGGCGGACAGCATGGCCCTGTTACTGAAATTCCAGGGTTACCATGTGATCGTGGCCTACAACGGCAACGATGCCTTGAAGATGGCGGAGGAGAATAGCCCGGATGTCATTCTGCTCGACATCGGGATGCCCGACATGTCCGGCTATGATGTGGCCAGGTACATTCGGCAGTCAGAGTGGGGGCAGACGATGTATCTGATAGCGGTGACTGGCTGGGGGCAAGCAGAGGACAAGCGCAAGGCGATTGCCGTGGGCTTCGATTGTCATCTGACCAAACCCGTAGACCCTGACCACGTTGGAAAACTGCTTCACGATTTGACAAGCAAAGCCAATGTGCCCTGACCTGGCGAGCCTGGTCGTTCACGGTCATGGCCAGGCTGGATGCGCGGCGCCCCATGACACCGCTCCTGGCCGGCTTTTTTTGTTGTGCTCTAGCCTTCGTGAGGGACAACACGTTGATTGAGGATATTCCTCCAAGCGCGTAGCGGTACTCCCGCCAGGGCAAGGGATCAGCGAGACACCGGACGGAAGTCCTGGTCCGGGAACATGCCAGTCTCCGGGACCTGAATGACAATGAACGCATGGCTCTGGCTCTGATGACAGGCGTTGCACGCCTGCGTGAGGCGCGCGTAGGCGGCGATAAAACGAGCGTTATCGGACGCCCTGATCGCCTGATCGAGCTCATCGAGCGGGGGCTTCGTCATCGCAGTGACCAGCGCCGCTGTGTCCATGGATTGATACTGCGGAATGGTGCGCGCGATTCGGGCAAACGCGTTCCGTAGTTCACTGAGCTCATAACTGGCATAAGCCCAGTTCAGTTCTTTCCCGGCCAATGCGAGCTTGATGTGACGGGGCTGAACCGCCATCGTCATCAGATCACCCATGCTGGGGTGATAGTCCGGCTGCGGGGCTGGCGCTGGCGCTGGCGTGACCGGCGTAACATGATTGGAAGTGGCTTGTGCATTTGCGGCGATTGGCATCCGCGTCAGGAGCAGCCCAATCAGGGCGTAGCACAGCTTGATCACTCGCGTATCTTTCGCCATTCTAGCTCCCTTTTGATTGGGATTCGCCGCACCAGCACGGCCCGTCACCATCTCGCCTTCTCACATTTTGTGACGGCCAGTATCGCAAGACATCGATAAATCGTTAACTACCAGAAGCGACAGAGGGCGTGAGATAGCGCGCGTGAGCACGACACTGGAAGTGGCCGCTGCGCGAGTTCCGATGATAGAGATTCGCTTACACACTCTGCCCCCTGCCCGGGCGCTTGCGGTAACTGAGCAAGACCTTCCCAGAAAGGAACAGGAAATGGCGTTCCCGGACTGGCGAGCCCTTCACAAGTGCTTAATTTTGCGCCGCAATCCAGCCACGTGTTAGGAATCCATACCCATCGGTACTGCAGAAGCATAACAATATATAAATCAGTGTCTTAGAATCTACTCCGGTACCCCGCCGGCACCTCGGCCGCCCTGCGTTGCCCGGTGCAAGGGAGTCCTCTCTTGGCGCGCCTTTATGGCTAGGCGCCCGGAGATAGAATGGGAGCATTTGAATTTGTAAGGTGCCAGCAAGCCCGCGCAGGGGCGCTGAGTTTATGACCCCCTTGTCGTTGAAATCGCCCTCCTTGGTGTGCTCATGACTGTCGATCGGCAGCCGGCGTTGACGCCCATTCCTGACAGCTTTCTCGCGGGTGCCGGCGAAATGGGTGTCCTGGTGCGCACCCTCGATTGGGGGCAAACGCCGCTCGGGCCGCTCGCATTTTGGCCTCAGAGTCTGCGCACAACCATGAGCATCTGTCTGAACTCGCGCTTTCCCATCGCCGTGTACTGGGGACCTGAGTATCTGATGCTCTACAACCAGAGTCTGGTCCCCATGGTGGGCCCAAACAAGCATCCTCAGGCACTCGCTCAACCCGCCAAGATCGTCTTGGCAGAGATCTGGAACATCATCGAACCCTTACTCAGAAGCGTTCGCGAGACCGGGCAAGCCATCTGGTCAGAGGACCTGATGCTGCCATTGGCTCGCACCGGCACGCCAGAGGAATCGTACTTCACCTTCACCTACAGCCCCATTCGCGACGAAAGCGAGGGCATTGGCGGTGTCTTTTGTGCGGTGATTGAGACCACCGACAATGTGATCGAGGGGCGGCGGCTACGCCTTCTCAACGCGTTGGCTGAGGCAAGGCGAGCAATCAGTCCTGCTGATGCGTGCATTCAGGCGGCGGCCATCATCGCGCATTTTGCGACTGACGTACCCTTCGTTCTGCTCTATCTGCAGGATGAGTCAGGTCTCTGTACCCTGGCGGCCAGCTCGCACATCGATCAGGGCCCGCCCTTTGCCGTGCAGCAGGTTCGGCCAGGTGAGCACTCAATTTGGCGCCTGGATGAAATCAAAGGCGAGCCACTCTATGTAACACTTGAAGATGCCCCGGGTGGTGCTCGCGGCGCGGTCGTCTTGCCCATGGAACTGTCCGGTACCGGCCGGCCAGCAGGATTCGTGGTTGCGGGTCTGAATCCATTGCTGGCTCAAAGCGCTTCCTACACGCGCTTTCATACCTTGTTAGCCTCAAGTATCTCCCAAGGCGTCACCGCCGCCGCGCTATTTGAACAGGAACGCCGCCGGGCGGAAGCGCTCGCGGAACTCGATCGGGCCAAGACTGCTTTTTTCAGCAACGTGAGTCATGAGCTTCGCACACCACTCACCTTGATGCTGGCACCAGCCGAAGACGCGCTGTCGAGCGGGGAAACCCTGTCGATCCTCGAGCGCGAGCGGTGGTCGCTGGTGCATCGCAATGCGCTTCGCTTATCAAAGCTCGTGAATACATTACTTGATTTCTCAAGAATCGAGGCAGGCCGGGCACGTGCCGCTTTTGAACCAACAGATTTGAGCGCCTTTACGGCCGATCTGGCCAGCGTATTCCGCTCCGCGATCGAGCGCGGCGAACTTCAATTTGTCTTGGACCTGCCCGCGCTCCCGGAGCCCGCCTATGTCGATCGGGAGATGTGGGAAAAGATTGTCCTCAATCTCCTCTCCAATGCCCTGAAATTCACTTTCACTGGAGAGATCGCAATTTCCTTGAAGTTGGTCGGCAGCGATTTTCAGTTGACAGTCCGTGACACTGGCATTGGCATCGCCGCGGAACAATTGCCGCACATATTCGACCGATTTCATCGCATCACAGGCGCTCGCGCACGCACGCACGAAGGCACCGGAATTGGCTTGGCTCTGGTGGCTGAACTCGTCAAGCTGCACGACGGCCGTATTGAAGTACAAAGTACTGAAGGTGTGGGCTCAGAATTTCACGTATTGCTACCCCGCGGCCCGCGGCAACTGGATCTTGGCCACCCAGAGACCCGCAATCAGACCGCATCGGTCTCGGATGGCAGCGCTCTGTTCGCCGAGGAGGCGTTGCAATGGGGTATGTCCCGTGAGGCCCCGGTAGCCGGTGGAACCGCAGATCTGTTACGGGTTTCAGATTCCGGCCCGCGCGCCCGTATTGTCCTGGCGGATGACAATGCCGACATGCGCGCCTACGTCGCCAGACTCTTGCGCGAACAATGGGACGTGGATGAAGCCGGGGATGGAGAGGATGCACTGGCCAGGATTGAAAGTAATCCGCCCGACCTGGTACTCGCCGACGTGATGATGCCAGGGCTTGATGGCTTCGGACTGCTGCGAGCGATTCGAGCACACCCCGCTCTGCGCTTCATCCCCGTCATTTTACTGTCCGCTCGCGCCGGCGAAGAGGCGACCTCGGAAGGCCTGATTGCGGGCGCGAATGACTACATCGTAAAGCCATTCTCGTCGCGCGAACTGCTCGTGCGCGTAGCGTCTCGCCTGGCATCCGCCAAGCTCATGCGGCAGATACAGACTATCGAAGCCGCGGCCCGCCGGCGTCTCTACGGGCACTTCATGCAAGCGCCATTTCCGATCGCAGTACTGCGAGGGTCTGAGCACGTCCTGGAACTGGCCAATCCAAGGGCACTCAAAGCCTGGGGCAAGGATGAAGGCATCTTCGACAAGCCCATCGCCGAAGGAATTCCCGAACTGCGAGACCAGCCCTTCGTTGGCTACCTGGATCAAGTGCTAAAGAGCGGCGTAGCCTACGAGGCGCGTGGGGAACTGGCCCGATTGGTGCGCTCCTCCGATGGCAGGCTCGAGGACGTGTACTGGGATTTCGTCTACGCACCTCTGCGCGACGCAGATGGATCGATCGACGGAGTGCTGGTCGCGGGTTTTGAGGTCACCCCTCAGGTCCTGGCAGCTCAGCAGACCGCGCGCCTGCTGGCCAGCGCCGAGGCCAGCGAGCGTCAGTTTCGCGAACTCGTGGAGAACCTGCCCGAACTGGCGTGGACCGCACGCCCGGAAGGCGTCATCGATTTCTACAACCGCCGGTGGTACGAATACACCGGCACCACACCGGCCCAGATGCTACGGGATGGCTGGCAGCACTTCCTCGACCCTGCTTTGCACGATGAAGTGATCGGGCGCTGGCAACGCTCGATCAGCACCGGGGAGCCGTTTGAGATGGAGTTTCCGCTCCGGGGTGCCGACGGCGCCTTTCGCTGGTTTCTCACCCGCGTCAAACCGCTGCACAATCCGGCGGGTCACATTGTACGGTGGTTTGGCTCCAGTACAGACATCGACGATCGACGGCGAGTTGATGATTTCCGGGAAATCTTCCTCGGGATATTGGGCCACGATCTGCGCAATCCCCTGCATGCAATCCTTACTACGGCGCAAGTCCTTACCCGGCGACCGGAGTCTTGGGCGGATGCCAAGCAACTGGGCGAGCGCATCATACGCAGCGGCGTTCGCATGCAACATATGATCGAGCAATTGCTTGATTTGACGCGAGCACGGCTAACTGCCGGCATCGCCGTGACATTGAGTTCCCATCCAGTTGACGTTGCCGAGCTGGTGTCCAGAATCTCCGATGAGGCCCGCTCCGCCCACCCGCATTGCACTATCGAGATCAATAAAGAAGGCAATTGTTTTGCGCAGATAGATTCGGGTCGATTCGAGCAGGTCGTGTCCAATCTTCTAACGAATGCGTTGACGCATGGCGATCATTCGATTCCCATAAAGGTGTTCCTGTCGGGCCGCGCCAACACGGTTACGCTGACCGTGTCCAACCAAGGAAAGCCCATTGATCCGGCGTTTCTGCCATTGATTTTCAGCCCGTTTGCTCGCAGCGAGACATCTGGTAGCTCTGCCGCTGGTTTGGGGCTCGGACTGTATATTTCGGAACGCATTATCCACGCACACGGAGGAACGTTATCCGTCCAATCGTCCCAGGAATTGGGAACGCGATTTGAGGTGGTCTTGCCTAGGCATCCCTGATGATGCACCGGCGAATAACTGCGTGCGGCAATGGAGTTCTTCGAGTCGCGTCACTGACCGGCAGCGATTATTCATTCCTGGCGAGGCGGCGTGGAACCGCGCACAGCACTGTGCCTGCTCCGGATTCCGAGGGACTATCTGCTGCCCATCATCCGTGCCGTCGTTGCACGTCGCTTTAAGCTCCCCTGCAGCAATCGAGCTGCCACTTTCTTGAATCGGGAATCAATCCCGGGTACCGCGGCTTTTCAGCCGCTACTTGAGCGCTCCGGCAGCCCAATCTTTCATTTTTGACCACATTTCATTGTCCGGATTCGTCATGCCCACCCCCGTGATCCAGGCGGCCAGCATCGTCGCAGCGATCTCATTGGGATGGAACAGTTCATCGCGCGTCGGGAAGCGCTGAACATAGGAGTCGATGCCGTAAAGCGGTTGCGGGTTGCCGGGCGATGCGGGATCGAGGTACGTCCACGTGTTGCCCAGCTTGCGTACCCCGAAGGCCACGATCTGAAAGTCCTGCGGCATGCGGGGATGATTGGGATTAGCGGTCAGGATATCTGGCAGCAGCCACTGCATGCTCGCCCCTTCCCCGACAGAGAATATCCAGTCCACATCCGGTCCGTCGGGATTGATAACGCGCACAGAGCTGATCCAGTCCGGCGTTGGAACCAGCGTTATCTTTCGAAACCCGTAGACCGAGGTATACAACGATGCAAACAGCTCAGGGTGACGGCGCTGGATCACATGGGTTTGCTCGTGTACCAAAAGGTTCCATACCTGGGACGGCGTTGTCAGCGGCGCACGCGAGCGCGCCTTGACGATCGATGCCAGCACCTGATCCGATAAAACGATGCTGTCGCCCCGCGTGTGCGGAAGACCGCCTTCAGGCCTCGAATCGACTTTGATGAACGACCACGGCGTGCGCGCATAGAGGGGTGCACGCTCGACCAGCAGAGGCTGAACGGCTTCAATCGCTTCGCTCAATGCCGCCTGCTCTTCCGCAGTGAAATCGAGCGTCGCCGCGGCATAGGCGGCGCGTGCCTGCTCACGGGCCGCCTCCAGTGAAAGGTCTTGGAGCGCTAAACCGGTCTTGGCGCGCAGGTCGGGGATGTGCAGTAGTTCGAAGTACTCCCCGCCGTTGCCCTGGGTCAGAGCACTCCGGGATTCGGCGGCTGAGAGAAAATGAATCGAGGCGCTCTGCGCCTGGCAAGCATCAAGGCAAGCCCAAAACGCCAAGGCCACCCACAGGCTCTTGTAC
>Ga0181537_10005352_pt1 | contig 10383 bp, 8 predicted proteins | sample PEATcosm2014_Bin_39_FD_119765 | JGI IMG/M metagenome (GOLD analysis project Ga0181537, IMG submission 119765) | Peatland microbial communities from MTU Mesocosm Facility, Houghton, MI, USA - PEATcosm2014_Bin23_10_metaG | ecosystem: Environmental > Terrestrial > Soil > Wetlands > Peat | place... | reverse complement strand
CTCATAAGCCTGACGTTGCTTGGTATTTACGGGCTTGCCTACCAGCTTTCCGATGTTCCGCGATCGATCATATCCTCGCTGGGCTCACGGGTGTTGTACCCATTTATCGCAAAGATTGTCCACCAGCCTCTAAGCGAGTTTCGTACTCAATTCCTGCGTTACCGGCTCCTGACCTTGCTGGTGGCCGCCGTCTTGCTGAGCCTGATGGCAAATGGCGGGGGACCGGTGATCCTGCATCTCATTAGCTATCGCTTTCACGAAGCTGCCTGGATGGTTCCAATCCTGACTATCGGACTTTGGCAGACGTTGCTCTACCAGACGACCTGGCCGGTGCTCTATTCATGGGGCAAAGCAAAATACAATGTCTACGGCAACGCCGGCTATTGCATCGCGATTTTCACCGGCCTGCCGATCGGGTTCCATTTCTTCGGTATGCCCGGGGTGGTGGCGGCTGTTGCCTTTGCAGATCTTCCCCAATATTTTGCAATCCAGATAGGCTTGAGCCGCCAGGGATTGCGGGTATGGCGGCAGGATATGGAGCTGACGGGAGCCTTTGTCGCTCTACTGGCAGCTTTTTATGGAATTGCGCGGCTGTTGCACATACGGCAGTTTTAGATCCCCCTTAAAGTTGCCCTGCGCTTGATGTGGCGATGAAACAGAATGACCGGGAGGTTCCTATCAAAAGTATTGTTTCGCGTGTTTTGCATGCCGCCGGAGAGCGGACCGGGCGTAAGGCTGTCAAGTGGTACGGATCCTTCCGCGAGAAGGAGGCCCATTCGATGATTCCGCGAGCCAACTATGCCTATGGCATGTTGCGAGCCGCCGATCTCGCTCGTTTCGCAGGAAAGAAGAAGGTGACGGTTTGCGAGTTTGGAGTTGCAACCGGAAATGGTTTGATGAACATGGTCGACCTGGCGGAAAAAATCAAAGGTGAGACCGGGATTGAGTTGCGCGTGGTGGGCTTCGATTCCGGGCATGGCTTGCCCGTTGTTGTAGGGTACAAGGATCATCCGGAGCTCTGGTCCCCGGGCGATTTTGCCATGACCAACCGTGAGGATTTGGAGAGGCGAGTGGCAAAACGCGCCGAATTGATTTTTGGCGACATTGCCGGGACTGTCGACGGCTTTGTCTCCACTTTGAGCGAGGATGCACCCCTGGGATTTATATCGGTCGACGTTGATATTTATACCGGGGCCAAGGATGCGTTACGCTGCCTGAGCGGGCCGCCTGAGTTGTATACGCCCGGCGTGAGTGTCTATTTCGACGACACCAACTTTTTTTTCGCCAATCGATGGTGTGGCGAGCTGCGGGCTATCGAGGAGTTCAACGATGAGCACGAGATGCGCAAGATCGACCAGGATCGCAGCCTTCCAGGGCATCGCCCGGATAGAAATGCCGGGTGGTACTCTTCCATGTTTGTCTGCCACGTTCTCGATCATGAGATGAGGACCAAACCGGTATCCCGGCCGGGTTATTCGCTGGGAGAGCATTTTGCTCTTATGAAAGATTCGTCACTGTACTGATGTGAAGCTGTATGGCATACATCTTTATCCTTCCGATTTTTTTTGTTATCTACTATCTGCTTAAGAACCGGCAGGACCTGGCGTTTTTGAACGTATATTTACCGTGTCAGATTCTACTTCCGGACTACTACGCGGTCAGAATCCCCCATCTACCGCCGGAGTCAGCCGCATCCTGGGCCCTTCTCCCACTTGGGGTCTCGCTCCTCATATACCCGGCCTGGAAAATGGATCTCCGGCGAATGGACTTGTGGGTCGTGTTGTTTATATTGAGCCAGTTGGCAAGCGAAACAATGCGGGAATCCTCGCCCAAGGATGGGATTGCCTTCTTTGCGTCCTACATCACGCAGGTATACCTGGCTTATGTCGTTGGAAGACGTCTCATCGAGCCGGATCTCCGAGTTAAAACTCTACAGAGGATTGTCCTACTCTTTCTTTGTCTGACCCCTTGTATCGCATGGGAATACCGGATGACGGAAAATCCATGGGTGAGATTCGGCTCCCAGGTGCTTCATCTGGACATCGTCAATTTTGTTCAGATACGAGGTGGGAGCGCCAGAGTCCAGGCCAGCTTTGGCCATGCGATTTTGGCAGGCATCATGTTCTTCATTGTGTTCATGTTGAACTGCCAGCTTTCGGTGATCTACAAACGCGACAAGAGCCGGCTGAGCGATTTGATGGCACGCCTGGAGCGATATCATGTCCCGGCGATCATGTTAGTGTTCTTTCTCTGGTGCACCCGTTCGCGTGGCCCCATGGCCAGCGCCGCCGCGGCTTACTCCATCCTGCAAATACCGCGATTTCGCTACCGCAAGCTGGCCACTTTTGTTCTTCTGTTGGTGCTGGGCGTGGCAGGCGGTCTGGTATACGGTTTCCTGCAGAGCTATACAAATAGCACCAACACCAACGATGGCAGTCTGAGCGAGGCGCAGACGAGCGCGATGTATCGCAGGGAACTGCTGAAAAACTACGTTCCGCTCGCGGAACAAGGCGGGTGGCTGGGATGGGGCGCGTTGAGTGTTCCTCACGTTGCCGGCCAACAGTCCATCGATAACGGCTATCTGTTAATGGAACTCGCGCAAGGGAAGCTTGGGCTTGACCTCTTCTTTCTGATGATGGCGGAGGCGCTCTTAACCACGGCGTATCGCGCATACACGTTCCATTCTGTTGAATCGCGATACTTTGCTTTCATTCTGCTGGGATCGATGATTGGATTGTTCATATCCTTAACCACGGTCTATTTAGGCGGTCCCGTCTCACCCATGTATTTTCTCTTGCTGGGATGGAGCCAGTCCTTGCGGGATGAGGTTGGGCCGGCGGAAAAGTTTCAATTCAAGCGGGTATTCGCATAGGCCGGCCCAGTCGTGGGTTCCACTGGTAGCAGCCGGGATGCGATTTGCTGAATACAGAGCTTTCCCAGCCGCTGCCCCGGCTTCTCGATAAGTCTCCATGAGACAGAAGAGATCGTGAAGACGACCGGAAGCGACGCCGCATAAGCCGCGGTGAAAGTCATAAGAGGGAAGCGGGCGGCATGCGGCTTAAAGAAGGGCACGAGCAGGATCAAAACCAATGTGTGGCACAGATACGCGCTGAAACTGACCTCTCCCACGCGGGCGAAGAACTGGTTGACTACGATTCGGGGAGAGTATTTGGCGGCCAAAGACACGAAAATCATCCCCCCGACTCCGATAACGGGAGTCAACAGAGGATCGCGAAGCCGAAAGTTCATCACGGTTAACAGGATTGCCCCTGGAATGAAGGGAAGGACAGACCGCCACAGATTACGCTTCTCTGCAAGGATGAAGTAGAGCGCCATCCCGGTAAGAAATACCGGCAATTGGCTGGGAAACCAATAATAGCCAAATTCACCCAGATTGTTCTGGGCGAATCCCTCCCATGCCGCCAGGCGTGCTGCCAGAGGAAAGAAGAGCGGGTAAACAGCAACCGAGACGTACCATGCAATGAGCACGCTGCGAAACGAACGAAGGCCGGCAAACAGCAACGGCAGCACCAGGTAGAAAGTCATTTCGACCGCAATGGACCACTGGCCAATGACGGGCGCATTGTTAATCAGATCCGGACGCCAACCATTCAAAAAGGTCATGACCAGAAGCAGATGACTCCACGAAAGAGAGCCTCGTGCGGTGTTCCAAAGGCAGTAGACAAGAATCGTTAAATAAAATGCGGGAGCGATGCGAAAGAATCGGCGAATAAAAAAATTGAGAGCCGGGTAGCGCTCCAGGTGATTGCGTTTTGCCATCGACATCATCAAAGTAAGAGCGCTGACCAGGTAAAACAGCTGAACGCCGTACATGCCCAGATGCATGATTTGTGCCAGCAGTCCAGTCGTAGATAACAGGAACGCAAGATGCGTCGCAATTACGCCACACACGGCAACGCCGCGCATACTGTCTACATATAAGAGATGATTGGGAGCTCTCTGGCCGGTTGCTCCTCGAACAGGACGAGGCGAATGATCGAAACTGTCGTGGCGGTCCTGGATTTTGGACGGGGCGGCAGACGGAACGGTCGTCACGTCAATGGCCTCTCTTCCTGATTCATGCCGATCGTCATCAGGCAGACTGCGGGCCTGAGAGGCAAGGGGCCAGATCGGAAGCCAGAGTTGACTGAATTTCTGCCAGGTCTTTGTCGAGCCTCGGTGCCGGAGCGCCATAGATTTCAGAGAGCCGCTTAAAGCGCCATCGCCAATCGAGCCGTTCCAAAGACTTGAGGTAGTTCAGCCTTGCGCGCGCGGGGGACCAATCCTGTACCGCGTCGCTCAAGACGGTGAGACCATCGGACAGGTCGGTTGTTCCAAGGTCAAGCAGAGCTTCCGGCCAAAGCAGTGAGGTGACAGTCTCGCTACGAGGTGGAATTCCGGCAACGGTCGCGCCGGCCGCGAGCGAATCTGTCCAGCGTCCGGTGAGGTATTCGCGTGTGGGATGGCTGGGAAGGATTTGATTGACGCGGTTGGAAAATGCCACCGTAAATTTCGCGTCACTGAGAGACTTCATCAGCGACGACTGATTATCGGTGTCACCTGGCAATCTTGCGGGCCGCCCATGAAAAGCCAGCCCGCGCCGGACGCACTCGGCTGCGGTCGTGTCATCATCTTCCCATGGGGATGGTTGGCGTCCGAATCGCAAGAGGTCGAACCTTCGCGACGGATTGTCAGAGCCGAGGCGCAATACATCCGATCCCCAGGAAAGCCAGTCCACCGGCGCATGCATGGTATTGCGCCATACCTGGAGGTCCTCTCGTTCTGTAACAAAGACGTGATCGAATACGCGACGCCGGCGCAGGAAGCCGGGGATGAACTGGGTCCAGAATGAGTCGAAGACCCAGCCAACAATCTTTCTATATCTCTGTCGCCAGTTCGCGACCTGTAAGAGCCGGCAAAGATCGTAAGGTGAGGGGCAGATCAGCAGGCAGTCGGTGCTACCGTGGCTGCGAGGAAGAAGGGCGAGGGTCTTTTGTAGCCACCCGACATGGGCGATCTGCAAAACCAGCAACTCGCCGCCGAGGAGCTCTGCAGCGAGGCGGGCCATGTAATGCACGCAGTGATAACTGATACCCCCCGGATCGACATAAACCACCTGGAGGGAAGTGTCTGCGCCGTTACGGGTGCCGTCTAAGTCTGGTTGCATATGAGAGTGCGTTCCTGACGTGTCACGTTCACTGGCTCTGTTGCGGCCAGACGTGTTGCAGTGTCGACCGCATTTGAAATTCGTCGGAGAGCACATTCTGCGGACCATGGATCGGCAACAAGCCTTGACGCCAACCCTCGTCACGGACGCCCCGCGCCAGATTCAGCACGTGTCCCATCCCCGGATACTTTTCGTAACGCTTGCGCGCACCCAGACTACTGGGCGATCCCTTCTGGACCGAGAGGCAGGGTGAAGTGATCACGCAAGTGACGTCGGGATTAAATTGACGGAAGAAAAAGTAGGCCGCATCAATGTATAGTTTTCCGCCTTCAGGGTGGCCCTCTTCCCGCTCGATGGTTTCTCGAAGGTAGGTGATCAGCCGGGGCATTATCCTCCGATGCACGGCATAAGAATGTGCCCAGATGAATGGGCCGGAATAACGAAGAAGGCCAGTTGGGGAGGGATTGAGATCTTTCCAGCCGGAGTGACCGACGAAAAACATATCCCAGGTATTGGTGCGCAAAGCCTGGGCGATGGCAAGTTGCTGTTTGTCGAACCTCCGGCTGAAGATCGCGTCATCTTCCAGCACCCAGACATGTTCAAGGCCGTCGTTGTAGGCGCTCTCAATAATTTCGAGATGGCTCAGATAGCTACCGTACACTCCCCGGGAGACGAACCCGTTGGGTGTTTCCGGCATGGGAGGGTCGGGTATACAGACCTTGGAACTGGTTATGTCGATTCCAATACGAGACAGCTCGCGGCGGAGGGCGCGATAGCGATCCAGCCGCGCAGGCAAATGCACGATCGCCAGGCGGTCAAAATAATCCAGAATTCCCATGTGTTTTACCCTCGCTGAATATATTCACCAATCAAATGGTCGCCGGGAGGGAGGAGCCGGCCATGTTTCGGCATGGCTCCTGCTCACGCCGGGCATTCGTAGGTCTGGTATCAAGTTTGCATGATGGCTGATCTCCAGGGTTCAGCCACGCAATTTTTTGAGCGCTCCAGCTACGACCGGGGGGCAGACCGCACGAAAGACCTTTTTTGCGGTGGACTCCTTATTCACCTCTCCGGGGCGATCCATAAAGAGCGTAGAGTGTTCGGCACGCACTTCCTCTTCTGGCCGGGTGCTGGAATAGTAGTACGTTGCCATTGACTTGCGGGTACGATCGGGAGGGCAAGTGAGCGGGTCGGGGTGTCCATGATAAGAGGTGGAGGTAGTGGAAAAAATGGCACAGCGATTGAACAAAGGCAGCACCTTCTGCTCAGCCGCAGTCATCTCTTTGTTCCACAATTCAAAATGTCCGCCGTACTCTTCCTTCCAATCCTTGTTGAGGTAAATAAGAACGTTGATACGGCGTTCCAGGTTAAGTCGCACGTGGCGGTTGAAATCGGCATGAACAGCGAGTTTGCCACCGCGCTTGATCTGATGGAGTCCCCCGCCGACATAGTATGGGTCCGGAATGACGCCTTTGATGCCGGTGAGGATTTCGAGGAACTCGAGCATAGGCCGGCTGTTCATGAAATAAAGAACTTCTCTTACCGGCGCGGGCAGTCTCTCGACAATGTCAAAGGCGAGTTTTTTTTCGTGAGGACTATCGAACTCACTCCATTTTGCCTGCCGCGGCTCGGGAAATGCGCGTAAAGCGGCCTCGGCAACATGATCAGGCAGGAAATTGTCAAAATAGATATGAGGGAAGGGCTGAGCCAAAGCGTACTTTTCGGCATTCGCCCTGGCCAGATCCAGGAGCCTGGCGGCAAACTCGTCGCTCAAAAGTTCCGGCCTCCCCAAAGCCTCGGTAGGTGATGGGATAGCGGTCGAAGAAATGGTAGCCATAGGTTGAAGTCCTTCCACAAGTTATACAGTCAAACGATCACATCGAGAAGAGCAAAGTTAGCCGGGAAAAACACCCGGCGGCAGCCCTATTGCGCTTTCCCGGGGGACGGGTATACTGGCCGTGCGTCGAAAAAGATAAGGTGATCGAGCCGGTATAAGATCAGCTCGGTCAACGGATAGTAACATCTGGCGACACCCCGGTAACCATCTTCCCCTGGTCGCAGAGATAGACGAACGGCATAGGCGGAACCGCTGTTTGTGAGGTTCCAGGGCCAAGGAAGAGTAAATAAGAATGGCGACTTTATCCAGAGTAGAGAGCGGCAGAGGCGCCGCGGCGTTGGCTGTGTTACTTTACCATTCTTCTGCCTCAACCCACTATTACTACCACCGCTTTCCCGTGGGGGGCACCTTCCTATTCGGTTACAGCGGCATTTATTTCTTTTTTGTCTTAAGCGGATTTCTCATTGCTTTGGCTCATGCCGGTGACGTGGGAAGACCAAAAGCAGTTGGCCGGTATTTGCTGAAGCGGTTCATCCGCATTTTCCCGCCCTATTGGGTAGTATTTCCTCCCGTCGCTGCGCTCTACTACATTACTCGCGCTCCAGCTACGATTAACAGCTTCACGCCATTGAATCTGCTGAGTGAGTTTCTTCTTTCCCCGTTCGGCAATCAAATGCACGGCATTATGTATGTGGCCTGGACACTGCATTTAGAAGTGCTGTTTTACTTGCTGTTTGCCTGCCTGATTGTTAACCGCATCGTGGGCCTGGTGCTAATTGGGCTATGGCAGTTGCTGGTTGTGGGAACGCTTCTAGGCCTGTTCCCACATCCGGATGTGCTGTCGCGCGCTGCAATGTCGGGCAACCTGGGCTTCCTGCTGGGGATGCTGGCGCTCCTCGTCTTCTCCTCGAAATTTACTGTCCCCGCCCGGCTGGCCACGGCGTTTGGGCTGCTCACTTTTGTGGTTGCGGGCTGGCTCGACGTCGCACGTCAGCGGCCGTACATCCTCCTTTATTTGTTGGCTTCATTTGTGCTTGTCCTGGGTCTAGCGAAATTGGATCAGACATCAAAGACGAAGGCGCCGAAGGTCGCTACTTTTATTGGAACAGCCTCCTACTCGATCTATCTCGTTCATTACCCGGTCGTCAGCATTGTCTCCAAAATGATTGTCCGCGTTGATCCGGCCACAAGGTTACCCATGGAAGTCTTCTTTGTCCTTGTCGCCGCGGCGGCACTGCTGGTGAGCCTGTTGTTCTACCGCGTGGTGGAAAAGCCACTGCTTGCGATCCTCCGGGAACGTCTCCTCTCACAAAGGCCGCAACGGAAGCTTTACCCGGAACCGGAAGCTGTTGCCTGAGCTGTGCTCAGCTGCCTTCAGGCCTCCATGGGTGCGTCGAACACCGCGCTTGTGGCTGGAACGGCGGCGAGCGGGTGCGCCGGTGCGCTCTTCGAACGCACGGCCACGCTCTTTTGTATCCGGATATACCTTAGCCAGTTCTCATAGAGACTGACCGCACTTGCCCGCCATGTGTTCTTGACGCTGATGTTGCGTAATGCTTCCGACACCGCGAACGGAAGTTCCTTCTGCGGGCTGGATGCGTATCGCTTCTCAAGGTCAAGCAGGACGGCCTGGGTCTCGTAACTGAAATAGTTTTCCGGCAACAACGGATAACGCGCGGTTTCGCCTTTGAAGTAGCGGCCGATATCCCGCCGGTATTCGCGCAGGAGCGTGTCCGATTCGTATTCAGGATGGCCCTGGAAGAAGACGAAAAGCTTCTTCTCCTGTTTGACGAATGTATCCACTTCTGTTTCGGAGGTCCGTGTGAGCACCGTGTAGCCGGCTTCGGCCAGTTGGTCCATGGGCAAGCTGTTCCAACGCGAATGCGGCAGTTCGAGGTGCGTTGGTGCTTTCGCCATCAACGGGTGGTCGTTCATCTGCGTACAGCGGTAGATGCCGAAGAGCTTGTCGTTTCTCCTGGCACGCGGGATGCCGTCCATCTGAAGGACTGCAGCGTGCGCTGCCAGGCACGACCAGACCGTCGAATGAGCATTTCCGCGCGCCCAAGCCAGCGTCCGGGTAAAGCTGTCCCAGTAGGGTTCATCCTTCAGATCGGCTGCCAGAGGCTCTCTGCCGGTCACGATAAGGCCATCCAGATGACCGTTCCACATGTCGTCTATGTTGGAATAAATCGACGATATATGGCTCTGGCTCGCCTGGCTATGGGAAATGCCTGGCAGTGTGTAGAGCGACAGATGAACCTGGATGCCGGGCGACGCCGCACTCAGGAGCGAAAGGTATTGGCGTTCGGTCGCTTTGAGCGCCTCGTCCGGCATGTTATTAATCAGGCCGACGCGCAGGCAATTGTCCGCTGCTGTCCTACAGGAGTCGCGTTGGATGGTAACGGCCATCAGTCTCTCGGCATCTTAGAAGTACGGTTGTTTTTCACAAGCTTCATGCGCCCCGGCGAAGGAGCTTCCCGCTTTCGGCTACCGGCAGCGCGCGAACGAAGTTAATCGAAGCAGGCACCTTGTAGGTGTCCAGGGCCTCACGACACATGCGCAGGATATCGGAGTGCAACTCGCCCATCCCGCCCGCAGGGGATTGCACAGTGTTTTTCAGGACCACGTCGGCAATCACCACGGCGCCCACGAGGGCACTTTTCTTGGTCCGCACCAAAGACATTTGGACTTCAGGATGACCGTTGATCACGGCCTCCACTTCCTCGGGGTGAACTTTCTTGCCCCCAACATTGATAACCCCATCACCCCGGCCGGCAAAGTAGAAGCGACCGTGCCGCTCCTCCAGCACGTCGCCGGTGTTTACGAACCCGTCTGCATCTTTGAGCACCGGGCTGCCATCGCCCAAGTAGCAACGCGCTGTTCGTTTCGACCGCACCAGCAGGGAATTGCTCTCGATCTTCAGGTCGACGCTGGGGGTGCTCCGCAAGACGCTCAAGGGAAAACCCATCAATCCGTCGTTGACGGTGAAAACTACGCCCGCCTCAGTGGTAGCAAAGGCATGAGCAATCTTCGCCTTGGGGTAGATCACGCGTAGATGGTTAAGGATCGCCTGGTCAGCGATTTCGCCTGACAGGCGGACGTACAGGGGAGAAATAAGCCCGGCGGCAATGCTCATGGCGGCTCGCCGCCAGTGCGACGGAGTACCGGAGATATGCGTTACCCCGCGCGCACCGGCTCTTGCGAGAAAATCAGCCGTCGATTCCTGCGCGCTCGACAGCACGAGCGTGGCGCCAGTAAGCGCTGCGCGCAAAAATATTTGCAAGCCGCCATAGCGACGAATATCGTAGAACGTACTCCATACGACGCCTTTCGCTGCCGCTCGCTCTTCCTCAATGGCCCCTGCAAGGCTGGCGAGAGT
>Ga0181537_10005349_pt1 | contig 10384 bp, 7 predicted proteins | sample PEATcosm2014_Bin_39_FD_119765 | JGI IMG/M metagenome (GOLD analysis project Ga0181537, IMG submission 119765) | Peatland microbial communities from MTU Mesocosm Facility, Houghton, MI, USA - PEATcosm2014_Bin23_10_metaG | ecosystem: Environmental > Terrestrial > Soil > Wetlands > Peat | place... | reverse complement strand
GTCTTGCGCGACATCACCGCCGATTCCTTCCAGTCCTGGCGGGCGAAGCAGGTACTTTCTCCTAAAACGCTGAACGAATATCTCGGCTCGATTTCCTCACTTCTCAACTGGATGGAAAAACACGAGCGCATTGGGCGTAATCCGCTCGTGCACGTTCAGAAGGTGCAGGCCAACGGCAGGCAGGTCAGGCCTCGTCGTGCCTTCACCGATGACGAAATGCAGCGCCTTCTGTGTGTTGCCGGGAATCGGAAGGTGGCCTATCTCACCGCCGTCTACACCGGCCTTCGACGCAGTGAAATGGCCGCACTGGAGCGAGACGACATCCATTTGGAACGCGAGAAGCCATTTATCAATGTCCGTGCATCCACGACCAAGAATCACCAGCAGGCCGTTATTGCCTTGCATCCTGATCTTGTAAGCGAGATGCGTTCGCACGTCGCTAAATTGCCCGCAGGCGAATCGAGAATCTTTGCCAGTGTGATGCCGACCATGAAGCGATTCAAGGCCGACCTGACGGCGGCAGGCATCGAATTTATAAACGCCAAGGGATACCGTGCCGACTTCCATTCCCTGCGTCACACGCTGGCCACCAATCTTGCCCGCGCAGGCACCGCGCCGCGGGTGGCGATGGAAATCATGCGGCACAGCGATATGCGGCTGACTTCCAAAACTTACACCGATGCGGGGCTTCTGCCCGTGGCCGATGCCGTCCTTAGACTGCCTTCCCTGACTCACACGAAGACAGCAGCCTCACAAATAGACTCACAAGATTTGTTCCGGGCAGGTCAAGACGTGTCACCCACTGGCACGAAACCAGAGGCAAATGGCTACTTTGAACTCTCTGAGAATCAGCAGGATGGACAACAAAAAGATGGCCCAGTCAAGACCAGTCAAAAAATCGGAAATGGTGCGCGGTACAGGGTTCGAACCTGTGACCTTCCGCGTGTGAAGCGGACGCTCTACCGCTAAGCTAACCGCGCCGGCTGTCGAGCGGGTGATCTTAGGCGTGGGGCCCGGGCAAGGGCAAGCAACATCAACGAAGCCTGTAGACAATCGATCGCTCCCAACGCCTATCATCATTTACTGGGGAGGGTCGGGCGGAGGTGGAAATCCCCAGCCGGAGATTTGCGGATTACCGCCCGGAGGGGGCATGGGACGGCGTTCAAGGTTGCTCGGTTCGGCCTTCGCGAAATAGCCGCCGATGATGTAGGGAAACTTCCCGGGCGTGACGTGGTAATGCCAGCCGCGCACGGGATCGTAACAGGCGTTGAAGGCATTCAGCGGATTCGTGGTTGAGTCCTTGGCCATGATGCCCGCCTCTTGGTAAGGCCCGTAAATCGGCAGCCCGTCAAACGCAAAGCCGATGACCTGGGACGGCCCTTCGCCTTTGTCGACGAAGGGCGTGTTCACGCAGATCGGGTATTTGTGATAGTGGTATTGGCCGAAGGGGTTGGGATGGCCGCAGCAGTAGTCCATGATGTTGGAGGCATCCTGCATGTTGGCGTCGAATGGGTTGAAGAAAACGACGCCGTTTACGGCCACGCCAATCGGGCCCATGGGTAGCGCGTGATTTTGATCGTTGGCGTCCATGGCGACGGCATCCGGGTTGAGGACGGGTTCCAGCGGCAGGCGATAGGTCCGGCTCATCTCCTGAATCGAGTTGGGATTGAAGCCGGGAAATTTTGCCGTGGGGTGGTTGGGCAGGTTCTTCGATTTCACGGTCAGAAATCCATCGCCATTAAAAATGAGCACGACATTGTCCGGCACAAACCGGTCCTGCGTGACGAGGTTGCCCTGCTCGTCCTTGTACCCGGCACGGAGCCACGCGGTCATGTTGTTGAGAAAGGGATTGATCAGGCGGTCGCTCTGGTAAAACAGGCGATCGGCGTTTTCCTCGGTCACGGTCAGGTGCGAGGAATCCGCCGTTTCGCCGGGCAAGGGCTCATAATACCAACGACCTCCGAGGGAAAGCAGCTTGCTGGTGTCGACGGACGCGGATGTGTTTGCCGTGGGTATGCGCTCGGCCGGATCGATCTTTCCGGTGAGCGACCGGGTGCGCTGCACGAGGGAAAAGTCGTCGATCAGGAAGGCGGCATGTTGCGGTCGCGTCGCAACCCCATTGTCGTAGGAGACGGTGATTCTCACCGCGTCGACTTCGGGAAAGGGAAGGAGTTCCTCCAGCTCGTAGCTCCGCCAAACGGCTGCGCCGCCGACCTGATCGTCGCCGTTGGCGGTGAGGTTTTTCCGGTCCAGCTCGATTTCGCCGTAGATCGGGCGGGAGGCGCAGTCGAGGTAATCGGTTCCGTTCTTGGAATAGAACTCGATCTTCATTTCGAGCGAATTGTCGGGGACGGAGAAGCCATCTTCCGCCAGGCCGCGAAAGCGGAAGCTGATCCAGCGCCCCTTCGCCTGGTCGATGCCCAGCACCATCTGGCTGACGGCGCCGCCTTTGTCGGCCTGTCCGGGAAAGATGATGCCGTTGGTGGCGAAATCATCTTCGCCGCCGAGGTATCCCCAGAAGGCTGCGCCCTTCAAATCGTAGTTTAGGGGCAATTTTGACGACGGATCGACGCTTTCAAAGCCGGGATTCTGGACCAGGTTAACCACGCCTGCATCGGACAATGCCGGGCAGCCGAGAACCCAGCCGAGCACGAAGAGGAGAAGTCGCTTATTCATGAGAGAAAGCTCCAAGCGATACCGACGGCGTTTCGTGATGGCCCAGGGCTTCCTTTTTTTGCGGCGGAAGCAAGGGATCAATCAGTTCCGCCCTCAGGGTGACATCGTTCGCGAGTTGCGCCTCGATGCGTTGGATGCCGAAACGTGAAGTCAGCGTCGTGACGATCCGGTGCGGAGTCGCGGCGGGCAGCGTGCCGCTGTGGACTGTTTCCAACTGGCAGCGAATCTCAAAGCCCTGTTCGCCCGCCTGCATGGAGTAGCGATAGGCCGGCAGGCTTGGTCCCAGGTAGGGATCAACGATGTCGTGAAGTCTCCTCAAGACTCCGCCGTAAAAGGGCGCGGGGCTGACCCAGTCGTCCCAGACGATGCCCGGATCGGCGATGCACGGCACCCGCGCGAGTCCGGTGGAAATCAAGGCGAGGAGGCTGTCGCGCGGGCCTTCATAATCGACGGTATAAAAAACATTTTGGGAAAGGAACGCGGTGAGTTGCGCGGCATGGCGGCGGGAGCGAAGGCGAAACCGGCCCATCTCGTCGAAATCGAGCAGAAGGGTTTCCTCGCGGGCGAACTGGTGGTCGAGAGAAACGCGATAGCGGTATTCGCCCGGAAGCCAGTTGCAGAAAAGCGCGTGGAGAGCGGGTAACGGCGTGGGCCGCGCCAACCGGGATCCTTCCTGGGGAATCGCTGAGGTCTGATACTTCTGCTGAGTTCCGGCCGGGTTGAGCTGAAGGGTGTTTTTCAGGCAAAACGGGCGGGTTGGTCCGCCGGGATAAGCCGCATCCTGAATTTGGAGATGAAGATGCGGCACCGGCGACCGTCCCGAATTTCCGCAATGGCCGATCGGTTCGCCGGAGACAATTCGCTGGCCCACGTAGACCAGCGGCGACCCCTGGCGCAGGTGGGCGAGAAGAACGTGGTAACCGGCATCGCTGTGGATGACGACATAGTTACCCCAGTTTTCCTCGGGATTGTTCGCGCCGGGGATGTTATCCGGCACATGTGCTTTCACAGCGACAACCGTACCTGCGCAGGGAGCAAGGACGAGTTTGTTGAAGGTGTGATAATCCTCCAGCATCGCGCCCGTTTTGACGGAGCGCTGATCCTGAGAGAGGACTTCGAAGTCGAGCGCCCAATGCCACGGAGCGCGGTGGGTCAGCGAGCCGTTGACGCCCTGCGTGATGACGCATTCGTCCTTAAAGGGGAGATCAAGCGCGGGAAGTTGGAGATGAGGAAAGCGGGTCGCGTTGAGGACGACAAAACGGGCCGCCGTTTCGGGGAGCATTCCCGGCGCGGGAGAAGGATGTAGTCCCGCGGGAGAATGGCGCTGCCGGAGCGCGTAAACGAGGACGAGGACGACCAGATTATAGGGCAGCGCGCTGGCGGGCAGGCCGAAATAGCGGAGCGCCGTGGCCAGGGCCAAAGTCACCAGGGCGCAGAGGAAGGTTCCGGTCAACGCCAGCAGGAGGCTCATCCGCGACGGCGCGAAGTAGGCGGTGCCGAGGGCGATGCCGCAGAGCAGGAAATTAAAGCCGCACCAGATGACGCCGTCATGGGCGGCGTGATAGCCGAGCAGGTTCATCGTCTCCAGGCCGATGCCCAGCGAAGCTGAGGCCAGGAGGGTCGAGAGCGGCGAGGTCAGGGCCAGAGCGATAAAAACCAAAAGGCCCGGCAGCGCGCGCGGCTCGAAGATCATCGCGCCAAAGACCTGAAAGAAAGATTGTCCCCACGAGGGCAAAAAGTCGAGGTCGAGCCAGAAGCCGGCCGTTTCCACCGGCATAGTGGCCGGACCGGCAATGGCAAAGGCGAGAAAGTAGAGGACATAGGCGAAGGTCATGGCGGGAAGACTCTGCGCGGAAAGGCCGAAATGGTGGCTGAAGGCGTGCTGGATCGCCACGGCGGTGAAAAGGCCGCCCAACACCGCCGCGATCCAGAGCGCGAGAAAAACGGAGGGCGAAAAAAAGTAGGAGCGATTCATCAATCCGAGCGTGAGGCAGACGAGGAGCGGATTGAAGAGGAGATAGCCGTTGCGGATTTTGGCGTGATCGAATCCGAGGGCCCAGGCGATCGCGCCCGCCGCGAAAGCCCCCGCGAGTCCCGACAAGCCGATGCCGGGCGAGAGGAGGCTGATGGCGAGCAGGAGCCAGCCGAGCCGCACATTGGGAGAGAAGAATAAAATGGCATAGGCTCGCGGCACGCCGTGAAAAAGATTTTGCAGCGGGGTAACGGCGGAAGCGCCATTGCGGTCGGGCATGAAAATCATCGGCTGCTCCTTCCGTTGAGACCGGCACGGTCGTTTCGATGGCCGTTGAGGCCCCGGGCGGGTTCATCCATCCTGGACAAAAGCTTCAAGCCGTGGGGCGCGAGATGCTCCGGCATTTCCTCCAACTCCTGGACATACTCAAGATTTTCGCGGCGGCGGATGACATGCACTTTGCCGTCGAGGCCGATCATGACCACGGCGGGCCGGTAGGTGATGAATTGCATCGACTGCGTGATGTTGTAGGCACCGACCGGATGCAGCACGACCTGATCGCCCGTCGTGAGTCCAGGCAGCGGCGCTTCCTCGCGAATGACGTCGATGTTCATGCAGAGGCAGCCGTAGATCGTCGTGGGCGCGGGAATATCGACGCAGGCTTTGGCTGGAAGAATCGTGGGGAGATACCACGCGGTCGTGTAGAGCAGGTTGATGCCGGCGTCGATGACCAGCGCGGGGCGGTCGGCCTCATGCACCGGGGCCGCGCCGAGAGCGCCCTTGCCATAAGCGGCGAGGACGCCATTGAGCGCCGGGGCCGAGGCCGTCGGACGCCGCTTCACCGCGACGACGGTGGAAATCAGATAACCGGCTTCATCGACCAGGGCGCGTCCGGTTTCGAGATAGAGCCGGGGAAGCGGCCGTCCCGCGGGCCAGGCCTGGGTGATGGTATCGCAGATCGCCTCGGCGTAACGGTCGAAACTTGGTGTGGCCTGCTCGGGAGAAAGATATTGGTAATGAAGGCGCGCCCGCGAAGCAAAACCGCCGCCGACGTTGAGGTAGCGAATCGGTTCCGCGCCGAGCCGCTCCGCTTCGAGAGCCAGGCGCACCAGCATGGCGGAGGATTTGCGATAGGCGTCGGGATCGAGGATGAACGTGCCGATGTGGGCATGGAAACCCTGCAACTTGAGGCCGGGCATTTGCAGGAGACGGCGCACGATGCGCAGGGCTTCGCCGTTGTCGGCATTGAAGCCGAACTTGGACCAGACCGCGTGCGTGCCGGTATCGAGATGAACGCGCAAGGCAATCGCGATGGGCTTGGCGCGGTCCGGTTGCGAGGCGATTTCGCCCAGCAGGAGCAACTCGTCGAGATTGTCGACCTGGATCATCGCGCCTTCATTGGCCGCGCGCTCCAGGATTTCGCGACTCTTCAACGGGCCGTTGAAAATGATGTCGTGTCCCGGAATTCCGTTTTGCCGCGCCTTGTCGTATTCAAATTCCGAGACGACTTCGGCAATCGCGCCCTCCTCGTGGAAAACGCGACAGATCGCATTGAGATAGTTTGTCTTGTAGGACCACGCGAACTGCACGTCGGGATAGCGGCGGGAAAACGCGCGATGCGCCTCGCGATACTTGGCGCGCAGCGTCGCTTCGGAAAAAACGAAGAGCGGGCTGCCGTGCTCGCGCGTCAAATGCGCGACGGCAACCCCGTCGATTTCCGAGCAGGAGGGCGCGGAGCCGAGGCGGAAGGGGTTGCACGGTTCGGAACCAACGCGTTGGATGACGGGAGCGAGATAGGGTGAACGGTTCATGCGAAAGATTTTGTTTTGGAGGAGGCGGGTTCGTCGAGCAGGCTGGGCAGCGCATTCGGTTCGCCTTTGAGCAACTCGGCATAGCGGTTGAGATCGCCGACGACTTCGATTTGGTGCCGGATGTAGAAGGAGCCGGGCGGGCAATCGGGCACAGGCCCAGGCGGGCAACCATGCTGAAGCAGGTCGATGAGCGCTGCGGCAAAATTCGCGCCGAGCATCGAGGGAAAATCGATCCAGGCCGGAAAGCGGGGGTTGATCTCGATGAGGACGTAGTCGCCGGTCGTCTCCTCGCGGATCAGTTCGATCTCGAAAGGGCCCGGCCATTTCAATTCACGCACGAGCCGGGCGCAGAGGCTCGACAGCCGCGCATCCGCGACGGTGATTCCCGACAAACCTTTGCCCTTGTCGCTCAACTGGGTTTTGCGGATGCAACAATGGCCCAACCAGCCGCCGTCGCCGTCACCCAGTCCGAGGACGTTAAATTCTGAACCTGAAATAAGGCGCTGCAGGATGACCGGATGGCCCCACTCCGATAAAAGATGGCCTGCCGCAGTGGAAAGTTGGGCGGCGTGGTGGACGATCTTCGCGTCATAATAGGGGCCTTTCACGACCAGCGGATAGCCGAGTTCACTCCCGGCCTGACATGCGGTTGCGACATCGGACGCAAGGCAAGTCTCGGGAACGCGCACACCGCATAGGGCGGCCAGCGCAGGGAGATATTGCTTGGCGCGCCGTTTCAGGACATCGATGCTGGGTAGACAGACGGCAATGCCGCGCTGAGCCAGTTCACGTCGCAGGCTGGCGAAAACCTCGATCTCCGCGTCCAGCGTGGGAATGAAAAGATCGAAGGGAGTACGTTTCCGAATTGCATCGATCCGATCCAAAAGGGCCGCACCGCCCGCCGCCGGGTAAGGCATCAAATGCACTTCGTCGGGGCCGTCTTCCGCGTAGATGCCGCTTTCCATCACGTCATAGCTCAAGCCGACGACGAAGGCGTCCGGAAACCGGCGGCGCAGGCTGCGGATGATGCCCGCGCCGGGCTGGGGATTTTCTCCCCGGTGCAGGCCGCTGACGGCAATACAGGGCGCGTGCGCTTTCACGGTGCGGCCTCCCACAACTTCATTTGTTCGAGGGTGCCGAGGAAGACATCGAGATCACGGCGCGCGGTCGATTCATCGACATCGTATTCCTCGAGCAGATATTGGAGGAGCGCGGCATCGTCGGCGCCTTTTTGCAGGAGTCTCACCAGTTGCACGGCGGGCCCGACAAGCCGGTAGGTTTCTCCCGAAGCCGGATCGAAGGCGATGCCGCGATCATTCAAAAGCAGGTTTTCCAAAATCGTTGTCATGGCGATATTTTTGTTTGAGGTTGAGCGGTTAGTAACTTTTTTGCGCCTGGCACAAAGCAAGTCCCTTCTGGGACCACGCGTCGTTCGAGTTGACACTGAGAAGCGTTTGGAAATCGGTCGCGGCTTTTTCCCCCTGTCCGAGGTAGTAGAGCGACCAGGCTTCTCCGCTGAGGGCCGTCATGTCGTCCGGATAATAGAGCAGCACCCGGCGGTAACCGGCGAGTGCCATGGCATAATTCTTGGCCGTGTATTGCTGGTAGGCGGAGACCATCTGCGCCCGGTAATTCAGCGGATCGAGGTGCAGGACATTTTCGGCCGCCTTTTGAATTTCGTCCGCATTTCCCTGCGCTTCGCTGACGTTCATCAATCCAAGCAGGGGATTGATCGAGGAGGGCTGCAACCGCTCGGCTTCGAGATAATGCGCGGACGCATTTTTATAATCCTGTTTGAGATAATAGAGCCAGGCGGCGCGGAGATGGCCCAGGAACGCATTGCCGCCGGAGGTTTGATAGGATGTGATCTGGTTCAGCGCCGCATCATAATCCTTGTTCGTCTCCGCCGTGAGCGAGGCTTGCCAGAATTGGGCTGGTCCGGTCGATTTGGTTTCCGGCGTCGTCTGCGCCGGAACGAGGCCGCTGGTCAGAGCGGACATAAAAAGCAGGGCGGGCAATCTTTTCATAGGTTCGTGGAATTGATCCGAACCTAAGCCTCGTATGTTAAGCAAGGATGAAGGCGGTCCGGGATTATTGTTAAGGAAAGGTAAATTCCGCAGACGCTTTTGGGTGAAACTGTTAACTTTGGTCCTGGAACCTTCCCACGATCGATGAATTCCTCTTCCGATAAATCCGCCGTCAACGAGAGTTCCGGCACGCGCCGCGTCTTGATGGTGGATGATGATAAAAAATTCTGCCGCCTTCTGATCGAATACCTGAAGCCAATGGGGTACGAGGTAGTGGCGGTGCACACCGGCCTCGAAGGGGTGGAGCAGGCGCTGGCCGAGTCCTGGCATGCGGTGATTCTCGATGTGATGCTGCCCGGCATAGATGGCCTGGAAGTCCTGCGCCGGATTCGTGCTTCCTCCGGGGTGCCCGTTCTCATGCTCACCGCCCGCGGCGAGGAAACGGACCGGATCGTCGGCCTGGAAGTCGGCGCGGACGATTACCTGCCCAAGACATTTTCCACCCGGGAACTCCTGGCGCGCCTGCGTTCCGTCACGCGCCGGGCCTATCGGCCCCCCGTGATTCAAGCGCTGTCCGACGACGATATTGTGATTGGAAAACTGCGCATCGTGCCATCGGCCCGCGGTGCCTATCTGGGGGGCGTCTCCCTTGCCCTGACCCCGGTGGAATACGAGCTTCTCCTCAGCCTGGCCCGGGCCAGCGGCCGGGTAAAAACGCGCGATCAGCTTTTGGAGGAAATCCGCGAGAGGGATTACGAGGTCTTCGACCGCAGCATCGATGTGCATATCTCCGCCCTGCGCAAAAAGCTGGGAGACGACGCCAAAGATCCCCGCTTCATTCGCACTTTCCGTTCGGCGGGTTACATGCTCATTCATCCGGAGTCTCCTTGAAAACGCCCTTCCCACTTTTTGCCCGGCTCCTGCTCTGGTTCTTTGTCAACCTGCTGATCTTGATCGTGGGGCTGGCCCTGATGGTTCGCCTGCAGTTCGGCTCGCTCGATAACTGGCTTTTGCCCGAATCTTCGCAAAGTGAAATTCAGGCGATGAGCGTCGATCTCATCGGAAATCTTGCCCATTCGGATCGAAGCGATTGGGGAGGAGAATTGGCCGGGCTGAGCGAGGCCTACAAAATGGATTTCGCCCTGTTTGATAATCAAGGCCAATGGCTGGCGGGCGCGATGCTCAAGCCGCCGGACGACATCCGCCATGCGATGATCTATGCCCAGCCCAACCATCCCCCCCGTGAGGAACTTCCGCCCGGCCCGGGTATGCCTCCGCCCGTGGGAGCACCGGATTTTAATCCCGAGCCGGGAGGGCCGCCGCCCCCGGGACGACCACCTCCCCCTCCGCGCGGGCGCATTCCTGATTTTCCCAAAAGTGTTTTGAGGTCGACCGTGCCTTCTGCTTATTGGTTGCTGGTGCGCCTGCCGCCGGAGCCGCTGCAAATGGAAGGGCCGGTTACGCTGGTGGGCATGAGTCCGTCCCTGGGCATCAGTCCGCTTTTGTTCAACCCCAGGCCGTGGATCGCCGTCGCGGCGGGGATCATCCTGTTCTCCATTCTCTTCTGGTTTCCGCTGGCCCGGAACCTGACCAACTCCATCGTCAAAATGACCCGCGCGACGGAGTCGATTGCGGAAGGCCGTTTCGATATTCAATTGGCCGATTCCCGCCGCGACGAACTCGGCCGCCTGAGTCATGCCATCAATCGGATGGCGGGACGGCTGAAGGATTTTGTCACGGGACAAAAGCGTTTTCTCGGCGACGCCGCCCATGAATTATGCTCGCCCCTGGCCCGGATGGAAATCGCCCTCGGTATTCTGGAGGAGCGCAGCGATGAAGCATCGCTCCCCTACGTGCGGGATGTGCGCGAGGAGGTGGCCCACATGCAAAAACTCGCC
>Ga0181537_10005348_pt1 | contig 10386 bp, 8 predicted proteins | sample PEATcosm2014_Bin_39_FD_119765 | JGI IMG/M metagenome (GOLD analysis project Ga0181537, IMG submission 119765) | Peatland microbial communities from MTU Mesocosm Facility, Houghton, MI, USA - PEATcosm2014_Bin23_10_metaG | ecosystem: Environmental > Terrestrial > Soil > Wetlands > Peat | place... | reverse complement strand
CGAGCATCATCCCCGTCGCCTTCCAGCCGATGGCCGAGCACCGGATGTACCTGCCGCTCGCCGGGGTGATGGCGCTCCTCGTCGCGGGGGCCTGGTCGGCGCTCGGAAGGCACGGCGTACCCATCCTGATCGCTTTCGCCGGCGCCTTCGGGACGGCCACCTACCTTCGCAACGCGGACTACCAGAGCGAGATCAGCCTCTGGGGCGACACCCTTCTCAGGCGCCCGGACAACGAGCGCGCGCACCTCGCGCTCGGGAGCGCCCTCGCGCTCGAGGGCAGGGACGACGAGGCGGCGAAGCAGTTCAGGGAGGCGCTCCGCATCGATCCGGGCGACTTCGAGGCCCGCAGGAACCTCGGCCTCGCGCTCACCCACCTGGGAAGAGCGGACGAGGCGCTTGAGGTGTACGCGAAGATCGCCCTGCCCACCCCGGACTCGGCGCCGCTCCACTATGACGTCGGGCTGGCGCTCGACCGCGCGGGCCGGCCGCTCGAGGCCATCGAGCAGTACCGGCGGGCCCTCCAGCTGGACCCCGCCGACGGGGAGGCGCGCAACAACCTCGGCAGCGCGCTGTTCCGGACCGGCCACCTGGACGAGGCGATCTACCAGTACGGCCTCGCCCTCGGCTCCAAGGACGACGACGCGAGGGTGCACTACAACCTAGGGATGGCCCTCGCGATGAAGGGCGGGGTCGAGCGGGCGATCGCCCAGTACCGGTCGGCCATCCGCCTGGATCCCCGTTACGCCGAGGCCCACAACAACCTTGCGAGCCTGCTCTCGCAGACGGGCCATGAGAACGAGGCCATCGCCGAGTACGAGGCGGCGCTTCGGATCAGGCCCAACTACGCGATGGCGAGGACGAACCTCGACCAGCTGAAGGCGCTGATGGCCTCGGCGTCGCCTCATTGAGATATTTCCCCCCATGTCCACGAAATCCACCCACGACCGCTACGAGACCCGCCTGGACGCCAAGTTTGGGCCGCTGGAGCTCATCGACGAGAAGGCATTCACCGACGCCGTCACGCATCCCTGGTTCAACCAGACCCTGTGCACCGTGAATGAGTCCGTCGTCCGCGTCGGCGCCGTCCATGGCGAATACCACTGGCACAAGCACGACAACGACGACGAGTTCTTCTACGTCGTCGAGGGCGAGCTGCAGATCGACCTGCGGGACCGGACGATCACGCTCGCGCCGCGCCAGGGCGTCGTGATCCCGAAGGGGGTCGAGCACCGGCCCCGGGCTCCGACGCGCACCGTCATGCTCATGGTCGAGACCAAGGCGATCGTCCCCACGGGGGATTGACCGCGGCCCAATGGGCCGTCCCGCCTACCTCAGGTTGTACTTGAGGATGGCCCAGATCGCGCGGAAGCCGTCCTTCCACCCGATCTTCTTACCCTCGGCGTAGGACCGCCCATAGTAGCTGATGCCCATCTCGAAGATGATGACGTTCAGCTTCGCCACCTTGGCCGTGATCTCCGGCTCGAAGCCGAACCGGTTCTCCTCGATCCTGATCCTCCGCAGGACGTCCGTCCTGAAGACCTTGTAGCAGGTCTCCATGTCCGTGAGGTTCAGGTTGGTGAACATGTTCGAGAGGAGCGTCAGGAACTTGTTGCCGACCATGTGCCAGAAGAAGTGCACCCGGTGCGGCTCGCCGCCCATGAACCGCGAGCCGAAGACCACGTCGGCCTTCCCGTCCACGATCGGCTTCATGAGCTTGGGATACTCGTTGGGGTCGTACTCCAGGTCGGCGTCCTGGACGATGACCGCGTCGCCGGTCGCCGCAGCGAAGCCCGTCCGGAGCGCCGCGCCCTTTCCCTGGTTCACCTCGTGGTAGATGACCTTGTCGACCATCGACTCTATCTGGGTGCGCAGCACGTCGCGGGTCCCGTCCCGGGAGCAGTCGTCGACGATGATGATCTCCTTGTCCGGGTAGGGGGAGTTGCGGACGCGCTCGATAAGGGTCCGGATGGTCTTGGCCTCGTTGTAGCAGGGGATGACGATCGAGAGCTTCACGCGGGAAAGACGGAAAATATGGAATGTGGCGGCGGCCAACGGAAGCTTTTATGCTGCGGATTAATTCCCGTGTTGAGATGGCGGGCATTTCGGTGCACTTCTCTGCGGTGGCCGACCCCGCGCCGTCCCGCGTCCGAATCCTTCTCCCGGTGCTGATCGCCGGCCTCCTCAGCGTGGCGGGCCTCGCGGCACTCCTTGCCGGCAGCCGCCCGTACGTCACGACGCGGCCCGCTGCAGAGGAGCCCTACAACCTCATGGTGGCGGGATTCCGCTCGGGCCACGCCTGGCTCGCGAAGGACGCGCCCCCCGAGCTTGCGAAGGCCGCGAACCCCTATGATTTCGCGACGTACCGCCCCTATCTCGGGCCGCCGTGGAGCCTGATCGACCTGAGCTACTACCGCGGGCGCCTCTACGCGTACTTCGGGGTCACCCCGGCCGTCGTCCTCTTCTGGCCCTACCGGCTCCTGACGGGGGCCTGGCTGCACCAGGCCCATGCCGTGCTTCTCTTCTGCGTCGTGGGCTATGCGGTGCTGGTCGGCCTGGGCGTCGCCGCGTGGCGACGGTACTTTCCCCAGGTCGGTGCGTGGGCCGGGACGGCGATCGCGCTCCTCATGGGATCGGTGACGACGCTGCCGGTGTTCGTGGTGCGTCCGGGCCTCTACGAAGTGGCGATCAGCTGCGCCTTCGCGTTCGCGATGCTGGCCCTGGCGGCCCTCTGGAACGCCTGGCACCGGACGGCGGGGAGGGTCCGGTGGCTGGCCGCGGCGAGCCTCGCCTACGGGCTTGCCGTCGGCGCGCGCCCCTCGCTCCTGTTCGGCGCCGTGATCCTGTTCGTCCCGACGGCGGCCGCGCTCTGGGGGAGGGCCCGGGCGGGAGGCAGGGAGCCGTGGCTGGGGAGCCTGCTCGCGGCGTTTGTCCCTATCTCGGCGGTGGGCGCCGGGCTCGCGGCCTACAACCAGGCCCGCTTCGACAGCCCCTTCCAGTTCGGGCACGTCTACCAGCTCTCCGGCAACAACGTCCTCGGAACCAGGGCCTTTGATCCGCGTTATTTCTGGGACAACTTCCGGCTTTATTTCATGGAGCCGCTGCGCTGGCACCGCGGCTTCCCGTGGGTCTGGGAACCGGAGGCGCCCCGGCTCACGCCGGGCCACCTCCCGATCGAGTTCTTTTTCGGCGTGCTCACGAACCTCCCGATCCTGCTCGCCGCGGCGCTCGTCCCCCTCGCGTGGGCGGGCATCCGGTCAAGGGAGGACCCGAGGCGACCGCTGATCGGGATCACGGCGATCCTCGCCCTCCTCTTCCTTGGGGTGGCCCTCCCGATCTGCTGCTTCGCCGGGGCGACCAGCCGCTACCTGCTCGATTTCGTGCCGGCGCTGACGCTCCTGGCGCTCCTCGGATTCCTCAGGATGGAAAGCCTGTGCAGCGGGAGGAAGGATCCAGGGGGACCGGTCCTGACGACGACCCTCGCGGACCTGTCGGGGTCCCGGTCGGCCCCGGTGATCCGCGCGGCGGTGCTCGCCGCGCTGGTGTATTCGGTGGCGGTCGCCTGGCTGCTGGCCTGCGCGCTCAGCGGTTTCTACCGCGGCGCCGAGCGCGGATTTGCGCTCCTCGGGGAGGGAAAGGTGGACGAGGGGATCGTCGCCCTGGACCGGGTGTCCCGGATCAATCCCGATTTTCGGGGTCAGGCGGAGCTCGCTGTCGGGACCGCCCTTCTTTCCAAGAACCGGACCGCCCAGGCCGAGGGATACCTGAAGCTCGCCGCCCAGGACGAGCCCTGCGTCGCGACCGCCCACTTCAACCTGGGGAAGGCCCTCCTCGCGCTCGGGAAATACCGCGAATCCGCCGAGGCCTTCCGGAGGGCCGCAGCGCTCGACCCGACGGATGCCGAGGCCGAGGCGGAGCTGGGGTTGGCGCTCTCGCGGGCGGGAAAGCCGAAGGAGGGCATCGAGCACCTGAAGGCGGCCCTGCGCATCGATCCGAAGCTTGAGCAGGTCCGCCGGAACCTTCAGGTCCTCCAATGGGCCACGGAAGCCTCCGCGAAATGACGGGCTCGCCGGGCGGCCCGCTTCGCGATAGACCCCAAGGCATTATTCTATGAACCAGGAACAATGGGCATCGATCGACCAATACTTCGCGAAGGCGCTCCTGCGCCCGGACCCCGTTCTGGACGCGGCCATCGCCTCAAATGCGAATGCCGGGCTCCCGGCCATCGACGTATCCCCGACCCAGGGGAAGTTCCTGCATCTCCTGGCCATGATCCAGGGAGCGCGCCGGATCCTGGAGATCGGCACGCTCGGCGGCTACAGCACGATCTGGCTCGCGCGGGCCCTGCCCGAGAACGGGCTCCTCGTGACGCTCGAGGCCGATCCCAGGCATGCCGAGGTCGCCCGCCAGAACCTCGAGCGTGCCGGCGTCGCCGGGAAAGTCCAAATCGTGATTGGCAGGGCGCTCGAGACGCTGCCGGGACTGAAGTCCAGGTTTCAGGACCCCTTCGACCTCGTCTTCATCGACGCCGACAAGGTCAACACGCCCGGGTACTTCCAGTGGGCGCTCAAGCTGTCGAGGCCGGGAACCGTGATCGTGACCGACAACGTCGTCCGCAAGGGGGAGATCACCAATGCGACGAGCACCGATGAAAGCGTGATCGGCATGCGCCGCTTCACCGAGATGATCGGCAAGGAGGAGGGTGTGTCCGCGACCGTGATCCAGACTGTCGGCACCAAGGGGTACGACGGGTTCGTGATCGCGCGGGTTTCCTAGGCCATCCTTTCGAGCCGCAATGAAATTGGTGGGCATCAACGGCGACGGGACGCTGATGGAAGGCACGGGCCCGCTTCCGGAAGCCGCCCGATCCGTGGTGGAATCCACCGTCCAGCTGTATTCCAGGGTTGGCTGGAGCAACCCCTGGATCGGATACCTCGCGTTTGAAGGCCAGGAATGCGTGGGCACCTGCGCGTTCACGGGCGCCCCAAGGGACGGGGTGGTGGAGATCGCCTATTTCACCTTTCCAAATCACGAGGGCCGTGGTGTCGCCACCCGCATGGCGGAAAACCTCATATCGATGGCCCAAATGTCCGCGCCGGAGGTTTCCGTCACCGCCCACACGCTGCCGACGGAAAATGCCTCGACGCGGATACTTCGCAAACTGGGCTTCGAACGGGTGGGCCAAAGGGTTCATCCCGAGGATGGGACGATATGGGTCTGGCGCCACTAATCCGGACCGCGACCCGCTGCGTGAGGACGGCAAACGCCTTCATCTGACAGAGGAGACTTGAGGGCAATGCCTAGAGGCCGGGACCCGCCGGACCGAAGGATTCGACGTAGGGCGTCGCGGGGCTGGGCCCGTTTGCCTCCTGCACCGCCGGCACGAACCCCGACGCGTCGAAGTAATGCGTCGAATGCGTCTGGTAGACGATCTTCCCCAGCTCCAGCGAGAACCGCGTCTGGAGCTCCAGGCACTGCGACGGGTCGCTGAAGCGGTCCCAGTAGGGATGCTCGGGCGGCGGGTAGAGCCACGGGGCGCTGAGCCGGATGTGCATCCGGTCGGTGGGCGTCGTGATCCGGGGAGTCTCGAAAACCGAGTCCTCGTTCCCGTTCAGGATCAGCCGCACGTGGTCCGCATCGATGCGGTCGACGACGAGCTGGTTCACCTTCTCGGGGAATCCGGTCGCAAGGAGCACCGTTTCACCCCGCGAGGGCCCGGCGGGGAGGCGGACGTCGAGGTCCGCGGGACCGAAGTGGATACCCTTCGCCCTGATCCACCACTCGCTGGGGTAGTCCAGGGCGTGCGCGATCGTGATGTAGGTCTTCGGGTTCGTCTGCCGCATGAACCCCCGGAACTCCGCGGAGGCGAGCCACACGCACACGATCGTCCAGCACGACGCGGCCCGCGCGAGCGAGCGGATGAGCCGCCGCGACTGGAAGGCGCCCTCGCCGGCGTAGATGACCATGAGGCCCAGCGAGCTCACGACGGTCCAGCCCGCGAAGAGCTCCTCGATGTAGCGGGAGCAGGCCCCCTGCCAGCAGAAGAGGAAGGCGGCGGCGAACACGGACGATCCCACCGCGGCGGCGATCGCGATCCCCGTGGCGCGGGTGGAGGCGTCCGCGCGGCTCCTCCAGGCCCAGCTTAGCGCCGCGAACCCCGCGAGCTGGACCGGCATCGCGAACAGGGCGCCGTACATGGCCTCGTATCCCAGGTATCCCCGCGGAAAGCTCTCGGGCCATGCCGCGTGGAGGAAGGGGAAGTAGGGCCCGACCTCCGGCCTCGCCAGCAGGTACGACCACATGTTGAAGGGGATGTAGTCGAAGTGGATGTAGCCCCCGCTGCGCTGGTCCCTTCCCGAGAGCATGTAGCTCTGGCCGAACTCGTGCCAGCTGCCGAACCGGCACCAGTTGTAGGCGAGGAGGGCGACCCCTCCCGCGCACACGATCGCCGCCGCGCCGACGAACGGCATCCAGCCCGGCGGCCGGCGGGCCCCGGCAAATGAGAAGGGGGCGAGGAGGAGAAGGACGAGCCCCGCCTCGAAGAGGTTGTTGGCCCGGCAGGCGATCATGAGCGCGAGCGACGCGCCGGTCGCCATCGCCCAGGCCAGCCGTCCGCCCGTGTCCCGGAATTTCCAGAGGAAATAGATCGACCACCACAGGAAGGCCTCCGCCGATATGATCGGAAGCTCCCAGACCCCGGGCCTGCGGAGCACGATGGGAAGCCAGGAGGCATGGAACGCCACCGCCAGGATGGCGCCCGACTGCAGCGCGGACAGTTTAGGGAAATGGCGCCGGCGCACCTCGAAGATAAGGCACGCCAGCCCCACCAGGGAAGCCGTGGCGAAGAGCGCCACCGCGAGGCGCTGCGGAAGCATGTGGCCCGTCAGGAGCCTCCAGGGGAGCATGAGCGCAAGCACCGGCCCCGGACCGTAGTAGAGGTAGTACTTCCCCTGGTAGAGGCTCGCGTCCCAGAGCCTCACCTTCTCGTTGGCCGTCGGATCATAGGGATCCTTGAGCTTCAGGAGCTCCGGAGAGGGCTCGACCGAGAGGTAGGTGTGGCCCCTCATGAACCCCTCGGTGAGGTATTCGAAGTGATGCCAGACGCTGGAGCGCTCGACATCCCAGGGCGCGACGTTGTTGGCGACCCTGAAGATCAGCATGGCGCACAGGGCCGCCGACAGGAAAAGTGCCACCCTGACCGAGACCTCCCCGCGGGACCCTCTCACGGGTGTTCCTTCTTCTCGAGATCCTCTGTCGCCGCCGCGACGATCGCCTTCGCGTCGGGATGCCAGGGCTGCATCGCGAGGGCGGCGTTGGCCTCGCTGAGCGCGGTCTTGTCATCGCCGACTGTGTAGGCCGCCCGCGCAAGAAGCGCATGGTCCTGCACGAAGGTGGAGCGGTCGTCGACCCACCCGAAATGCGAGAAGGTGACAAATCCGGCCGTGATGATGGCGACCGCGAGCACGAGGATGAGCCCGGTGGAACCCTCCATCCAGAAGTTGGGCCGGCCCAACGCGCCCCCGGCAAGGATGGCGCAGATCGCAGCCAGCGGAAGGCGGAACCTAGCGCTCGCAAAGAAGAGGACGATCGAGAACGCGCAGGCGAGGCAGAGCACAAGAAGGACGGCCGCCGGACGCGGGGTTTCCAGGGCGAGCCGCGCCGCCCCGGGGATCGCCAGCATGAACAGGAATCCCCAGCACAGGGGATTGTACCTCAGCCACGGCGAGAGCGCCTTGTGGAAGGCGTAGGTCTTGTTGTTGTACTGCTCCCAGTTGTTGAGGAGCGCGTAGCACTTGCGGACCATGAGCTTCATCCACCTTAGGGTGTGGGTGGAGATCTCCTCCAGGAACTTCTGGTGCCAGTGCGCGTTCATCGCCGGGATGTCCGCCGGCGCGCCCTTGGTTTCCTCCTCGTAGAGGAGGATAGACTCGGCCCGGGCCGGATTGCCCCGAGCGAGCTCGGGGGGGAGGCTGACATGCTGCGTGTAGTACCGTCCGTTCGCGCCGGGGCGGTTGGCGGCCCAGAGGTTGTAGGCTCCCTGCCAGGGCAGGAAGCCCGGCACGCCCGAGACCCTCTTCTGCCAGAGCGACACCCCTCCGAAAAGCAAAACCCCGGCAAGCGCCGGGGCGAGGATCCGGCCCTGCACCCGCCAGCCTCCCGGGTTCGACATCGCGAACCCCGGGACAAGGATCCAGACCAGCAGGTAGTTCGGGCGCACGATGGTGGCGGCCGCCCAGAACAACCCCGCCCAGGCCCAGGGGCCCGGGCGCTCCGGCGCCGCCACGGCGCCGGCAAAGCAGTTCAGGCCCGCCAGGAAGAGGGTGAGCGCGAACGTGGCGTCGAGCGCCTGCGTCGCGTAGTGGACGAGCACCGGGTTGAGCGCAAAGAAGAGGCCCCCGATGAGCGCCGAGCGCCTCCCGAACCACCGGAGCGCGAGCTTGGCCGCGAGCGCCGCGCCCGTCGCATGGAGGAGCGCCCCGACGGCGAGAGCCGCGGGAAAGAGCCCCGCCGGCGACACGCCGAGGCACCTCAGCCCGACAAGGAGCAGCGCATAACCGGGGGCCCGGTAGAAGGGCGCCGCCGGAAGCGTTCCCCCGAAGATCGCCTCGGCGAAGTCGATGTTTTCGCGCTCGTCCAGGACCGGTACCCGGCCGAGGGGAGTGCCCAGGTACCAGTTCAGGTGGCCCAGGGCGTAGATGAGCGCAAGGACTGCGGGCACCACGATAACGAGCACCCGTCCCTTGGATCCGGGTGCTGGAGAGGCGGCCTTTGCTGGGGCGCGGGGAGACACCTGGGCCATGACAACCCAACACCCATCCCCGCGCAACCCTAAGGTCCCGGCCATGTGCGAGTTCTTGACGGTGGCTCCACGGGGCGGACAGGCTGGCCCCATGTCCCCAGAGGAAGCCCCGGCGCCCCGCAAACTCCCGGTCGTTAAGCTCGCGGTCGCGGCGGTCGTTGCGGGAGCGGTGGGAGTCCTGGTTCTGCGGGGCCTCGATTACAAGGCCCTTGAGACTCAGGGGGTAACGATCATAAGGAACGCGGGGCCGCTCGCCTTCTTCGCCTGCTGCGCGCTCCTGCCGGCCTTTGGCGCCCCTCTCACGGTTTTCACGATCATGGCGGGCGAGGTGTTCGCCCCGCTGATGACGATCGGAGGCGTGATCGCGGCCACGATGACCGCGATCGCGGTCAACCTGGCCCTGACCTACTGGCTCGCACGCTACGCCCTGCGGCCGCTGCTCTCCAAGGTGGCCCAGCGCTACGGCTACAAGATCCCGCGGGTCACGGGCGACAACGCGCTCTCCGTGGCGATCGCGATCCGCCTCACGCCGGGCCCGCCGTTCTTCATGCAGGGATACATCCTGGGCCTGGCCGAGGTCCCGTTCCGGATATTCATGGTCGTCTCCTGGCTCTGCATCCTTCCCTGGGCGGTGGGCGCCATCGTGCTCGGGAAGGGGATCTTCAACGGGAACTTCAAGATGGTGGTCTACGGGATGGGCGTGATCATCGTCGCGACGGTGATCGTGCAGGCGATCCGCAAGCGGTATGTCTCCAAGCCAGATTGAGCTCGGGGGAGCCGGGCCCGAGGCCCGCCCGCTCACCGTCACGGAATTCACCCGGCGGGTGAAGGCGGTGCTCGAGGGGGCAATCGACGCCTGCTGGGTCAAGGGCGAGGTATCCAACCTTAGGATACAGCCGAGCGGGCACGTCTACTTCTCGCTGAAGGACGCCGGCGCCCAGCTCTCGGCGGTCATGTTCCGCATGGCGGCGATGAAGCAGACGGTGAAGATCCGGGACGGGCTTCAGGTGGTGGCCTTCGGGAGCGTCGGGGTCTACGAGCCTCGCGGCCAGTACCAGCTGGTCGTCCGGACCCTGGTCGACGACGGGGTGGGGGCCCTCCAGCGCGAATACGAGGCCCTGAAGCGCCGCCTGGCGGAGGAGGGGCTCTTCGCGCCGGAGGTGAAGAAGGCGCTCCCGCAGATGCCCGGGACGATAGGCTTCGTCACGTCGCCGACGGGGGCCGCCGTGCAGGACTTCATGCGGATCCTGATCCGGCGGGAATGGAGGGGCCGGGTGGTCGTCCTCCCCTCCAAGGTCCAGGGCGAGGGCGCGGCTTCGGAGATGGTCGGGATGCTGGAGCTCGCGCAGACGCTCGGGATCTTCGACCTGATCGTGATCGGGCGGGGCGGCGGCAGCATCGAGGACCTGTGGGCCTTCAACGAGGAGCCGCTCGTCCGGGCGGTGGCCGCCTGCAGGATACCGACGATTTCCGCGGTGGGCCACGAGATCGACTTCACCCTCTGCGACTTTGCCGCCGACCGGCGCGCCGAGACGCCGAGCGCCGCCGCGGAGTTGATCTCCAGCGAATTCATCCGGTTCAGGGAGCGG
>Ga0181537_10005347_pt1 | contig 10387 bp, 11 predicted proteins | sample PEATcosm2014_Bin_39_FD_119765 | JGI IMG/M metagenome (GOLD analysis project Ga0181537, IMG submission 119765) | Peatland microbial communities from MTU Mesocosm Facility, Houghton, MI, USA - PEATcosm2014_Bin23_10_metaG | ecosystem: Environmental > Terrestrial > Soil > Wetlands > Peat | place... | reverse complement strand
GGCTGCGCATCCGGCTTCACGAAAACCGGCCAGAGAGCATCCCCTTCGATATAACAGAGCGGCCCGGGAGAGATTTTCACCAGCTCCCGCGCCACGGTGGTTTTGCCTGCCCCGACGGGCCCGGAGAGCATCACGACCGCCATCTGCGAGTCTCCTCGTCTTCCGATTCTACGAACCCCGGAAGCAACGAATCAATGGAACTTTCGTCACTGCGCCTTAGTTCTCATCCACCACGATTGCCGGCCACAAGCCGGGCCGCTCACCTCACGCGGAAGAAATGCCCACCCCTCCCCGGATAACCATATTCGATTGAACAACGTCGAAATGAATTCGATGGCTGCTAAGTTCATCGTGTGTGTGGTATTCTCCACCGTCAGGTGACGCCTGGGCATAAGTGCCGCCGGAAAACATGCCGTACCGGATTACGGCATTGCATCTTGTAAGCTCTAGACCTCTTCAAACGCAGTAAAACTGCGACAGGATCAAATGGCCATGAGAGACACACTTGGAGTTTTGCTTGCCGGGGGAGCTGGAGAAAGGCTCTTTCCTCTTACCCGTGATCGCGCCAAGCCCGCGGTGCCCTTTGGCGGTCATTACCGCATCATCGACATCACTCTCTCCAACTGCATCAACTCCGGCCTGCGCCGGGTCTACATCATGACCCAATACAAGGCGCTGTCGCTGAACCGGCACATCCGCGAAGGCTGGACCGGCATCATGGCCCAGGAGCTGGGCGAATTCTATGAATTGCTGCCACCCATGCAGCGCACGGGCTCCAACTGGTATATGGGCACCGCCGACGCCGTCTATCAAAATATCTACTCCATCGGCAGCGAGCAGCCCACCTACATGATCATTCTTTCCGGCGATCACATCTACAAAATGGACTACAGCCGCATGCTCGAGCACCACAAGGAGACCAAGGCCGAAGTCACCCTGGCCACTCTCCCCATCCCGCCAGACGAAGTTTCCCGCTTCGGCGTCGTTGAGGTAGGTAAGGAGGGCGAAATCCTCGGCTTCCAGGAAAAACCGGCTTCCACCAGCTTCCGCTCGCCGTTCAACCCCAACGCAGTCGACGCTTCCATGGGCATCTACATCTTTAACACGGAAGTCCTGCTCAAAGCCCTCATCGCCGACTCCGAAGATCCCAACTCCAAGCACGACTTCGGCCACAACATCCTGCCCAACCTGCTCGGCAAAAAGAAAATGGTGGCCTATAGCTTCGTCGACGAAAACAAGCAGCAGGCACTCTACTGGCGCGATGTGGGCACCCTCGACGCCTACTACGACGCCAACATGGACCTCTGCTCCGTCTCACCGGTTTTCAACCTTTACGACAAAAGCTGGCCCATCCGCACCCGCGTCCGCCAGTACCCCCCCGCCAAGTTCGTCTTCGGCGAGCCCGGCCGCACCGGTTCCGCCATCAATTCCGTTATCACCGCCGGCGTCATCATCTCCGGCGCGTCCGTCTCCAACTCCGTCCTCTCGCAGGATGTCCGCGTCAACTCCTACTCCGACGTCGACGCCAGCATCATCTTTTCCCACGTCAACATCGGCCGCCACTGCCGCATCCGACGCGCCATCATCGACCGCGACGTCCACATCCCCGAAGGCACCGTCATCGGCTACGACCCAGTAGAAGACAAGCGCCGCTACTTCGTCACGCCCTCCGGCCTGACCATAGTCACCCGCGACGCCTCTCTCTTCGAAAACCCAGTGGACCCCGAATTCCTCCAGCGCTACTGAGCGTGTAGCGATAGAACATGAAGCGCCGGTCTTCTTTTCTCCCGGAGGGAGAAACCGAGAATAGCTCAGGGTGGAACCCGGGGTTGCAGGCCAAATGAGAAGATCAGGCGCCCCGGAGGGCCGCCGCGAAATCTAATCCCCTTTCGTAACCTTCCCCATCCTCACGCATCTCACTGTGGGGTCACTCAATGAACACCGGAATCCTCAACACACAGACCGAACCCGAACCGCGTAATCTAGGCCGCCGCGCCTTCATCCTCACCGCCGCCGGCGCCGTCTCCGCCATCGCCTTCTGGGGCCTCCGCCGCACCACCGTCGCCGCCGCACGCCCATTGGGTCCTGACGAAGGCCCAAAGACCGTCACCATCGCCGAGTTCGCGCCCGACGGCAAGCGCACCCGCACCATCACCCTCGCCCGCGTCATCAAGTCCGATGCGGAGTGGCAGCATCAGCTCAACAAAACCTCTTATTGGGTCACACGGCGCTTTGACACCGAGCGCCCCTTCACCGGCGATCTGCTCAACGTCCACGACCGCGGCATCTTCCGCTGCATCTGCTGCGACCTGGCCCTCTTCAGTTCCGAAACCAAGTTCGATTCCGGAACCGGCTGGCCCAGCTTCTGGCAGCCCATCGCCAAAGAAAACGTAGTCGATCAAGTTGACGGAAGCATGATGGAGGTCCGCACCGCCGTCTCCTGCCGCCTGTGCGACGCCCATCTCGGCCACGTCTTCAACGACGGCCCTCGGCCCACCGGCCTCCGCTACTGCATGAACTCCGCCGCACTCCACTTCGCCAAGCTCGCCTGAACAGATTCCGTTTTGCGTCACACTGGCGTCTGCTATCTTCCCGATTCCAGCACGCTAAGAACGGGCAAATACAAGCAGAGGTGCGAGATCGTAGTGATCGCCGGATTTCAGAGCCTGGATATAACGGGTGCGCATCCTACCCGCATTGCTCAGGCCCTCCCGGCCCCACGAAAATCGCGCACCCCCAAGCTGCATGACAAGTAAATCGGCCATCAGGCGCGAGTGACGGCCATTGCCGTTTGGAAACGGATGAATCTGCACCAGTCGATGATGGAAGCGAACGGCAATTTCATCCGCCGGATGGGTCTTGTATTCGATCCACGTCTTCGTATCGTCCAGCAGAATCCGCAGAGCGACGGGAATCTCCCAGTGCGCAACGCCGATATTGCGTTCGCTGGTTCTGAACTTGCCTGCCCATCGCCAGACTTCGCCCAGCATCTGGCGATGCAGATCCTTCACGAATTTCTCGCTCAACAGATCGCGGCGGCGGGAGAGAGCCCAATTCTGCGCGCGTACGATGTTTGCCTGTTCAGCGGCATTCAGCTCGGAGCGGTAAGCAATGTGGGAAGGGATCAGATCGAGCGTCTCTTCCGGCGTCAAAGGCGTGGCTGCATCGTCCGGCTGTCCGAATAATTCGTCCACACGCTAATCCCAAAATAGCTTCGGATTGGTTTCGTCCATAATTTGTTGGATCAATTCTTCGGCGTCCTTTTTTGCCACCTTCTGATCCTCAAGCAACATCGAGTGCTCGACAGGTTCCAGACGCCGGCGAGCAAATTCAGCCGCCCTTTCGCGTACAGTCGCCTCAAGGGGTTTTCTGGGCACCAGCGCATAGACAACCGTGCAATCGAGCGCCTCAGCCGCCCGCCGCAACGTTGTTAACTCGATTGTGCCCCTTGCCTCTGACCGCTCAAGGTTGACGACCGATGGTTGTTTGACGCCTATCCGGGCCGCTAGCTGGGTTGTCGTCATCCCCAGAGCCTCGCGGACAGCCCTGATCCATCCCCGCGCCGGAGGCGTAAATCGCGAGGCCTGGCCGATTGCGGAGAATCGCTCATCGAGACGCGAACGGGACCGCGCCGTGAGTCGTTGTTTTTTCATGGCTTATGTCCCTCTCCGTTGAATTATTATAGACTACATCCTATTAATCTAATCAAGTAAATAGACCACAAACTATTATTCTGACAAACACAATAGCTTACAATCTATCGCTCTTCAGATAAAAATAGCTTCTACCCTATCGAAAACACCCGGCCAAGCTTCTGACGGACCGCCGCCAAAAGGAATTTGGCGACCCGCGCCCCATCTGTCACTTCTTGAACGGAACCTCAAAGTGCGTCTCCATCTTCAGCTCTCGATCCGCGCTCTCCTCGCTCGCCTGAACCGCTTTCACTTCCAGAGCCGGCGAAAGCAGGCAGGTGGCGCGGTAGCCCGTCAAGTCGGCCCCTGACGCCTTGTAGAACAACTTGCCCACCACCGCCACGTCGTAGCGGGCCGCCTTCGTCCCCGCAACCGTCACACCCGGCCGATACCACGGCGCCACATCCAGCGTGATCACATTCACGTCCGTCGAGTAGCCGAAGCTGTGATCGAAATCCTGTCGATTTACCTTCTCGCGAGCCGCCTTGAAACATGCATTGTCCGCCTGTAACTGCCATTCCGCGGTACCGTTGCCCGGCACAAACGGCTCAGGTCGCACCAGGTGCCAGTACGAATTCACCTCGGAACTCAGCGCATCCAGTTCAAACACTCCCGTCTTTTCGCTCACACGGCACTCAATCAACTCGGGAATAATCCCGTCCTCAGCGATGAACGTCGTCTCCGGATGAGCGGCTCTGGTCCTGTTCACATAACCCTGATCGATCACGAACGAAACCGTCTGCTTCACCCCGGCTCTCTTTGAGCAGAGCGACTCCTTCGCCGGATCGTTTTGAATTGCGCTGTTTGAAACCATCTGTCCGTTCGCGATCCCATTTGCGATCAGCATCGCGAAAACGATTGAGCCTGCAAAGACAACGGCTTTCCGAATCATTCTGTGTGCCTCCTGTTCGAAGTAAGAGCCTTGGGATTTGTAAAGGACTGCGGGTTCACCGCCAACCCGTCGCCGAGGGACGGTGAGCGATCAGTTGCAGAGAGATTACCAGCAGAATCGTAAAGGTTAACAAAGGAACTGATCCCGCCGGAAAGCCACCCACTCCGAAAGCGCGAAAGCCGTTACTTCCCCTGCCGATCCGCAAACAGCTCCGGAAACTGCGCCTTCAACGCCTCAATCTTCGGCCGGTCGCACACCAGAATGTACGGATTGTTAGGGTTATTGTCCGCATAATGCTGGTGATACTCCTCGGCGTCGTAGAACCCCTTCAGCGGCACAACCTGGGTCACAATCCGCCCGCCAAACACGTGCGCAGCATCCAATTGCGCAATATAGGCCTGGCTGATCTTCCGCTGCTCGTCATTGCTATAAAAGATCGCCGACCGGTACGATGTCCCAACATCCGGCCCCTGCCGGTTCAACTGCGTCGGGTCATGCGCCACCGAAAAAAAGATCCGCAGCAGTTGCCCGTAGGTAATCTTCGACGGATCGTAGACCACTTTGATTGACTCCGCATGTCCCGTCGTCTCCGTCGTCACCTGGTCGTAGGTCGCGGTGTCAGCGGACCCGCCCGCATACCCCACCGTTGTCGCCGTCACGCCCTTCACTCGCTCGAAAACCGACTGAGTCCCCCAGAAGCACCCTCCCGCGAACACCGCCGTCTCTTTCCCCTGCGCGTGCGCCAGCGCCACATCGTTCGCCGCAGCCGGAATCGCCGGCCGTCCCGCACCCTTAGCTTTGCCGTAAACGCCCACCACGGCAATCACAACAACAATCAACCCAATCAGCCACAAAATCCTCGGCATAGAACCTCCCGCGCCAGGGGAAAACAACAGCGCGCCACCATTCAGATGAACCGCATGCGGAAAGGTTACCGCCCCTTTGCCCGTTCCGCATCGCAAACTGCAATCGCAGGGAACCAACCGCCCAAATCCCGCGTATTAGCAAATTATGCAATGCGTGGGTACATTAAGCTGGAACGACATAGGGTTGGCATCGCCGGCCAGCCACCCCCGCGACAAAGACTTGTCGCTGGGGACCCCGGCCAAGCCGACGCGGCGTACTCTGGAGAGTCCCCAGGTTGGCGCTCACAAGCAGCCCGCTGCGGGCCACGCCCAGGGGGTGAAGGCTGTTACACCAGCTGTCCGCCAGGCGCGCGTGGAGGGTAATCCGCTGGAAGCCGATTGGTCCCAAGTCGTCCGTCTCTGCATGAACGGCGATTCAGGCGCATGGGCCGAGCTGGTCCGCACGCACCACCGCCGCGTCTACGGCCTCTGCTATCGCTTTACGGGCAATCCGGCCGACGCCGAAGACCTGACTCAAGACGTTTTTCTCAAGATCTACTCCAACCTCGCCAGCTTTGACACCACCCGCGGCAGCCTCCAGGTCTGGATCACCACCATGACCCGCAATCTGCTCGTCGACAACTTCCGCCGCACTCGCAATCTGCGCGCCACCGGCTCGCTCGACGATGGCTGGGAGTCAACCGAGGAGCTCAAGCCCATTGACCGTCTCACTTCCGCAGGCCCTTCGCCTCATGAATCGGCCGCCCAGAAAGAATTAGCGAAAATGGTCCAGAATGCCCTCGCGCGTGTCTCCATCGAGCTCCGCGAAGCCGTCATTCTTAGAGACTTGCAAGACTTGGACTACAAGGAAATCGCACAGGTTTTAGGCATACCCGAAGGGACGGTCAAGTCCCGCATCAGCAGGGGCCGCGCGGAACTGGCGCGCCTGCTGGAACGTAATAAACGGGAGGTGATGTAATCATGGCAGACCGCGGACACATTCCGAGCTCTCCGGCTTGCGGCCAGTGGGAAACACTTCTGGCCGACGCCCTCGACGGGCTCCTCCGGCCCGAGGACGAGCCTATCTTTACCGCGCACATGGCCATCTGCCCGGCCTGCACGGCGCTCTTTGACGAAGCCCGCAAGGGGCGCGAGTGGCTCGAGTTTCTCGCCGGCGAGCCCGAGGTCCCCGCCGGGCTTCTCGACCGCATTCTCGCTCAAACCGGTCCAGGGCAAATTGAAGGCTACGGCCTCATTGCCGGCGACAGCAACGTCGTGCCGCTCATGCCCGTTTGGCAGCGTCCCGGCTTCATGGCCCGCGCGGCCGGTCAGGTCCGCCGCTTCGCTGAACCCCGCCTGCTAATGACTGCGGCCATGGCTTTCTTTTCTCTCTCGCTCACCCTTTATCTCACCGGCTTCCGGCTCTCCGATGTGCGCCTCTCCAGCCTGCGTCCTACCGCGGTTCGTTCCTTCATGGAGCGCCGTCTCACCATGGCCTCCACCCCCATCATCCGTTATTACGACCACCTCCGTTTCGTTTACGAGGTTCAGTCCAGAATGCGCGAGCTGCGCAACTCCACGCAGAACGAGAATCAAGGTGGAGAATATGACAATCCGCAGCAGAAGAAGCAAGCCACGCCCACCCCGCCGGGAGAGTCCAAACAGGCTCCCAGCGGCAAAGACGGCGGTTCGCGCGTGGACCCTCCGCAGCAATCCGGAACCCCCGCGCACACTGACTCTCTTGATTTTTTTGACGCTTCCCTGACGTCGCCTCCCCTGGCTTTTCAGGTTCGGTCCGCGCATTCCGGCGGCTCCGCTACGGCAATCCGGGAAAGGAGCACACGATGGACTGCGTAAATCACACTGGCGTTTCCGCAACCGCCTACTGCCAGAGCTGCGGCAAGGCGCTTTGCGCCACCTGCGTTCGTAATGCCGGCGGAGGGCAAATCCTCTGCGAACCGTGCCTGGTCTCCTGGCAAACTCTTCAGCAGCCCTTTGTTGCCGCCCACACCGCAGGTCCAAACCCATGGGTCGCTGCCTCGATTGGCGTCATCCCCGGCGTGGGCGCCATGTACAATGGCCAATTCTTCAAGGGTTTCGTCCACGTGGCCATTTTTGCGGTGCTGATCAGCATCACTGACCACTTCCCCATCTTCGGCATGTTCATCGCAGCGTGGATCATCTATCAGGCCTTCGAGGCCTTCCACACCGCCCGTGCACTGCGCACTGGACAGGCTCCGCCCGATCCGCTGGGCCTCAATGAGGTCGGCAACTGGCTCAATCTCGGCGCGCGGCCTCGCACCCCGGGCCAGCCCGCGCCCTATCAGCCCTGGACAGCATCCGGCCCTGCGAGTCCCGGTTTCGCGAGTCCAGGCCCCTTGAATCCAGATCCCGTGAATCCCGTCCCGCCAAGTCCGGGATCCGATCCCGCGACCGCTGGCTATCAGCCGCCTTATTACCCCGCTTCCCAGCCCGGACCCAGCCAGGCGCAATACCAGCCTCCCTATCAGTCCGGCTGGCAAGCGCCGTTCGCGCCGCCCGTAGCCGGGTTTGTCGATCCCGCTGCCCCGCCGGTTCCACCCGGAGCACCTGATCCCACCGTTCCTCCGCCGCCCATGTACTGGCGGCGCAAGGAGCCCATCGGCGCCATCGTATTGATCGCGCTCGGTCTCCTGTTCCTGCTCAACCAGTTCAACCTTTTTAACGGCCGCCTGATTGAAATGTCCTGGCCGTTGGCGCTCATCGCTTTGGGCGTCTGGATGGTCGTTCGCCGTCTCGATGTTTCACGTGGAGGTACCAAGTGAACCGCTATTTCCTTATTCGCCGCTTGCGGGTTCCGGCAATGCTCTTGTTGATCGGTACCCTCGCCTTGATGCAGCAGATGGGCATCCTCCACCACTTCTGGAGCCTCTTCTGGCCCCTTGCGTTCATCCTGTGGGGCCTCATCCTGCTGGCCGAGCGCGCTGTCCTGGCTGTCGATGGATACCCATCCATGCCGTATCCAGGCGTTCCAGGAACTGGCGTTCCGCCTTATCCCGGACAGCCCATTGCGCAGTACCCTGCGCAGACCACATCGATCGTCCCGGCAGATGATCCCGATTCCGAAAACGACCGTATCGGAGACAGACTATGAGCAGCGCACCTCCAAACTACCCGCCCGGCGGCGGCTATCCGCCTTATGATCCAAAGACCCAGTGGCGCGTCTACCGCGAGCAGCAGAAAGCCGCCTGGCGTGCCCAGCGCGATGCCTGGAAGGCACAGAAATACGCCGCCAGGTCCACCTACGGCGCAGTCTACGGTCCTCGCGTTCCCTCCGTCGTCGGCCCCATCATTCTCATCGCCATCGGCGTGGTTGCCCTGCTCGTCTACACCGGCCGCATTGAAGCGGAAAGCTTCGTAGCCTGGTACGGCCAATGGTGGCCCCTCCTTCTCATCGGCGCCGGCCTCGCGCTCCTCGCCGAGTGGGCTCTCGACATGCGCCGCAAAGTCCCCGTCCATCGCGGCGGAAGCTTCGTAGGAATCCTCGTCATGCTCGCCGTCGTCGGCTTTGTCGCCTCCGGCTGGACCCATTCCCGGCCCTGGTTTCACCACCTGAGCGAGGACAACAGCTACGGCTCGGATGACTTCTTCAACATGTTCGGCCTTCCCGAACACGATAACGATATCCAGGCGCTCACCTCGCAGATTCCCGCCAATGCCGCCATTGAAATTCAGAATCCGCAGGGTGACACCACGGTCACCGCGGGCGATGGTTCCAGCGTCGAAGTGACGGCTCACGAGCTGGCTTTTGCTGACTCCGACTCAGCCGCAAAGGAAATCTTCAAAGCGGAAGCTCCGCACGTCACCGTCAGCGGCGGCGCCGTGCTCGTCAAGCCGGATAGCTCCAACTTCAAGGGCCGCGTCAACCTCACCGTCACCGTGCCAAAGTCCGCGCGGGTTACCGTCAAAGTCGGCAAGGGAGATGTCACCGCGGCTGGCCTCGGCTCCGGCATCAACGTCTACTCGCCCCACGGCGACGTCCACCTGAATGCCATCACCGGCTCCGTTCAATTGCACTTCTCCAACAACAAGCACGACTTCTCCGCCCACCAGGTCGACGGCGATCTGACCTCCGACGGCAATCTCAACGACCTCACACTATCCGACATCAAGGGCAAAATCGACCAGACCGGCGAAATCCTCGGCGACGTCCACATGGAGAACGTCAACGGCCCGGTCCATCTGCACACCTCGGTCACCGACCTGCAACTCGTCCAGTTGCCCGGCGACCTCACCCTCGACTCCGATGACCTCCGCGTCACCCAGGCCAAAGGACAGGTCCACGTCGTCACCCACTCCAAGGACGTCGACCTGAGCCAGATCTACGGCGACACGTATGTTGAAGACCGCGACGGCCGCATCTCCGTCGAGCCCGCCGGAAAATTTGCCATCGAAGCCAAGAACAACAAAGGCGATGTGGAGATTACTTTGCCGCCGGGCGCAGCCGCTTCCGTAAGCGCTCAAACCCGAAATGGCGACATCGTTTCCGACTATTCGATGCCCAGCCTTGGCGATGGTGAAAGCAAGGTCGCCAAGTTCCAGATCGGCTCTGGCGGTCCTAAAGTTGACATAAGCACCGACAACGGCGACCTGCACATCAAGAAGGGTGAAGGCTTTCCGTCCGCCGACGCCATTACCCCTCCAACTCCCCCAGCCGGCCCGGCAGCTCCGAAAGCCCCTCACTTGAAGGCCCCCAAAGCCGCCCCCGCCGAGCCAGTCACGCAATAGTGAACCACATTCTCCCGGGATCGAAAATCACCCTCATCCTTGATGTGCACTCTGCATCAAGGATGAGACTGTAATCTGTAATCTGTCACGTGTAACCTGTTTTCTAATCCCTAATCCCTATTCCCTAGTCCCTATTCCCTATTCCCTAGTCCCTAGTCCCTATTCCCTATTCCCTATTCCCTGCCTTTTTC
>Ga0181537_10005346_pt1 | contig 10389 bp, 8 predicted proteins | sample PEATcosm2014_Bin_39_FD_119765 | JGI IMG/M metagenome (GOLD analysis project Ga0181537, IMG submission 119765) | Peatland microbial communities from MTU Mesocosm Facility, Houghton, MI, USA - PEATcosm2014_Bin23_10_metaG | ecosystem: Environmental > Terrestrial > Soil > Wetlands > Peat | place... | reverse complement strand
TTCCGGCCGGCCTGCATCGCGCATCGTGCCTCTTGCAGGAAGCGACGGATCGTCGCACCGAACCCGATGTCGTCTTGGACTTCGGTGTCGCGGGGATCGTGTTTGTTGAAGTAAAATTTCGGTCGTGCAACGAAATCAAGTCTTCTCAGTACGAACACTGGCAGCGATATCTCGGCGATCGAGAGGCGGGCCCGTTCAAGAATCCCGCCCAGGTTCGGACAAATGGACATTACGAGCTGGCCCGGAATTGGCGCATTGCGTGGGAGTTATCTCGGGCGCTCGACGTTCCGGTTGCTCTCGTTAATCTTGGCAATGACACCCTGTTCGAAGGCGACAACGGCAAAGCACTCGGTGAATACGAGTCGTTACTCGCACAAGATGCCGCGCACGTGTTCTATAGATTGAGCTGGCGTAAATTGTTAGACGCGGCCGGCGATATCCCACCGTGGCTAGAAGGGTACTTGACCGACCGGGGACTTACCCAGAGGACGTCTACCATATACTCGTCTCGAATCTAAAGTTGCCCTGTGGTTGGTCCGCGGATTTCGGCGCGTGATCTGAGTCATAGGGGTCGACAGCCCAAAGAGCTTAAAGTACCCATGAAAATCGAATGGAAATGGACCTTTCACCGCGCTGGTAGCGCGCGGCCCAAGTGGTCAAGGAGTCAGACGCCGCGATGATACTGTATCGTGTGGGCTTCCTCTGCGCCGCGGCAATACTTGCCGCGCTGCCGGCGTTATCCATCGCGGCCAGTTTCAATTGCAGCAAAGCGAGGTCTGCCACGGAGATCTTGATCTGCGGTGACTCGCAGTTATCGGCGATGGATGATGACTTGGCGATACTGTATCGTTCCGCCAAATCGGTGTCGACCGATGCAACGGCCTTCAGGAAGGAAACTAACGAGGAGTGGAAACGTCGCGAGAAATGTCAGGATCGCGATTGTCTCATTCAGTGGTATACGCGCCGAAGCTCACAACTCGTGACAACGGTCAATCACGCTGAAGGGCAAAAGATACCGAGCGTTGCGTCGGCGGCGTCATCAGTGCCGACAGTCCCGGAGCCTGCCGCTGCACCGCGCCCCGACGACTCGCCGAGTGTTTCGGACTTTATTTGGTTCGCGGGCGCGCTGTTCGTCGTGCTTTGGTTTTTCCAAAGAGTCCGCGATCGTAAAGGGCACGTCCACGGCGGGCAAGCTGCAGCTACGAGCGCAGGTCGCCCTCCAGAAGTCATTCTGACGCGCACAGCCAGCTCATCGCGGAGACGAGGCAATATCATGCCATTTGAAGTTCGTGTCAACCCTGGGTCGCAGGAATCTACGCCGAAGCGCGCCAGCAAGGATCTGCCGACCGTATGGATGAGCCCCGGTCAATCCGCCATGGTGCAGGGCCTTAGCCTTCCCGGCGGAATGTTATACGTTGGCAATACCTTGAGGGCGCCGGATGGTGGTATTGAGTCAGCGCAAATCGATCCAACACTCGAGGTAGACCCGCAGCCCGCGGATCCCGCGGAACGCTTATTCGGGTATTGGGCCCGATACGAGAACATCTCGCCCACGGCGCGTCGCGCCTATTTGACCTGGCTGTCAGGCGGGCGGTGCGATCCCAACGCGAATATTGGCAATGTGTTTTTGTTTTTCTATGGCCTTGAACGCCGCCTCCTTGTGGATGCACCCAAAGATTCAGTCGCCAAGGCGGAAATGCCGGCTATCATCGCCGAGATCGAACGCCTGCGATTGATATACGACAACAGCTCATTCTTGCGGTATTCAAGCGATTTGCTGGATTTCCTCGCAGCGGATGATCTCGAACAGGAACTGTCGCTCCAGCCGCCACCACCCTCAACTACCAGTAGGGGCATGTCGCTGCGCCTGCGTATTGGCTTAGGCCAAGCGGCTGTGGACGGTCGGCCGGTTTCTGCCGAGTGGGCGCTCGCCTGGGTCCGATCGGAACCCAATGTTCAACTGCCCGGCGCCGCTCGTCGCTGCGCGCGGCAATTCGACGCACAGTTTGTGCGTAGCTATGAACAAAAATTCGGCGGGGGTTTAAAGCTCTCGGTAAATCGTACCAAGCTAAAAATCTCCTACCGGCCTGCTTCCGGTGGTCTTCTGAATCAAAACTTTGTTTTAAATCTAGGCGAACTGCCTGACGTGACCACCGTGGTAACACCGTTGAAGAAATTGCAAGCTGTGGTGGATGAGGTGGCGGCCTCCCTCGACGCTTATTCACGTTTTATTGGAAGGCATGCGGATAAGGCCGGTTCGCTCGAAGCGACCCTGTTGTTGCCAACGGCGCTCTGGTCGTCCAGCGTCAAATCCGCGTTCGACGTCGTCGACAAACGGGTCGGGTCGGGCATGATGGTGATCAAGCTCGGCGATCTCCTGAACGTTTTTGGTGGCACAGCTTCGCTGACGCGCGAAACTCTCAAAAATCTGTTTCAGGTGTTACATGCTCAGAATATCGGCATTGAACCTGACGTGCTCGCTGGGGCAAAGACGCCGAAGTCCGAAGATTCCGTCGTGTTATTCCGGCTGCCCGCCGATGAGCACGCAAACCGCGCCGACGATAAGGCGGGTTATGATGCGGTTGCCGTGATGCTGGATCTGGCGATTACCTTGGCGAATGCAGATGGGCGTATTTCGGGGCGCGAAGTACAATTTCTCAATCGACAAGTGGATGCCTGGTCACATGTGGGAGCGGCAGCGCAGCGACGTCTCCGTGCCCGCCTGCGCTTGGGCATCGTCTACCCGCCTACCTTGTCCTCCCTCAAAAGTCGCCTTGAACCGTTGCCTGTCGCAGCGCGCACAGGTCTCGCCAAACTGCTTTCAGCTCTAGCCTTGGCCGACGGAAAGCTTGCGCCTGCCGCAGTTAAACACCTCGAGAAGGTCTACCACCTCCTCGGCATCGAAGCGACGGTGCTCTACAGCGAACTGCATGTTGCTTCTGCAGCAACAGACGCAAAGGTGCCGGCAAATCCCTTGCACTCACCCGAGAATCAAGCAACGCCGAATATGGTTCGGGCAAGTGTCCATGTAACGAAGGTCAAAGCGACGGCGCCAGGCCTCCAATTGGATGCGGCGCGCATCGCCGCCTTGCAAGTGGAAAGCGAGCGCGTCACCGCGTTATTGGCTAAGGTGTTCGAGGAACAGGAACCGCAAGAGCCAGTCGCCGTGGCGCCTGCCGGGAGCGCCGACGAAGAGGATTGTCCAGAGAAGGAGTCGTACCTCTTGGGACTAGACTCCGAGCATTCGACATTCCTACGGGCACTCCTAACTCGCCCGCGCTGGTCGCGGGCGGAACTCGTCGACATGGCGGCCGATATGGAATTGATGCTCGACGGCGCTTTAGAGCGAGTCAATGAGGCGGCGCTTGATGCCTTTGATAGCTGCATAGCCGAAGGCGACGATCCGATTGAGATTGCCCAAGATCTGATGGAGAGCGTGAGCGCATGAATCTGATTAAGCCGAAAGATCGCGATGTGATTGTGACGGCGTTGCGCGCCGGTGTCGTGCCACGAGCGGGGCAGCACCTGATCCAAGTGGGTCGCGCCAAAGAAGTAGAGGTGATGCTGCGGGACATTGAATGCATCGGTGACGGTGGGGCGGTCTTCAGGATCGTCATAGGCGAGTACGGTGCGGGTAAAACCTTTTTCTTGAATCTCGTACGCGCTATTGCCATGCAGCAGAAGCTCGCGACCGCGCACGCGGATTTAAACCCGGATCGACGCCTCCAAGGCTCCGGTGGACAAGCCAGGTCGTTATATGCGGAACTAATGAAGAATTTATCCACACGTGCTAAACCTGAGGGTGGCGCCGTCGGCGGTGTCGTCGAAAAGTTTGTGGCCCAAGCCAGAGCCGCTGGCAAAGCCCAGGGAAAGCCGCCGGAACAGCTGATTCGCGTCCGCTTGGACCCATTGACCGAGATGGTGGGAGGCTTCGATTTTGCGCAAGTCGTTGCCACCTATGCCCGCGCCTTCGAGGAAGGCAACGACGTGCTGCAGGCGGATGCGATTCGCTGGATGCGAGGGGAATTCACGACCAAGACCGAAGCACGGGCGGCTTTGGGCGTGCGGAACATCATCGACGATGACCAGATTTATGATTACTTGAAGCTATTCGCGCGTTTCCTGCGAGTCGCGGGGTTCGGCGGGCTACTGGTCTGTTTGGATGAACTGGTAAACCTCTACAAGCTTGCCAATCGTCAAGCGCGCGATAACAACTATGAGCAAATCCTGCGCATCTTGAACGATATTCTGCAGGGATCCACAGAAGGTATAGGCTTTCTGCTGGGAGGGACGCCAGAGTTTCTTTTGGACAGTCGCCGCGGCTTATACAGCTACCCCGCCCTTCAATCGCGTTTGGCCGAAAACACGTTCTCGGCTCAATCAGGTTTAGTTGACTATTCGGGGCCGGTAATGCGACTCACGAGTCTGACGCCGGAAGACTTTTACGTGCTCCTACAGAAGCTGCGGCATGTATTCGCATTTGGGGATACGGCCAAGTACCTCCTCCCCGATGAGGGGATCGAGGCCTACATGGCCCATACAGCGAAGCGGTTGGGAGAGACGTACTTCCGTACTCCCCGAACTACCATCACGGCGTTCTTGGGGCTGCTGGCGCTTCTTGAGCAACATCCCGGTACCGATTGGCGGCCGATGGTGGGGAGTTTAGGTATTGAGGCCGACAATGGCGCCGCCGCAGAGAAAGCCGTGGAAATCGATGAACTTGCCACCTTCAAGCTCTGATGCTGCCGCTTCCAATATCGAGTTGCTGGATGAGCGCATTCGGCGGTGGGTATGGTCCAAGGGCTGGACAGCCCTACGGGACGCGCAGGAACTCGCGATACCTGTGCTCCTTCGAGCACAACAAGATGTGATCATTGCGGCGGCGACTGCGTCGGGTAAGACCGAGGCCGCTTTCTTGCCCATTCTGTCTAAGCTGGTAGGCAACGAGGAAATGGGTCTTGCCCTTTATATAAGCCCGTTGAAAGCGCTGATCAACGATCAATGGGGCCGTCTTGAGCAGCTATGCGAGGAACTCGAAGTTCCCGTAGTTCCCTGGCACGGCGATGTTGCGCAAACACGCAAACGAAAGTTCATGCAGCGCCCCCAAGGCGTGCTGCTCATTACACCGGAGTCCCTCGAGGCCATGTTTGTCCTTCGCGGTCACGAGCTAAAACGGTTCTTCGGTGAATTGGACTACGTCGTAGTCGATGAATTGCACGCGTTCATCGGCAGCGACCGCGGTAAGCAGTTGCAGTCGCTCCTGAGCCGCATTGAATCGGTCATCGATCGGCGCGTCCCGCGCGTGGGTTTGTCCGCAACCTTGGGAGATATGACACTGGCGGGCACATTTCTGCGTCCCTCCGGCGCTCCCCCTCTAATTATCGAGTCAACAGCTCCGGGACAGGAACTTAAAGTTCAGCTTCGAGGCTATTTGATCGAAGTCGTTAAGGAACCGCCAAGAATTCCCCCTGAGCCTTCAACAGCCGATGCGGAGGATGTGCCGCCATTGCCGGAACCGGTGGAGTCGGAGACCGATGCTTCGGTAGCCGATCACTTGTTTAAGGTACTGCACGGCTCGAACAATTTGCTGTTTCCCAATAGCCGCAGCAAAGTGGAGTATTACTCGGACTTGTTGCGCCGGCGTTGTGAGCGGGAAGGTATTCCCAACGAATTTTGGCCGCATCACGGCAGTTTGTCGCGAGAAATTCGCGAAGACGCCGAGGCTGCTCTGAAGGCGGGAGATCGACCCGCCACCGCCGTTTGTACGACGACCCTCGAGCTTGGTATTGATATTGGAGCCGTCAAGAGCGTTGCGCAAATCGGTCCACCACCCTCTGTCGCGGCGTTGCGGCAGCGTCTCGGCCGATCAGGCCGACGGCAGGGTGAAGCGGCGATCTTACGTGCCTACGTGATGGAGCACGAAGTCACCGCCCAATCGCCTTTGTCCGATCGGCTTCGAGAGGGTCTGTTGCAGTCAGCCGCCAGCATTCGATTATTGACGCGAAAATGGTTCGAGCCGCCGCTTGCTGGCGGCTTGCACCTCTCCACCTTGGTCCAACAGGTGCTCTCAATGATCGCGGAACGCGGTGGCGTCACCGCGACAGATGTGTCCCGCACATTACTGACAGCCGGCCCTTTCTCCGAAATAAAGCCGGCCCAGCTGATAGCGCTGTTCCGCGAACTCGGCCGGCGCAACCTGGTCGTTCAGGAGTCCTCAGGCGCACTCCTGCTAGGGCAATTGGGGGAGCGATTGGTGGGCTCGCATGATTTTTACGCCGCGTTCGCATCTAGTGAGGAATGGCAGATTGTCCAAGACGGGCGCGCACTGGGCACGCTGCCCATCGATAGCCCCGTGTTCGAAGGAATGTGCATCATCTTCGGCGGCCGGCGCTGGAAAATATTGAACGTGTGCTCGGATCCGGCGGTCCTGACAGTGGCACCAGACCCGAGTGGAAGGCCACCTGTGTTCGATAGCGGTCGTCCGATGGTGCACGAGCAGATTCGAGCCGAAATGCGCAGAATTCTAGAAGAAGATGCGGAAATGGAGTTTCTCGATTCCGGTGCACGGGATCTGCTATTGGAGGCGCGAAAGTTTTACCGAGATGCGCACCTGTCCGAGCGCGTGGTCGTGATGGACGGCAAAGCGGTTCTCCTGTTGCCATGGTCGGGTGATTTGGCCAACAACGCGCTCGTGCTTTTGCTGCGCTCGCTTGGGCTGATGAGTGGATCTAACGAAGGACTCGTGGTTCGGTGCGAGGGCTGGGACTTGAACCGTTTGAGCGATGCTTGTTCGGATATTGTGTCGTTAGCTCACGTGGACCTTGTCGCTATGTTGGAAGACGTAGAGAATTTGGGCCATGGAAAATGGGATTGGACATTGCCGCGAGAACTCCTGGTGCAGTCCTACGCTTCACTCCATCTGGATATCGCAGGAGCCAAGAGAATCGCGGCGAACGTCGTGGAAGCGATACGCAATGGCACGTGAGGGTAAGGATGAAGGTAACTTCCTTTGCGCCGTTTTTGAAATGCTAAAATTCCTAGCGTTTCGTGAGCAACTCTACTCCCCGATTTCGGAATTGAGCTGCTCGGTCGCCCCGAAGGACGGGGATCAGGTTAGTTGGCGCTTTGAATCTGTGCGGACGCCTGACCTTGGCACACGCGATGCCAGGATTGCTTAATTGACAGCGCCGTTCTTTGACCGGCGAACCAGGATCCTCGTTGTGAGTAGGAACCCGCTTGTCAGGTAACAATGCGGGGCACTTGCGGGATTAGAACAATTGCCGATTTGGGATCCGATAGGCGGGAGTTGTGCCAACCTCTCACCGGGGACGTAGTGATCGGGATGCCGTGGCGAACTGTTATGTCGTTAGCGCTCATTCCACGAGATTAAGGGGCGACCTAAAACCTTGCCGCGATCCATATCGACCCAGGAGCTATAAGCTCAGGCAGATGCATGACGCATGGAGATGCCTCAGCATTGGGCGGAGAAGCTCCATGTTGCAGGATCGGGCACAGCGCTCGGCTTCGGAAACCTAGGAAGTGATTTGCAGGTCCCGAGGCGTTATTGGGTGACCGTAAAGCGGCAAGTAGCGGTTCGACCAAAAGATAGTTAATGTCCTATTGGGTCTGGGATCAATCGTTGGAAAATGCTGAATTTCATGCCGTAATAATCGATGAATGTCTATGAAAAAGCCTAATCCTCGGCCGAGTGGTCTCCCCAGGAGACTGTCGGATAACAACAAGCGTCGGCTGCGAGACCTACCGATTCCTAACACAGACGAATTGCGGTCAAAAATTCGTTATGTAGGTAGCTCAAAACACAAAGCAAATCCCCATTTATTTGGATTGCCACCCTATATCGGTGCCCGAGGCGATGCCACGTTATGTGACGCTCACAGTGGTTTTTCGCCTACAGACATGCAATCAGTACCAGATATGCTTAATCGCGGCATCCGGGCGGGCCTTATTGGCGAGAATGGCGAGCTTTGGACCCTAAGCGATTCGGGGTGGATATTTGAATGTCGTCTTACCAACACAGCGCAGTGGGAATATCATGGATACCCCGTCCGTGGGTCAGATGCGATGGCGGAACTTGTCTTCCAGCGATTCGCATCCTGGACGCGAGCCAATGGTGACTCACGAGACGAAGGGCGAGTTAGGCAATGCAGGGCGCTATACGGATTTAAATTATGAGCACCTTCACGATTGAATCTCATCATCGCTTAGACGGCGATGCCGACGATGCGCAGCCTCTTACAATAAGATTGGGTGAAACGGTATTCACACGGTTGATTCGCCCTGGGCACGAAAAAATTGAAGATTCGCTCGAGATCCCTCCCGGCCGGCTCGCCTATTGGATGTTGGATAACTGGTGGCGATTGCGCTACGAATGCCTACCTCCAAAAACACTCACTCCACAATGGAGACTGTCTCACGATATGGACTCTATCGGAGGCGGTTTCGCTTGGCCGAGACTTAGAATCTGGGGGGAGGGAACGCGCGTGGGATTGTCTTCTAAAAGTGATCCCGAAGGAGTCGTCGGGCCTGTACGATTTTTGACGGACGCACTATTCTTTATCGCCGGTGACAATTTCGAAGGAGCAATCGACAAGTTCTTGACGTATGTCGCAGATCAGAAGTCAGGCTTCGGGTCGGATAGAGAGGCACTTCGTACGCTCGTGGGAGCACTTAGATCCGAACGATCGGATCCCGAAATTACGCAATGGCGTCGGTTAGAGGCGCAGATGGGGTTCGATCCCGACCAGGCTCCCGAATGGCTGATAAGGGAGGTAGGGAAATTCTCAGTGCAATATGGCAGTACTGGCATTGAGGAAGCTGTGCAAGCGCACCCGGGTATTGACGCTGCTAAGGTACTGACTCGTGAAATTAAGGTAACGTCCGACAGCGGGTGGGACTGCGACTTCACCTCAGTTATTCGTTTAGCTGGAAGCCCCACTTTCGATGAAATGCTACCTCCGTGGAGAATCGCGGAAGAAGTCGCACAGCGCGTTAGGCAATCTATCGGCGTAACTTCCGGATTGATCGACGATACGGCGTTAGCTGATCTTGCTGATGTGAGCCCTCACGCGCTTGAATCGGTCCGCGGTGACCAGTTGGAATATGGCTTGCGGCTCGGAACACGAACCCCTCGCTCGAAACTGTCCTTTCACACAAGAGCTGCGACCAGTCGCCGCTTTGAACTCGGCCGCGCCATCGGTGACGCGATCTGGGGACAAGACGTGATCGGTCCATTAGCTTCTTCGAAAACGGCTCGGCAGAAATTCCAACGTTCATTCGCACAAAATCTGCTCTGTCCGTTTCATGAGCTTATGGGGTTCCTGCAAACGAGCAATCCAACTGATGACGACATGGCGGACGCGGCTCAGTATTTCGACGTCTCTGAAAAGGTAATTAGAACGACACTAATGAACAACGACGTACTTGAGAGAGATTTTCAGGGGTCAGTCGAAGCAGCCTAAGTGGTTCGATGATCTGGGTCAGCAAATAAGTAATCGTGGCTCGGTTAAACGCAATACAAAGAAAGTTCTTAGCAGACGGCTGCGTCCACACATCGGCGCCCCAGTCTGCAGATCCCATGGCGGCTCGGCGGGAGTGAGGCGGTTGGATACAGTCGATCAATCTAATCTCCTCGTGGATCAAGCGAGACAACACCAGATAGACCTTACGAGATCTTCGAGTTAGGATTCCGCACTGCTTAAAGCGACAGCTACGCGCCATGGCATCAAAACACTACCCCAAGGGCCTCGATGATCGTCAACGCGATCAAAATGCGCCCAAAGCTGGTCAGATCCGAGAGAAGCGCGCCGATACTTTGGTGCGCACCCTCCGCGAGGAGTATGGTCCACAATTCGCGAAGGGCTACCGCGCAGATACGACCCTCGGCCGCGTCCGGGACGACACCGGCAAGAGCCTGCATCAGCTGGTCCGCGCTTCGAAGAAGTAGGCGCGGCACGGTGCCCCGTAGGCCTGGGCTTTGACGACGATTTTCGTGCTTCCCGCCCCGGCGGGTCTGCGGTTCAGTTGCCGATTCTGGGCGAAAAAGAGTGTGGGTAACAGCGAGGGTAACTCTATTCGCCAACCCTCCGAATGCCGTAAATTGTAGAGCTTTCCGGGACTGTTAAATTCCCTCCCTGGCCACCAATTTTTCCATGCTTACGGGTCGAGCGTACTTCATGGATCAGAGGATTGCCCGATAATTGGCCAGTGATTTCGATGTCTGGACGAGTCCTTGGCGGAGTAAGGTTTCTAGGCTGAAGTTCCTACCCGCGGTCCGCGATAAAATCCATGTGTGACAGATACATGCATGGATTTCGGGTGTTCTGGTTCTGACTACACGGTGATTTGATCGACCAATCCGAAGGCGCGGCG
>Ga0181537_10005345_pt1 | contig 10390 bp, 8 predicted proteins | sample PEATcosm2014_Bin_39_FD_119765 | JGI IMG/M metagenome (GOLD analysis project Ga0181537, IMG submission 119765) | Peatland microbial communities from MTU Mesocosm Facility, Houghton, MI, USA - PEATcosm2014_Bin23_10_metaG | ecosystem: Environmental > Terrestrial > Soil > Wetlands > Peat | place... | reverse complement strand
ATCTTTCCACCGCGATTATGCGCATTGGCTTTAAAAGCGTGAGGGAGCAGGTGTTCAATTCGGGCGTATTCGACCGATTTTCGGATTGGAAGCTGCCGCCGGAATGGGGGCCCTTCTGGCTGCGCAATATCTTTGTCGCGCGCTTGACGGAAAGAATCTGTAGCACGTACTTCTCCACGGACGGCTCGGAATATCTGGCGGGGCTGATTCACGATATTGGCTGGCTTTTTCTGGCGACCCATTTTCCCGATGAATTTTCGCGGATCATCAATTCTGAAAAATCGATTGAGGAAGCGGAAAAGGAAGTTCTGCCGTTCAGTCACGCGAACATGGCGGCGGCCCTGGCGGCCCGGTCGGCGCTGCCGCTGAAGGCCGTCGATGCGATCGCGTATCATCACAAGAAGATGTTGATGACGAACTCGACGCTGGTGTCGCCGAATCAAAACCCGCTCTTCCTGGGAATCATCCTGGCGGTTTGCGATAAAATCGCCGACTGTACGCAGTTGGATTTATTTGGGAAAGCGACTCCGACGATGGAGGAGTTTCACGAAAGCCCGGAGGTGGTCTGGCTGGCCAATTATGAAAAGCAGATCGATTTTGAGGCGCTGGCGGCGGAGGAATTGGTCAAGTCGCAGGAGGTCTATACGATCTTTTTTTCCGGGGATGCGGCGCAGGAGCAGGTAAAAAATTGAAGACAGCCTCTATTGTTAAAACCTCCATTTGGCTGCATATTTGGCGGTATGAACACCGAGCGGCGTGATGTCTTCTGGAAGAAGTTTCCGGGATTGGCCTGGTCAAATACGAAGGCGGGCGATTCGGTGATGATTCGCGCGGCGTTGTCGCGGCCTCGGTTTCATCAACTTCTTTCGATTTGCCTGGAATTTGGAATGCGCCGGGTCGAGCATGAATTTGAGATGATCCGCGATGAATTTCCGTCGCCTGCCGCGGTCAGCATGGTTTCGGGAATGCTGGATAACATCAACAAGGGGTTTCAACGTGCTGAAGAAGGAAACGGAAGACGCCTGGCGGAAGCTGCGCGAACGGCCTGAGCTGGGCGGCTTCGTCCTCGTGGGCGGCTCGGCGCTGGCCTTGCAAATTCATCATCGCGAGAGCGAGGATCTTGATTTTGCGTGGCCCCAGGCCAAATTGCCGCGTTTGTCTTTGGAGTTGTTGAAAACAAACCTGCCGGAAGATCGTTTTTCGACGGCGGATGATCCGATTGCGGTGCGTGAAGCGGACGATTGTGGAATGGATTTGCGCGATTTCTCCCAAACCTATGTGATCAATGACGCCGTTAAAGTGACCTTTTTTATCCTCGATCAGGCGGAGCGCCAAGTCATCCCGGAGCGCATCGGTCAATCGCTCCAAGTAGCGTCACTGGATGAAATCTTTGCCTTGAAAGCGCTGGCGTGCGCGAAGCGCTCCAAGAGCCGGGATTGGTATGATCTCTATATTTTAATGAAGGAACATGGCTACACGTTCCATCAGTTTCGCCAGGTGTTTGTCGATGCCGGAGCGGAAGGGGCCTACGACATGGCCGTGGCCCGCCTTTGTTCGGGACGACCTAATGCGACGGACGAAGGATTTTCCAGCCTCCAGTCCAATCCGCCAACGCTGGAAGTGATGAACCGATTTTTTACGGAAAGCAAAGACGCTTACGAGCAGGAAGCGGCGGAGAAAGAAGCGCGGCGGAAACTGGCGGAATAGGGCAAATCAAGGCAGGGCGCTGTGCGCACGATGAGCAAAAGCGCTCGCAAGTTACACCGGCAAACCGGCGCGGAGGGCGGCGAGGGTGAGGCGGATGCCGAAGCCGGTGGCGCCGCCTTCGAGGTGGGCGGGGGGCTTGGTGGTCCAGGCGGTTCCGGCGATGTCGAAGTGGACGAAGGGGGTTTCCCCGGCCCAGAGCTTGATGAAGCTGGCGCTGGAGCAGGCGCTGCCTTCGCGGAAGCTGGTGTTTTTCGCGGTGGCGATTTCGGAGAGGACGTTTTCCTTGTATTCGTCGTCGATGGGCATGGGCCAGACGAGTTCGCCGGTGTTTTTTCCGGCGGCGAAGAAGGCGTCGCGCAGTTTCTCGACGGAGGTGAACATGCCGGCGCGGCGGTGGCCGAGGGCCATGATGACCGCGCCGGTGAGGGTGGAATATTCGAGGATGACGGAGGGTTTGTAGGTGAGGCGGGCGTGGGCGACGGCGTCGGCGAGGATGATGCGGCCCTCGGCGTCGGTGTTGAGGACCTCGATGGTTTTGCCGTCGCGGGTGGTGATGATGTCACCGGGGCGGTAGGCGTCGGGGCCGGGCATGTTTTCGGCGGAGGGGATGAGGCCGATGAGGTTGAGCGGGAGTTTGAGGTCGGCGGCGGCGAGCATCATGCCGAGGACGGCGATGCCGCCCATTTTGTCCCATTTCATTTCGTCCATTTGCGCGCCGGGCTTGATCGAGATGCCGCCGCTGTCGAAGGTGATGGCCTTGCCGACGAGGGCGATGGGGGTCTCGCGCTTTCCGCCGCCGCGATATTCGAGGACGATGAGGCGCGGCGGATGGACGGAACCCCGGCCGACGGCGAGGATGCCGCCGAAGCCGTCGCGCTTGAGGTGGCGCTCGTTCCAGACCTTGACGGTGAGCGCGCGGCCCTGGGCGAGTTCCTGCGCCTTCTCGGCGAGGATGGCGGGCGTGAGCATGTTGCCGGGGAGGTTGCCGATGGCGCGCATGGTGTTGGTGATGGTCGCGACGATTTCGGCCTCGCGGGCCTGGACGCGGGCGCGGATGACTTCGTTTTCCTTGACCAGGACCTGGAGCCGGGAGAGCGCGCTGCGCTTGTCCTTGCTTGCGTCCTTGCCGAAGCCGTCGAATTTGTAGCCGGCGAGAATGGCGCCCTCGACCGCGGGGGCGACATGATCGGGGTGCGCGGTCAGGTCGAGCGCGACATCGGTGGCGCCGAGCTTGAGCAGTTGCTTGATGCCGGCACCGGCGGCGCGGCGCAGGGTGTCGGGCTCGATCTTGTCCTTTTCGCCGAGGCCGACGACGAGGGTGCGCTGATTTTTGTCGCGCAGAAGGACGGTGCTGCAAGGGGCGCCGTCGAATTCCGAGGCCGGCACTCCGGCGGGCAGGGGACTTCCCTTGATGAAAAAGGTGATGAGATCGGGCGAGCCGACAGTGGTGGTGCGAACGTCGAGTTTGAGGGAGGGCATTTTAGACAGGACTCCTGCGGAGGGCAGCTTACAAGATTAACGGGATTGGGGAAGAGGGATGATGGATTGTGAAAGATCATTTTTGAACCCATTCCTTCACTAATTCTGGTAGGCGTTGAATGACCTCACGACCGACCAAAACCTCATCGACGTAGCCCATATGCAGCATATCGATTATTCGACAAAGGTAACTTTTGCCACATTCCCACCAAGTATATTTGGCATCCAGCATGAGGTAGTGAAGTATCCGCACCTTTTCATTTTGAGCCAATTCCTGTAGCTCCATCCCATCAAGTAATGTTTCGTAAACACCGTCGGCCACCCGACTTCCGAAAGTGGTTGTGTAGTAGTATTCCTTGACCTCCCAAATTGCGACTGGGTTAACGATTTTCGGAAAAGCACCGTCAACACGACGCGCAAGCGTTCTCAAGGGGGCTCCTTGTAACGTTACCGTGGTCAGCTCTTTTGGATCATAGTCGACTGCAGAGTCCCCACTATTCGCTTCGATCAACATATTTACAATACACGTAAGGTAGGCTGGGGCCTTCTTCTTTCCTTTCTGCTTGTTCATGGGCAACGGACATTTTGGCTTGAGAGCGCGCTTCAACTTTTCAAATTCTTCCTTTGCCTGAACCGCATTCATCAGGTTTGGCTCGACTTCCAAGTTAATAAGGTCTGCCCGAAATTGAAAGTAGTCTGCCAAACTTTGTCGGATCAGTTTTCCATTGCCAAGTGGTAACTCCAGTGCCTCAGGATTCAATCCGAGATCGAAATAAGCATTTCTCATTTCCTCTAAAGTAGGGACTTTGACTTTTGAAGGAGTCTCAGGCGTTTTTCTTTGCGTGTAATCACAATGTTGGCTGAGAGTTCTGACAGCGGCCCAAAAGAAATTCGGCAGATTCTGGAAATCAGGATTCGGCTTCATGGGTAGATGCCTTTATCCGTTCGGCGACGATTGACGGTTCGATATTGAGTTCGTTTAAAATTAGCAATGCTTCGACAAAAGAAAGCACTCGCTCACCAGATTCATACTTACTAACAAAGGATTGAGGCACACCGAGTTTTTCAGCTAAATCAGCCTGTCGAAGACCCTTTGATTTTCTTGCCTGACGCAAAATATCGCGCAGAGTCTGTTCTTGGCTGCTATACAAATGCGGCATCACAAATCCTAAATTAGAATAAATTGACAAATAATCCCAAAATAGGATATTCTTCCGGTATGCGCCTGAAGGAACATACTCTGGATTTGTTTTACGGAACAAAGTTTCAAGCCGTTGCGCCTTTCAAAACTCAACTCCTTAAATGGATCGGGAACAAACAACGTTTTGCTCATGAAATAGCCTCATTTTTTCCGTGTGATATAGGCACTTACTTTGAACCCTTTCTTGGCAGCGGAGCTGTGCTCGCCGCATTACAGCCGCCACGTGCAGTTGCATCAGATGTCTTTCCGCCTCTAGTTGAAATCTGGCAAACGCTTCACAGCGATCCCGCACGACTCGTGAAGTGGTATCGTGAGCGATATAACCTTTATCATTCAATGGAAAAACCTGAGGGTTATCGCCAAATCCGGGACAATTACAATGCCCATCCAAACGGGGCCGATTTGCTTTTTCTCTGCCGCAGCTGTTACGGTGGAGTTGTGCGCTTCCGCAAAGCTGACGGCTTCATGTCTACGCCTTGCGGCGTGCACGATCCGATCACGCCACAAGCCTTTGCCGAACGTGTCAACATTTGGCAACGAAGGACAAAGGGCACTGAGTTCAAGCACGCGGATTTTGCCGAAGCCATGGCCGAAGCACGGTCTGGTGATTTAGTTTACTGTGATCCACCTTACACTGATAGCCAGAGCATCCTTTATGGGGGGCAGAATTTTTCATTGGAAAGGCTTTTTGTGGCGATCGACGACTGCAAGAGACGTGGTGTACGTGTGGCTTTAAGCATTGATGGAATGAAAAAATCCGGAACAATTCTCTGTGAAGTTAATTTTCCTACAGGCCTTTTCGAGGAAGAGGTTTTTGTGAATTGCGGACGTTCCATGCTTCGTCGCTTCCAACGCTTTGGTGAAACCCTTGAAGATGATGAAGTGCAAGACCGGCTTTTGTTGACCTATTAAACGCTTCCTGTCGCCTGAAATGGAGCGGAACCGATCTCTCGACAGACTCAGGAGGATGCAAGAAGTCAGCGACGGTTCCTTCGGCAAGCTCAGGGCAGGCGCCGACCGTAGCTACATCACATCTTGGAGAGCTTCGGCACTTCGAGCCAGCGGCGTTGCTCCCACGACTTGAGGCCGATTTCGGCGAGCTGGACGCCTTTCGCGCCGTCGAGCAACGACCAGCGGAACGGCTCGTCGAGGGCGACGTGGCGGAGGAAGAGTTCCCACTGCACCTTGAAGGCGTTGTCGAAGGTTTCCTGCTCGGGCACCTTGGACCAGCCGTCGAAGAAGTGGATCGGCTGGGGCACGTCCGGGTTCCAGGTCGGCCGAGGCGTGTTGCCGTAGTGCTGGATCCAGCATTCGCGCAGACCGCAGACCGCCGAGCCGTGCGTGCCGTCGACCTGAACGGTGAGCAGGTCGTCGCGGCGGACGCGCACCGTCCAGGATGAATTGAAATGGGCGATGACGCCGCCCTCGAGTTCGAAGGTGGCGTAGGCGGAATCGTCCGCCGTGCATTTGTATTTCTTGCCCTGCTCATCCACGCGCTCCGGGATATGCGTCGCACCCAGGCACGAAACGGCCTTCACTTCGCCGAAGAGATTGTCGAGGACGTAACGCCAGTGGCACAGCATGTCGACGATGATGCCGCCGTCGTCTTCCTTCCGGTAATTCCAGCTCGGGCGCTGGGCGGGAATGCTCGTGCCTTCAAAGACCCAGTAGCCGAATTCGCCGCGCACGGAGAGAATTTTGCCGAAGAAGCCCGCTTCCTTCAGGCGTTTGATCTTGAGCAGGCCGGGCAGCCAGAGCTTGTCCTGGACGACGCCGTTTTTGACGCCGGCTTTTTTGCAAAGTTCATAAAGCCCGACGGCGGTCGCGACATCGACGGCAATCGGCTTCTCGCAATAGATATGTTTGCCGGCGGCGACGGCCTTGCGCACGCCATCGGCGCGACGGCCTGTGGTCTGCGAGTCGAAATAAACGGAATAGCTTTTGTCGGCCAGAACCTGGTCGAGATCGGTGGTGTATTTCTTGACCGACGTGCGCGCGCAAAGCTCCTTGAGCTTGTCCTCGCTGCGACCGACCAGGATCGGGTCGGGCATGATGACTTCGTTGGGGCCGACCCGGACGCCGCCCTGCTTGATGATGGCGTCGATGGACCGGATGAGGTGCTGGTTGGTGCCCATGCGTCCGGTGACGCCGTTCATGATGATGCCGATTTTGTGTTCTTTCATATTGGTTGCGATTGTCCGCGCAGGCTCACGATTTGGTTCGGTAGGCCTGGATGATTTGCCGGAGAAATTCGCCCTGGTCCATGGCCCAGTAGCGGTTGGAAAAAATCTCGACTTCGTTGAAGCCGCGAAAGCCGGTCTGCTCGACCCAGCCGCGAATTTCGGGAACGTTGATGACGCCTTCGCCCATGAGGCCGCGATCATTCAGCATGTCGCAGGGCTGGTTTTTCCAGTCGCAAATGTGGAAGGAAAAGAGTTTGCCCTCGCGACCGCACCGGGCGATTTCAGCTTCGAGGCGGTCGTCCCACCAGAGGTGAAAAACATCGACGGTCACGCCGATGTGGTCGTCCTTGAGCTCGAGCGCCAGGTCGAGGGCCTGGGTCATTGTGTTCACGGCGCTGCGGCTGTCGGCATACATCGGGTGCAGCGGCTCGATGCCGAGCTTCACGCCGTGAGCGCGGGCATGAGGAAGAATGGCCGCGAGAGCATCGGCAATTTGCGCGCGCGAAGTGAAGAGCGACTGCCCCGGCGTGGCGCCGCAGACCAGCACGATGAGCGGCGCGCCGAGTTCCGCCGCCTCGTCGATGACGCGCTTGTTTTCGTCGATGGCTTTCTGGCGTCCGGAGCCATCCAGCGCGGTGAAAAAACCTCCACGGACGTAGGAGACGATTTCAAGTCCCTCGCCCCGGCACAAGTGCCCGGCGGCCTTGATGCCGTCGGGATGGCCCTGCGCGGCATCACGCCAAACGGTGATGCCCTTGACGCCCGCGGCGGCGTAATTCCGGGCCGCAACCGCCAGGGGCCAGGGTTTCGTCGTCACGGTATGAAGGCACAGCCGCGAAAGGTCGGTGATCGGGAGGGCGGACATGAGCAAAAACTGCCCTTAGAGCAGAAACGGACTCTAATTGATCCCCCGGAAGCGACAAATCAAATTTTGCCCGCCCTATTCCATGGCCTGGCCGACCGGCTCTTTTTTTACGTTCCGGGCATACTTCTGGATCACGTCCTTGAGGGTGGAAATCTTGAAGGGCTTCATCACGAAGTCGTCCATGCCGGCGTCGAAGCAGCGCTGGCGGTCCTCGGGCGTGACGCCGGCGGTGATGGCCACGATGGTCAACTGTTTGTCGCGGACATGCTGCCGGAGGTGTCGCGTCACCGTCCAGCCGTCGATGTCAGGCAACTGGACATCGAGCAGGATCAGGTCGTAGCCGCCAACCTCGGCCATTTCGATGCCGGTCTGGCCATTCTCGGCGATGTCGGGCTGATAGCCGAGGGCCTGCAGGACGGTAAGAACGACCTGGAGGTTGGTCGGATTGTCCTCGACCACGAGAATCTTCACCGGCAGCTCATCGGCAGATTCCGGTTCCAGGACGCGCGGGGGTTCAGGGACGGGAAGCGGCGCGGGCGCCTCCGCCGGAGCGAGCACCCGCTGAAGTTCCCGCTGCAAGGTGGCCGATTTCCAGGGCTTGGGAATGCTGCTGAAGAAGCCGACCTGCCGCCGGGCGGGATCGATCTCGTCCATGCCGCCGGAACTGAGCAGGATGACGTGCATTTTTTTGGCGTGGGGGATTTCGCGCAGGGCATCGGCGAGTTCGAGGCCGTCCATGCCGGGCATGACCAGGTCGATCACCGCCGCATCAAATTTTTCGCCGGCTTGCAGCAGCGCGAGCGCTTCCGCCCCTGAAGCGCATGACACCACTTCCATGCCCCAGCGCTGGGTCTGCAGGGCAAGGATCGAACGGTTGGTCTCATTGTCATCCACGACGAGCAGGCGGCGGCCCTGCAGGTTTTCGTCGAGCGTCTCCTTGCGGCGCGCCCCGGACGACGGCGCGCGAATGGTGAAGAGGAAGGTGGAGCCGCGCCCCACCTCGCTCGTCACCGAGATCGATCCGCCCATGAGATGCACCAGCCGCTCGCAGATTGCCAGGCCGAGGCCGGTGCCGCCCTGGGCGCGGGTCGCGGTGGCGTCGATCTGGCTGAAGACCTTGAAGAGAAGGCCCATTTTTTCGTGGGGAATGCCGATGCCGGTGTCCCGGACGGCAAAACTGATCTCCCACATGTCGTGCGGCTCGCCCCCGGCAACTTCGATGGGAGGAAGAACCTGGCCGGTGACCTCGACGCAGATTTCGCCCTTGTCAGTAAACTTGATCGCGTTGCCCACGAGATTGAGCAGGACCTGGCGCAGCCGTTGATCGTCGCCGAGCAGGCTGGCGGGCAGGTCCTCATTGATGATGTGGACGAGGTCGAGGTGCTTCTCCCGGGCTTTCGGCGCCATGAGATCGAGCGCTTCCTCGACGCAACTGCGCAGGTCGAAAGGGAACTGGTTCAGCGTCATTCGGCCCGCTTCGATTTTGGAGAAATCGAGGATGTCGTTGATGATGGCCAGGAGAGATTCTCCGCTGGTGCGGAGCGTTTCGACGTATTCGTGTTGCACGGGCGAGAGGTCCGTCTCGAGGAGAAGCCCGGTCATGCCAATGACGCCGTTCATCGGCGTGCGGATTTCGTGGCTCATGTTGGCGAGAAATTCGGACTTGGCGCGGTTGCCGACCTCGGCCATTTCCTTGGCCTCGAGGAGGCGGTTCTCGTACTCCCGGCGCTCGGTGATGTCGCGCGCGGCCAGGGTGAAGATGACTGTTCCGTCAACCTCAACCCGGGCAAAGGCCACTTCGGCCGGGAAGCGGCGTCCGAGGCGCGTGATGGCCTCCGCTTCAACATTGAGCACCATGGATTGCGCGGTGTCGGCGGCGCGTTCGCGCGATTCCTGAAAAAATCCGGGATGGGAAAAAAGATGATCGACGCTCTGGCCCATCAGGTCCTTGATTTCATAATCCCACAGCCGCGATCCCTCATTATTCACCGAAAGAATCCGCCCTTCCTCGTCGGCGGAGAAGATCGATTCGCCCACCGTGTTGAAGACCGCCATGAGCCGGTTTTCGGAAGCGAGCAGTTGATGGTTTTCCGCGAGGATTAATTTGACCATGGGCCGGAAAACAAAAAGCCCCGCCAGCAGCAGGGTCAGCAGGGTAAGACCGAGGATGGTTTCCTGCACGATGACCACCACGTTGCGCTCGCCTTCCCAATTCTCGCGCAGCGTCTCGACCGCATTGTTAAGCCCTTCGAGCAGCTCGTTGTAATTTTTTTCCTGGATGGTGGCCACATCCGGGTCGTCAAAGGTGAGATTGCCTTCAGGCTCCGACGCGATCTTGCCGGCGAGGGTCACATAATCGCGAATCTCCTTGTCGAGGTGAATTTTGGGGCCGAAATAGTCATCCTGCAATTCGGGGGCGATGACGGCGGCCTGGTCCAGCAAACCTCCCTTCTCCACCAGCGCATCCTCGTCTTCGAGCAACTGGCCGGTTTCCTCCTTGAGCCGCGTCCGGCAGATATCGTGTTCCGAGGCCGATCCGGCCTGGCTTAGCCGCAAGCTGAAATAGGCCGCCCTTTGCGCGCACATCTCCTGCTCGTCGGTGAGGCGCGCGAAGTGCAACATCTCGCGCCCCATGGCGATGACATGATTGAGCGTGAGATAACCAAGCAGGGCCAGCAGCGCAATCAGCAGAAGCACGAGCACATAGCGGATGGTGAGTGCTCGGGTGGAGGCGGGCGGCATAGGTTACTACTTCCCAACTCTAACCACAAATCGCGCTCAACGCCAGAGCCAGTCTTGAACTCTTATCCAAAGCCATCACGAGTAGCGGACATCCTTGCCCGGTTCCATCTCGTAATCGAGGACCTTCGAGGCGGTCACGAAGGGGCCCAGGATTTGTCTTTCAAACTGAACGTAAACCGCGTTTTCCAGGATATAGGCCAGCTTGTCCATGTT
>Ga0181537_10005344_pt1 | contig 10391 bp, 10 predicted proteins | sample PEATcosm2014_Bin_39_FD_119765 | JGI IMG/M metagenome (GOLD analysis project Ga0181537, IMG submission 119765) | Peatland microbial communities from MTU Mesocosm Facility, Houghton, MI, USA - PEATcosm2014_Bin23_10_metaG | ecosystem: Environmental > Terrestrial > Soil > Wetlands > Peat | place... | reverse complement strand
TTCGGCAAGAGCCAATTTACGTTGGCAACCATATCCCTCCGCATTTTAAAGATATCCCTGACCTAATGGACAGGTTCATCTCGTTCATTCATGAAAATTGGTTTGTGGCATCTCCAACGCAATTAGCGGCTTATGGATTATGGCGTTTAAATTGGGTGCACCCGTTTATCGAGGGCAATGGCAGAACGGCTCGCGCGACTTGCTATTACCTCCTCTGTGTGCGCTCAGGAATGTTGCTCCCGGGGAAAAAGATCGTTCCCGAACGTATCAGGGAAAACAGAGACGCTTATGTGACCGCTCTTCGTGCGGCCGACCAGGCTTGGGATCAGGGTAATTTAGACATCTCAGAGATGGATTCTTACCTTGCTGGCCTCCTCCAGGCACAGTTAGAAGATGTAGATTGATCCGCAGAATCAGTGATTTGTTGTAACTGTCGGGATACGGGCTCATTTTACAGCCTCCCTGCCGACGGCCACGCGGATGATTTTGCGGGTTGCCGCGCTCGGGGGGCCGTAGGGCGCGGTTGTGATGCTGTTGTCGCTGAACAGCGCTTCCATTGCCCTATGGAAATCGCCGCGCACGAGCCCTTGACGCTCCGCCGCCGGTCGGGATGCAAAGATTTTTGGCGCGAAGTTGCCAGCGTTGCGGCTTGCCGATACCGGGCGCCCCTCGCTCTCGAGCTTGTCGAGCAATTCAACGAAGACCCGCTCCTCTTTCCGCCGCTCGATCGATGCGAAAATCCCGCTTAGCGCCGGCTGGTCGATGCGAACAAAGACGCCCGTTTGCCATTGCAGTTCCATCGTCTCATCGCGGGCGGCGTAGTTACTTTTTTTACGGGTCAGAACACGAGCATCAGTATCAGAATCAGGCGCCCGCTCGAGGTAGAGGCGGCTACGGCACGTCGCATCCCACTGGACGCTGCCGCTCTCGCCGGAGCGATCGTTCTGACCGGCGCGGCTCGGATGGCCGACAGCGACGACAGAGCCCCGGATATCGCGGGCGAGACGGCCGAGTGCATGCTGTACGAAGGTACGGACATGACCGGAATCGTTCTGATTGCCCGTGAACACGTCCGCCACGGTGTCGACCAGGACCAACTCCGCGCCGAACTCGATGGCGGCCGTTCTGAGCTGATAGAAAAAGGGCGTGGGCTCGGGATGAATCCCGTCGAAATGCATCAACGAATTGTCATGGCCGAGGCGCGGCAACGCGTGCATGTCCTCGAGATCCGAAAACTCACACCCGTAGTGCTGGTTGATCGCGGCCTGCCGCCGGTGCACATCACCTTCGTCATCCTCGCAAAAGAGACCGAGCACACGCACGGGCTTTACCGGCAATCCGAACCACGGCTTCCCGATCACTGCCGCGGTTCCGAGCATTTGCGCGAGGAGCGTTTTACCGCTCCCACCGGAGCCCTGAATGCCCGTAACTTTGCCGTTGGCCGGCACCCATCTCGGCACGATCCACTCCTGCGGCAGCACGGGGCGGCCTTGGAGCCGGACGAAATCGAGTATTTCGATCGGCTCGAGCAACGGGTGGCGCTCGAAGCCGTTCGCACCCTGGCGCGTCACGGATCGAGCCCCTGCACGCCGCTTATCGCGGTGTCCTGAAAACGCAAGCGCTTATTCCCCGGTCGCCAGTTCCTCGCTCTCATGGCTGCCGCCTGGGCGCGAGCCAGCGAACTGAGGTCCTCAAGTGCGCAGCGCGCGGCTGGGGTTGCGCCGGCCGCGTAGAGCGGTTATTTGTCCGGCCGCTGTTGTTTGGGTTCTCGAGAGCGCCGCTACCTTGGCCGGGGCGGCGCTTTCGGTTTATGGGCGGCCCGCACCCCTGCCCCGCGGTCATGCGACACGCCGACCCCGCGACCGAGGGAGTTCGACAGAGCGTTCGGCCGAGGCCAGGAAGTCCGCGATGGCTGCTGGCGTATAGAGTATGGTCCGACCAACAACAGTGATTCTCGGGCCATAACCAGAACTTCGCCATCGCCTCAGGGTGCGGACAGTATTTCCGAGTCGACTAGCGGCTTCTTCTTCGTTTAGTAGCCCTTCGATGTTCCGACGTGCCATTGTGCGTTCTCCGAATGTCATTTCCGGACACTCGGAACCTACGATCATTTATGAAGCGCACAACGTCGGATTACTCATAGCTATCCCAGGACATAAATAGAGACTTTTGTCCGAGAATTTATTCCCTGGCGCGGTCAACCAATTCTGCGATCACGTACAGCAGGGGATCGTTGATGACGTCCCTTCGGGCGAGGATGCACTCAAGCGTCTCAACGGTTATTTCACCCTCCCACTCGGGATGGTTCCGGATCATCTTCCACAGGTCCTTTTCAGGGTAAAATGGCTTGTGCGCTCGGTTTTTGCGGTCCTGCAGGATTTCTTCGCTGCGCTCGGTCCACAAACGCCCCAGCGCACGTTCCGCCGAGGCGCGTTGGATATTGCCAAACGCCTCACGGCGAGCGCGCCGATCATCCAAGACGAGCTTCATTGCCTTGGGTAGATCTTTTCCTTCTCCTAAGCGATCGGCGATCCGCTCCAAGAGATAGCGACGTTCCTCGAATTTCTGGGGTCGCCCCCTCTCTCGAGCCATTATTGTCGCCGCCCATGCCCTATCGACACGACTTCGGCGCCGCCACCTTTGCCGGTGACGATCGCGCCCACGCGCTCAGCGGCCGCGCGCAGTGGATCGTCGAAGAGATGTGCGTACCGCGCGGTCGTGCCTGGTTGGGTGTGGCCGAGGAGCGCGCCGATCACCGGTAGCGACAGGCCGGCGCTGGCGAGCATGGACGCGTAGCTGTGCCGCAGGTCATGCACGCGCACGCCTTCGATCCCGGCCGCCTTGCAGAGCGCCGCCCATGCCGTTTTGATCTCGACCATCGGGCCATCGCCGACTCGCGCCGGGAAGACATAGGGCGACGGCTCGCGCTTCTTTTCCTTTGCGCGGCGCTCGGCGGCGTCGCGCATCTCGATCAGCAACAGCCGGGCCGGTGCCGAAAGCGGGACGCGATGCTCACGCTTCTGCTTCGTGTGGCTCGACGGTTTGACCCAGATGCCGACATCGAGATCGAACTGGTCCCACGTCGCACTGAGGACCTCCCCTCGCCTCGCACCGGTTAGCAGCAGCATCCGCACCGCGCTCGCCGCAATCTGGTTCGGGTGAACTGCCAGTGCTTCCGTCAGTCGGCGCAGCTCGTCGCCAGCCAGATAGCGATAGCGCCGTTCCTCCTGGTTGCGCTCGATCCCCTTGGCCGGGTTGTCGCCGCGTATCTTCCACTTGATCGCCAAGCTGAGCATCTTGCTCATCAGGGCCACGACCCGATTGGCGCCGTAGGGGCCGCGGTCCTTCGTGATCTTCCGGTGCAGGCGATCGATGTCCGCGTACTCGATCGAAGCGACCTTACGATTGCCCAGTTCTGGCCGTATCAGACGCTGCAACATTGACCTGTCGTCGGCGGCAGAGCCTGGTCGCTTCTTAATGTCCGCCCACTCGGCCAGGTAGCGGTCCGCCAGCTCATTGACCGTTGGCGCCTTGCGTTCTGCGATTTTCTCGCCGAGTGGATCGATGCCGCGATCGACGTCTTGGCGCAGCCGTTTCGCTTCGTCCCGCGCCACGGTGACGCCCCAGGCAGGGTAATTGCCGATCGTCATCCGCCGTTCGCGGCCAGCGATCGTGTAGTTGAGGATGAAGGATTTTGCGCCACTCGCCGTGACCCGAACGCCAAAGCCGCGGATCGCGCCGGGGCCACGGTCGTATGTGATGCGGTTGCCGGTTGCGGGCGCCGGGAGACCACGGACAGCGCTGTCGTTCAGCCGACCGTCGGACACGAACTGGCCCACCGCTGATTTCCGTTTCGCGGGTCGAGATTCGACCAACCCACTGAGATCACTCGCCATCGGTTCTGCTTCTTATCAGAGGACTCGGACTGGGCGTCCGTCTGGTGTCCGACAGCGAAGATGTATCGGGCGTCTTTGGATGGCAATAAAAATCAGCGGTCTGTCCGCAAATAACCTTCAGTTTCCTCGTAATTTTTCGGTCCATTTGGAGGTTTATGTCCGATCAATGGGTTAGAAAACGGCTTCGTCAGCGACTCTTAATCAGCGGGTCCAAGGTTCGAGTCCTTGTGCACCCACCACTTAACACTCTGTAAATAAAGAAAAATTTGACCTGTGAGCGCCAGAGGGTTATTTACAAAATCGGCTAAATAACCCTTTTCGGCTCCCGCCCGCCTCACTCAAAATCTGGGTGCTGGTCGCCGTTCGACCGCCGTCGCCGACCAGACGAGAGCGATCACCCACCCCAGAAAGCTCCAGCCCAGCAGGAGGTTCAGCAGGAAGATAGCCAAGGTGTTGTGGTGGTGCCGCATCAGGGCAATGATCGTTGGAAGGAAATAGCCAGCCAACGCCACGGCGATCAGCGCCAGGATGCCACCGCCTATGGCACCAGTTGCCACGGTCGCGATTGGAACCGCCGACGGCGCATAGGTCGGTGCCGAACGCGGCGGTGGAGGACTGTCGGATATTATCGGAGTGGAGGGGTGGTTCTGGACGTACCCGCCATATCCTCCGCTCGGCGCTGGTGATGCTGGCTCCGGCTTCGCGGCCAGCGACGACGGTCTGCAAAAATAGGTGCCGTTGACGGTTTGAACTCGTTCGTCGATGCGGGACGGCGGACACTGCACGAGGCCTTCCGGAGTCGGCACCTGAGCGGAGGACCCGGCGCTGCTTACTGCCGGTGTGTCCGGTTTACTCGCTATGGGCACCCCCTGGGACGCGTCGGCGAACCCCTCCTTGTAATCCGGCTGGCTGTTTCGCCGAACGTCGATCGGGTCCAGCTGACGGGCGGCTTCCAAACAGCCGCTAACGAAAGCGTTCTGGTCCTTCGGATAATGGTTGCCCGCGTCCGCGCAGGTCTGGTGCCCGGCGACATTTCGTTTAGCCGCCCAATAGTCTGCGCCGGCACGTCGATCGCCTGTCTGCGAGTCGAACCATGCTTGCAAGGTCCGCCAGGCGGCGGCTCCCTCGCGGTAGGCGTCGGTCGGCTCGGCGGCAGCGCTGACCGGTGGCGGGAACGATTGGGCGGGCAGCGATGGACCGGGTACTTGTTGCTGCACGGGGCCGTAAGGACGCGGAAGGACGGGCCGCCACGGCACCGAGCAGCCGGTCACGTAGGGGTAATAGGCGCGCGCTGTCTCACACCAACACCAATACCCATAAGGGCACTGTTGGGCTGCGGCCGCCCAAGTGTTGAGCACCGTGACAACCGAGACGGCGAGTGCGAGCCAAAATTGCATGGCGCGTTCCGGCGACGTTGCGCGAGCGTAATCATACGCAGCGAGTGCGCGCAACTTATGCGCTAATCGCTGCACCTAGATTGCCCGTGGGCACCTCGCTCGCCATACACACTCGATGCCGACGAGCGACCTCTCCTGATCCTTAGGCTGCTACAGTGAGAGTGACAGTGACTGTCGCCCCATCTCCCACACAAAGGGCGTCTCTCAATTTAACGGGGCCCCTCTTGTCCTCCAGGTCTAGGACGTTGGTGGCGCCGACGGTGAGGCGCCGGGTCAGGCCGCCGGGCAGCTTATGCTGCACGACGTACGGTTTCGCGGTCGTCGCACCGCTGACGAGCACCCCGAAGCCCTTGATCTCAGCGTCCCAATATAGGGTCTGCCTCCCACTCGGGTCGGGCGCCAGCAAACGTTCGACCGCCTTCTTTGTCAGCCTCTCGATGGTGGGCATCTTCCATCTCCCGCCCCGGGGTTAACGGGCGGCCACCGTTGCCCGTCGCGCTCCGGTCGAACGAATAGGAAGTTTTTAACTTAAATCGGCCAGTCTCGGGAAAACCTACCCTGCTACCTCGGGCTTTGCCCGGACTGGAGACTATATGCTTCGCGCCATCACCCTCCTTGTCGCGCTTCTGACATTCATCCCCACCGGCTTTGCTCAGTCGCTCGATGAGATCGACAAGCGCGACGCGGCGGCGGTCGATGCATGGCTCAAGACGCCACTGACCATTCGCCGCGCTGTTTTCGTGTCGGAACAGCCAGACGGGTTCGGCATGTACACGCCGCGGACGTCCAGCACGTTCAAGCCGGGCGAAAAGCTGCTCATCTACGCCGAGCCGGTCGGCTACGGATGGAAGGATGTCGGCAACGGATTGTTCGAGTTCGGCTTCACCGTCGATTTTCTGATCAAATCGCCCGACGGCAAGATCCTCACGGGAAAGGACGCATTCGCCAAGGTGGCCAAACAAAGCCGCTTCCGCAATCGCGAGTTCGATGTGAGCTTGAACTTGGATGTGTCCGGCGCCGAGCCCGGCGACTACGTGCTCGAATACAAGTTGCACGACATCGCCAGCGACAAGTCGGTGAGCTTTGATCTCCCCTTCAAGATCGTGAAGGATAATCTTTCATCACGTTGAGCGTCCCGCGCACGAGCGCCGTCACGGCGTTCGTGCGCCTCATCGGAAAGATCGCGCTTATCCTTGACGCCAGTGGGCCGGTTGCCGAAGGTGCTATTCGCCAATCAAGTAAGAAAGGCGATGCCGATGGCGCCCCTGGTTCTCTCATCCGACTCCCACGTGTTCGAACCGCCCGATCTATGGCAGACCCGCATCGATGCGGCGTTCCGCGACCGGGCACCGCGGATCGAGCGGATCAATGGCGGCGACCACGTCGTGGTCGAGGCCGATCAGGTCCTCTCCGGGATCGGCCTTATCTCGAACGCCGGCGCACGGTTCGATACGCCGGAGACCATCTCGGCCGAGGGGCGCTTTGAGGACGTGCTCACCGGCGGGTACGACCCCGCGCAACACCTCAAGGACATGGTGCTCGACGGGGTGGCCGGCGAAGTCCTCTACCCCTCGCAGGGGCTCTTCTATTTCAAGGTGGCGGACACGCCGCTGATGTCGGCCATCTTTCGCGCGTACAACGACTGGCTTGCCGAATTCTGTCGCGCCGATCCCGCTCGGCTCAAGGGCGTCGCGATGATCAACCTCGACGATGTCGAGGACGGGGTCAGGGAACTGGAGCGCACCGCCCGCATGGGCCTGCGCGGTGCGATGATCGCGGAGTATCCGGCCGAGGACCGGCGCTACGACCGTCCCGAATACGAGCCGTTCTGGGCCGCCGCCGCGGCGCTCGAGATGCCACTGGCCTTGCACACGGCGACGCGGCGCACGGGCAAGATCCGCGGCGCCGGGCCACAGACGCTAAGCGACGCCAGCGGCCGTGCGACAAAGGCGTTCTCCCCGGCGCTGTCCATGTGCGACATGATCTTTTCCGGCGTCTTCGAGCGGCATCCCAGCCTGACGCTCGCCATCGTGGAATTCGAGCTGTCCTGGGTGCCCTATGTGCTCTCCAGCATGGATTACACCTATCGCGAGCGCCATGCCGAGGCGAGCTACCGGTTCAAGGGCGGCATGCTCCCGAGCGATTTCTTTCACCGCAATGTCGTGCTGAGCTTCCAGGAGGATGCAATTGGCATTCGCCTGCGCGACGTCATCGGCACCGACAACATGATGTGGGGCTCGGACTATCCGCACAGCGAATCGACATTTCCCCAATCGCGCAAGATCCTGGCCGAAATCCTGGCCGGCGTGCCGGAGGATGAGCAGGCCAAGATCGTCGGCGGCAATACGGCCCGCGTATACGGATTTGACGTAGCGAGGCTGACGGCTGAGGCTTGAAGGGCCACCACCGGCGAACCGACCCGAGCGAACGCGACCCAACATCCGATCTTGTCGGTCGGCGGTCCGTGAAATTTTAGGCGACTGTGACACCGCTCACGCTGACGCGGCGCGAGCACGCCCATCTCCCAGCCAACAGAGGCAAGCGTTGGGGAGTTTGGGCTATGTCACCTACCAAGTTGACACGCCGCAGCGAAACAGCCGCGCAGAGCACGAGCCGGGGCCGCCGTCTGACCGCAGCCGCTATCATGTTCGCCGGGGTCTTTGCCGGAACACCCGCGCTGGCCGGCGCGGACCCAGCGACCTTCATCAGCAATCTCGGCAACCAGCTACAGACGGTAGCCAGCCAAGCTTCGGCGGTGCAAAGGCAGCCAGGATTTCGCCAACTGCTCGATGAAGATTTTGATGTCCCGGGCATTGGGCGCTTTGTTCTCGGCCGGTTCTGGCGGGTTTTCACGCCCAGGGAGCAGCAGCAATTTGTCTGTTATTTCGAAGATTATGTCGTACTCAGCTTTAGTGACAAATTATCGGATCTCGTCGCCGATGGCGTCGTCTTCAACGTCATCGGTAGTCGGCCCGACTCAGATGGGGTGATCGTCTTTAGCCAAATCTCGCGAAGGACAGGGCAACCGATCAGGGTCGATTGGCACCTGAACCCGTTCGGCGGCATCTACAAAGTCAGCGACGTCATCATCGACGGCGTCAGCATGACCGTGAGTGGGCGCTCCGATCTCGAAGGCGTCGTCGAGCGTAATGGCGGTCGGGCGGATTCGATCCTCCCCGTCATGCGGCAAGAGACGGCCAGCGGCTCAACGCGCGGTATGCCCGATCGCTGTCGCTTCATCACTGTCGAATCCAGCCAGCCGCCCGTCTCTCAGGATCGCCCGTCTGCCGTAACCGTAGACAACCGGCGTCTCATGATCGGTCAATAATCCGGATCGGGAGGACGCGAATTTGTCCGGGGTTGTCATGCGCGTACTTGAGAGGTACCGGCGCCCCGTTCGGGCCAGCGAGCCGCCTTCACCGGCCGAGATAGGATTGCAGGATCTCGGGGGCGTCGAGCAATCCGGCGGCCGGGCCCGAGAACACGATCTCGCCGTGCTGCAGCACATGGGCGCTGTCGGCGAGAGCAGCGGCGACGCCGACATTCTGCTCGACCAAGAGGATCGTGAGGCCCCGAGTGTGCAGATCGAGGATCGTGTCGACCAGGGCGTTGACCATCACCGGCGACAGCCCAGCCGACGGCTCATCCATCAACAGGCAGCGCGGCTTCGACAATAACGCCCGGGCGATGGCAACCATCTGCTGTTCGCCGCCCGACAGGCCGCCGGCGCGGGCGCCGCGCTTTTGGCGCAAGACCGGGAAGGCTTCCAGGATCTCCTCGATGTCCTGAGCGATCGCGCGGCGATTGCGGCGGGTCACGGCGCCCATTTCGAGATTGTCGATCACCGACATCGAGGCAAAAACCTCGCGGCCCTGCGGCACCTGGGCCATGCCGCGACGGATGATCTCGTCGGGGCGCAACCCGGCACATTCTCCGCCGTCGAGGCGGATCGACCCGGCGCGCGGCTTTACCATGCCGCTCAGCGTGTTGAGGATCGTCGTCTTGCCCGAGCCGTTGCCGCCCAGCAGCGCGACGATGCGTCCGTCCGGCACTGAAAAGGCAACGTCGCGCAAGACTTCGGTCGCGCCGTACCAGACGTTAAGCCCGGTCACTTCGAGCATGCAGTTCCTTACCGAGATAGGCTGTGATGACTTCGGGATCTTCGCGCACCGCGTCGGGCGTGCCCTGTGCGATGCGCGTACCGCCGGACAGCACCGTGACCTGGTCGCACACCCCCATGACCAGACGGATGACGTGCTCGATCATGACCATTGTCACACCGCGCTCGTCACGGATGCGCCGCAACAGCAGATCGAGTTCGGCGATGCGGTTGAGGCTGAGACCGACCGCCGGCTCGTCGAGCAGCACGATAGCGGGATCGGCCATCAGGGTGCGGGCGATCTCGACCACCCGCTGCTGGCCGAAGGACAGCATCGTCGCCGGCCGATCGCGGAACTGCTCCATCCCGACAAATTCCAGCGCCTTGCGCGCCGCCTCGATCGCTCGCTCCTCTTCCGCGCGCGCCGAAGGGGTGCGGAATGCCGAGGCCAACAGTCCGGCTTCCGTGCGGCGATGCAATCCGCAGACGAGGTTTTCGAGGACAGTCATGCCCTGGAACAGCTGCGAGGTCTGGAATGTGCGGCCGAGGCCCTGACGGGCGATGTCGCTCGGCTTGCGGCCGGTGATGTCGCCACCCATCAGCCGCACCCGGCCGCTCTGGCACTTGGCCAAGCCGCAGATCACATTGAGCAGCGTCGTCTTGCCGGCGCCGTTGGGGCCGATGACCCCGTGGATCTCGGCTTCGCCGACGGACAGCTCGACATCGTCGAGCGCGTTCACCCCGCCAAACGCCACCGTGACATGATCGACCTCGAGCACCGCCGTCACTGGCGGGCCGCTCCTTCCAATGCCGCCGAGGTTGGAGCCAGCGATCCTGGCGCGAGTGTGCCGCCCTGGAGCGCAGCCGGAACCGGGGCGGGCACGGGTTCGGCGATGGCATCGTCCGTGTCGCCGGACAAGGCCGGGTGGATCAGCGGCTCCCGCCACCCCGGAACGCGGCGCCGCAGGAAATCGGCGAGGCCGTTTGGTATCAGGATGA
>Ga0181537_10005343_pt1 | contig 10391 bp, 5 predicted proteins | sample PEATcosm2014_Bin_39_FD_119765 | JGI IMG/M metagenome (GOLD analysis project Ga0181537, IMG submission 119765) | Peatland microbial communities from MTU Mesocosm Facility, Houghton, MI, USA - PEATcosm2014_Bin23_10_metaG | ecosystem: Environmental > Terrestrial > Soil > Wetlands > Peat | place... | reverse complement strand
TTCTCGTTCCAGCCGCCAAATCCACTTCACGTAGATTTACGACCCTCACCAGCCGTTTTGATGCGGGCCCTTCTGCTCCTGCCCTGACTGCTACGGGATGATCGGACCCATCGGCCCGTCGTCCGCAGCCACCGGTGCGTCCTTGCCCTTCTCGGGATCGTACTCGTGCTTCGCCATCCATTCCTTCAGCGCCGCCGCCGATTCCTCCGCCATCGAATCGTTCTTCAATATGAAGGCCAGTCCCGGCCGCATCTCAGTCTTCAGGTCGCAGGTCTCACCGTTCCACGGCTTGCCGGGTTCAGGCGCCAGAAGCTCCAGTGTCTTTTCCTTCTTCTTCCACCGCGCCGGAATCGTCGAATACCCGCCCGACTCCCGCACCACATCCATGCAGTTGTAAGTGAACTGAAATCCGCGAGGCTCTCCGTTTTCAAACAAATCGGCCACTCCCTGGCCATTCACATAGTCCGGCTGATCATCATTCACATTCTTTGGCTCCCGGCCATGCCCGGATTGAGAGACATATTTGAAGATATGCACTCGCAGCGGGTAATCGGCGGGATCGCGCGCCGCCATAACCGCAGTCGAAACCGCCAGGCAGCCCACCACTCCCAAACCGCAAAGCAAAATACGCCGCATCAAAATCGCTCCTCTAAATATTTTGATATTGAAACTAATGCTATTCCTGCTCGCCCCTCACCGCAATCCAACGGCAACCTCGCAGCCGCAATTTCACCCCCGAGCGCCTGCTTGCGCATCAGGCAACGCCCGCTCATACTCATCCCCGAAGCCGTCGCACCGCCTCCGCAAGCCCGCCTTCATAAGCGTCGATGATCGCGTCCCATCGCGCATTCGCGCCTTCGTCAATCACCCTCCGCCCCGGATCGGCATCAAACCAGGCAATCGTCTTCTGAATCCCCTCGGCAAACGGAACTCGTGCGCAATAGCCCGGTACAAAACGCTTGATCTTGCTGTTATCGAAGACCACGCTCGATGCCTTATCCCCCGTAAGGCTGCCAATATTATCCGGCTCGCAAGCCCCCAGAAAATCCGACGCAATGTGAACAATCTGCGCCCCCACGCCCGAAACCTCCGCCGTGATCCGGTAGAACTGATCCCACATCATCACCTCGTCGCTCGTAATGTGGAACGAGTGGCCAATCGCCTGCCGATGCCCCAGCAGACCCACAAATCCCTGCGCAAAATCGCTGTTGTGCGTAATCACCCAAAGCGACGACCCATCCCCCGGCACAATCACCTTCTTGCCTCGCCGCATCCGGTCCACAGCCGTGTAAGACTTCTGCCAGCTATTCACCGCCAGAACAATCTGCGTATCGCCGTAGGTCAGCGATGGACGCACGATCGTCACCGGAAACCCCTCGTCGCGATAGGCCTTCATCAACCGCTCTTCGCAGGCAATCTTGTCGCGCGAATACTGCCAATATGGATTGGCCAGCGGCGCCGATTCCGTAATCAGATAATCGCTGACCGGCCTCTGGTACGCACTCGCCGAGCTGATAAAAATGAATTGATTCGTCCGCTCCCGAAACAGGCGTATGTCCCGCTCCACATCCGCCGTCGTAAATGCGATCCAGTCCACCACCGCGTCGAACGTACGATTCCCGATGGCCTCGGCCACTGCCGCCTCATCGGCAATATCCGCCGTAATCGTATTGACAGTCTTCGGAATATCGCTGGCCCGCCTGCCCCGCCTCAGCAGCGTCAGTTCCACACCCCGCTCCGCCGCCAGCTTCGTCACAGCCGTGCTGATATTGCCGGTTCCTCCAATGAACAGGACTTTCATCGCGCCTCCATTCCGCCTTCCATCATTCCACTCTTCATCATTCCTATGCCACCCGTGTGGGCCTGAAAGGGTAAACTGGGCTTGCCATGCTCCTGCCCACCCTCCGCGAACAGGTACTGCACGCCAACAAAGAGATTGCCCGCCGCGGACTCGCGCCCCACACCTTCGGCAACGCCAGCGGCATCGATCGCCTTGGTGCCGACGGCTCCGGCCGCGAGCCTCTCGTCGTCATCAAGCCCAGCGGTGTCGACTACGCGGCGCTCACCGCCGCCGATCTGGTCGTCACCGATCTTGATGGCAAAATCGTCGAAGGCTCGCTGCGCCCTTCCAGCGATCTCGATACCCATACCCTCCTCTACCGCGCCTTCCCGCAGATCGGCGGCGTCGTTCACACCCACTCCGAGTTCGCCACCTCGTGGGCGCAGGCAGGCCGCCCCATCCCCTGTCTCGGCACCACCCACGCCGACTACTTTCACGGCCCCGTTCCTGTCACCAAGCCCCTCACCGCCCAGCAAGTCGCCGAGGCCTATGTCCGCAATACCGGCGAGGTCATCGTCCAACGCTTTCGCGACGGCAATCTCGACCCCATCGCCGTTCCCGGAGTCCTGGTCGCCGGACATGCTCCCTTTGCTTGGGGAATCTCCGTCGCCGAAGCCGTCGAGCACGCCGATGTCCTTGAGTACATCGCCCGCCTCGCCTTCCGCACCGTCCTGCTCCGCCTCCAATATGACCCTTCCGGACCGTCCGATTCCGCAATCCCTGTGTACGTTTCCGAACACCACTACCAGCGCAAACACGGCCCGAAGGCCACCTACGGCCAGCTTTGAAAACACACAAAATCCAGCTCAAATCAGTTAGTAATTAGCTAATACGCCGTGTTCTGGATCACTAAACCTCCTTTCATCAAAGAGCTACCGATTTTCATATACCTATCCCTTTCACCGTATACCACCTACCATTTCCTGCATGGTTTCTAGAAAATCGTTTCGGCCTTGGTGACATTTCCCGGAACTTTGCGTCTCTATCTCGCGTATTCTCAGCTGATTGCCAACGTTTGTTACCCCGGTAACCCCATTTCTCGCACATGGCATCCAACGTGCAAGAGTATCAATTGAATTGCTTCCGATTCGGACGACGTACGAGTGCCCCCAATGGAATCAGGTCTCTTCAAACGCTTGCAGGCGACCTCGCTGGCTGTGGTCACGGCAGCCCTGTTCTTTTTGGCCGCCCTCAATCTGCAGGAAGAGAATCATTTCCAGCAGCCTGACGATGGCGTCTGGTGGCGCGAAGTGCCGGGCGGCCTTGAAGCCGAAAAAGTCCTTCCCGAAATGCCCGGCCAGCGCGCCGGCATTCAGCCCCATGACCTGCTCACGGGTGCCCAGGTTCTGCCGGACACCCCTGCCCCACCTAACGAGAGGAATGGCGGCTCCGATCTGGAAGGGCAAGATCTGCTCCCCGGCGTCAACCGTCTCACCGTCAATCCTCGTCCGCGGACCGGCATCCAGCCAAAGGCTCCGCTCCCCAAATCCAGCTACGCGCCCATTGCCTCAGTCGCCGATCTGGAGCGTGTCCTCTACAACACCGAGATCTATGGAAAGGCCAGCTACGCAATTACCCGTGGCGGCATCGCCCTGGACACACCCGTAGTCGTCATCCCCGAGCCCAAGGACCGGAGTTTACCCCTGGGCCTGCGCGTCATCGGGCTCATCTACCTCGCCATCGGCATTTACGTGCTCTTCCGCCGCTGGACCGCTCCCCGCGCCACGCACTTCTACCTCTTCTGCCTGGCATCTTTCGCCCTCTACGCCCTCAAGTACACCGGCAAGCTCGACGTTCTGGATTGGGGAGTCTTCTGGTGCAATGTGCTGGCCGAGTCGCTCCAGCCCGCCCTCTTCCTGCATTTCGCCCTCAGCTTTCCAGAGGAGCGGTTCAAGAACGTTCGCCGTCGCGTGTTGCTCCCCTTTGTCTACGCGCCAGGAGCCGCTCTCCTCGGTCTCTGGCTCTGGGCCCTCACAACCCGCCAGGCTACCGGCCTCCTCCTCCATCGCCTGGACCAGACCGCAACCGGCTACGAAGCCATTTTCTACATCCTGGCTGCCTTCCTCTTCGTTCGCAGTTATCAGCGCGCCAATACCCCTCTGCTGCGTCAGCAGTTGAAGTGGCTCACCCGTGGCGCGTTGCTGGCCATCGTCCCCTTTACCATTTATGCCGCTTTTTACCTCTTCGACCTGTACATCCCCGGTAAACTCTCCAACATAGCGGCCCTCTTCCTCGTCTTCCTGCCGCTCACCTTCGCCTGGGCCATCGTCCGCTACCGGCTGATGGACACCGACCTCATCTTCAAGCGTGGCGTGGCCTACACCCTGGCCACTGGCCTCATGCTCGGCGCTTCCTACGGCGCCATCGCCGTCATCGCGGTCCTGGCCCACAACGGCATGCCCGCGGCCGTCCGCGAATGGGGACTCGGCATCACCATCGTTCTCCTCGCCGCTATCTTCGATCCCCTCAAGCGCCGCATCCAGGGCTGGGTCGACCACGCATTTGACCGCCATCGCTACGACTACCGCAAAGCCCTGGTCGAGTTCGGCCGCAGCCTCAGTTCAGAAACCAACCTCGATGCCCTGCTCGCCTCCATCGTTGAGCGGTTGCCGCGCACCCTGCTCGTCGCCCGCGTCGCCATTTTCATGGCCCCAGACTCCAGTCAGACCTCAAGCCAGAACTCCAGCCAGAACTCCAGCCAGAGTTCAGAAACTTCAGGCCGTCTGCGTCTCGCAGCCTCCCACGGCCTGCCGTCTGAAGCTCGCGCCCCGTACCAGCAACTCGCCCTCGGTTTCCTCGACTTCGATCAGGCCACGGATCACTCGCATATCTTCTTTGAAAACGCTCAGGCCGCCCTGCATTTGCCTGAAAATCAGCAGCGCGCCGCCGCTCTTCTCGACCTCAATTACTATCTCCCCTGCCGCGTTCAGGATGGTTCGACCACGCGCACCATCGCCGTCATCGGCCTCGGCCGCACCATCGGCGGCGACTTCCTCTCCAGCGAAGATGTTGAACTGCTCGAATCCCTCGCCAGCTACATCGGAATCGCCCTCCAGAACGCCAGCCTCTACTCCCTCCTTCAGGAAAAGATCAGCGAGTTCGAGCGACTCAAGGAATTCAACGAAAATATCGTCGAATCCATCAACGTCGGCATCTTGGCCGTCGATCTCGAAGATCGCATCGAGAGCTGGAATGCCCAGATGGAAGCCATGTACGCGTTCAGCCGCTCTGAAGCCCTTGGCCAGCCGCTGAGCGCCGTCTTCCCCGCAGAGTTCGTCGACGCCCTTGAAGGCTTCCGTCATGAACCCGGCGTGCACCACCTCTACAAGTTCCGCCTCACCACCCGTGCCGGCGAGCTGCGCACCGCCAACATCGCCATCGCCCCGCTGCTCTCGCGCGACTTCGTGTCCGTCGGCCGTATCATCCTCGTCGACGACATCACCGAGCGTGTCTCCCTTGAAACCCAACTCGCCCAGGCTGACAAGCTCAGTTCCATCGGTTTGCTCGCCGCCGGCGTCGCCCACGAAATCAATACCCCCCTGGCCGTCATTTCTTCCTACGCGCAAATGCTCTCCAAGCAATTCAAAGGCGATGCCCGGTTCGGCCCGGTCCTCGAGAAAATTACCCAGCAGAGCTTCCGCGCCGCCGAAATCGCCAATGGCCTTCTCAACTTCTCCCGCACTTCCACCACCGAATTCCGCGATACCGACCTGAATCAGGTCATTCGCGACACACTCTCCCTGCTCGAACATCAATTCAAGACGGCGCAAATCCTGGTTGACCTGGATTTGAACGAGGGACTGCCTCCCATCCACGGCAACTCCGGCAAGCTGCAGCAGGTCTTCCTGAATCTGCTCCTCAACGCCAAGGAAGCCATGCCCGGCGGCGGCCGCCTCCGCGTCACTACGCTCGTCAACGGCCATGTGGAAGCCGTGGTTCACGATTCCGGCTCAGGCATCGCTCCCGAGCACCTCAAGAGAATCTACGATCCCTTCTTCACCACCAAAACCATGCCCAAACCCGGCGACCGCCGCGGCACCGGACTCGGCCTCTCTGTCTCCTACGGCATCATTCAGGAGCATGCGGGCAAAATCCATGTCGAGAGCGCCGTTGGCCAAGGCACAACCTTTCATCTTGAGTTTCCCCTCATAAGGAAGTCCGTTCATGCCTGAGGTCGATCTGCCTTTGAACATGCCCATCCCAGCGTCTGCCGTGCCTCTTGCTTCCACCAACGGGAGCACGGTCGCCAGCATCCTCGTCATCGACGACGAAGCCGCCATCCGCGAGTCTCTCGAGGTGCTGCTCATGCTCGAGGGCTACCAGGTGCGTATGGCCGTTGACGGCGAAGAGGGATTGCGTACCCTGGAGCTCGAGAATTTCGACCTGGTGCTCCTTGACCTCGCACTCCCCGGCCAGAGCGGCCTTGAGCTGCTGCCCCAGATCAAGGACCGCCAGCCCGAGCTGCCGGTCATCATGATCACCGCCTACGGCACCGTGGAGAACGTCGTCGAGGCCGTCCGCGCCGGCGCTGAGAATTTCGTCCAGAAGCCCTGGGACAACGAGAAACTGCTCGCCGATATCCGCTCCGCCGTGGCCCGTCATCGCGCCGAAGAGGAAAACCTCCAGCTCAAGCGCACCCTCAAGCAGCGCTATAACTTCAACAACATCGTCGGCAAAAGCGAAATCATGCTCCGCGTCTTCGACCTTGTCGCCCAGGTCGCGCCTAGCCGCTCCACCGTCCTAATCCAGGGCGAGAGCGGCACCGGCAAGGAACTCATCGCCAAGGCCATCCACGCCAACTCGCCCCGCCGCGACAAACCATTCGTCCCCATCAACACCGGCGCCATGCCTTCAGAGCTGCTTGAGTCCACGCTCTTCGGCCACGTCAAAGGCGCATTCACCTCCGCCATCGCCTCCAAAAAAGGCCTCTTTGAAGTCGCCAACGGCGGCACGCTCTTCCTCGATGAAATCGCCACCATGGGTATGGATACCCAGGCCAAGATCCTGCGGGTCCTCCAGGACCGCCGCTTCATGCACCTCGGCGGCATCTCTGAAATTCAGGTCGACGTGCGCATCATCGCCGCCACCAACATCGACCTCCGCCAGGCCGTCCGCGACGGTCAATTCCGCGAAGACCTCTTCTACCGCCTCAACGTCATCTCCGTCGACCTGCCGCCCCTCCGCGCCCGCCGCGAAGACATCCCTCTGCTCGTCAATCACTTCCTCGACTTCTACGCCAAAGAAAACGAGCTCCCCCCGCGCAAACTCTCCGCCGATGCCCTCCGCGCACTCGTCGATTACGAGTGGCCCGGCAACGTGCGCGAGCTCGAAAACTGCATCGAGCGCGGTGTCGTGCTTTCCTCGGGGCCCATCATCGGCTCCGATCTGCTTCCCGGCCACATCACCGGCCGCAGCTTCCAGGACGCCCTCCTCGAGCACAATCCCAACGCCTCCCTCTTTGACATCCTCGAAGACATCGAGCGCCGCATCATTATCGAAAAGCTAGAGCGCTGCAATGGCAACCAGACCGACGCCGCCGAGCAATTCCACATCCCCCTCTCCACCCTCAACCAGAAAATCAAGCGCCTAAACATAGAAATCCGCAAAAAAGGCCGCGAATAAGACTGCAGCTCATAGCTTTTTTGACCGTTAATCCCTGGATTAATCTGGGTGCCCCATCCTCGGCGCGTCCTTGTTTTTGCGCCTAGGGTGGGATGCAATTCCACTTCATTACAAGGCGGGTGCCCCCGGCCCCTCGCACTCGGGGACCGGGGATTGCATAAGGCCCAACCCAGTCTCACGAGATCGCGCGCCAGCCAAGTTTCTTTCTTCTCCCACCGGATATTCACTTGCGCGTCACAACCCCGCGATTAGAAGATTGCCTCGCCATGGAAATCAATCGCAGACGCTTTCTGTCAGCAACGCTAACCTCCGCCATCGCCGCACCATCCCTCCTGTCCCTGCTCATGAATCCCAACGAATCCCAAGCCGCCTCAGCCCCCGACCCAACCTCCACATCCTACGGCTCCGGCCACTTCGGCGAATGGTTCGAAGATGAATTCAGCCTCCCCGCCTATCGCTACACCTGCGACCAGGCCTCCGACCCAAGAGCCGTCACCACGGTCACACCCGGCATTCTCGCGCCCACCGAACACATTCATCAGGTAGGCAACGACCGCATCGTCGCCATCGCCTCCAACCAGGGCCACGTCCGCGTACGCCAGGACGAAGGCAGCCCGAAATTCCTCAATGACTACGCACCCGAAATGGGCCAGTACGGCGGCGGCATCGGCTACCTCACTGACGGCCAGGAATCCCTCACCACCCTCTATCCCGGAAACGGCAACAGCTTCGAACGCATCTTCGGTATCGGCTATTTTCGCAAACGCGTCGCCGGCAACAACTTCGATCTGGACCAGGTAATTTCCGCCCCCTTCGGCGACGACCCCGTCCTGCTCTCCCAGGTAACCATCACCAATCACAGCGCCTCCGCATCCACCCTTCGCTGGGTCGAATACTGGGGCTGCCAGAACTATCAATTCTCCTACCGCTCCTTCATTGAAGCCTTCAGCGGCATGGGCACCTTCGTCGAATTGCGCCGCAAATTCGCCCAGCGCTTTCAAAACAAATTCCAGCGCATCGACGGCAACCACGGCCTCATGGCCACTAAGGAATTTCTAGGCCGCACACCCAACGAAGAAGCGGTGTGGCAGCGCATGAAGGCGGCATTTGCCAACAACCAGAACACCTTCATCAGCGCAATTCCCGAAGAAACGCCCGACTCATGGTTCGAGGATCCCCATCCCCCCGCAACCTTCCTGGTCTCCCTCGATGGCCCCGCCGACAGCTTCTCCACAAATGAAAATTCTTTCTTCGGCAGCGCCTCGAATTCAGGCGCCGCGCAGCACCCCGCCGGCCTGGGTAGCAGCCTTGACAACCAACTCGATGCCCCCGATTCACAGGGCGCAATGCTCCTCGAGCGCAAGCTGCATCTCAGTCCCGGCCAATCCGCAACGCTCCATTTTCTCTACGGCTATCTCCCTGCCGGATTCAACCTCGAGCCTCTGATCGCGCGCTACAAAAAAAACGCAGCCTCATCATTGACCGATTCAAGCGGCAAGTGGAAATCAAACGGCCTGCGCTTCACCGTCCCCGCCGAGCCGTGGGTGGCCCGCGAGACCATCTGGAATCATTACTGTCTCCGCAGCGGTCTCACTTACGACGATTACTTCCACGAACACATCCTCAATCAAAGCGGCTTCTATCAATACTCCATGGGATTTCAGGGCGCGGCGCGCGACCCGCTCCAGCACTGCCTGCCGTTTCTCTTCAGCGACCCGGAAATCGTCAAGAGCATCCTCCGTTACACGCTCAAAGAAGTCCGCCCCGACGGCTCAATCCCCTACGGCTTGGTTGGCCACGGCGTCATAGCGCCCATGGTCGCCGACAACGCCAGCGACCTGCCCTTATGGTTGCTCTGGACAGCCAGCGAGTATGTCCTCGCCACCCGCGACCGCGCCTTCCTCGACGAACAGATTCCCGCCTGGCCGCTCTATGGCGCCGCACCCAAAAGCGAAACCGTCCTCAACCTACTCGCCCGCTGTTACCGCCATCAGGTCGACCACGTCGGCGTTGGCGAACACGGCGTCGCCCGCATGCTCAACGACGATTGGAACGACGGCCTCCTAGGCACTTTCGCAACCAAAGCCTTCAAAGAAGCCGTGGAGAAGGGCGAAAGCGTCCTCAACTCCGCCATGTCCGCGTGGGTCTTCGATTACTACGCGCGCCTGCTCACTTATGCGGATCAAAAACCCGACAATATCGCTCAGGTTCGTCACACCGCTGCAGCCCATCGCGAAGCGGCCGCCAAGCAATGGACCGGCAAATGGCTTCGCCGCGCCTGGCTCGGCCCCACTCTTGGTTGGATCGGCGAGAGCACCCTGTGGATCGAGCCGCAGCCCTGGGCCATCGTCGGCGGAGTCACCACTCCCGAGCAGACCCACGCGCTCATTCAAACCATGGACGAACTCCTGCGGCGAAATTCGCCCATCGGAGCCATGCAAATGAGCCAAGGACCGGACATGCAGCTGGGCGAAGTCTTCGAACCCGGAACCTGCGTCAACGGCGGCATCTGGCCATCGCTCAACCAAACACTCATCTGGGCTCTCGCTACGGCGAATCCTGAAATGGCATGGGACGAATGGAAGAAAAACTCATTCGCCCGCCACGCCGATGCTTACCCGGATATCTGGTATGCAATCTGGAGCGGAACCGACTCCTATAACTCCACGGTACACAAGCAAGCCGGCGAAACAGTCAACAACAAATACTTTCACGGCACCGATTTCCCGGTCCTCAATCTCCACTCCCATGCCTGCTCGCTCTATTCCACGTCAAAGCTCTTCAACTTGGAATTCACCGTGCATGGCTTCAACATCAGCCCTGATTTACCAGTAGAATCCTACCGCTTTGAATCGCCGCTAATCGGCGTAATCAAATCGCCAGGCGGAATCTACGAGGGCTGGTACGCGCCATCGCAACCCGGCGCCTG
>Ga0181537_10005342_pt1 | contig 10394 bp, 6 predicted proteins | sample PEATcosm2014_Bin_39_FD_119765 | JGI IMG/M metagenome (GOLD analysis project Ga0181537, IMG submission 119765) | Peatland microbial communities from MTU Mesocosm Facility, Houghton, MI, USA - PEATcosm2014_Bin23_10_metaG | ecosystem: Environmental > Terrestrial > Soil > Wetlands > Peat | place... | reverse complement strand
TCGACGCTGCCCGGTTATGGCGAGGGCGCGTGGTGGGTGCAGGACGCGGCGGCGGCGCTGCCGGCGCGGCTGTTTGGCAATGTCGCCGGGCTGCAGGTGGTCGATCTGTGCGCGGCGCCGGGCGGCAAGACCGCGCAGCTCGCCGACGCCGGTGCGTTCGTGACCGCGATCGACCGCTCGGGCCGCCGGCTTGACCGGCTAGTCGCCAATCTGAAGCGGCTGTCGCTGCCGGCCGCGGCCGTGGCGGCCGACGCGCTGACCTGGCGGCCGGAGCGACCGGTCGATGCCGTGCTGCTTGATGCGCCGTGCTCGGCGACTGGGGCGATTCGCCGCCACCCCGACGTGCCGCATTTGAAGCGCCCGACCGATATCGCGCGGCTGGCGACAATCCAGGACAAGCTGCTGCACGCGGCGGTCGAGATGCTCCGCCCCGGCGGCACGCTCATCTATTGCACCTGCTCGCTCGAAGCCGAGGAGGGGCCGCAGCGGATCGACGCGCTGCTGCGGTCGGGTGCCCCGGTCGAGCGGCGCCCGATTGGTGCCGAAGAGATCGATATGCCGGCGGATTGGCTGACCGCCGACGGCGATTTGCGCACGCTGCCCTTCCACCTCGCCGAATATGACGGCATCGACGGGTTTTACGGTGCGCGGCTCGTCAAGTTCGCGGAGGCGGCGTAGCGCCGGCCGTCAACGCCGGCCGCTGCTTGCGGCTTCATCTTTTCCTTGTTACGAAACGACATGCAGTCTACCGCTGGGCAAACTGTCGCGGGCCGGCGCCGTCAACTTAATGGGCGCGCGGCGCGATCCCGCGACCCCACGGCGCGCGCATGAAGATGTCGCTGAACCGCGGCGGGGGGGCGCCGCGATCCGGCGCTGCCGAGGCGCCGCCGACAGCGGCGGAGACGCCGCCGCTATTGACCCGATTGCGGCGCGACGCGCTGCGTGGCTTTGCCGCGAGCCCGTTTTACCGCCACACGCTGATCGGACGCGTCCCGGCGGATTTGCGCCTGCGGGTCGGCGAGCGCTGGCCAGGCGACGCCAAGCGCGGCCAAACTATCCTCTCCGGCGAAATCATGCTGGCGGGACAGATCGTGCGCAATCCGATGCCGGTCTGGTTCCCGTCCGAGGCCGGGTCCAATTGGCTCGCGGCGTGGCACGATTTTTCATGGATCGCCGATTTGTTGAGCGTCGGCGGTGGCGCCAGGGATGCGGCGCGCGCGCTGGTGCAGAGCTGGCTAACCGATAATAGCGATTGGCACCCGGTGGCGTGGCGCTCTGACGTCTTGGCGACGCGAATCTATACCTGGATCGTCCATTTCGACGAGATCGCCAGCCGCGAGGCCGACCGGTTGCTGCGTCGGGCGATGCTGACGAGCCTCGCGAGCCAGCTGCGTCATCTGGCGCGGATCGCGGCTTGGGAGCTTTCCGGACCGGCGCGGTTGCGTGCGCTCAAGGGTTTGGTCGCTGGGCTGGTCGCCTTTGGTGCGTCCGAAAAGCGGATCACACGCGCCTTGCGCGCGATTGAGCGCGAGCTGCCGGCGCAAGTCCTGCCGGATGGCGGCCATCGTTCGCGCAACCCATCGGTCCAGCTCGACGTGCTGCGCGATTTGGTCGATACCCGCGCCGCCTTGCGCGCCCGCCATATCGCCGTCCCCGGCGCGCTGCAGGAGGTCGTCGACCGGATGGCGCCGATGCTGCGCTTTTTCCGTCACGGCGACCGCAAGCTGGCGCTGTTCAACCATTCGATCGAGGAAGACGGTATCCTCGTCGATCTCGTATTGACCCGCTCGGAGACCAAGGGCCGCGCGCCGGCGCAGGCGCCACAGACGGGCTTTCAGCGAATGCAGGCGGGGCACAGCCTGGTGCTGGTCGATACTGGTAAGCCCGCCCAGGGCTTTGACGAGAACGCTCATGCCGGGCCGTTGTCGTTTGAGATGAGCCAGGGGCGCGAGCGGCTTATCGTCAATTGCGGCGGCTATCGCGGTGCGCATCGGGCGTGGCGGCAGGTCGCGCGTTCGACCGCGGCGCATTCGGTGCTGGTCGTCGCCGACACCAACGCGATCGAGATCAACAATGATGGCTCGCTCGGTCGATCGCCGCTGACGATCCGCTGCGAGCGTGCCGAGGAAGACGGGCACCAATGGATCGCGATCAGCCATGACGGCTACCGCCAGCGCTTTGGCCTGATCTATGCGCGTGAACTCTATTTGTCGGCGGATGGTGAGGATCTGCGCGGCGAGGACCGGCTGACCGGCCGCGCGGGCATCGAGTTTGTCGTGCGCTTTCACCTTCATCCCGCGGTCGAGCCGCGGCTTGCGCAGGACGGCAACGCCGTGCTGCTGCGGCTTCCGAGCGGGCTCCTTTGGCGGCTGCGCGCGACCGGCGCCGAACTGAGCCTCGCGGAGAGCATTTATCTCGGCTCTGGCGAACTCAAACCGACGCAGCAAGTGCTGCTGAGCGGCGTTACCGGCGCCAGCGGCGCCTCGGTGCGCTGGGCGATCCGCCGCGAGGGCAGGGCGCCCGGTGAGCTGTAAAGGATGATGGTGCTCGTCGTGGCCGGAGCGGCGTTCGCCGTCTCCTGCCTCGGCACGCGGGCGCTGATCGCGTTGTTGCGGCGTGGTGCGGTGCTTGACGTCCCCAACGCGCGCTCGTTGCATGCGGTGCCGACGCCGCGCGGTGGCGGCATCGCGGTGATCGGCGTGAGCGTCATCGCCTGGCTGGCGCTCTGCGCTGGCGGCGTGATGCCGATGGCCGATGGCGCGATCGCGCTCGCCGCCGCCGGGCTCGCCATCGTCTCGTGGATCGATGATTTGCGCGGTCTGTCGCCGGCGCTGCGTCTGTTGGCGCAAATTGCGGCGGTTGTCGCCGGAGGCTGGGCACTGCCGCCCGGCGCGATCTTCCAAGGCTGGCTGCCGCCCGGGCTCGATGCCGTCGCCGGGGCGCTGCTGTGGGTCTGGTTTGTCAATTTGTTCAATTTCATGGATGGGATCGACGGGATCGACGGCAGCGAGGCGGCGGCGATCGGTCTGGGTATCGTGCTGGTCGCGTGCGTCGGCGTCGCCCCAGGTCTCGGCCTTGCCACTCCCGCTGCCGCGATCTTTGGGGCCGTTCTCGGATTCCTCGTGTGGAATTGGGCACCAGCGCGGATTTTTCTCGGCGATGTCGGCAGCATCCCCCTCGGTTACCTATTGGGATTTTTGCTCTATGCGCTGGCGCTGCGCGGAGAATGGCAAGCGGCGCTGATCCTGCCGGCGTATTTTCTGGCCGACGCCAGCCTGACCTTGCTGCATCGGCTGCTCCACGGCGAGCGCGTGTGGCAGGCGCATCGCGAGCATTTCTACCAGCGCGCGGTGCAGCGCGGGCTGAGCCACGACGCCGTCGTGCGGCAGGTGATTGCCGCCGATATCGTGCTGATCGGCTGCGCCTGGGCAAGCACAAAGGGATGGGGATTCGCGGCGCTCGGTATCGCCGCGGTGACGGTAGTGGTGCTCCTTGTGTCGCTTGGCCGCGGACGCGCTTGAAGTTTGGCGATGAGCTTGCCGGCGGGCGGAGCACACCCTATATCGCGCTATCACGCCGCCGCCGGAGAGTGTCCGCCATGAGTTCCGCGCCACGCCCGGTGCGCCGGGCGCTGATCTCTGTGAGCGACAAGGCCGGGCTGGTCCCGTTTGCGCGGGCGCTGGCGCAGCGCGGGGTCGCGCTGATCTCGACCGGCGGCACCGCGAAAGCGCTCGCCGATGCGGGGCTCAGCGTCACCGAAGTCGCCGCCGTGACGCAATTTCCCGAAATGCTCGACGGCCGGGTCAAGACACTGCACCCCGCGTTCCATGGCGGGCTCCTGGCGCGCGGCGATCGGCCCGACCATCAGGCGGCGCTCGCCGAGCATGGCATTGCCGGGATCGATCTCCTGGTCTGCAACCTCTACCCGTTTGGCAAGACGGTCGCGGCGGGCGCGAGCCGCGAGGATTGCGTCGAGAATATCGATATAGGCGGTGTCGCGCTGATCCGCGCCGCAGCGAAGAACCACGAATTTGTCGCCGTGGTCGCCGATCCGGCCGAGTACGAGGCGGTCATCGCCGAGATCGCCGAGCGGGAAGGGGCGATCGGCGATGCAATGCGGCGCGGGCTCGCCGCCAAGGCCTTCGCCCTGACCGCCGCTTACGACGCGGCGATCGCCGCGTGGATGGCGCGCGAGGAAGGAACCCAATTCCCCGAACGGATCTCGCTCGCCGGCCGGCTCGCCGAAGTCACGCGCTACGGCGAAAACCCGCACCAGGCGGGCGCGTTTTATCGGAACGACGAGCGGCGGCCCGGCGTCGCGACCGCGCGGCTGTTGCAGGGCAAGGACATGTCCTACAACAACTACGCCGACACCGACGCCGCGTTCGAATTGGCGGCGGAATTCAGCGAGCCGACGGTGGTGGTCGTCAAGCACGCGAACCCGGCCGGGGTCGCCAAGGGCGCGAGCCTGGTCGAGGCGTGGCAGCGGGCGCTCGCCTGCGACCCGGTCAGCGCCTTTGGCGGGATTGTCGCGGTCAACCGGACGCTCGATGCGGCGACCGCGGAGGAAATCAGCAAGATTTTTGCCGAGGTGGTCATTGCGCCCGACATCGATGCGGCGGCGGCGGCGTTGCTCGCCCGCAAGCGTCTGGTTCGCGTGCTGGTGACCGGCGGCATGCCCGACCCGGCGGCGCCCGGGATGATGTTCCGCTCGCTTGCCGGCGGCTTCCTTGTGCAGGAGCGCGACCGGGTGGTTGCGACGCCGGGCGATCTGAAGACGGTCACCCAGCGCGCGCCGAGCGCGGCGGAGATCGCCGATCTGATCTTTGCCGACACGGTCGCGAAGCACGTCAAGTCGAACGCGATCGTCTTCGCCAAGGACGGCGCCACGGTCGGCATCGGCGCCGGCCAGCCGAGCCGGGTCGACAGCGCCAAGATCGCCGTTGCCAAGGCCGGCGACATGCAGCGCGCCGCTGGTCTCACTATATCGCCGGTCGTGGGGGCGGTGATGGCCTCGGACGCGTTTTTCCCGTTCGCCGACGGGCTCGAGGTCGGCATCGCGGCCGGCATCACCGCGGTGATCCAGCCGGGCGGCTCGCGCCGCGACGACGAGATCATCGCCGCCGCTGACAAGGCCGGCATCGCGATGGTGTTCACCAGGTTGAGGCATTTCCGGCATTAGGTATCCGCCGTCCTTCGAGACGTGCCCTTCGGGCGCCCTCAGGATGACGATTTTTCTCATGCCATCCGCCGACATCCGTCATGGCGAGGCGCCGCCGGAAGGCGCGTCTCGAACCATGCACTTGAGATATGCCGCTTATTTCTTGAACGAATTGATGTAGGCCGTGAGCGCGTCGAGCTGGTCGGGGGTGAGCCGGATCGGCACCATGGCGGGGGTGTGGCGCAGCGCGTGCTCGACCTTGTGCGGGTCCCAGGTTTTTTCGCTCGCCATATCGTGGAACGAGCGGCCATCGCTGCCAAACAGATGACACGTCGCGCAGATGCGATCGGAGATTTCCTTGCCGGGCTCGACGGCCGGATCGGCGGCGGGCGAGCATTTTTGACCGGGATTGGCCGCCGCCCAGCGTTTGCACTCGCGGCCATAGGCCAGCGACAGATAGCGTTTGACTTGGCGGTCGCGGCTTTCTGGGTACAGTTTCAGATCGTTGATCGCACTATGCAGCGCCTGCTGCTCGTTGGGCGTCAGCTCGGTCAGTGAGGTGCTCTGCTCGGTGAGACCGAGCATCGTCCCCAGGTATTTGTAGTCGTCAGGCGTCAGCCCGTCAGCCAAGGCCGCGCCGGACCAGGCAAATGCCGCAACCGCGACGGCAACCGCAAATCTCATCTGAATTCTCACGCTATCGCGTCGAGCGGCCAGGAATCGATCGGCCAGACCGGGCGCGGCACCCGATCGTAAAGTGCGGGGGTGAAGACCTCCGAGCACAGCGCGCCGGTATCGACCAGTATCACTTCCCGCGCGATCGGCTCGAACGCGGCACGGAAATGCTGCATCGACTTGACCGCCACGGTCGGGTAGCGGGTCGGATCGATGCCCATCGCGGTGAACTGGCCGAGATCGGTTGCCTGGCCGTTATTGCTGATCAGGATGATGTCGATGCCGCCGACACGGAACACCATCGACGGTCCGTAATTGCGCTCGACCCCGCCGCCCATCGGCCCATAGGCGATGAATTTGCCGTTGGTCAGGCAGGTTACCTCGCCGGTCAAGGTCAATGGCCCGCCGCCGCGCTCAGCGTCGATCTTGCCGCCCAGCCTTAGCGTCGCGGTGGCGCCGATTCCGGCGGCGATGCCCGCCGCGATCGCCTCCGGATCGCAAATCGCATGAAATGCGACGCCCTCGACCTGCGCGTCGACCAGGCCCTTGAGGAACGCGGTCGCGTCGCCGTAGCCGCCACCGCCCGGATTGTCGGTGTAATCGGCGATGACAAGTGGCTTGTCGCCGCGTTTGCTTTTCTGGGCGCGCGCCACCGCATCCGCGACCGATAACAGCTTGATCGAACTGTAATCGCGGGTCTGCCAGGCGTAGTCCATAAAACTCTCAGCGATCTCTTTTGCCGGCGGTCCGCTCGGCACGCCGCCGAACTCGTCGATCGTGACCGTCACCGACGGCCCGACATCGCGGATATTGGCGAGCGCGAACCCGGCGCAGACGCTGACGACGAGCGCGTCGCCGGCACGTTCATGGGCCTCGCCGCGGGTGATCAACTCGACCATCGGGCCTTTCTGGGTGCGCCCCCAATCGAGCCCGTGGATCATCGGCCGGCGGGCGATGATCGTCTTCGGCTTGATCTTGCCATGCATGGCTTTTTCGAGAATTTCGGCGCCCTGCCAGGCGCGCTCGTACATGTCGATATGCGGGTAGGTGCGGAACGCGATCAGCGCGCTCGCATTGTCGGCCATCTTCTGCGTGACGTTAGCGTGCAGGTCGAGCGTCACAACAATCGGGATGTTGGGCCCGACCACGCCGCGCAGCCGTTCGAGCAACGCGCCTTCGCCGTCTTCATGGCTCTCGGTGACCATCGCGCCATGCAGATGAAAGAGGACGCCGTCGATCGGGCCTTGCCGCTCTGCGGCGCCAAGGATCATCCCGGCGATCGTGTCGAACGCATCGTCGGTGACGGTGCCCGACGGATTGGCATTGGCCGAGACCGGGTGGATCAATGTCCAGCCGTATTTGTCGGCCGCCTCAAAGGTCGCGCCCAAGGCTGAATGCGTGCCACGGAACACCGCTGGGATCTCGTTTTCGGTGTGGAAATCGCGCCGGCGCCACATCGCCATGTCGGTCTTGACGATCGAGAAGGTGTTGGTCTCGTGCATGAACCGACCGGTCAAAACGCGCTTCACAGGCTGACCTCCATCCTTGGCCGCTCATTATGACCCGGAACGGCATTGGAGTTGCACCGCTATCACCAGCAAGCAGGGAGGCAGGAATGACGATCATCCGCCGGGCGGGGACCCTGATCTTGCTGATGGTGCTGGCGTGCGGCGCGGCGAATGCGGCGTGGGCCGACCAAATCGTGTTGCGCGTCGTTCCGCATGCCGATCTGAAGATCCTCGACCCGCACACCAACACCGCGACGATCACCCTGATGCACGGGCAGATGATCTACGAGACGCTGTTCGCGCTGGACGAGCATCTGCAACCCAAGCCGGAGATGATCGAAACCTACACGGTCTCGCCCGATAAGCTTGTCTACACTTTCACCTTGCGCCCGGGTCTCAAATTTCATGACGGGCAAAAACTCACCAGCCGCGACGTCGTCGCCTCGATCAAGCGGTGGGCGGTACGCGACGTGCTCGGCCAGACAATGGCAAACCATATGGCCGGGATGGAAGCCGTCGACGACAATATTTTCGTTATCCGGCTGACCCGGCCGTTTGCTTTTGTCGAGGCGGCGCTGAGCCAGACCACGGCGGTGATCATGCGCGCCGAGGACGCCGCGACCGACCCCTATAAAGCGATCACGACGACGATAGGCTCGGGACCGTTTCGCTTTGTCGCGTCGGAATGGAACCCTGCCGCCAAGGTGGTCTACGAGAAGAACCCCGACTACGTGCCGCGCGCCGAACCGCCGAGCGGGGTTGCCGGCGGCAAGGTGGTCAAGGTCGATCGGGTGGAATTTGTCGTGCTGCCCGACCCGGTCACCAAGGTGACGGCCCTGGAGCGCAACGAAGTTGACATGATCGACGCGCTGCCGCACGACCAGGTGCCGGTCCTCGAAAAGGAACCGGGTGTCGTCATCGCCGCCGCTGCGCAGATTCAATCGACCGCGATCATCCGGCCGAATTCGCTCTACCCGCCATTCAACAACGAAAAGGCGCGCCGGGCGCTGGCGCTGACCGCCAACCAGCCCGACTATCTGAGTGCCTCGTTTGGCGATCAGCGCTGGTGGCAGCCTTGCTACTCGTTTTTTGTCTGCGGCAGCCCGAACGAAACCGAGGCCGGGTCGGAGCCTTATCGCAAGCAGGATCTGGCGCGCGCCAAGGCATTGTTCGCGGAGGCCGGTTACAAGGGCGAGAAGATCACGCTGCTCAACACGCACGAGATCGTCGGCATCGGCGCGCTCGGCGATGTCACCGCGGCGAATTTGCGGCAGATCGGGGTCAATGTCGATGTCGTCGATACCGATTGGGGCACGATGGTCGCGCGTCGTGCCAACAAGGACCCGCCCGACAAAGGCGGCTGGAACATCTTCCACACCACCGTCGGCGGCGCGACGATGTACCACCCGGTGAGCAATTTCACGATCAACTCGGAATGCGGCGGCAAAGGCTGGTTTGGCTGGCCGTGCGACGAGGAGACCCAAAAGCTGCGCCAAGCCTATGTCGACGCGCCGGACGACGAAGCGCGCCGCGTCGCGCTGACCGCGTTGCAGCAATATTTGTGGCAGACCGTGCCGGTGGTGCCGGTCGGCCAATACATCCAGCCTTATGCCGCGCGCGACACCGTGAGCGGCGTCCTCAAATCGCATATCCTCGTGTTCTGGAACATCGCCAAGAAGAGCTGAGCCGCGTCACCACGCGAGCGCCCAGCCGTCGCGGCGCGGGTCGGAGCCGGCGAGCAGCGCACCGTCCTCGTCGCGGCGGATGATCTCGACGCTGCACGGGCCTTCGAGATCGCCGACCGTGTTGACCGGATGGCCGCGTCGCGCGAGTTCGCGACGCATTTCTTCCGGAAAACGGCGTTCCATGGTCAGCACGTCCGGCCCGTCATGCGGGTAGTTCGCGTATTGCCCCGGCACCATCGAAGTCCAGCGCGGCATTTCGGCTGCTTGTTGCGGGTCGAGGCAAAAATCCATCATCGCGGTCGCGATCTGGAAATTGATCTGCACCTGGTTATCCGCGCCGGGGGTGCCAAAGACACCCCATAACGCGCCGTCCTTCAACACCAGTGGCGGGTTCATCGTGTGGCGCACGCGGCTACCGGGGCGCAAATAATTCGGGTGGCCCGGCTCGAGATGCCAATAGGCCATGCGATTGTTGAGGAGGACCCCGGTATCGCCGGCGGTCACCCCCGAGCCCCAGGCGCTATTGATGCTCTGGATACCCGAGACCGCGTTGCCGTCGCCGTCGGCGGTGCAGAAATAGGTCGTATTGCCGGCGGCGTCGGCGAAGGAACGGGTGGGCGCGGCCTGCTTCATGTCGATGCGCGCGGCGAGGCGGGCGGTGTATTCGGCTGAGAGGAGTTCGTCAAACGGTGGATCGATCGTTTGCGGGTCGGCGCCCCAGCGCTCGCGGTCGGCAAAAGCGAGCTTTTTGGCTTCGACTATCGTATGCACGAGATCGGTCGAGCCGAATCCCATCGCGGCGACGTCGAAATGCTCAAGGATTTTCAGCTCCTGGAGCACGACAAAGCCGGTCGAGTTCAGCGGCGCTTCGAACACTGTAAAGCCGCGATAGTTTATCGTGAGCGGCTGTTGCTTCTCGGCCCGGAATTCCGCGAGATCGGCTTCCGCGACCAGTGTGCCGGCTTCGGCGAAGCCTTTTGCGAGGCGGCGGGCGAGGGCGCCGCGGTAAAAGCATGCGGCGCCGTCCGCGGCGATCTCGTCGAGCGTGCCGGCGAGGTCCGGTTGGACGATCGTTCCGCCAAGTTTTGGCGCCGCGCCGTCATGCAGGAACACCGCCGAACTGCGCCGATCGGGGTGCAGGACTGCGAGATTGGCGGCGGCGAAATGCCGGTAATGCGGCGTCGCGCCAAATCCCTCGCGCGCGAGCCGGATCGCCTCGGCGCAAAGCTGCGGCCAGGGCAGGGTGCCGTATTCCGCATGCATCATCCCGAGGCCGCCGAGCATGCCCGGCACCGACACGGAGAGCGGCCCGGTGCGCGGAATGCCCGAGGCATAGCGCTCGGGCGTCGCGGCGCGCGGCGCGGG
>Ga0181537_10005340_pt1 | contig 10395 bp, 8 predicted proteins | sample PEATcosm2014_Bin_39_FD_119765 | JGI IMG/M metagenome (GOLD analysis project Ga0181537, IMG submission 119765) | Peatland microbial communities from MTU Mesocosm Facility, Houghton, MI, USA - PEATcosm2014_Bin23_10_metaG | ecosystem: Environmental > Terrestrial > Soil > Wetlands > Peat | place... | reverse complement strand
TGTCCCGGACAAAGGCTACCTCATTGACCCCGCGTGGTCTCCCAATGGCCAGGTTCTCGCTTTCAGTTGGCGCCGTCCCGACGGCAACTACGATATCTACGTGATGGAACCCACGTCACAGCGCATCATCAACATCACGCCCGATTCCGGAAGCCGCAACGAGCGCCCCAGTTGGGCTCCCGACGGCCGCCACATCGTTTTCGAATCTACCCGGGGGGGCACGCGCCAGATCTGGTCCATGCTGGCTGACGGCTCACAACCCCGCCAGCTCACCCTGACCGGCCACAACGAGTCGCCCAACTGGTCGTCACGCTGATTTTTTCGAAACTTTCCGTTCGCGCGTAGCATCCCACGTGTGGGCCTATAACCTTTTCTCGGGGCGAGCCGTGTTGTCATATAAGTTTTTACTCGCTTTTGTACCAGTGCGATGTACAATATATCGTGTTACGATGTATTTCCCTAACCCAGCCATCTAGTGGTAGGATGTCGGCGCTAGGCGGACCAACAAGGGGATTTCTTACGTTCAGGAGGATTCGAATGATTCGGGTTTCTAGCTCTTTGTACCGCGGGGCCATTTTCACCGCCGTTCTGGCGGTCGCCTTTGTCGCGGGTTGCGGCAAGAAAAAGGTTGAGCCGCCGCCACCAACTCCACCACCTGCGGCTCCGCCACCTGCGAAGCCGACCGTTTCGATCCAGGCTAGCCCAACCTCCATTAACCAGGGCGGTTCGACGACTCTAAGCTGGACCTCTACGGACGCCACGCAGCTTACCATCGCTCCCGGCGTGGGTACTGTGAACGCGCAAGGTTCCACCAGCGTCTCGCCTTCCGATTCCACCACCTATACGATCACCGCCAGTGGTCCCGGCGGTTCGGCGGACTCCAGTGTTCGCGTCACTGTTTCCGTTCCGCCGCCTCCGCCGCCCAAGGTAGAGGAAATTGATTACAATGCCCTCTTCCTCCGCGAAGTGAAGGACGCTTACTTCGACTTCAACAAAGCCGACATCCGCGACGACGCTCGCACCGCCTTGGCCCAGACCGCCGACTTCCTGCGCAAGTATCCGCAGATCAAGGCAACCATCGAAGGCCATTGCGACGAACGCGGCTCCACCGAATACAACATCACGCTCGGCGATCGCCGCGCCACTGCCGTCAAGAACTATCTCGTTCAACTCGGCATTTCCGCGGACCGCCTCAACACTGTCAGCTACGGCAAGGAAAAGCCGTTCTGCTCGGAAAGCACCGAAGCCTGCTGGCAGCAAAACCGTGTCGGCCATTTCGTGAAAGCGAACTAGCTGACCTGCAGCCTCGTAACTGTTCGATGACCTACCGAGCCGCGTGTTCGAGCAACCTCTTGCTCGCACGCGGCTCTCCCATTAGAGTGAGTAAAGAGTCCGCGGCATCCACCCTGCCGCAGGCCTCCGCATTTTCCAGTATGCGCGTTCTTCCCTGGCCTGGCATCTGATTGAGTAGAGGCACGCAGTAGAAGCATCCGAGGAGGTTTTGTTCATGAAAATCCGCAACATCTTCATTTTCGCCGCCGCTGTTTTTGCCGGTGCTATCGGCGGCAGCATTATCGGGCCGCGCCCAGCTGAGGCCGTGGCCCGCGAAATTCTCGACCTTCAGCGTGATGTCACCACGCTGCTCCAGAATCAAAAGGACATGTCCGATCAAATGTTGAAGGACCATACCGTCCTCAAAACTCTGGTCGAGCAGGCTAGCGACAACGTCGGCAAGCTCAACGGCACCATGGCCAACGTACAAAAGACCGTTCAGGACGTCCAAGCCAACTCCGGCGCCCGCCTCGACACCATGTCCACCCAGGTCCAGGGCCTCTCCGACAATCTCGAAGAAATCAAATCGCGCCTCGGCAAACTAAACCAGCAACTCGTGGATCTCCAGAGCGCCGTCCAGGGCATCGATTCCAAAGTCTCCGGCTCAGCTCCTGCTTCCGGAACGACCTCTGCCCCGACCGGGGGCACCACACCCAAGCCGTCCAACAACGTTGCCTCCCCGGATGGCAGCGCTGCTGCCGGACCGCCTCCCTCCGCCGACATGCTCTATTCCAATGGCCTGCGTGACATTACCAGCGGCAAATATGATCTCGCCCGCCAGGAATTCCTGGACTACCTGAAGTATTACAGCGACACCGATCTCGCCTCCAACGCGCAATTCTATCTCGGCGAAATTGCCTACGCCCAAAAGCAATACCAGGACGCCGTCGCCGAATACGACAAAGTGCTCACTGGCTACCCCAAGAGTTTTAAGCTCGCTCCAGCTCGCCTGAAGAAAGGCCTGGCCTTGATCGCCCTCGGCCAAAAAACCTCCGGAGTCCGCGAACTACGCGAAGTCATCCGCCGCTATCCCAAAACCGATGAAGACCGCATCGCCGAAGGCGAACTCAAAAAGCTGGGAGTCTCTGTTTCCGGAGCAAGCTAACCCACACAAATTCCAATACCCGCCTCCCCAGCCTTTCTAGCCTCCTCTCTCCCCGCTCCATCCGTTCCTCATCCATCTGCCCACTTTCAATCCCCACCGCACCTCAATGGCTGTGATTTAGAATCTCTTCACTCTCATCCTGGACTAAAATCCCGGGCTGGTCACATTCCAGAGAATTCTGTAAATTGCATTTTGCGCGCGATATGAGTTACGTGGTCGGCCCTCAGTTTTACCAATGTTCAGAAACGGACGGATTTTTGCTAGAACCCTGTGAGTAACTCTAATCAGGTTTCGGAACGTACGCTTTCTTCGAAAAGGACATCAGTCAGCATCCAGTTCTAAAAGGACCTCACCTTGAGAATGCTGAAAAAAATTCTTCCTTTCTTCGCTCCGCTTTTTGCTGCCTTCTGCCTTCCCGTCGGGGCTGTCGCTCAAACCATACCCAGCGGCGCGTCGATCGACTCCGAAGTCAGCAAGATCATGTCGCACACCAACGCCAAGGGCATGGCCGTTGCGGTCGTCGATCACGGCAAGGTCGGTTACGTCCACGCCTACGGCCTCCGTAACGCCAAGGGAGATCCGCTCACCACGGACACCGTTATGTACGGCGCGTCCCTAACGAAAACGGTGTTTGCTTACACGGTGATGCAACTGATTGATCAGGGCAAGCTCAAGCTCGATACACCCCTCAAAGACGATCTCGACAATCCACTGCCGAGTTATGGCCCCGATCCGGTTTTTCCGGACAAGTACGGGCCATACAAGGATCTAGCCGGCGATTCGCGTTGGGAAAAGCTCACGCCGCGTATGTGCCTTACCCATTCGACTGGCTTCAGCAACTTTTGGTTCATCGAACCCGACCAAAAATTGCACATCCATTGCGAACCGGGCACGCGCTACAACTATTCGGGCGAAGGTTTCATCCTATTGCAATTTGTTATCGAGCACGGCCGCAAGACCCAGGGGTTGGGCCTCGATGTCGGCGACCTCACCAACACCAATTTCAGCCGGCTGGGAATGACTCGCACAAGCCTGGTGTGGCGTGACGATTTCGCTGCCAATCTCGCCGATGGCTGGAACGATCAGGGCCAGCCGCAGCAATATGACCATCGCAAGAAAGTGCGCGCGGCGGGCTCGATGGACACTACGATTTCCGACCTGCCGAAATTCGCCGCTGCCTTGGTGCGTGGCGATGGCCTGAGTGAAGCATCACGCGCCGAGATGATCAAGCCGCTGCTGCATATAACCACGGCCCATCAGTTTCCCCCGTTCCTCCCCGACTTGCCGGTGAGTGAGCAGCGCATGGATTTGTACGCGGGGTTAGGCGTCGTCGTCTTCGACGGCCCGCAGGGCCGCGGCTTCTACAAAGGTGGCCACGACGGTCAGACCGCAAACACCATGGTCTGCATCGAGACCACGCAGCGTTGCGTGGTCATCCTGTCGAACGACGTTCGCTCCGAAGCGGGCTTCTCCGAGTTGGTCAGGTTCATACTCGGCGAAACTGGCGCACCGTATGACTGGGAATATGGCGACCACGCTGGAAAGTCGTGAGTTCGCAGTGTCTCAACGGGCGCGATTGCCGGGAGAGCAGTGCGAGTTCTGGCTGACCTTCGACTCATGAGTTACGTCCGGTTTGCCCGTAATCGGCGAGCGATCTCTACAGCTTGCCCCAACCGTGGAGGAGATCTAGCACTGCGTGTGCCTTGCCTTCCGCATCTCCGAGCGGCATGTTCGAAAGACATATGATCGTGAAGCGTTGTTCCGGGAAGCGGGCCATATACGTCGAGGTGTCTGTATCGCCGCCAGTATAGTCGAGCATGGGATGGTCATACGTTGAGCGCCATACTAGGCCGAGAGCGTCGTTGTCCTTGTCATGCTGGAACTTCATTCGTTTGTCCATGAGTTCAACGAACGGGGACCCCGCCAGAGTTCCTGTGTACCAGTTTCTATCCCACAACAGGAGATCGTTGAGTGTCGTAAAGACACCGCTACCGCCGAAGTGCGGAGCGACTCGGACCAATCGCACCCAGCCGTCACCAGGATGGATCGCGATACCCACCTGTTCGAGTTCTTCAATAACGCGCGGATCGGAACGCAGAGCGTAGCCTGTTGCCCGATGCGGAATGATCTCAGTGCTGTCGTCGTTGATCTTGCTGTGCGACATCCCGAGAGGCCCAAAGACCCGATCCTGCATGAATGCGGCGAACGGTTCGTGACTGACGACCTCAACAATCTTCGTCAGCATCATGTAGTTGATATTTCGGTAGGCCCACTTCGTCCCAGGGGCGAATTCCAACTGCTTCGGCTCCAGCGCCGCCGCAATAGCTTCATCGCGCGTGAAATAGTAAAACGTCATCCACGGCGAGCCATTCTTTCGCGGCTCATCGGTGTACTCGTGAAGCCCGCTAGTCATGTAAACCAGATGTTCGATGCGTAGGCCGTCGCCGTATTTTGAGACCTGAGGCAGGTACTTCGCAACCGGATCGGAAAGGGCGATCTTGTGGTCGAGAACCAGAAGCGCCACCGCCGCGGCGGTGAATTGCTTGGACAACGACGCGAGATGGAAGGACGTCTCGGGCGTTATCGGAATATTGTCATCAAGATTGGCGAGACCGTACCCCTTGGCGAAGACGAACTCGCCATCTTTGATGAGGGCCACTGCATATCCTGGAGAGTCCGGGGGCCGAAAAAAGAGTTGATCGATTGCCGATTCCTGCACCACTTCGAGCCAAGGACTAGGACGTTCCGGTTTGCTCGATAGTGATACCCTTTGCGCTAAATTCGGAGAAACGCATACGCTGGCGAAAGCCACAAGCAGGAGACTGCAAGCAGGTAATCGACAGAATCTTTGCATGTTCTCCATGTTACCCAAGCGATTGGTGAAATTCCTCCTGATTGAGGTCGAGTGGTCGGCAACTCACCTCCTGAATCCCGATTGACAGCATTAACCGGAAACTGACCACCACCAATCGAAGAACTCCCTTTACAACCACATGACACAGGAGGAAAATTTGCCCTCCGCCGGATGCCAGGCGCGCTCGTGTGCCGAACAAATTGGAATTGCTCACCGCTGGTATAAAAATGTCCACAAAAACGATGAAAGCCCTTCGGTTTCAAGAGTTCGGCCCGCCTGCGGTTCTTAGCTTTCAGGACTTACCGCTTCCTGTTTTGCATGACGATGAAGTGCTGGTGCAGGTCAAGGCATCAAGCATCAATCCATCGGACATCGCAACAGTCGCTGGGCGCTTTCATTCTAAGCTTCCGATGACTCCAGGGCGTGACTTTGCCGGGCTCGTGGTGGCCGGCGGCGCATGGACCGGCAAACAGGTGTGGGGCACAGGATCCGGCTTCGGAGTTGTCCGCCCCGGCGCGCACGCTCAATTTGTCACCTTGCCTTCTTCCTGGCTGTCGGAAAAGCCGGAAGCGCTCAGCCTCGAGCAGGCTGCGGCAGTCGGCGTGCCCTATATCACGGCTTGGCAGTCTCTGATTGAGGTGGGGCACCTGCAAAAAGGAGAGCGCCTTCTTATCACCGGCGCCGCCGGTGCCGTAGGTAGCGCCGCGATTCAGATTGCCCACTGGAAAGGCGCCTCCGTGGTGGCAGCCGACATCGTTCAGGCCGCGCCCGAGGCAGATGTCTTTGTCAATCTCAAGGAAGCCGATCTGGCGAGCGCTGCGCGGCAAGCTACCGGAGGCCACGGGGTGGACATGGTCCTCGATACGGTGGGGGGAAATCTATTTAATTCCTGCCTGCGTTCGCTTCGGGTGGGAGGAAGGCAGATCGCGATCACGAACTCGGCCGGTCCGGCCGCCGAGGTTCATCTGAACTTGACCGATTTTTACCACAACCAATCTCATCTGATTGGAGTAGACACACAGAAGCTCACAGGCCCCGAAATTGCCGCCATCATGAATCATTTGCGAGAAGTTTTTCTGGCTGGCTTTCTGCGTGTTTCGCAAATCGAAGCCAATCCATTTGAAAAAGCTATCGAAGCCTACACAAAGGTTGCCGAAAGAAAAACGCGAACGAAACAAGTGCTCGTCTTTGGCTGAACCTGAAACGGCAACTCCCCCTCGCCATCGAGGAGGGAGTTGGAAGAAGCCGGCTCTCTGTTTCTGCTGCTTGCTGGACATTAAGGTGTGTACGACAGCACCTCGACTCGCAGGTTTCCTGAACTGTCTGGAAATGCGGCCACGTAGTAGTTGACGCCTCCGCTGGTCCCTTCGCTCACCAGAGTTATAGAACCCGGGTTCGTCACCTCTGTAATGTTGGTGGAGCTGGACACAGACCAGGAGGTCGCATTGTATTTCCATGCCTCCGCGGCGCTTTCCGTGGTACCACCGGACGTATTTTCCATCGAAACGGTAACGGGATTTAGACCCGGCGTCCACGCGATGGCGGATTCGAATGCGCCGTTCGCATCCGTTCCCGTTTGCCCGATGGTTACGTTCCCGGCGCTGCTGATGCCCCAGCTCCTCACTTGAAGCTCGGTGCCGACCGGAACTCCTTTGCTCACAATATTGTGCGCGTAGCTGGTCATCACTTCATAGTTGCCCAGGAGGCCACCCAGAGGCGCAAGGGCAATCCCTGTGGTGATGTTATTCGCGCCCGTGAGGCTGTAGTCACCCTGCTTCGTGATAGCTCCTCCGGCGCCGATTTGCCAAACCCGAATCACACTGTCTCCGTCGTTTGAGTCCACAGCGGTGGCCACTTGCGTCGAGTTTATGGCCGTCATGAAGACGTTCAGGATTCCTCCTCCAACTTCTGTGTTTTGCAGTGCGACGTCTCCGTACGCATCGATCGCCCAGGTTTGCACGCGAAGGTTGCCGGCGGGATCTACCGCTGCGGTTACCACTTCCGTCGCGCTGAGCGCCGTTATGGCGAGGCCGGCACCGTAGGCCGGTCCCAGGCTTCCAGACGCTGTCGTGCTGCCCATCCCTTGTAGATAGAACGGCGAAGGGTTCGTCGCTCCCACCATCCAGACTCCGACATACAAGTTACTCGACTCATCCGCATACGCGGCCACCACGCGGTTCGCATCCAGGGTGGCAATCGCATAAGCGAAGGCGCTTGGTCCAGTTCCTGGAGTCCAGTTAGCCGTCCCAATGCGCACAAGATAACCTCCCGCATCATTCCACGCTCTCAGTTCCATCGTTTCGCCTGGCCCAGCCATGCTCATCGTTACGATATACGAGCTCCGGCTGCTGGACGCGGTTGTCGCCACCGCCGGGAGCATCGCCTGACCGGCCGTATAACTGTACAGCCCCTTTACCTGCCCAAAGCTGCTTGCCGCCATAAGCAACCCCAGCACCGCCGTAATCGCCCAACGGGAATAGCCCATGCTTTTTGAGATGGCCCGCTCCGCGGTCGCAGGGAAACCTTTCCCACTCTCACTCTCTTGCCTTCCGATTAGTGATCCCAGCCACAGGACCAGGTCGCATGCCTGACTTGTTCGTTTCATGGTGAACTTCCTCCTACTCTGATAGGCGACAATTCCCCACCAAAACTGTAACCCCTCAAAAAACTATGCGATGTGCGGGGGCCTTGCTCCCGCTTTTGTAGCGCTCCCAAGTGAAGGCCGGAGCAGCCATCAGAGCAAGAGTTGACAACTCCTTATTGGCGGAGGCACCATTTTCATGGCTGCGTAGGGCGCATCGGTGCAAATCGAAAGGGCAACGCCCACCTACGACGTGTAGATTCTTTGCGCCTATGCCGAACCTCGAAAACCTCAAGAAGCAAGCCAAACAATATTTACGTTGGCACCGCGAACGGTATTATCCGGTCGCAGCCAGAATCAAGGCAGGCTTGCCCCGGTTTTGCCACCTCAGCGATTCGCAAGTGCTGGATGCAAACTTCAAACTCGCCGACGCGCAAGAGCTCGTGGCCCGCGAGAGAGGTTTCGAAGGATGGCAGGCGCTCAAATCAGGAGCCCACGGCATGACCCACAAAGCCGGACCGTCTGCAGCACACCCCATTCTCAATTCAACCGAAGCACAATTGTTCGTTGGCGACATCAAAGCATCGTGCGATTTCTATACTCATAAGCTCGGCTTCGAGGTCGCCTTCGTCTATGGCGAGCCGCCGTTCTACGGGCAGGTCACGCGCGACCATGCGCGTCTCAATCTAAGGGTGGTTGGCGAAGCCGTGTTCGCTGGCGATATTCGGGAACGTGAGCATCTGCTCTCCGCTTCACTCACGGTCGCTACACTAGACGAGATCAAACAGCTCTACTTGAGCTACCAGGCCGCTGGCGTGCGCTTTCACCAGACATTAAAGAAAGAACCTTGGGGTGCCAGAACCTTCATCACTGTGGATCCCGACGGAAATCTCATTCTCTTTGCCGGCCCAGCCGAATGAAGTGGCCGCCTACGCCGCTGGCCGATCATTGTAAGGAAGCTGTGTTTCAAATTTACCCATTGCCTCGCGCCGATTTCTCCTGACTTAGTCGCAAAATTTTCTATGCTTGCACTTGGGTAATTGCGCCAAGCGCACTAAGGCGGCAGCCAATCTGCCGCCTTTTCTTTTACTCCGCGCTTCTCTCGACACACCGCTAACTACCTTTAGAATGAACACTTGTAAATCTGTATCAAAACAAGGGACTTTAACTCCGTTTAGAATGAACACTCATGAGGAAAGTAGGCGGCAGGAGGCCCCGGCCCTCATCGCCGTAGCCGAAATCCTCCCACCCTATTTTCTCGTCGTTCTGCTGGCAAGCCCGCCTCAGCAATGCTAGCCTTCCCTCCAACCACCCGAGGCCGGCACCCGTGGGCTCAAACCCGAACCAAATCACGCAACTGCTGCGCTCCTGGAGCCAGGGCGACTCCCACGCTCTCGAGCAGCTCATGCCGCTCGTTTATAACGAGTTACACCGCATGGCCCAGCGCTACATGTCCGACGAGGCGTCCGGCCATACGCTGCAGCCAACGGCCCTCGTAAATGAAGCCTATCTCCGCCTGGTACGCGGCGCACAGGCTGAATGGCAGGGCCGGTCGCATTTCTTTGCAGTAAGCGCCCAGGTCATGCGCCACATTCTGGTGGACTGGGCGCGTTCCCGTCAGGCCGGCAAACGCGGCAGCGGTGCCCCCGTTCTCGAACTAAATGAAAACTTAGCCATTCCCATGCCATCGGGTTCGGATCTCATCGCCATTGACGATGCTCTCAAGGCTCTCGCTCAGGTAGATCCGCGCAAGAGCCAGATTGTGGAGCTGCGTTTCTTCGGCGGCCTGACCGTCGAAGAAATCGCCGAAGTCTTGAGGGTTTCCGAGGAAACGGTTCACCGGGACTGGCGCCTGGCCAAAAGCTGGTTGCGCCGCGAACTTGGCAAGGAGTTTTCCAGTGGAAAATGAGCGATGGCAAAAGATCGAACAGATCTATCACGCGGCCCTCGAAAAAGATCCGAGCGATCGCGCGGATTTTGTCAAACAGGCGTGTGGTGGCGATGAATCTTTGGTGCAGGAAGTCCTGTCCCTGCTCGCCGAGGAGGGCCTGACGGACGAATTCCTGAAAGTCCCTGCTCTGCAGGCAGCTGCGAAGGCCATAGCGCTCTCTGCCAAAGTCTCGGGCGAACCCTCGCCCGTACCTGCTATCCCGGCAGCCATCGGCCGCTATCGCGTGATTCGTTTGCTCGGCGAGGGCGGCATGGGCCTGGTTTTGCTCGCAGAACAAAGCGCTCCCGTCCGCCGCGAAGTTGCACTGAAGCTTATTCGCGCCGGCTTCTTCGACAGTTCCGTTCTCCAACGTTTTCAGTCCGAACAACAATCCCTGGCCGTAATGAACCACCCCGCCATCGCCAAAGTTTTTGACGCCGGCACAACTTCCGATGGCCAACCCTATTTCGTCATGGAGTATGTCAACGGCCCATCCATTACGAAATATTGCGATGGCAAAAAACTGAAAATCCGGGAACGCCTCGAGCTCTTCATCAAAGTCTGCGAAGGCGTTCAGCACGCTCACCAAAAAG
>Ga0181537_10005339_pt1 | contig 10397 bp, 12 predicted proteins | sample PEATcosm2014_Bin_39_FD_119765 | JGI IMG/M metagenome (GOLD analysis project Ga0181537, IMG submission 119765) | Peatland microbial communities from MTU Mesocosm Facility, Houghton, MI, USA - PEATcosm2014_Bin23_10_metaG | ecosystem: Environmental > Terrestrial > Soil > Wetlands > Peat | place... | reverse complement strand
CCACCACGTCGGCTTCCATCCGAAACCGTTTTGCCGACGCGCTTGCGGTGACGATCCGCAATTCGAGACCGGGGTGCTCGCGCTGAAAGTCGGACAGGCGCCGGATCAGCCAGCGCATCGAGAAGGTCGGCTGCGCCGCGATGTTGAGCGTGCCCTGCGCCAGCGAACTGACACGGACCCGCCGTGCGCCCTCGGCGAGCCGGTCGAGCGCCGGGCCAGCCTCTGCCAACAGGTCGGCTCCGGCCTGCGTCGGCACGGCATTACGGCTCGTACGGCGAAACAACGGAGCGCCGAGCCAATCCTCCAATGTCCGGATTTGTCGGCTCACCGCGCCGTGGGTGACGTTCAACTCTTCGGCCGCGCGCGAGAAGCTGCCAAGACGCGCGGCCGCCTCGAAAGATTTGAGCGCGTTGAGTGGCGGCAAACGGGGTCTCGTCATGATGTGAGCTTTCCTCACATCCCGCGTCAGAACAAGTCGTTTGTCATGTAACTGTCATAATCCCCAAATGGACGCCGACCCGAGACAACGCGGCGGCATCATGACAACAGCCTCGACTATATCCCTCGATACGGAGCGGCCACAGCGTGGCCGAGTGCGCGTCTTCCTGGTTGCCTGCTCGGCCCATGTGCTTCACGACGGCCTGACCGATACACTGTACGTGCTGCTCCCCATTTTTCAGACCGCGTTCGGGATCAATTACGCGGCCATCGGCGTCCTGCGCGCACTCTATGCGGGCACGATGGCCGGTTTGCAGGTGCCCTCGGCCGCTCTGGCGCGCCGCGTCGGTCAGGTTGGCATCCTTGCCGCCGGAACGGCAATCGCCGGGGCTGGATACCTGTGTCTCGGGGCGAGCAGCGGTCTCTCAGTGTTGGCCCTTGCGCTTGTCCTTGGGGGTATCGGATCGAGCACTCAGCACCCGATTGCATCGAGCCTGATCGCCTCGGCTTATGAAGGGCGGCGGTCGCGGGACGCACTCGGCAGCTATAACTTCGCCGGCGATCTCGGGAAGGTGGCACTCCCGGCGCTCGCTGCCTGTCTCATCGCGGCTTTCTCTTGGCGAACGACAACTTCGGTGGTCGGCATCGTTGGCCTCGTTGGGGGATGCGCCATCGCGCTGTCGCTGCGGCACGCGCCGACCTTGGCCGCTCTCGACCGCGCTACCAAGGACAAACCGGAGAGGAGCGGCAAAGAGGCCAATCCGCATCCGGGTGGCTTTGCGTTGCTGCTGGCGATCGGCATCGTCGATAGCGCCACCCGCATGAGTTTTCTGACCTTCCTTCCCTTTCTGCTGAAGGCGAAAGGAGCCGGCATCCCGGAAATCGGTCTCGCGCTGTCGCTGCTCTTCGCCGGAGGCGCGGCCGGAAAACTCGTCTGTGGCTTCCTCGGCGGACGGCTTGGCGTGCTGCCGACCGTGCTCATCACCGAGGGCGGCACTGCCGCCACGATCATGGCGTTGCTGCCGCTGCCGCTCAGTGCGGTCTTTATCCTCCTGCCGATTGTCGGCGTTGCCCTCAACGGTACATCGTCCGTCCTCTACGGAACCGTGCCGGAGCTCGTGGCGGCGCACAAAAGACAGACCGCCTTCGGTATTTTTTACACGGCCACAATCGGCGCGGGAGCGCTGTCGCCGATTGTCTATGGGTTCTTTGGCGACGCAATGGGCCTGTCGATGACCACGCTTGTTGTCGCGGTCGTCGTTCTTGTAACGCTTCCCCTGGCGTGGAAGCTGAATCCCATGCTCTGCGCGAGCGGCGAATGACGGTAAAAGGGAGAAAAGCCGACCGTGTTCAGGGTTGTCACGATCAATCTGGAGCAGGACCACAAGCGCTGGACCGCACGCCACAAGCTCATAAGCACGCAGCTTGCTGCTCTTAGGCTAGACATCATCGCCTTTAACGAGGTTTGCGTGCCTGTGCAGTCGGCGAAAATGCTGCGCGATGCGGTGACCGCCGCGACCGGAATCTCCTACAATCTGGTTCAACAGACCAAGGTGAACGGACTGTCCGAGGTTGAGGGCGAGGCGCTCTTGAGCCGCTATCCGGTTATCGAGACCGGAAACCTCGATTATCAGACGCGCGACATGGTGGCGCTGGTCGCGCGAGTAGTGGTCGGGGATGTGCCGGTTGATGTCTATGTGACGCATCTCTTTAGGTAGCGTGGCGATGACTCGCTCCGGCTGTTCCAGGTCCAGCGTCTCTTGGCCTGGGTCGATAGCCGGCCCGACGCGGCGGCTTCGATTGTCTGCGGCGACTTCAACGCGACACTGGATAAACCGTCTGCCGCGTTAATGGCTTCGCGGTTTCGACCGACGCAAATGACCGGCCCCACGGCCTTCACGCCGCCCGCCGACAGCGATGGGACGATCTCGCACCCCTACTGGCCGAGAATGGACCGCTGCATCGACTACATCTGGGTAACCGAAGCGATCAAGGTGATCGGAAGCCAAGTCTGTCTTGATCGACCGAGCCCGGAGGACCCAACGCTCTGGCCGTCCGATCATGCGGGTGTATGGGCCGACCTGAGCTTGTAGGCGCAGCGAGCCGGTTGTCTTTAGCTCTGAGCCAATCGATGGCAAAGGTGGGTCAGGACGGGTTCGCGAAGGTGCAAGGCCGCGACCTCGCAAGAGACCCAGCGCGTGGTCCGCTTCCCCTTCTCCGGCCAATCCGGGAGCGTCTCGGTAACCTCAAGCAGATACACCCACACCTCGATGATCTGCTCCAGGAGCCGATCTGCCGATTGTTTCCTGGCGCGGAACATGCCGACCGAAGACGGCGAGACGTAGCCGATCACGCCCGCTTCTTCGAATGCCTCCTTTGCGGCGTTCTCAGGGAAACTGAGATACGGCACGACCCGGCCTTTCGGAATGCCCCACTTCTTGGACCGCTTCCTGCTGATCAGCAAGACGAGCGGCTCGCCATTGCTCTCACGGCGAAAGGCCAGGACGCCGGACTCCAGAGTGGTGGATTGGCCGCCTTGCATCGCCGCCGGCGCAGTCTCGACCGACCCCATTAACTCCGCCGCGAGCGGCATCGAGAGGGGCCCGGTCCTGAAAGACGACCACTCGCGGCCCTTCAGAATTTTTCCAAGCTTCTTCGGCCGTAAGCCGGTTTTGGTTTTTCCTTTGCCCGCCTTTTTTCGCGACTGTCCGCGTTTTGCCAGCTCAACGATCTTAGCCATCGCCGTGCCCTACGCAGGAAAAGCGGTTCCCGCCTTGGCCACTGATGGCCGGGCGATGTAATAATGTTTCGACAAATCGCCCGACATGGCGCGTTGCACCTTCAAGGGCGGAAACGGGGAAAAACCCCGTTAGGAGAAAGGGAGGGCGAAATGCGCTTGAGAACCATCGCGTTTGCCATCCTTGGTGCTTTGCTCACGCCTTGGCCAGCCTTGGGCGTTGAAACATACTCCTCCTCGCAATTTCATCAACTAATCGCCAAGGCGACAGTTCCAGATCGCAATAACGAACAACTTTATTTCAGTGTGATCGCCGGTACCTTCTGGACCAACGAGGTCCGCAAGTGGGCATCCAGTGACGGGATTTACTACCAGTTTACCGGTACTGCCGAGCTTGGAATTGATGGTAGGACGAAAATCTTGCAGCCCGGTGAAGGAATGTTCATCCAAGCCGGCTCAAATTTCACTCTGAAGTCGCTCGATGCGAATCGATCCCCGACATATCTGCAATTCCTGCTGTCAGCGACTCCGGGTTCGGAGGCTGCAGCGGGGGAGGATGGAACTTCGGTCGAACTCTACCGCTCACCAAGCGCCGTTCCGGGCCTCACGCACGAGCGAAACCTGCTGAGCCTCACCCGCGTTCCGGTGCCGGCGCAAGCATTGCCGGACCCGCTTCATCGGCGTACGGGTGCGGCGCTCCATTACATCCTGTCAGGCGTCGGAGCCGAATTCGGCGACGGGCACACAATGGCACGTGGGCCAGGATCGGTCTCTTTCGAGCCCGCCGGGTTCACCTATCAATGGAGCAATCCCGGACTCAAACCGCTCGTCTACCTGTTATTCAACGTGAGCCCGAAGGACATCGAGCCGGTCATCGTTCAGGACCCGCAGCCCGAGGACCCGTTCTCACGTGATCCGCATCTGACTTGGGCCATCTATTGCGTGACGCTCTCGATGTTGTTGGCATTGGTGATCTCCGCATCGACCATCGCCGAGCACGGCCGGAACAAGAGCCAGCGTCGTGATAACGATGACGCATGAGCAGCCACTTGGCTTTCTCAATCCGACCGGCCGGCCATCCTCCATTCGAACCCGGATGGCGAAATCATAGCGATCGACATCGAGCGCGAACTCGACGTCCTCGGGGTGTTACAGATGAGCCGCGGGAACCCACGCGGCTGTGAGAGGGCACGTTGTGCGGAATATCGTCAATGCTCTGTTCGTGCAGGATGGTATGATCTTGCTCGTTCGCCGCAGCCTCGATCGCAGCGCCTATCCTGGGCTTTGGAGTTTCCCCGGAGGCCATCGGGAGCGGCAGGAGACGCTAGCCGAGGCCCTGGTGAGGGAAGTTCAAGAAGAAATCACAGTCACACCAACGAGCTTCGCTTTACTCGGAACGATCGCCGACCCGAACACCCCGGCGACTGATCCGGTGACGTATCACATGTATGCCGTTACGGCGTGGGATGGCGGGGAGCCTGCTCTTTCCGGCGACGAACATTCGGAATTTCGGTGGTTCACGCCGGCTGCCGCGAGCGATTTGCCCGACCTCGCCCTGGAGGAGTATCGACGGCTTTTCAACCGGATATCTGAGAACAGGACATGATTTGATGCTGCCTCGTACACCAGCCGCCGTTGTGTTCGACATGGATGGGCTGCTGTTCGATACCGAAGCGCTCTATCAGGAGGCCATCCTGCTCGCCGCGGCCGAGGGCGGGCACGCGGTCGCGGGCGACGTCTTCAACCGGACTGTCGGCCTGCCGTGGGCTCAGAGCCGAGCCCTGCTCAGGTCACATTTCGGCGAAACGTTTCCTGTCGACGAATTCCAGGCGGCATGGGTCCGCCACTTCTGGGTAATCGCCGACACCCGCCTTACATTGAAACCGGGTGCGCTGGAATTGCTGGCACGTTGGACCGGTTGCGCCTACGCTGTGCCATCGCGAGCTCATCATCCCGGCAGACCATCGAACGACACCTGACAGCCCACGGTCTTTCGGGCCGTTTCGATGAGATTGTCGGAAACGGCGACTACGAAAAAGGCAAGCCGGCGCCCGATCCGTTTCTGAAGGCTGCCGAGAGGCTCGGGGTCGAGCCAAGTTTCTGTCTGGCCCTCGAAGACTCGCACAACGGCGTTCGATCGGCGTCTTCGGCCGGCATGATGACGGTCATGGTGCCGGACCTTCTCGAACCGACTGACGAGATGCGGCAGCTTTGTGCTTTTATCGCCAGCGATCTGCATGAGGTGCATCGTTTGATGCTCATGGCCAAGGGGGTTTGACGGCTATGCCGTCGTTGGACCGTCCCGATCTTCTTATTTTCGATTGCGATGGCGTCCTCATCGATAGCCAGCATATCCAATGTCGAATCGACGCGGCCGAGTTTTCCCGCCTTGGCTATCCCGTTACGGCCGACGAGCTACTTCGGCAGTTCAACGGTTTCACCACTAAAGACGTGCAAGCACACGTCGAACGGGTCCTGGGGCGAAGCTTGCCGCCCGACTTCGGGGACCGCAGGGTTCGCCTCGTGAATGCCGCGTATCAGGCAGAATTGAAGGTAATTCGGGGTGTTCCGGAAATGCTCGCGAACATCGGGCTCCCATTTTGCGTGGCTTCGAATGGCCGAACTTTTCGAGTGCGACACGCCCTTGAGCTGACGGATTTGCTGCCTCTTTTCGAGCCGCACATATTTGGTGCCGACTTGGTTTTGCAGCCAAAGCCGGCGCCCGACCTGTTCCTGTTCGCGGCTGAACGGATGGGCGTTCCCGCATCGCGATGCCTGGTCATCGAGGACAGCATCGTGGGCGTCCAAGCAGCGGTATCCGCCGGGATGTCGGTCATTGGGTTCCATGGCGGCGCCCACTGTTTCGACGGTTACGAAGCGCACCTTTCAGCGGTGGGAGCCGTAGTGGTGTTCCGAGACATGCGATCCCTTAAAGCGCTCATCGGTGGGGTCTGACCGACTTACCGGAACGGCCGCAATCGGCGCACAGCGGAAGGAAGATGCGGTGCTCCCATCCTTCCGCTGTTGCCCCAAAGCCGCCGCTTGTCTTAAGCGTTGGAGCGTGTCATTGCCGATGCGTTCGCAAGCCGGCTCTAGCTCATCGACCAATGATGGGATGCCCGACTACCTGCTGCTGAACAACCGCGGTGAGGCCGCGCAAACATCAGTTGGTGCCTTTGGTCTTGCTGCTCCCGGCGGCGCGTTTGTGGGCCGGCCCGCGCGCGGCGGTCAGGTTGTGCGCAGAGTTGATCAGCGCGAGATGCGAGAAGGCTTGGGGGAAGTTGCCCACCAGCCGCTTGGCCGTGGCATCGTATTCCTCGGCGAGCAACCCGACATCGTTGCGCAGAGCGAGCAACCTGACAAACAGCGCGCGCGCGTCATCGTAGCGCTTCTGCAGCACGTAATTATCGACGAGCCAAAAGCTGCAGGCCAGGAACGCGCCTTCGCCGGGGGGCAAGCCGTCCGTGCCACGCCCAGTGTCGTAGCGCATCACGAGACCATCACGCATCAGGTTGTCTTCGACCGCCGCCAGCGTGCCGCGCACCCGCGGATCGTCGGCTGGTAAGAACCCCACCAGGGCGATCAGTAGCAGGCTGGCATCGAGCGCCGTCCCGCCATAGGACTGGACGAACGAGTTCTGCTTGGCGTCGAAGCCGCGGTCGCACACCTGGTCGTGGATGCGGTCGCGCGCCGCCCGCCAGCGGTCGAGCGGCGCGTCCAAGCCGAATTCCTCGGCCGACCGCACCGCCCGATCAAACGCGACCCAGGCCATGACTTTTGAATGGGTGAAGTGCCGGGGGCCGCCGCGCACTTCCCAAATCCCGTTATCCGGCTGTTCCCAGATCGTCTCCAGATGAGAAACGAGCGCGCATTCGAGAGTCCAGCCCGACGCGTCGGCGGCAAGACCGTCGCGCCGGCCGACATAGAGGGCGTCTAACACTTCGCCATAGACGTCGAGCTGTATCTGCCCGGCCGCGGCATTGCCGATGCGCACAGGCGCCGCGCCTTCGTAACCCGTCAGCCACGGCACTTCGTACTCGTCGATGCGTCGCTCGCCGGCGATGCCGTACATGATCTGCAGTTGAGCCGGACTGCCCGCGGCGGCGCGCAGCAGCCAGTGGCGCCAGGCCTTCGCTTCCTCTAGGAAACCCGCCTCCATCAGCGCGTAGAGCGTGAAGGTGACATCGCGCAGCCAGCAAAAGCGGTAATCCCAGTTGCGCGTGCCGCCGAGTTGCTCGGGTAGCGATGTCGTGGCCGCTGCAACAATCCCGCCGGTCTCCCAATGAGACAGCCCCTTTAGCGTCAACAGCGAACGCATTACCGCATCGGCCCATTCGCCCTTCGGCTTGAACGCCGCCGCCCAATCGGCCCAGAAGGTTTCGGCCTGCTTCAGTGCCCTTGTGGCAGAAACCGGTTCGGGATCGGCCTTATAGGAAGGCGTCCATGTCAGCACGAAGCGAACCTCCTGGCCTGCTTCGACCTGAAACTCTCCGACCGTCCTCATATCTTCACCGCGAAGCGGTACGCGCGTATCCAGCAAAAGCCGATCCGGGCCGGCGATGATCTGAAGCCGGCCGTCGGCGCGTTGCGTCACCCATGGCACCGCCGAGCCGTAATCGAAACGGACGATGACTTCGACGCGCATCGCCACACTGCCGCTGATCCCGCGAACGATCCGCACGACATCCGATACCGCGCCGCGTCGCGACAGTAGGTCAACGACGCAGACAGCGCCCGTCGCGGTTTCGAACGTGGTTTCGAGGATCAGTGTGTCGCCGCGATAGCGGCGCTTGGCGCGAGCGCCGGTGTCGCTCGGAGCGATCAGCCAGCGCCCGTTCTCGGTGCCGCCGAGCAGCGCCGCGAGGCATGCAGGGCTGTCGAAGCGCGGCAGGCCGAGCCAGTCGATCGAGCCGTCCAAGCCGACCAGCGCCATCGTCTCGCAATTGCCGATAACAGCGTAATCTTCGATGCGGCTCGGCATATGGAAGCTCCCGCCGCTGCGATTTACGGTCGTTGAAAGCGTAAACGCGGATTTGCCGGTATTGTCGCCTGCTGGTGCTGATCAGCCGCAGCTTGCGCCGGTCTGCTAACAGACGAACGGCTGCCGAGAGATGCCTTCTCGGTCGGGCAGCACGCCCAATAGCGCACCCGCGAGCGGCTGCTCGGCTTTTTCCCTCTCGCTCATGTTATCTGACGCGCTGGTAATGTAGAGCGTCGCAAGACGTTCGCCAGCGAAAGCGCACATTGTCGGCTGGCTAACGGGCATGTCGATGTCGCGATCGACCGAGCCGTCGGAGTTGAACCGTCTCAGCTTGCTCCCGCCATGAAGGGCGCACCAGTAACCGCCGTCGCTGTCGATCGCGGCGCCGTCGGGGATGCCGAGCCCCTTGGGAATGGTTGCGAAAACGCGGCGGTTGGAAATGCGGCCGCCTTCCATGTCGTAATCGAACGCGATGATCTCTCGGGCGTAGCTGTGTGACAGGAAAAAATACTCCCATCTGCGCTCCAAGCCATGCCGTTGTGGAGTTCGGCTGCGTCAGGCTCGAGTCGTAGACTGCCGCCAAGGGTGAAACTATGTAGGTTCCCGCACCGCTTGGGAGGAGAACCCTCGAGAGGGTCGAACATGACGCTAACCCAGAAGCGGCCTTTTGTGTCGCACGCTCCCTCATTGAAACGAAACAAAGCGGGGTCGAACGGCGGTGGAGCAAGTCGGTCAAGTGTGCCCGCGTCAAGGTCCAGCCGACAGAGGCCCTCTCGGAGCGCGACCAGCGCGCCTCCGTCCTTCATCAGCGCAAAGGCTCCGACGTCGCTCGTCAGCACCCATGTCCGTGTTGCAGCGTTGGCGGGTAGGTAGCGGTGAAGGGCGGGCGCCTTCACATCGATCCAGTAAAGCGCCTCCTCCTCCGCTACCCAGGTGGGAGACGCGCCGATCGTGGCATGGGCGTTCAGCACGATTTCAACCGTCATTGAGGCATCCTCTCGAAGATGGAACCGACTTCCGCGAACTCGGTTCCCACCTCCCGCGCATTGAGGATGCCAAGGAGCGGCTTAGGATCACTTAGGTGCGGGTGTATTCACCTCAGCGAATGCCAAAATAAGACTCCCGACTGATGTGCGGCCATGACAACGGAGCCATCACCAGTTCCGGCAGTGCGTCACTAATCTTATATCTGCCGTCGGCATTCATTGCTTTCGACGGAACGTTTTGGCGCGCCCGGCTTTAAACAAGCACGAGCAGGAGGATTCATTTCCGCTGTCAGGGCCGAAATGGGAATCGGGGACCGCTGCGCCCAGCGGGGCACGGCATCTCCGACGCCGTGACGTCCGATATCTCGACCAAACATTGGCAGGATACGATCGAGACCAACCTTGACGCATCCCGTTAGTACCAAGCCGTTCCCGTCGAGGCCGGTCATGCAGCGAGCCTGTTGGCCAGCGATCGCCACGACGGGCACATGATCCGCTTTAGCGTCGTAGAGCCCGGTCAGAAGATGGATCGCGCCCGGCCCCGATGTCGCATAGCACAGCCCCGGCCGGCCAGTGAACTTCGCGTGCGCCGACGCCATGAACGCCGCCATCTCTTCGTGGCGGACCTGGACATAGTCCATGAAATCCTTGGCCTTTTCGAGCGCCACGTGGAGCCCGCCGACGCCATCGCTGGGATAGCCGTAGACCCGCGACAGCCCCCATTCGGAAAGGCGCTTCCGGACGAATTCGGCGACGTTTGCGACATGGAAGGCTCCAAGGGACAAGGATCTATCAACGGCTGGCTACGGCGGACGGCTCAGCTGTCGAGGCGCTTGGCGAGCCGATGCGCGAGCGCCGCCAACCCGACAGCCGCCACCGTCAGGACCGCGGCCTTGTGGCGGTCGGTGAACATCTCGTAACTTCGGTTGCGCGCCTGATCGTCAAAGCGGCCGTGGGCAGCATAATCGCCCGACACCGGCTCGAAGAGGTTGGCGGGCGCGTCGGGCGCGATCGGCTCGTCGGCGAGCTGACCCGAATAGCCGACCTTGGCGAGATAGCGGTCGAGGAGACCCGGCGCAACGCGGTTCGCGAAGATCGCCTTAACCGTGGGCCAGCCCACCCAAACGTCGCGCCGTTTATGGGTGGCGGCAAAAAAGATCGCGCGTGCGGCCACTTCAGGCTGGAAGATCGGCGCGACGGGCTTCGCTTTCCGCCCCATCTTATTGAGCGCCCAGTCGAACTGCGGCGTGTTCAT
>Ga0181537_10005338_pt1 | contig 10397 bp, 10 predicted proteins | sample PEATcosm2014_Bin_39_FD_119765 | JGI IMG/M metagenome (GOLD analysis project Ga0181537, IMG submission 119765) | Peatland microbial communities from MTU Mesocosm Facility, Houghton, MI, USA - PEATcosm2014_Bin23_10_metaG | ecosystem: Environmental > Terrestrial > Soil > Wetlands > Peat | place... | reverse complement strand
GCCCTGCCAGATCAGGTCCTGAACCAGCCAGCCGAGGTCGTTCTCCGGCAGCGCCGTGACGACGGTCGAACGCTTGCCCCAGCATTTGCGCATCGCCCGGGCGACATTGTATTCGCCGCCGCCCTCCCAGACCTGGAACGAGCGGGCGTTGCGGACGCGACCGAAGCCGGGGTCGAAACGCAGCATCACCTCGCCGAACGAAGCGCAGTCCCATTTGGTCTCGGCGGCCGGACGGATTTTGAGGATTTCGTCGGCCATCTCACTTCCCCCGGATCTTGCGGATCAGCGCGATCGTCTCGCGCACCTTCTTCTCGACGCCGGCATAGTCCTTGGCGGCGAGCAATTCCTTGGTGATCAGGTTCGAGCCGATGCCGACGCAGGCCACGCCCGCCTTGAACCACTTGGTCAGCGATTCCTCGGTGGCGTCGACGCCGCCGGTCGGCATGATCCGCGTCCACGGGCACGGGCCGAGCATCGCCTTGACGAATTCCGGCCCGCCGACCGAGCCGCCGGGAAACACCTTGACGATCTCGCAGCCGAGTTCTTCGGCGTAGCCGATCTCAGTCGCCGAGCCGCAGCCCGGGCTGTAGGGGATCTTGCGGCGGTTGCAGACTTTGGCGATGTCGGCGTTGAGCAGCGGGCCGACGACGAATTTGGCGCCGTTGGCGATGAAGACGCCCGCGGTCGGCGCGTCGACGACCGAGCCGACGCCCATGATCACGCTCGGGTCGGCTTTGGCGAAGTGGCGCGTCACCTCGAAGAACACATGCGCGGCAAACTCGCCGCGATTGGTGAACTCGATGCATTTCGCGCCGCCGTTGGCGCAGGCCTGGATGACCTTTGTGCAGACCTCGGGGTCCGGATGATAGAAGACGGGAATCACGCCCTGGTCGATCATAGCGGACAGAACGGTCATGCGATCGACAGTCATTGTTTGCTTCTCCTGTTCATCGGCGTCTCGTCTCGGCTGACCGTTTCACCGCGCCGCGATCGCCACCGCCACGCCGGCAATGACGCCGGCGGCGGCGCGCTGGGCGTAGCGCAACGCCCGGGACGAACGCAGCAGCGCGCGGGCGCGGTCGGCGGCGAGCGCATAGGCCCCGAGCGTCGCCGACAGAACCACGACCGCGATCGTCGCAATCGTCGCGATGGTCGCCGGCGTCACGGCGTTGAGATCGACGACCAACGGCATGATCGACAAAAAGAAGATGATCACCTTCGGGTTGCCGAGCGTCAGGGACAGCGAGCCGGAAAAGGCGCGCCAGCCGCGCGTGGCCTGCGGCGGCGCCTGCGCTTCGCTCCCAGCGGCGAAGGACGAGCGCGCCATGCCCCAGGCGACGTAGATGAGATAGGCGGCGCCGGCGAACCGCAGCGCAATAAAGGCGCCGGCGAACAGGTGGGCGATTGCGGCGAGCCCGGTGGCGGCGATGGTGAGCCAGATCAGATCGCCAACGACATAGCCGAGGATGAAGGGCGCGACGCCGGCGAGGCCGTGGCCGAGCACCCGCGCCACCAGGGCCGCCACGCCCGGCCCCGGCGTCGCCACCGCCGCGAAATAGACCGCCGCAAACAGCAGCAGCGACGAAATCGACACGCGCGCCTCCTCGGAACGGCCCGCGCCGCCGCCCAACTCACGGCGGGCATCAACACCGGCGCATCGCAGGCGGTCAAGAGCCAAAACGTCGCTGGCATGTTAGTGCCGATCGAGGCCGGTTCGCAAGGCGCGCGACCGCTGCTCGTCGCGCCCGACAAAACCCCAGGCGTGCGGCGCGAGGCCGCGTGGCGGTCGGGCGACGCGTCCCCGATCAGCGTCCCGTAACCGGCGCCCGAGAGGCGGCCGCAGCGGGCTGTCGGAGGGACCCCATGACCTTACTCGCCAAGATCGGCGCAGCCTTGCTCGCCGCCATGCTCGCCGGCGCGGCCGCCGCCGGCCCGGCGCTCGCCGACGACGCGCCGGTCGACGCCGCCGACGGCGCGACGGCGCGGCTCAACGCTGTGACCGAGAAGTTCAACGCCTACGTCGATTTCCTCAACCGCACGCTGCGCGCCTCCGAATCGCTCGACCGCTACAAGAGCTGGGTCAATTGGGCGACGGGTCCGACCGGGCGCGAACGCATCATCTACGGCCTCTACGACGTCTACGACACCAGCGGCGAAGCCGCCAAGGCGACCGCCGCCACGGGCGCCGAGCCGTTGATGCCCGAGCTCGACGCGGCGATGCGCGACTATATCGCCGCCAACGCCGCCTTGGGACCGATCCTCACCGAGGCCAACGGCTATTACGAGCGCGCCGACTACAAGGTCGACAAGATGGCCGAAGGCAAGGCGCTGCACCTGCGCATCGTCGCCGCGGCCGGCCCTTTCCTCGCTGCGCGCGCCAAGGTCGACGCCCTGATCCGCGACGCGAAGGACAAGGTCGACCTCGAGCGCCTCGCCTCGATCGAGAAGGAGGAGGGCCGGTCGGCGCGCTGGCATGTCGCCAATGTGATGCTGCGCGCGCAGCGGGTGATGGACCTTATGCCGAGCCAGGCGACGCCGGTCGTCAACCTCGACGCCTTCCATGCCGCGATGATCGAATACGGCGCGGCGGTCAAAGACATGGACGCGTTCGGCGCCGGCCGCCCCAATGCGTTTTTCGTTTTTGCTTCCGAGCCGCGCTCGCTGCTCGGCAAGTTGCGCGATTTTCAGGAGGCGATCGACGCCGTCAAAGGCGACGCGCGCCGCGCCGGCGGCGATCAGATCACCTGGATCGTCAACGACTACAACATGATGGTGACGACGTCGCAGACCGCGACTCAATTCAATCACTGACGCGGCGAAGCGCAGCAAAAGCGCGCCGAGATCGAAGCCAGGCGCGACGCCAAGCGGATGAAAGCGACCCCCGTTTCGCCGGCGCCGTCGTCTTCGCAGTCAAAATTCAGGTCCGCTTTCTCACATCGGGCAACCGATCATTAACCCTGTTCTTACGGTTGCCGATTAACTTGCGACGCAGTTGCCGTTGCGAGAGCCCATGCCCGTACTGACCGCCGCCAACCTCGTCCGCCTCCAGCGCGAGGTCGAAGTTCCAACGGCGCCGGCGGCGAGGCTCGACGTCCCCGCCAAGGCGTTGTTCGTCACCCCGGAATCCACCGACTTTCTCCAGGCGGGCGGTCTTGGCGAAGTCTCGGCGGCGCTGCCGCGGGCGCTACGCCCCGGCTGCGACGCGCGCGTGCTCATCCCCGCCTATCGTCCGGCGCTGCGCAACGTGGCGGCGATCGACATCGTCGCTCATCTGCCCGCCGCCGGCGCCATCCCGCCCTGCTCGATCGGCGCGTTGACCCTGCCTGACGGGCTGGTCGTCTATCTCGTCTTGTGCTCCGAACTCTACGACCGCGACGGATCGCCCTACGCCGATTCCGCAGGCAACGAATTCGCCGACAACGCGGTCCGCTTCGCGCGGCTGAGCCTGGCGGCCGCCGAACTGGCGATGCGCGGCCTCAACGGCTGGCGGCCCGACGTCCTCCATCTCAATGACTGGCCGACCGCGCTCGCCGCCGGCTACCTGCGCTGGCGCGGCGGCAAGACCCCAACCGTGGTGACGATCCACAATCTCGCCCACCAGGGCCAGTTCGACCCGTCGCAGCTCGACGACCTCGCGATCCCGAAATGCGCGTTCCGCCTCGACGGCGTCGAATTCTACGGCCGCATTTCCTTCCTCAAGGCGGGGATCGTCTACGCCGACCACGTCACCACCGTCTGCGCGACCTACGCCGAGGAGATCGCCCGGCCCGAGTTTGGCTGCGGCCTCAACGGGCTGCTTGCCGAGCGGGCGAACGAAGGCCGCCTGACCGGCATCCGCAACGGCGTCGACGCGAGCTGGGACGCGCGCGCCGACAAGCGCAACCCCTACCGCTTCGACGCGCATCGCTGGAAGGAGCGCTACGCCGACTACGTGCGCGGGGCCTTCGGCCTCGGCCTTTCCGCCGGGCCGCTGTTCGGCTTCGTCGCGCGTCTTGTCCACCAGAAAGGCTTCGACCTGGTCCTCGAGGCGAGCGAGACCATCGTTGCGCGCGGCGGGCAGGTCGTCATCGTCGGCCGCGGCGAACCGGAATATGAGCGCGCCGCAGCGGAACTCGCGCGCCGCCATCCGCACGCGATCGGCGCGCGCATCGGTTTCGACGCCGAAGAGGCGCGCGCCGTTTTCGCCGGCGCCGATTTCCTGCTGATGCCGTCGCGCTACGAGCCATGCGGCCTCAGCCAAATGTATGCCCAGCGCTTCGGCGCCTTGCCGATCGGCCATCGCACCGGCGGCCTCGCCGAGACGATCGAGGCGGGGCGCACCGGCTTCCTGTTCGACCGGCTCGACATCGCGGCGTTCGACGACGCGATCGACGACGCCTTCGCGGTGTTCGAGACCCCGCTCGAACTCCAGGCGATGCGCCGCGCCGCGATGGCCAAGGACTTCGGCTGGGCGGACTCGGCCCTCGCCTACAGCGCGCTCTATCGCAAGCTCGACGAATCGCGCCGCGCCGAGGACGAGCCGAAGGCGGCCAAACCCACGCCCCGCCCCGTCGCGAAGCGCGCCGCGCCGCGCGTCGTCGACGCGGGCGTCGCCGCCGCCGCGTCGCGCGCCGACGCGCGCGCGCTGCAACGGCTCGCGGCCGCCGCGGCCGCGTCGATCCCGCGTCGCCCGCTGCGCGGTTGAGCCGGCGCCGAGCCGCCGTCCCGTAAGCTTTTCGGGAAGCGCCGAACCGCGCTGCGAAGATGGGGGCGAATGTGGCGACGATCACCCTGGCCAGGCTGCGCGGGGCGCCGCTGGGAATGATGGCGCTGCTGGCGCTCGCCGCGGCGCTGTACGTCGCGCTGCTCCTCACCAGCGCGGCGCCGCTGGAAGGCGGCGAAGCCGCCTATTCGCAGGCCTGGGGCGCGCTGCTGCTGACCGCCTGGCTGTGGGTCGTTCTCGCCTTGGCGATCACCGTCGGCGCCGTCATGGGGCGAATGCCGCGCGCCGCGGGAATCGCCGCGCTGCTGCTGCTGCCGATCTCCGGCGTCGCCGCCTTCGTCTCGATCGACGCGGCCTCGCGCCATGTCCAGGGCGCGCTCGGCGTCGTCGCGCTGCTGCCGCCGCTGCTCGCGTTCTACGCCTTGTGGGCGCGCCTGCCGTCGCTCAGGGCGATCGCGCCAGCGGGAATCGTCAGCGCCGCGGTTTGGGGCGCAGTCGCGCTCCTCTCCGCCGGCGCCTTCGCGACCGGTCTTTGAGGCGCGCGATCGGGCGTCCCTCACTTTCGCTTCGCGCCCTCGCGCTCCTTGCGCGCATCCCAATAGGCTCGGCCGAACTCCAGCCGCGCCATGCCGGCGGCGAAGCGGGCGCGGCGGGCCTCCTCGCTTGGCCGATCGGCCGGCGTCGGCGCTGCGAGCGCCGTCGGCGAGGCCGCCCCCCGTCGCTCCGCCCGCCACGCCTCGCGCCAGACGAGCGCGCGTTGAAACTGCGCTTCAGCCTCTTCCGCCGAAATCGCGGCCTTGGCGAACGCGCCGCCGCGCGCGCCTTTTTTCCGATGGAAATCCATGCCCGTCTCCCGCTCGCGAAGAAGACGCGCGCGCGCAAAAGGCGCGCGAGCGCTTCGTTCGGTTGCGAAAGAGGGGGATCAGACTTGCGGATTGGGCACGGGCGGCAAATGCCCGAGCGACGTGGCGAAAATGCGGCGCGGTGGCGGCGCTAAACGGAAGTCCGCGCGGCGCGCCTAGCCGAGGGCGTCGCGCGCGATGCGCATCAGCACGCGCGCCGCGACCGGAACGAGTTCGTCGGGAAAATCATAATCGGCGTTGTGCAGGCTTGGATGGCGCTCGCCGGCGCCGAGCAGGAACAAAGCCGAGGGCGCCTCGGCGGAGAAGCGGCCGAAATCCTCGGAGGGGCGCATCGGTTGGCCGACGCTCCACTTCACGCCCTCGGCGCCGAGCGCGCTGACGACTTTCTCCACCGCCGCCGGCGCGTTGACGGCGGAATCGAACGCGTCGCGATAGGCGATCTCGACTTCGAGCCCATCGGCGATCGCCGCGTCGCGAACGAGGCTCTCGGCGCGTTCGACCAGCGCCGCCATTCCCGCGTCGGTGACCGTGCGCAGGGTCGCCCACAACTCGCCGCGGCCCGGCGCGACGCCGAACGAATGCGCGCCCATTTCGACATGGGTGATCGTGACCAGGCTGTAACCTTCGTCGATCGCCCCGCCGCGCCCGAGCGCGGTCAGCTCCGGCATCAGCCGCGCCAGCGCGCGCATCGGCGAGACGCCGGCTTCAGGGGAAGACGCGTGCGCGGTCTTGCCGTTGAAGATCGCCCGCAAGCCGCGCGAGGCGCAGGCGGCGGGCCCGGTGGCGATCGCCGCCTCGCCCTGCGGCATGCCCGGCATGTTGTGCCAGGCGAAAACGAAGTCCGGCTGGATCGCGGCGAAATTCGGGTCGACGATCACCGCCTCGGCGCCGGCGCCGGTCTCTTCGGCCGGCTGGAACAGCAGGACGACGCGACCCCGCTTCGGCCGGGCGCGCGACAGACCGACGCCCAGCGCGGCGAGCGTCGCCATATGGCCGTCGTGACCGCACAGATGCGCCTTGCCGAGCGTCCGCGAGCGATACGGGGAGGCCGACACTTCGTCGATCGGCAGCGCGTCGAGCTCGGCGCGAAACATCAGGCACGGCCCGGTCGCCGCGCCGTCATAGACTGCGGCGAGACCGTGTCCGCCGAGATTGACGATCATCCGATCGGGCCGGGTCCGCTCCAAGAACGCGCGCACCGCCTGCGCCGTGTCGCGCTCCTCGCCCGAAAGCTCCGGGCGCTCATGCAGTTGGCGGCGAAAAGCGACAAGCTCGGCCGTGTCCGAGTCGGAAAGAAACATGGCGAAATCCTCGACGCCGCGGATCCCGCGCCCATAGAGACGCGAGCGCCAACCGGGCGCCACGGCGAAACGAAGTGTAAGCCGAGTTGGCGTGCGCGCCTACGTTCCCTGTCGTCGCAGGCGCTTGCTTGCAGGGGCGGTCGCCGGCCGCGGCGGGAGCGTGCGTGCGGCGTTTGAAGCCCAAATCGGCGGCGCCCCGGCAAAAGACGGGGCGCCGGGCTAAGCGGGCGTTCTCAGGCGGCGGCGACCTGGCCCGCCGCCTTCTCGGCCTCGCGGGCGGCCTTGGTCGCAGCCGTCCACCAGCGCAGATTGTCGAACAAGTCCTTGGTGAAGGGGACGTAGGTCGGCAGGATGTCGTCCCAGGTCTTCTGACCGAACATCACCGCCATGAAATCGGCGCCGCCGATATGGACGCCGTGACGCACCGACACGGCCTGCAGTTCGACGAAGACGTTGCGCAGGTGCTCCACCGCGCGCACCCCGCCGACCGAGCCGTAGCTGACGTAGGCGACCGACTTCTTGATGAACGGCTTGTAGGCCCAGTCGATGGCGTTCTTGAGCGCGCCGGAGATCGAGTGGTTGTATTCGGGCGCCACAACGATGTAGCCGTCGAACTCGCTGAGCTTGGCCTGCCATTTGGCCGCGGTCTCGTTCGGCGTGGGCATCCAGAGGTCGGACGCCGGCGCATCGAACAGCGGCAGCGGATAGTCGACGAGATCGACCAGCTCGACGTCGAAATACCCCGTCTGCTTGGCCAGCTCGGCGATCCACTTCGCCGGCTTGTCGCCCGCGCGAGTCGGCCGCACGCTGCCGACAATCACCCCAATCTTGAGTTTGCTCATGCCTGATCTCCGCCTGTTGGTCGCGGCATAAGAGGCGTTTTCGTCGCCGCGCGGCAGCCCTTGTTTTGTGATCGAAACCATCGCGCCGACTGATAGTTGCGAGCGCCCCGGCTTTCGACCAGCGCGTTGGGCTCCAGTCGTCGCAGGCATGGAGCAGCGCGTTCTGGGTCACGCCCTCGAGTCGCCGCCGGATGGCGTTGAACCGCTGCCGGCCGCCGTCGAGCACGGCCAGGATCATCATCGAGGCGCTCGGACTCGGGCGGCGCGGCGTCAACGGCTATCGCCTGCCGGCGGGCGGCGTTCAGCCCCGGCGCCACATGGGGCGTCAGTTCGCTCTACGACCCGTCGTCGACGCCCTCCCCCGCATTTCAAATCGCGCGCGCCACAATTTGACGGCTCGAACCCGGAACGGGGGAGCGACGCGGAGCGCGTGGGCCGGTAGCCGGACCGGCATACTGGCGCCGCCGCGTGGTCTTCAGCGCCGCGACGCGGTCGCCGTTCTGATGAGAACGCGGCGCCACAGGTATTTTCCGGCGCTACCGGAACTTCGCCCCGCCCAATACGTTAACCGGCAACGTATGGAGGTTCGCCATGAGAAACTATCTATTGGGCGGCGTCGCCCTCGCCAGCGCTTTGACTTTTATGATTCTATCCGCCCCGGCTTCGGCCCAGAACAGTTGTGACGGCCACGCTTGCGCCAGCCATAGCTTCACCGGCGGCAATCACACATTCGCCAGCGGCGGCCGCAGCTTGGCCGGCGCCGACCGGACCCAGCCGCGCTATCAGGGGCGCGGCTACGGGCGTGGTTACGACGGCAATGGCGTCGGCCTTGGCGTCGGCGCCGCCCTGGCCACCGGGGCGATCATCGGCGGCGCCTTGAACCAAGGCTATTATCCGGCCGAATCCTATCCGGTCTATTCGGATGAAGACGCCGGCGCCGTCTATGTGGACCAAGGCCCGGGGTATTACGGCGCCAGCCCGCAGGTGGCGAGCGGCGCCGACACCGTCGCCTATTGCGAGCAGACCTACCGGTCTTACGATCCCGCCAGCGGGACCTATCTCGGCTATGACGGGTTGCGGCACGCTTGCCCGTGACGATCCCTTGGGTCGGAAAGCCGCAAAGCCAGCCGGATCGATCTCGCACGGATCGGTCCGGCGCGGCGCTGTCGCGCAAAGCCTCCTCTGCGCAAGCCGGGTTCCGCAGGCGGCGCCGTTGATCTCTGGCGGGCGGGCGCCGCTTTAGCGGTCGCTGGCTGGCGAAGGCGGTCGATGCGAAAGATTGTCCGGCTCTTTCTCGATGCGTATTGGCGGTTCAACGCCCAGGACGGCTGGGCGATCGCAAGCCATATCGCGCTGTCGACGCTGACCTCGCTGTTTCCGTTTCTCATCTTCGTCACCGCAATGGCCGGGTTCGTCGGCTCGCAGAGTCTCGCCGACGAAGTGGCCAAGCTCGTCTTTTCCGCTTGGCCGCCCGTCGTCGCCCAACCGATCGCCAGCGAGCTGCATGACGTGATGGCCGCGCCGCGCGGCGGCCTGCTCACCATCGGCGCGGTTCTGGCGCTCTATTTCTCGTCCGGGGCGATCGAGGCGGCGCGCGTCGGACTCAATCGCGCCTACGGCCTGGTGGAGAGCCGGCCCTGGTGGCTGCTTCGTCTGGAATCGACCGCCTATGTCGTCATCGCCGCCATCGCGCTGCTCGCGCTTTCCTTTCTGGTCGTGTTAGGGCCGCTGGCATGGGCGAGCGCGCTGACCTTCGCGCCTGAGCTCGCGCCGCTGCAAATGGTCGTTACGGTGGCGCGACTGGCGATCGCCTCGCTGCTGATGGCGGTTTCGCTGTTCATCGCCCATCGCTGGCTGCCCAAAGGGCGCAGGCGGGCGATCGACATCGCGCCGGGCGTCGTGCTGAGCCTCGTATGCTGCGTCGCCTTCGGCGAGGTCTTCGGCGCCTATCTCAGCCTGTTCACGCGAAATTACGTGTCGACCTATGCCGGCCTCGCCTCGGCGATGGCGGCGCTGGTCTTCCTCTATTCGATGGCGGCGATTTTCGTCTATGGCGGAGAGCTCAACGCGGCGATCATGCGCACGCGAAAGAAGCCGCGGTGAGCGGCCTGACGACTCGCCTCGACGCCCCGGCGATCGCGCGAAGCCTCGACGATCGCCTGGCCTTCACCCTTCGAGAAAGTGACCAAGCGCGGCGAATGGGCGAACCCGGTCGCAAACGATCTTGGCGATCGCCAACATCGGCACGGAGAGGATCGCGCCGGGAATGCCCCACATCCAGAACCAGAAGACGAGCGAGAAAATGACGAGGACAGGATTGAGCGTGAACCGCCTAGCCAAAAGCATCGGCGTCGCCGTCTCGCCCTCGACAATATGTATCGCCAGATAGAGCGCTGCGGGCAGAAGCGCCTGCCAGAGGTTGTCGATCGTCAGCAGGCCGGCGAAAAGAAAGATCCCGACGCCGACAGCGGGACCGAGAATCGGCGCGTAGTTCAGCAAGAAGGCGAGCGTTCCCCAAAGAATGGGATCGCCGACGCCGGTAAGCCACATGACCAGGGCCGTGGCGATCCCGACCGCCGCATTCACCACGCTGTCCAAGCCGAACTGCCGCGTGGAGACCGCGAACTGCGAATCGACCGGCAGCAGCAGCATGAAATCGAGTTTGCCCGTGCGCACCAGCTCCGGCAGG
>Ga0181537_10005335_pt1 | contig 10399 bp, 8 predicted proteins | sample PEATcosm2014_Bin_39_FD_119765 | JGI IMG/M metagenome (GOLD analysis project Ga0181537, IMG submission 119765) | Peatland microbial communities from MTU Mesocosm Facility, Houghton, MI, USA - PEATcosm2014_Bin23_10_metaG | ecosystem: Environmental > Terrestrial > Soil > Wetlands > Peat | place... | reverse complement strand
TCGACCGGCAACTCGACCCCGACCTGCCGCTGCTGTTGAGCGAGCCCAGCGAATTGCGCGAGGCGCTGACCAACCTGATTTTCAATTCCGTGGACGCCATGTCCAAGGGCGGCACCATCACCATGATCACTCGCACCGTGGACTCCACCGCCCCCGGCGGCGACGAGCGACGCGGCGTGCAGATTGTGGTCAAGGACAGCGGCATGGGCATGGATGAGCAGGTGCGAACGCGTTGCCTCGAACCGTTTTTTTCCACCAACCGCAATCCGGGCGGCACCGGCCTCGGACTCGCCATGGTCTACGGCATGATTCAGCGTCACCAAGGAACCATTGACATCGAAAGCGCCCCCGGCAGCGGCACCGCCATCCGGCTCACCTTCCCGCCGCGGGGAGAACCCGAGCTCAAGCCCGCCGCCGCGCCGGCGACCGATGCGGACAAGGCGCGCTCACTCAATCTTCTGTGCATCGATGATGAAGAATCGATCCGCGAATTGCTGAACGATTGCCTTGGAGAATTCCATCACCAGGTGACCGTCGCCTCCAGCGGCGCGCAAGCCGTGAAACTGTTTGAGAACGCCCTCACCGCCAAGCATCCTTATCATGCGGTCATCACCGACCTCGGCATGCCGGAAATGGACGGCAAACAGTTGGCCCGCATCCTCAAGGCCCACTCGCCAAGCATTCCCGTCATCATGATGACCGGCTGGGGAACCATGATGGTCGGCGAAGGCGAAACCCCGCCCCAGGTGGACGCCTTGATCGGCAAGCCGCCGCACATCGGCGAGCTCAACACCCTCCTTCATCGGCTCTGCCACCAGGACTAGCGCCGCAGGCACGCGGGTTCCGCGGGACTTTTCCACGGCGGCGTTTTTATCCAATCGCTCTTTCCGCGCTCCGGTCCCGTTCCAGCTTGAAACTGAAAACTGAAAACTTGAAACTTCCCCGTGCTGCTCGCGTTCCACAAACCATTCGGCGTCCTCTCGCAATTCACGCCGGATGGCTCGCCCAACCGCACGCTCGCGGAATTCAGATTCCCCGCCGGCGTTTATCCCGTCGGCCGGCTCGACGCCGATTCCGAGGGGCTGCTGCTCTTGAGCGATGAGCCCGCATTGAACCAAAAGCTGCTGCACCCCAAACACGGCCACGAGCGAATCTACTGGGCGCAGGTGGAAAATGTTCCCGCGCCCGAAACCCTGCGCAAACTCGAGCGCGGCGTCATCATCCAGGGCCGCAAAACCCTGCCCTGCCGCGCCTGGCTGCTCGAACCGCAGCCGGAAGTCCCGCCGCGCACGCCGCCGATTCGCTTCCGCAAAAACATCCCCGCCGCGTGGATCGGCCTGGAACTCGTCGAGGGCAAGAACCGCCAGGTGCGCCGGATGACGGCGGCCATCGGCCATCCCACGCTGCGCCTCCTGCGCGTGCGCATCGGGAGTTTTGAATTGGGCGGCCTTGCGCCCGGTCTCTGGAAAAAATTGTCCGCCGCCGAACGCGCGCTTCTGATGAATTGAGCTTGGTCACCGCCCGTCCAGGCAGTGCCGAACCGCTTCAATCAACAGCGTGGACGGATACGGTTTTTGGAGGAAAACCGGCCCGTTTTCCCCGCTCGTCTGCGGGTTTTTCCCCGGTTCATCCGGGCTGTATCCGCTCATAAAAATGACCTTCATGCCGGCCCGCTCCTTGCGCAGCATCCCCGCCAAGTCATGGCCGAGGATGCCGCCGGGCATCACGTTGTCCGTCAGCAACAGATGAATTTCGTCCCCGTGGGTGCGCCAGACTTTCAGCGCCTCCGGGCCGGAGCCGGCCTCCAGCACGCGATAGCCAAACGCCTGCAAGGCCCGCCGCGTCATCAGCCTGACCGCGTAATCATCCTCGACCAGCAGGATGGTTTCATTGCCCCCGCGCGGCGGCGCTTCCACCCCGCTTTCCGCGCCCGCCGTCACCGGCGCGTTCGTGGCCGGCAGGTAAACCTTGAACGTCGAGCCCGCACCCGGCCGGCTCGCCACCTCGACCCACCCCAGATGCTGCTTCACAATTCCATAAACCGTCGCCAGCCCCAGGCCCGTGCCCTTGCCGGGCTCCTTCGTCGTGAAAAACGGCTCGAAAATCCTCGCGACATGCTCCGGCGCAATGCCGCTTCCGGTGTCGCTGACGGTCAGGCACGCAAACGTTCCCGGCCGCGCCTCCGGATGCAGCCGCGCGCTTTCCTCGTGGAAATTCACCCGCTCCGTGCCAATTACCAGCTTCCCGCCCCCGGCCATCGCGTCGCGCGCGTTGACCACCAGGTTCATCAGCACCTGTTCCATCATCCCGGGATCCGCCTGGACATATGCGCTCTGCGTGTCGTAGTTGCATTGCAACTGGACGTCCTCCCCGATGACGCGCGTCAGCATCTTCACAAGGTTCGCGATCACCTCGTTGAGGTTCAGGGTCTGCGGCTGAAGCACCTGCTTGCGGCTGAACGCCAGCAGCTGCCGCGTCAGGTTCGCGGCCCGGTGGGACGCCTCCACCACCTGTTTCAAGTTCTCGCAAACGTCCGGATCCAGCCGGTCCGCGCGCATCAAGGCCAGCTCCGTGTTGCCGCGAATCACCGTCAGCAGATTGTTGAAATCATGCGCCACGCCGCCGGCGAGCTGGCCGATGCCCTCCATCTTCTGCGCCTGCCGGTAACGCTCCTCCAGCGAACGCTGTTCCGTGATGTCCTCCGCCGTGCCGACCACCCGGTACACCTCGCCCGACTCCTCGTGAACCGGACAGGCGCGGTCGCGGATCCAGCGGATCGTGCCGTCCGGCCGCACAATCCGGTAGGTCTCGTCATAGGCGCCCTTCGCCTGCCTCGTCGCCGCCGCCTCCCGGATCCGCTCGCGGTCCTCCGGATGAACGGCCTCCAGCCACCCCGCCGGATTCCGGTACAGGCTCTCGCGCGTCCGGCCCCAGATTTTTTCGTAGGCCGGGTTGATGTAAAGCGTGACGCCCTTGCGCGTGTCGGTGAGCCAGAACACCTCGTCAATGTTTTCCGCCAGCTGCCGGAACCGGGCCTCGCTTTCCTTCAACGAATCCTCGGCCCGCCGGCGCCCCTCGCGCTCCCGCGCCTCGCGCAACGCCCGCCGCACCGCCGGGCCCAGCCGCTTCAGATGCGTCTTGAGCACATAATCCGTCGCGCCGGATTTGAGGCTCTCCACCGCCCGCTCCTCCCCGATGGTGCCCGAGACGAACAAAAACGGCGTCTCCGGCTGCGCCTTCTGGCAGGCCGCCAGCGCCGCCATCCCGTTGTAGGACGGGATGGCAAAGTCCGAGAGGATCAAATCGAACCGGGTCTGCTCCAGCGCGGCGTGAAACTCCTTCTGCGTCTTGGCGTGCGTGATTTCGCACGCGGGACCGTCGGCCTGCAGCGTCTGCGCAATCAACTGGCGGTCTTCCGCGCTGTCTTCCAGGCACAGAAATTTGAGCGGCGCGCTCTTCATCTGATTTGGCTGGGGGTCCGGTGCTTTTTGTTTGTTCACGATTCGCCGGTCTTGGGCAGCGAGAAATAGAACGTGGCGCCCCCGTCCACTTTCCCCTCCGCCCACGTCCGCCCGCGATGCCGCGCAATAATCCGCCGCACGTTCGCCAGCCCGATGCCCGTCCCTTCAAAATCGTCCTCGCAGTGCAGCCGCTGGAACACCCCGAACAATTTGTCGGCGTACTCCATGTCGAAGCCCACGCCGTTGTCCCGCACAAAAATCACGAACTCCTCGGGCGTGTCCTGCGCGCAGCCGATCTCGATTTCGGCGCGTTCGCGCGGACGCGTGTATTTCACGGCGTTGTCCAGCAGGTTCACCAAAACTTGGCGGAGCATCGCGGCGTCGGCCGCCACCGCGGGCAGCGCGCCCTGCTTCCACTGCACCTCGCGCCCGGCCGTCTCCGTTCCCAGTTCACGGATGGCGGCGTCCACCAACTCGCCCAAATCCACCCGCGTGCGGCGGATTTCCGCGCGGCCGGTCTGGGAAAACTGCAGGAGGTCGTCAATCAGCCGCCCCATTTTTCTGGCGGAGTCGGTGATTTGGTCCAGATAGCGTTGGGAACTCTCCGGCAGGATCGACGCCGCGGACTGCTGCAACAGTCCGGCAAACCCATTGATATGCCGCAGCGGCGCGCGGAGGTCGTGCGAAACCGAATACGAAAACGCCTCCAGCTCCTCGTTCGCCGTCACCAGGTCCGCCGTCCGCTCGCCCACCCGCCGCGTGAGCTCGTGGTTTAATTTTTGAATCTCCTCCTCGGCCCGTTTCCGCTCGGTAATGTCCGTGCGGATGGCCACGTGCTGCGTTGGCTTGGCGTCGGCGTCGAGAATGGGAACAATCGTCGTGTCGACCCAGTAGAGCGTCCCGTCCTTCGCGCGATTTTTGATCTCGCCCTTCCACACCCGGCCGTGGCTGATGTTTTTCCACATTTCCCGCATGAACTCCTTCGGGTGATATCCCGAATTGATGATGCGATGGTCCTGCCCCAGCAACTCGTCGCGCGAGTACTTGGAGATGGCGCAGAACTTGTCGTTCGCATAGGTGATCCGCCCCTGCGGATCGGTCATGGCGACAATGGAGTGTTCGTCCAAGGCGGTCTTGAGGTCGCTGATCTCCTTCAACGAGGCTTCCAATTGCTTTTCAGACATAATGCGCTCGCTGATGTCGCGGACGACCTTGGAGGCGCCCACAATCCGGCCGCCGTCGTCGAGCACCGGCGATACCGTCACTGAAATGTCAATTCGCTCCCCGTTTTTGCGCACCCGCACCGTCTCGTAATGTTCGACGGGCCGGCCCTGGCTGACCTGTCGGATGATCCGCTCCTCCTCGTGGGCCCGATCGGGGGGAATGAGCCGCGAAATATTCTGGCCGATCATCTCCGCCGCCGTGTAGCCGAAAATGCGTTCCGCCGCCGGGTTCCAACTGGTGACGGTGCCATCCAACTTTTTGCTGATGATGGCGTCATTGGCCGAGTCGACAATGGCCGCCAGCCGCGCCTGCAGTTCGCCGGTTGAAACATCTTCGGCAGATGCCGGCTTGACCGCTTTCAAAATATCGCGCCGGGAACTCACTGGAGCGAAGCTGCGAACCAATCGAACCGCCGCTGAACCGCGATTGAACTGCCTGCTCCTGCCATAAGACAGGATAATTTCTTCCGGAACTGGAACTTATACTAACCCCCGCCGCGCCAATTGGCAAGCCACATTTGGGTTAAATTTTAGCTCATCCGGAACCTTAGTGGTTCTGGCCGGCATAGGTTTCGGAGACCAGGTTTGGCCGGAGCAGCGTCCACCAGAAATCCAGTTTCGGGGTCACCTCGCTGAAGTTCTGGAAGTCCACCGGCTTGACGATGTACCCGGCCGCGCCCAGACGCATTGCCTCGCGGATGTGATCATCGCGCCGCGAGGAGGACAGCACCACCACCTTGATGCCGCGCGTCCGCTCCTCCGCCTTGATGCGACGCAACACCTCCAGCCCGTCCAGCTTCGGAAGATTCAAGTCCAGGAGAACCGCCGAGGGCGGCAGCTCCGTGATGCGGTTGCGATACTTGCCCTGGCAAAAGAGAAAATCCAGCGCCTCCGCGCCGTCGCGCGCGACATGCACTCTATTGGTCATCTTCGCGCGCTTGAAACCTTCCAGCGTCAACTCCACGTCCTTCGAGCTGTCCTCGACGAGCAGCAAATCCACCGCGCCGGTCACCTCGGTTGCCGAAGCCGTGTCGGCCGTTTCCGCGCCGGCGGCGTCAACCGACCGGAACAATTCGCTGAGCGTTACACCCAGCGCGCGCGCGAGCTTGGAAATGCTTTCGAGGGTCAGGTTGCGCGTGCCCCGCTCGATGTCCGTCACATACGTGCGGTGCAAATCGGCCCGTTCCGCCAGGGCCTCCTGGGACAATCCGAGTTGGTTCCGTTTGGCCTTGATCACTGAACCGAATTCTTTCTTTAGATCCATAAATGCATGCGCTAGACCACGGCTTGGCTGAATTACCAAATGATGCTGAGCTAGAACATCATGGATAACTGTTAAAGATAATACAGATTTCCAATTTCGCTACTACAGACGATAAGTGACAAAAAAACTAACCGGCTGTTTGAATCGAAATCAAGATATTGCAATGTAAAGATGACACGTAAAAATGAGCGGCCACAGACGGCGGTTGACAAGACTGACTTAATACCACAACCGATGAACATTGTCAGGAGGCCGGCGACCGGTCTCATGGCCGTTCGGGACAAAGATGAACGGATTTTAATCTGGACGGGGATGCGGGAATCCCGGCGCGGCGAAAACGGCCCACCTCAAGTTTTTCCATTGCCGCGGTTCACGCGATATCGGATGCTTTGAGGAAAACATACTCTAAAAATGCAAATTGCCAAGCAGCTCGCCATCTTTCTGGACAACCGCCCCGGCACCCTCGCGCGCGTCTGTGACGCCCTCAGCGACGCCAAAATCAACATCTTCGCCATCACCACGAGCGACACCGTGGACCACAGCGTCATCCGGCTCGTCGTCAGCGACCCCCAGAAGGCCGTGGCGGTCTTCGAGGAACACGGCACGCTGGTCGTGGAAGACGAGGTGGTGATGCTGGAGGGCGACAACAAGTCGGGCTCGCTCGCCCGCATCGCCCACCGGCTCGCGGACGCGGGCGTCAACATCGAGTATTGTTACTGCGCCACCAGCCCCAACGCCAAAAAAGGTCTTTTGATCCTTCGCGTCTCCAACCCGAAGAAGGCGCTCAAAGTCCTGAACAGTTAAAAGGCGTTAATAGCTCCGTGCCGCTCTTCTATCGGCGCAAACGGTGAAAATAAAAAGGCGGACAGAAAACTCTGCCCGCCTTGATGGTTGGGAAATGGATATGTCTTATTGCTGTGCGCGAAGCTTGCGCCAGCCGCCCGCCAGCAGCCCCAACGAGCCGACGGCCAGAAGGGCCATCGAGGAGGGTTCAGGCGCGGCCACGAGGACGGGAGAAAACACCGGAGTGCTCACGCCCGATACGCCCTCATTGAACTGAATCGTGCCGGTATAGGCCACCGATTGTCCGGAGATGGCCGGCCCGGAGGGCGTCGTGGTTATGGCCGTCGGCGTCGACGTGCTGAAAAAGGTGAACGTGGCCGTGTTTCCGGCCGCCAACGCATTACCCGCCCCTCCCTGCCATTGAATGGAATTGCCATCCAAATTGTTGACCCAGCCAAGCGAGTTGCCTGCGGTCGTCGGGTTCGAAGGCAGGTTGTTGCCGAAGTCCGTCCAGCCATACCAGAAACCCTCGAGACTGGAGGAGCCGGTGTTATCCAGCGTGATCGTGTAATCGAATCCGCCGGCTACTGCGGTATCCGACAGGGTCGCTGAAGCGCTCTGCGCCTGGCTGGATACGACGGAGACCGCCAACGCCGCGGCGGCGGCGAGGGGCAAATAAATCGAGCTTACCTTGGGCTTGTTCATAGTTCAGGTTGGATATGGTTTTGGAGCGATTTGGTCGCGGTTATCGGCAAATAAGATGTTCCAGGGGCGGATATGTTCCAAAAAAAGTAAACTTTTTTTCCCTGATCACGGCAAACTCCCGGCGAACGATTGCAAAACGCTAAGTTATTATTGACAAGGTGTTTATGTTTAGCATTTGCCCCCCAAGATACTCGCCGCTGAATCGTGCTCGCCATTCTGACGAAAGTTTTCTGCACCTGCGCGTGAGGTTCCGTCGCTTCCCCTTGAAGGCCATGAGTCGAAAGGCTTAGGCTCAACCGCCCTTATTAAATGCACCCCATGACCCACCCGCTGCTGCTCGAAATCAACACCCGCTGCTGGCTGCGTTCGCTCTCGGACGCCGCCGGTCGCGCCGTCACCCTCGCGGATGTTCCGGATGCCGAATTCCAACGCTGGCAGCGCCTTGGCCTGACGCACCTCTGGCTCATGGGCGTCTGGCCAACCGGCCCGCGCAGCCGCGCTTTTTGCCAGGCCGAACCGGGATTACGCGCCCGGCTCCGCGAACTCCTGCCGGCCTCACCCACCGATGACCTCGCGGGCTCGCCCTACGCCATCGCCGGCTATTCCGTGCCTGCCGTCTTTGGGGGGACGGCCGGGCTTGCGGCCTTCCGCAAGCAGCTCAACGCCCGCGGCATCAAACTGGTCCTGGACTTTGTCGCCAATCACACGGGCTTCGACCACGCGTGGGTTTCCGAGCAGCCGGACCTCTTCGTCCAAGCCACGGCCGAAACGCCCGGCGTCTTCCCGCATCACGCCACCGCCGGCCCGCGCTGGTTCGCCCATGGCCGCGATCCTTATTTCCCGCCGTGGCTCGACACCGTCCAGCTCGATTACCGCCGTCCCGAAACCCGTGCCGCCATGCTCGATGAGTTGCGGTCCGTCGCGCGCCAATGCGACGGCGTGCGCTGCGACCTCGCCATGCTCCAGCTCAACGACGTCTTCGCCAAAACCTGGGCGGCCTTTCCTTCCGACACTGCGCCCGGGAACGAGTTTTGGGGTGATGCCATCGCTTCCATCAAGTCCGCGCATCCGGATTTTCTTTTTCTCGCCGAAGCCTACTGGAGCATGGAGCCGCGCCTTCAGGCCCTTGGATTCGATTATACCTACGACAAGCGCATCTATGATCTCCTCGTGGAACGGCGTGGCGTCGAACTCCAAAGGTACCTGCTCGGTGCCGCGTCCGGTTTTCTTTCCGCGAGCGCGCACTTTCTGGAGAACCACGACGAAGCGCGCATCGCCGCGCTGTTAATCCCCGCCGAACAACGCGCCGCCGCGCTGCTGACGCTTGGCCTGCCCGGCATGAGAATGCTTTACGAGGGCCAGTTGGAAGGCCGCCGCCTGCGCGTGCCGGTCCAGTTTGCCCGCTGGCCGGATGAACCGCCCGACGAGCAAATCCAATCCATGTACGGACAGCTCTTCGCTGCGCTCAAGGAGTCCGCCGTCGGCCGCGGCGACTGGAAAATTCTCCGGCCCGAAGAACCAGACGGCGAAGAAGTCGTAATCATCCAATGGCGGAATTCGCCCGGTCAATTTGACCTGGTCGTCGTCAACCTCGCCCCGGTGCCCGCCCGATGCCGCATCCGCCCCGACATCCGGGAATTCCATGCCCGCGACTGGCTGATCCGGAACGCGCTGGATAACGAATCAATTTCCCCGACTAGTTGTGAAATCCAGTCTGGCGAACTTCACCTTGACTTGCCCGCCCATGCGGCGCAGCTACTGCGGCTTTTTCAGGCGGGAAACCCGGACGCTCAGCCAGGTAATCACCGCGGCAAACAGCAGCAGAACCCAGGATGACGGTTCGGGACTCTGCGTAATAATGGTATAATCGAAACGAGCGTAAACCGGGAAAATAACTCCCGCGCCGGGCTGATTCCCGTTAGGAATCCATTCGGTATCCGGACTGGTTTCAGTTATTTCAACCGGATTGATCGGAGCAGGAATCCCGGAGCCGGCCAGCGTGCCGTCGGGTTGGGAATAGAAGATCACCGAGCTGCCGGTCGCGCCGGGAGCCGTGAAAAAGCGCAGCAGATCGGAAATCGTGTTTCCGACCGGGCTCATCAGCGCCACGTCGCCGGAAACAACTTGGAACCCGAGCGAATAAATCAACACCGGAGAGCCGGTGATTCCTCCCGTCGGATCCGGGACCACTTCATAAGGCAGCGGAGTGGGGCCGGAAGGCTGAAGGAACAGATTGTTGGCGAATCCATTGCCATTTTCGTCAAAGGTGTAGGGCTGCGCGCAAAGCGTGCCACCCGAAACTGCCACGATGAAGCCCAGTGCAACCGCTGCTTTGCATGATCGTTTCATGGAATCCCTCTGCTGGTTGTGGCCGGGCGCCACAAAATGCCTCCTGCGGCATCCCGTCCGTTTGTTTGTATAACCACGAGAGCAAATCCGGGCAATCCTGTCAAGGATTTTCGCCAAAAAACTGAGCCCAACCGGCACCAATCTTGCTTTTATTTCATTGGCTCGAACCGTCCCTTGGCCGTCCCAATGGACCGTTCAATATCATGGATCAACCTGAAATCGTGGAACACGTCGTCGGCCCGGACCTGGTGCAGGTCGGCAACTTCACGGTCACGATCTTCGCCCGGCGGCCGATGCCTGACTGGACGGTCCGCGAGTTCGCCATCGTGCCCATTTTTTTCCGCGGCCATAAATTTTACCTCAAGCGCCGGCTCGACGCGCCGCCGCCGTACGCCGCCGCTTATGAACTGGCGCCATGGTTTACCGAACCCGTCTCGGAGTCCAGCCTCTCGATAGTGTACGATGAGGATTACGTCGCCGACCGCGACCGCGATTTCCGCACGGACCGCCGCCACGACCATTTGCATTCCGTCTTGTTTGGCATCTACCCGCTGCTCGGCTTCTGCTGGTCGGGTTTCAAGGAGCGCGTCATCAGCCGCATCGGTTTCGAACCG
>Ga0181537_10005334_pt1 | contig 10400 bp, 19 predicted proteins | sample PEATcosm2014_Bin_39_FD_119765 | JGI IMG/M metagenome (GOLD analysis project Ga0181537, IMG submission 119765) | Peatland microbial communities from MTU Mesocosm Facility, Houghton, MI, USA - PEATcosm2014_Bin23_10_metaG | ecosystem: Environmental > Terrestrial > Soil > Wetlands > Peat | place... | reverse complement strand
GGGGGGGGGGGGGTTTCCTTATGTTGATTGTGGTATTATGATTTGGTAGTTGTTGTAGTAGTAGTTATATTAGTTGTGTTGTTGTTGTAATGAAGTCAAGATCAAGTTTTGTAATCCAAAAGCCACCCCCCCCCCCTGATTGCTTACGGCTCCGTTCTTTTTCAAAAGAGCCGACTCTCAGCGGTACGCTCGGGCATTTCCCGGCATCCTACTGATTTCAAAGGATATAGGGCAGAGCGATTGTTCTTGACAAGCGCCCATACGACTGCCTAGAATAGAGCCATGAGCAGACATAAGACAGGCGCATTAAACAGAGATCAAAAGAAGCTAATTGTAATAGCTAAGTTTGGATATCGTTGTAATAATCCAAAATGCTTATGGTGGGATGAGGAAACACAGACGTTTGGATGTAGGACAATCCATCTATTACAAATAGACCACATTAACGGTGATGGTATTGCAGATAGGCTTAATAGCCCTGATTCATGGTTACGTGTATATGAGCTTATTCAAACTACCAGCATGGAGTACGTACAAAAGACATATCAGTTGCTTTGTGCTAATTGCAACTGGGACAAGAAGAAACTAAATAAAGAACACTCAAAAGGATGGAAACCAGTTAGAACAATAGATGAGATAAATGAATTGGGCAAGGCTTATCCCAATTATAACCCAATATCTGAATTGAAGGTAAAACGAACTATAGAGGAAATGAGTTATAATCCTCAATCAAAAGCATTAATTGATGAATTAGTTAAAACTGGTCGATTAAAACTGGAGGACAAATGATATATAAAAAGATTTGTCCAATATGCCACAAGATGTTTCATGCCTTAAAGATATCCACTACATTTTGCTCCAAAAAATGTAGTAACAGAACAAGATATTTACCAAAGCATCTTGTTGCTGCATTACGTCATAAGGTATCCCCGTATTCAATGACAGCAAATGATTACCTAGCATCTATACAAGGTGCTATTGGTGAAAGTATTAAAGTAGGAGAGACAGTTTCATTACAAGCTATTGAAGACCTAAAAACTGTCGCCCGCGTTCATAAAAGAGAAGCATTACAACGTGAGGAATATGAAAGACTGAAATCCCTGGAATCTTCTTCAGGATTCATTATCCCCGATAACACGACAACCAGTACTCCTAGCGGATTAGAGGAGGAGTCTAATACAGGACAAGTAATGTTGTCTGGTGTCCAAGACCACAAGGATATTGCTCAAGTAGTCGGAGGGGATAATAATAACAAACCAAAGAAATACAAAATCAAGAAAATAGGCGGTGGTTTGTGAATAAATTAACAATAGCAACCAGTAATCCGTATCGCCGGAGTATACAGGAGATGTATCCTGGTGACAAAGTTATCGTGCATATTCTGGCCCGTTTTCCAATGTACAGTCGATACGTTGTATATTACAATGATGGTAGCCCAACAAAACATCGTTGTTGGGAACTACATAAAAAGGACGACAGACCTTGATTAAACCAGAAGATATAGAATTAGGATATTATTGGGTCAAATCTCTCCTTATCGACGATATCAACGATAGTAACGATATCGTACATGTTTTTTCATCCAACAACCTTACAAAGTATGTCTTGTTTTTTGGTGATGATATGGCCTATAAACTGAATGAAATACCAGAATACGAATTCCTTGAGAAAGTACAACCACTATGCATCAACAAATAAAGGAACTCTGTCAAATCATCGTAACCATTGACAATGATCCCGTCAAAAGCATGAGCTATTTCACAGGCGTCTGCGATACTAAGACGCCATTAACAAAACCACTCTATAACTGTAGATGGTTACTTATCACAGATGCCCTGCATAGATTACAGCATCAGTTTATGCATAGTGATGACTGTAGTTATGTAGATAGTCATGTTGATGAGTTGTTTAACAAACTAAATGATGTTTATCAGCGAAACCAGCATCACTGCTGGCAATCACATCATCATCATTTTCATAGGACATTTGAGGAATATGTTAACTGTCCTATCACGTGTCTGGCAGAAGTGAGTGAATACCTGAGCAAGATTATAAAGGAGCTATACACGACATGACAATAGAAGATAAGTTTTCCCTATTCCGCCGTTTGGATAAACTAAATCAATATGATTACACAATGACCATTAACAAATGGCTCGGCTGTGCTTCCGTCTTGGTCAGGGACCCAAAAGTATGGGCAGAATTGGAAAAATATATCTCCGAATACGAACAGCCGCAAGTGTCTTTATTTCCAACACCTACGGACAGTGATTTCCAGACGCTGGAAAAAGTAATGACGAAAAAACTTGACAAGTCTTTCCGGATATGACACAATGTACTTGTCTTTAGGCAAAAGGACTCCCCGCCGGAGGAAATGTATCCGGCATCTTTCAGAGTACCCAGACGATACTGGATATTCTGATGGATTCAAAAATAAAAACAAAAACAAACAAAAGGAGCACTACACAAAATGGCAACTGTAACAGCACCACAACCAACAGTATCACAAGTACAACCCACGAGCGCCACAGGCAAGGCTATTAACCGTGAACGTTTTGACATCGCCTATGGTTTCCAGACGGAAGTGGATAAGGATGGGAATGTAGTAAAGGATAAGAACGGAAACCCAAAGAAAGATGCCGTCACATTGGACCCGAAGAAAGCGGAGGAATTATCCGACAAGGGACAATTTGAAGGCAGTGTCATTACCGTATCCTGTGATTATCCGACAACCTTGGATGATCTAATTGCATTGGCAAATACTCCCGCGGTAGACGACGAAGGAAAACCACGGGACCAGAATGAAATTCGTAATGAAATTGTCAAATTGTTCAAGAACGGTGCTAATAGCAAGGTTATGAACCGTATGAGAGCAACTTTGACAAAGGTGGATGACAAGGGGAATCTTGTTTTTAATGAGGAAAAAGATGCTCCTGGTAGTGTTTTGGACCTTACATCAGAAATCACCAGTGGTAGTCGGCGTGTGTTTCTGACAGAGGAACAAAAAATGTGGAAGGGATTGGTTTTCCTCCCACAGCAACAGAAAGAGAATGTTTGGCGCGCTTATCTCACTGGCATTGGAAAGGATTTCTACCTGCCAGCGGAGTAACGGCGAAGGCAACTAACAATGTTGTAAAAGCAGCGGTCATAGTTTATCTCTCTCCAAAAGGGCCTAGTCTGAAAATGATTAGGCCCTTATTTTTTACTATTTCATTAACGTACAAGGCTATCTCAAATTGAGACGTGTGGTATGAGAAATGGGATATCCTTGTAGGTTGTTGAAAACAAAGAAGAAAAAAAGGTAGACAGTTCTCCGAAACTTTGTCATAATCCGACATTGGAGCTACAATTATGTCCAGATACACACGTGTCCGTAGATATGGATGGGCAGCAGCGAAAAATAATGATCCCACTACCGTAACCATCCACTGGAGTCAAAAATCCTCTGCTTTTGCTATTAAATTCCAAGACACAAAACACTGGAATGAAATGCAAATAGCACTAGCATACATAAAAAACTTCCCGTATGGTGAACGAGATTATGATCCAGAGAACAAAATCTGGTTCCTCGTGGAGCAACATGTTCCGGGACTTAAAACCATACTGGAAAACCTGCCACAATACTTTTCAGTAGATTTTATCGACAAACCTACCGGTGGTACGAACCACGGTACATTTGTCCCCATAGATACATGGATAGAAAAATTCACATCCTTAACAGGACAGGTTATAAAGGGCATCGAATACGGCGAAGCTAAGCGTGTTTATCGTAAGTGGCAACTTAAAAACCACCCAGATGTAGGTGGTGATCCACGTGTCGCTAGCGCCGTTAATGAATGTTGGAGTCAGTTGGAGTTAAATCTTTACAAGAAACGAAAGGAGCCAGAGTATGTGTCTTAGTACTGTAACATGGAATGCAAAATCCCGTAAAAATCCAAGAAAACATATCAAGTGGCAGGTGGGTTATAAGGCTATGACAATTAGACAACAAAATCCGTTGATTGTTGATTATATTTACCAATACGAAACAGTACCACCGGCATTGAATACCATATTGAAAGCACAATCGTTTTTTTCAATTGACCCAGTTGGCCTGCTAACTAGTGAAGTTTATCCACAAACAAAATATCACTATGGTTTCCACATTCTTGAAACTATTCAAAATGCTAAGGCATGGGCCAGAGGGTACGATAACAGAGGTGTATTCAAAGTAGAATATCGTGGTATAGTAGCCACAGGGACACAAGATCATGGACACGAATATGTACCCTGTATCATCGCAAAAGAAATGCGTATAATTGAACAAGTTATAATTGATCCAGTTATCCCAAAGGAGGAAGGAATAAATGTCTGAAAACAACACAGGTACACTAGTAATCAAGCCAAAACCGCCCAGCTTTAAAAAGGGCATAGCCCTTAATAGGGAGAAGGCGGAAAATGTCCTACGGACGACAGATCCGACCAAGGTTGATAATAGACTTGGTCTGGTATTTGACGATAGCGGTAGTATGATCGGGGATAAAATCACGGATGCACACAGCGCCGTGAAAAACTTCACTCTTGCCTGTGACTTTAACACGACCAGTATTGCCATATATCCACTAAACAAGGACTCAAAACCATTAACCGTAGACTATGATATCCTTAACATGTATGTAATGGGCATCCCAGCCGACGGTGGTACTCCCTTGTATACCATCCTCCAGAAACTTATTGAAAATGAAAACATTACTCGCGCTGTGGTCTTTAGCGATGGTGGGCCTACTGATTCTAAACTACTTGGTTCACCAGAAGAATGGGATTATAAACCGACGGCTTTTGCACAAAGTGTTATTCTTAAATACAAGGAAAAGGAAATAGCCATAGACACAATCTTCATTGGGACAGACTATGGCGCGGCTGAAGGTACACATAGTAGTGGTTATAGGGAAATGGAAGAAATAGCAAAACTGACAGGCGGGATATTTGTATGGTTCAAGGATAGTACCAGCCTTAACCATAATCTAAAGTATCTAGCCCCGCGTTATCGTGCTTTGTTAGCAAATGCAGATATGAAAGCAAAAGTAGAGAAAGGGGAATCACTGTGATTATGTATAACCTTTCTATACTATGTGTAGACGGAGAAACAATCTACGGTATTATTGCAAGAGATAAGCAATTTATTAGAAACTTCATGGCAATATATGATCATGAAGGTAGTTCCATAACCTTAACTAAAAAAGAAGGTGAATATTTCACAGAAATCCCGTATGATCAAATCTACAACGAATTGAAAGGAAAATAACTATGCCAACAGCAGCACATGTACATGATTGTTTCCTCTGTGGTGAACCATATAACTGCGTACTAACCAACGGCTCCGGTGGTCCTTGTGATCTTGTAAAAGAGGACCAAGTATGTGATGATTGTGAAAGGGACTTATCAAACGAAGCATTTGACGAAGCGGATGATATGGATGATTATTATAGTGATGATCCAGATGACCATAATGAGGGGTTTTACTAATGTCCTTTATATATCTACGCAAAGATGATCCCGTTCCACAGAATATAGCAAACGAAGCTATGTGGATTTTACAATACCTTGTACACAAACAAGGGACTGTAGAAGTCCCATCAGTAGAGGAAATACAAAAATCATTAGGTCACACCAGACTGGTGAAAAGATGTAAACGTGATGATAATGGTAAAGTAGTTAAATCTTCCTTAACTGTGGTGAAGAAATGACCGTAGAGAATCTATCACCGGAACAACTACAAAACGTGGTTGCTCTCACACAAAAACTAAGCGGACTAGGCATCGGGGCCAAGATAAGCGGTGTAGAACATGGCCCCGTTGTAACAGCCTATATGTTCAGCTTGGATCAGGATGAGAGTATTAATCGTATTCTTAAACGTAGCGAAGACTTTGCTTTGTCCCTAGGTGCGGATAAAGTAATAGTCCAGCGAATAAAGGACAAGATTGCAATCTTCATCCCAAATAAAGACCGACTAACTGTGGATTATAAGGATATCCTTTATTGGTATCTAAATGATCCAGAGACACAAAAAATGGAACTCCCAATCCCACTAGGAGTGGACTTTCGTGGAAAAAAGTCATGTCTTGACCTCTGCGATATGCCTCATATGCTTATTACAGGTAGCACAGGCAGCGGTAAGTCGGTCTTCGAGGCCGCGATTATATCTAGCCTGTGCTATTTCTACAATAGTTCTATCCTTAATATGTATCTGGTGGACACTAAACAAGTAGATCTTCCCCTCTTTAAAAGCCTCCCGCATGTAAAGCAAGTAGCGGATAACATAGATGCGTTTCATAATATGATGTTCACCATAATGGGCGAAGTACGCCGTCGTCTGGGCGTACTTCAAGGAGCCGGAGTCCGTAAGATCCAAGAATATCACACAATGTACGGAGATAAGTCTTCTATGCCATACATCATATTAATGATGGACGAATTCGGAGACTTGATGGATCTTGACAGTTCTTATAGAAAAGCAGACAAGGAGAAGTATGAAGCAACCCCAACAGTTAGCCAATGGATTAAAAGCGCCGTCCAAATCGGTAGGGCAGCCGGTGTACATATCATTGCTTGTACCCAACGAGCAAGTGTTAAAATTATTACAGGAGACATTAAAGCAAATCTTCCCTGTCGCATTGCCCTCCGTCTCCCGACTCAAATTGACAGTAGAACAATACTCGGAACATCAGGGGCAGAGAACTTACTTGGTAAGGGTGACATGCTTATACAAAGGCCGGAAAAAGATATTACTACACGATATCACGGCCCATTCGTTGCTATGAGTGATATACAACAATTAGTAATAAACTATGAACAGATGAGGGATATGTTAAGAAAGTAGGTTGTTGTAATAGGCGGCAGGGGACGGAGGCCCTTTGTAGACAGCCGCTGTGTGAAAGTGGGGAGAACCTGTGGAAATCGCGGGAACTCCCCTATTTTCAACAACTTCCGGGGAATCCTTTTTCACTGGACAGGCCCAAGGGCGACAGGTACACTAAAGCTTCGGTAGACAGCACGTATACAGCCGTATCCACGTACACCTCACACAATATGCCCCAAGAAAAAACTCTCGTAATGAGCGCTCGCGTGTCCATAACCCTCCGGGAGGCTGTGTTAAGAAGATTAAGCACGAGCAGTAATACGGATAAAAGTGTTAACAAACTCATTCAAGTTTTGTTACAAAAGTATGCAGAGGGAAAAATCTTGGTTAATTTACAAGGATAACATATGATGAACCCTGAGTTATTGATATCCATTATCAATCTTATTGACACAGCAACGATCTTGATATTTATAATTGTAATGTGCGTTTTAATGAGAGCTTGTACCTAAAGGATAACAAATGTCAAACACACCAATTGATTCCTGTGCGATAAATAATGAAGGTGTCCTAATTGATATATGTGCCTTCAATGACTGCCACGAACAGAATGTAAAAAGATGCCGGAAGTGTAATCGTCCTTTCTGTATCATGCACTGTAACCACTACTCCCCTAACTTCTGTAAAGAATGCTTCGCTAATCTAACCATAATCGCAGACAAATTCAAACGACAGTTTGACCATATAGCAGATAATGGTCAAAAATACACCAGCGTAGAGGAGCGTACTCGTTTCTATCTAGATGGTCCAGACTGGCCATTTATCAATCCTTGGATAGAAACACTATCCGATGACGAGTTAAAAATCCTATGGGTCTTTCACCACCACATAATGAGAACCATAGAACATGAAAATGATACAAGGAATATAGAAAAGAACCGTCGCTTACGTGAAACACCCGTGGCGAAGTTAATAACCGGAACTGTTACAAAGACGAAGTCTGTTACAAAGGTAGTACAACCGGAGACGCCGGAGAGTATGCGGGCGAAGTGGAAGAAGCAGGGGATACCAGACGCAGTAATAGACATGATGGTAGCAGCCATGAAAACGTAACAAAACAAGGAGTCTTTCCCGTATATGACACCTGAAAAAGCAGCAGAAATCTTTCATTGGATAAAGTACGACAAAAACACCAACACGATAGAACTCTATCTAGATAACTACATGTTATCCGCCAGTAGGATATGTGAGGCAAAGTTTTATTTGGAACATATCCTACATATAAAACCACGTCCTCAGCCTGAAATAACAGTAACGACAACAGAACCGACAAAAATATCCAGAAAACCCTGGTTCTTTGATTTTGGAGAATACGTACACTGGTGTCTTGAACAATTTTATAATCATTTCAAGGAAAAGAAAACAGCACCACCGGTGGATGAGTGGCTTAGTTTGTGTAAGATGAAGTGGGCCGTAATGAGGATGGATGAGTATGCCAACAGTATTATAAAGGCAGACGTTACTAAGTTTGAAGAAGTAAAAGGCTGGGAAGGTGTTTGTGGTCTTTTGACACAATACCATGTGTATTATATGAACCAGCGACTACGTGTTATTGACACGGAGATTACATTTGGACATAACAAAGAAGTGTTTCTAGGCGGTTTTACACTATTTCATGGCTATGAGATGTTGGATGATATTAAAGTAGAATGTTATCTAACTGGCCGTATAGACCTATTAGTAGACAACGGCTACAAGATTGGCCCCATAGACCATAAAACCACCCATCGTTTTGACGGTTTTGAACATGATGACTTTAAACCACACGACGGGATGACGGGATACATACTGGCCATTAATGAAATCCTTAAAAAATACAAACTAGATAACCAACCCGCTCCGAGTTGTCATGGTGGCTGGATATATCACATTAGCGCCACTACACCATCCATACCAAAGGATAAAACGAAACAACAGGGACCGCGTTTCAAGATCACGCCCATTGACAAGACTGTACAACAGATGGAAGATTATAAGGCCCGACAGCTATCAACATTCAAGAGAATAGCCGAATTAATCTTCATGGACAAAACGCCAGAATGGAACACCAACAACTGTAATAATATGTTTTTCCGTAAATGTGAATACAAACCCATACACGAACAACCAAGTGATCAGTGGCAGGATATAATCAACAGATTTTACACTATCGCCCCCGCATGGGACACAAGGGATATGGCACATGCCAAGAAAGTCTAACGATACGAAAGTAGACAGAAGTATTTCCCTGTACAACAATTATAAGAAAAAGAAATATCTTGCATATTTAAAACGCGTCCATGATAAACTACCACCGAGTAATAACTTCTTCAACGCAGCTTTGCTGCATGATAGTATTCGTACAATACTAGGAGAAGAACTAAGTAAGCAGTTTATACGAGAAGCACATAAGTACAAGGAACCAAAGGAGAGGCAAAATGCCAGTTGGACAGGAGAATAAACTACTAGAAGTCATGCACGCCCTTGGTGGCTGTGTGGATAGTAGTACAGTTACTAATGTCGATCGCCTAAAAGTAGCCATATGCGGTGATCCGAAAACAGGAAAGAGTTCTATCATAGCGCGGTCCGCCCGTAAACCCGTATTACATTATGACTTCGACGACCGTAAAGAAAGCATCGCAGGTATAGAGGGGATTATTATAAAGACGCTGTTTGATAAGAATGATACCACGCCGACAGCCTGGAATGCATTGGAGTCGGATATTGGTACATTGGAGTATATGAAAGAGAAAGGGACGCTGACAATTAAAAGCATCGCTGTTGACAGTGTCACGTTCTTAAGAAAATATGCAGAGCATCAGTTGTTAAAGGATAGCTCTGCTAGCCGTGCCAAATTCACCATTGGCAGTACACAGTATCTCGTCCCTAAGGACTGGGATGCTGTTACTGGTGTACAGCATATGCTGGAGACAATGTTTAACAGACTCTTTAGTCTTGACATAGACATATACGCCACTTTCCATACACGTCTTGAAAAGGACCAAAGTAAGAGTACACAGACAAACATAGTGTACAAAGATAGTCTCACTATTGATCCGCCAAATCTTAAGATGCTTCTCCCCAAATTTAATGATTGTTGGCGTTCCTTTGTGGACGGCGGAAAATATATGATCCAAATGAAACCGGACTGGCAGTTCAACGCCGCGACAGTTCTTAAGAACATGGGAAATAGCGAAGAAGCGAATATTGAGAAATTACTGGAGAAACATAACAATGGGAAAAAACCTTGATATACAGGCAAGAGTACGAGTATACTATGATCGTGATCTAGATAGATATATCTTTGTTTCTGCTTGGAATAATGGACAGCATACCATAAATAGAACTGTCACAGAGGAACAAGCTGAAGTTATAGAAGATATGATCATGGGAGCACATATACAAGTTTCGTCCACTGGACGATAATCCGGCATGGAATAGCCTAAAAATCCACAGTAGTAAAAGGAGTAGAAACTATGCCTAAGATGGGTGTTAATCCAGATAGCCTGAAAGCACCGAAGCC
>Ga0181537_10005333_pt1 | contig 10402 bp, 8 predicted proteins | sample PEATcosm2014_Bin_39_FD_119765 | JGI IMG/M metagenome (GOLD analysis project Ga0181537, IMG submission 119765) | Peatland microbial communities from MTU Mesocosm Facility, Houghton, MI, USA - PEATcosm2014_Bin23_10_metaG | ecosystem: Environmental > Terrestrial > Soil > Wetlands > Peat | place... | reverse complement strand
TCATTGCTGCGGATGCCATGGCGATCGAGCAGCTCGCGCGGCAGATAGAGCCGGCCGCGCTCGGCATCCTCGGCAAGATCGCGCAGGATGTTGGTCAGCTGCAGGGCGCGGCCCAGCGCGTCGGCGACCTGATGCGCCGCCTCCCCCGGATCGCCAAAGACATGCACCGACAAATGTCCGACCGCGCCCGCGACGCGCGCGCAATAAAGATCGAGCGTCGCGGAATCCGGCGCGCGGATCGCCGTCGCGTCCATCTCCATGCCGTCGATCACGTCGTGGAAATCCCCCTTGCGCAGACCAAAGCGCGCGACCGGGGTCACCAAGGCGCGGGCGATCATCTGGCGCGGGCGCCCGACATAAACCGCCTCGATCTCGTCGTGCCACGCGGCAAGACCAGCGGCGCGATCGGCTTCCGGCCAGTCGTCGGCGATGTCATCGACCTCGCGGCAAAACGCGTAGACCGCATACATCCCGTCGCGACGCTCCTGTGGCAACAGGCGCATCGCCCAATAGAACGAGGTGCCGGCCGCTTCGACCCGGCGGCGAATGGTCTCGCGCAGCGAAGCCTCGTCGGGGATCGCCCCGACGCTGTCGAGAGCCATGCCGGTCACCGCCGCCGGCCGCGAAAGACGCCGGTCATAAGGGCGGCGGCAAAATCACCCTTGCTGAGCGCGACCCGCGTGGCGAGCGGGTCACCGTGCCGCAGCCGCCGCGACAGCCGCCGCGCCAGCTCGACGATCGTCGCCGATTCCCAGCGCAGCCCGCGCGCCTTGACACCGCCCGGCAGCCGGCTCGCGGTATCGATCAGGCGATCGGTATCGTCGAGCAAGTGGTCGATCACCCGTCGCAAACCTGGCTTTGCCGCAGGCGCGATCAAATCCTCAACCACGATTCCGGCCTCGCCCATCAGGTCGAGCGGCAGATAGACGCGGTCGAGCGCGCGATAATCGTCGGCGCAATCCTGCAGATGGTTGAGCACCTGGAGCGCCGAGCACAGCGCGTCCGACGCCGGCCACGTGTCGCGGCTCTCGCCGTGCAGATCAAGCAATTGCCGCCCGACCGGCGAGGCCGAATAGCGGCAATACTCCATCAGATCCTCCCAGTCGCGATAGCGCAGCTTGGTCGCGTCGAGGCGAAACGCACGCAGCACATCGTGGCAATGCTGCGCGGTGGTCCCGGTTTGCGCGAGGCTGGCGCGCATCGCCTCGGCGGCGGGTGAATCGTCGCCCGCCGCGCCGCGCGAAATTCCATCCAGGATTTCGCCCATCCGGTCGAGCCGGCGGACCTTGTCGTCAGCCGATAGCAGCGGGTTATCGGCGATGTCGTCGGCATTGCGGGCGAAGCGGTAGAAGGCGTGGACATGCGGTCGCAGATCCTTGCGGATCAGAAACGAGCCGACCGGGAAATTCTCGTCGCCGCGGCCTTTGCCGGACGGTGTTTCGAGTGCATGGTCTGCTGTGCGCGTCTCGGCCAAAGCCGTCATGTCAAATACCCGTTAGCCTCGAACCAGGCGATGGCATCGGCGATCGCCGCAACCGCCGGCCGCGGCGCATAGCCCAGATCGCGAATGGCTTTCGCCGCGCTGAAATACATCTTTTTGCGCGACATACGCACGCCGTCCAAAGTGGTGAAGGGTTCGCGTCCGGTCAACCGCGCCATCATCTCGGCGCCGGCGGCGATCGGCAGAACCACCGGGTAGGGAATTTTGAGCGATGGCGGGCGTCGCCCGGTTGCGCGCGCGACGGTGGCAAGGATTTCCGCCAAGGTCATATTCTCGCCGCCGAGAATGTAGCGCTCCCCGACGACGCCGCGCTCCGCCGCCAGCAGCTGCCCGGCGGCGACGTCGTCGACATGGACGAGATTGAGCCCGGTATCGACATAGCCCGGCATCTTGCCCTTCGCCGCCTCGACGATGATGCGCCCGGTCGGGGTCGGCTTGACATCGCCAGGACCGACCGGGGTCGATGGGTTGACGATGACCGCCGGCAGCCCGCGCTCGGCGATCAGCCCGCGCACCATTTCCTCGGCGGCGAATTTCGATTGCTTGTAGGGGCCGATCATGTCGCCGATCCCGCTTGGCGTCGTCTCATCGGCGATCCCGCCGGTGACAAGCCCCAAGGTCGCGACGCTGCTGGTATAGACGACGCGCTCGACCCCGGCATCGAGCGCCGCCGACATCAATGCGCGCGTACCGTCGACATTGGCGCGAAACATCGCCGCCGGGTCGGGTACCCAGAGCCGGTAATCGGCGGCGACGTGAAACAGATAGCGGCAGCCGGCGACCGCCCTGCCGAGCGACGCGGCGTCTTCAAGCGATCCCTCGGCAATTTCGACATCAAGCCCGGCAAGGTTGCGGCGGTTGCCGTTCGGCCGCGCCAGCACTCGCACCGGCAGTCCCGCCGCCAGGAGCGCGCGCGCCACCGCGGCGCCGACAAACCCGGTCGCGCCGGTGACGAGGGATAGACCAGGAGCCAGCGGCATTGCCGGAGACCCTACAAATTGCTGCATTCCAAGGCTATGTAATACTCATGCGGCACGAGGTATTACCATGTCAAAGATGACGAGCAAGGGTCAGGTCACGATCCCAAAACGCATGCGCGATCGGTTCGGTCTCAAGCCTGGATCGGAGGTCGAGTTCAAGGTCGGCGCTGACGGTGATCTATTGGTGAAAAGCAGCAACAAGCATGACAGCGAGAGCCCTGCGGGGCGTTTCGACGCGCTGGTCGGCACGCTCGATCTGGGCATGACGACAGATGAATTTATGAGGTTTCTGCGCGGTAATCCTGACGATGATCCTCGTTGATACCAATGTAATCCTCGATGTGGTGGGGAAAGACCCGATTTGGGCGGACTGGTCGCGCCTGCAATTAAACGCTTCGGCCCTGCAAGACGCGATCGGGATCAACGAGATCGTCTATGCCGAGCTGTCGGTGGGTTATCGGCGATACCAAGACCTTGATGAATTTATCGCCCGGGCGGGATTGGTCTTGATCGCAACGCCTCGCCCGGCGCTGTTTCTGTCTGGGAAGGCGTTCCAACGCTATCGACGAACCGGCGGTGTCAAAAACGGCGTGCTGTCGGACTTTCTTATCGGCGCGCACGCCATCGTCACTAATTCGCCGCTGATCACCCGCGACCCGCGCCGCTATCGATCGTACTTTCCGGGGATCGCCTTGATCACCCCGAACGTCAATCAGAACGCCGCGCAGGAATCGCGGGTTATCACGCCGACCGATTGCTGATGGAAACGCGTCTTGTAAGCGTCAATCACCGTGGTGAGCCGGCCGGCGAGGTCGGCGGACCGCTTGACGGCGACGAGCAGGATTTTGGTTTGCTCGCGGCCGATATGCCCCGTCTGCGGGTTCAGCCATTGACCATCGCCGTCGAACACGGTGAACCCATCGGGGAAATTGGGCGTGATGGTATCCGCCGCGAATTTGGCCCATTCGGCGTCGGAGAGCGGACCGCGCCCCTTGATGCTTCGGCCGAAAAACAATTCAGCGACCAGCATCCGTTCCTCCGACGGCAGCAAGCAGGCGTAGGAGGCGGGCGCCGATGGTGCCGCCGTCGGCGCGCTCGGTGGCGCAGCGCAGCCGGCAATGAGGACGGTCGTGACGACCATCCAAATTCTTGCGGCTTGCGAGAGCAATCTGGCCCAAGACGAGGACGGCCGGGTCAAGCCCGGCCGAGGGATGGACACGGCTATTCCGCCGCGGCGGCGGGGATGATGACCGGCTCGACCTTGGCGGCGCAGTATTTGAACTCGGGGATCTTGCCGTACGGGTCCAGTTGCGGGTTCGTCAGGATGTTGGCCGCGGCCTCGGCATAACAGAACGGTACGAACACCATACCGGGCGCGACATTGCTGTCGGCGCGCGCCTTCAATTCGATGTGGCCGCGCCGCGTCGTTACCCGCACCGGGTCGCCGGCATGCACACCGAGCCGGCGCAGCTCCGACGGCGCGAGGCTCGCGACCGCCTCGGGCTCGATCTCGTCGAGCACCGTCGCACGGCGGGTCATCGCGCCTGTATGCCAGTGTTCGAGCTGGCGGCCCGTGGTCAGCACCAGCGGGTATTCGGCGTCCGGTTCCTCGGCCGGCGGGATGATCGAGGCCGGCACCAGTTTGGCGCGGCCCGACACCGTCGGAAAGCCGTCGCCAAAGACGATCTCGTTGCCGGGCTTGTCTTCGGCGTCGCAGGGGTACGTGACGGAATCCTCACGCAACAGGCGGTCCCAGGTGATGTTGTCGAGCGAGGGCATCGCCAGTTTCATCTCGGCGAAGACGTCCGCGGGCCCCTCATAGCGCCAGTCGCACCCCATGCGCCGGGCGATCTCCTGGATTGTCACCAGGTCGAGCCGGGCGTTGCCCGGTAGCGGCAGCGCGGCTCGGCCCATCTGCACCTGGCGGTTGGTATTGGACACCGTGCCGTCCTTTTCCGGCCAGGCCGAGGCCGGCAGGACGACATCGGCGTATTTGGCGGTTTCGGTCAGGAAGATGTCCTGAACCACGAGGTGTTCCAGATGCGCCAGCGCCTCGCGTGCATGCTCGACATCGGGGTCGGACATCGCCGGGTTCTCGCCCATGATGTACATGCCCTTGATCTCGTCGCGATGCACCGCGTCCATGATCTCGACAACGGTGAGGCCCGGCTTGTCGTCAAGCGGCGTCTGCCACAACGTCTCGAACTTTGCGCGCACCTCCGGTTTCGCCACCGATTGGTAGTCGGGATAGACCATCGGGATCAGACCGGCGTCCGAGGCGCCCTGGACGTTGTTCTGACCGCGCAGCGGATGCAGACCGGTGCCGGGACGGCCAACCTGTCCGGTCACCATCGCCAGCGCAATCAGGCAGCGCGCATTATCGGTCCCGTGGGTGTGCTGCGAGATGCCCATGCCCCAGAAGATGATCCCGCGCTCGGCCCGGGCATAAGCGCGCGCGACATGGCGCAGGGTCGCGGCGTCGATACCGCAGATCGGCGCCATCTTCTCCGGGCTGTAATCCTTGATGTGCTCGCGCAGCTTTTCGTAATCCTCGGTGTGCGCCTGGATGTATTGGCGGTCGGTCAGCCCCTCTTCGATGATCGTGTGAAGCAGGGCATTGAGCATCGCGACGTCGCGGCCGGGGGTGAAACGCAACGTCGTCGCCGCGAAGCGCACCAGGCTATGACCACGCGGGTCCATCACAAAGACCTGCGCGCCGCGCTTGGCGGCCTGCTTAAAGAAAGTCGCGGCGACCGGGTGATTCTCCGTCGGCCGTGCGCCGATGACGATGATCACATCGGCGTCTTCGGCTGCGGTGAAGGGCGCGGTTACGGCGCCCGAGCCGATCCCCTCCATCAGCGCCGCGACCGACGAGGCATGGCACAGCCGCGTGCAATGATCGACATTGTTGCTGCCAAAACCGGTGCGCACGAGCTTCTGGAACAAATAGGCCTCTTCGTTCGACCCCTTGGCCGAGCCGAACCCTGCCAGCGCGCGCTTGCCGTCACGGTCGCGGATTTTTACGAGACCCACCGCGGCGCGATCGAGCGCCTCTTCCCACGTCGCCTTGCGAAAATGCGTGTAGGGATTGGCCGGGTCGATATCGGTGTCGTGCTTCGAGACGCCGTCCTTGCGGATCAGTGGCTCGGTCAGCCGGTCGGGGTGGTGGACGTAGTCGAACCCAAAACGGCCCTTGACGCAGAGCCGGTTGTGGTTGGCCGGACCGTCCTTGCCCTCAACCGCGACAATATGGTCGTCCTTGATTTGGTAAGTCAGCTGGCAGCCGACGCCGCAATAGGGGCAGACGCTGTCGACCGTGCGGTCGGGCGCGTTGGTGAAGACACCGTTTTCGTCGACCTGGGTCGCCGGCATCAGCGCGCCGGTCGGGCAGGCCTGAACGCATTCGCCGCACGCGACACAGGTCGAATTGCCCATCGGGTCGTCAAAATCGAAGACGATCTTCTCGTGATGACCGCGCGAGGCCATGCCGATTACATCATTGACCTGCACCTCGCGGCAGGCGCGGACACACAAATTGCACTGGATGCAGGCGTCGAGCTGCACGGCCATCGCCGGATGGCTGCGGTCGGGGCATGGTGCGGCATGCCCTGGGAAGCGGCTGTCGCTGACTTCGAGCTTGTCGGCCCATTGCCACAATGACGAGTTCGGGTCATGCGCGACGCGACGCTCGGGCTGGTCGCCGACCAGCAGCTCGAACACCATCTTGCGCGAGAATTTGGCGCGCTCGCTGGCCGACTGCACCTTCATACCGGCGGTCGGCTTGCGGATGCACGACGCGGCGAGCACGCGCTCGCCCTCGATCTCGACCATGCAGGCGCGGCAATTGCCGTCGGCGCGGTAGCCCGGCTTGGGCAGCCAGCACAGATGCGGGATCTCCGTGCCGAGCCGGTTCGCCACCTGCCAGATCGTCTCGCCGGGCTGCGCCTCGACCTCATTGCCGTCGAGCGTAAAGCGGATCGGATCGCTCATCGCGCAGCTCCCTTCCACCGCTTCCCGGCGGAAGCCGGGACCCATCCGTCAGCCGTCTCAGGCGCCGAAAAGTAGGCCCCGGCCTTCGCCGGGTAGCGGCAACTGTATTTGCAAGATGAAAACATCATGCCCGCCCTGCCAAATCTTCGGGGAAATGCTTCAGCACCTGCTTGACCGGGTTCATCGCCGCCTGGCCGAGGCCGCAGATCGACGCGTCGCCCATTACCCGCGACAATTCCTGCAACAGCTCATCGTCCCACCGCGGCGCGCTCATCAGCTTGACCGCCTTTTCGGTGCCGACCCGGCACGGCGTGCACTGGCCGCAGCTTTCATCCTCAAAAAACCGTAGCAGGTTAAGCGCCACCAACCTCATGTCGTCCTTATCCGACAACACGACAACGGCGGCCGAGCCGATAAAGCACCCTTCGCCTTCCAGCGTGCCGAAATCGAGCGGAATATCGGCCTTCGACGCCGGCAATATGCCGCCCGAGGCGCCGCCTGGCAGATAGCCCTTGAATGTGTGGCCGTCGGCCATTCCACCGCAATATTCGTCGATCAGCTCGCGCACGGTGATCCCGGCGGGGGCGAGCTTGACGCCCGGGTTCTTGACCCGGCCGGAGACCGAGAAGGTGCGCCGGCCTTTGCGCCCGTTGCGACCCTCGTTCGAGAACCACTCGGGGCCCTGCTCGACAATGTCGCGCACCCAATACAGCGTCTCGATATTGTTGATCAGGGTCGGCAGGCCAAACAGGCCGACTTGCGACGGAAACGGCGGCTTGTGCCGCGGCAGCCCGCGCTTGCCCTCGAGGCTTTCGAGCATCGCCGATTCTTCGCCGCAGATATAAGCGCCGGCGCCGCGCCGCAAATGCAGCCGCGCATGCTTGGCGAGGCCGGCGGCCTCGATCCTAGCGATCTCCTGGACCAGGACCTCGCGACATTGCGGATATTCGCCGCGCAGGTAGATGTAGACATCCGCCGTCTCGACGACCCAGGCGGCGATCAACGCGCCTTCAAGAAAACGATGCGGGTCGGTTTCGAGAAAATAGCGGTCCTTGAATGTGCCGGGTTCGCCCTCGTCGCCATTCACCGCCATCAGCCGCGGCGCCGGCTCGGCCAGCACGAAACGCCATTTGCGCCCGGTCGGGAAACCGGCGCCGCCCATGCCGCGGATATTCGATTTTTCGAGCGCTTCGATGACGCTGTCTCGATTGCACGCCCCAGCAAGACAGGCTTCGAGCAACTTGTAGCCGCCTGCCGCTCGGTATTCGTCGAGGCTGACAAACGGTGGAACTTCGGGATGGGTGTGCTTGTGCGCGACCGCGTCGGCGACGCTGTCGGCGGTCGCATGCTCGTGCAATGCGTGGCCGATCGCGCAGACCGGCGCATTGTGGCAACCGCCCATGCACGGCGCGCGCACGACCCGCACCGTGTCGCCCAGTCGGTCTTGCAGCTCGCCGAGCAGCACCTGCGCGCCAAAGAGTTCGCAGGTCAGGCTGTCGCATACTCGCACGGTCAATTCGGGCGGCGGCGCCTCGTCTTCCATGACGATGTCGAAATGCGCGTAGAACGAGGCGACCTCGTAGACCTCGACCAGCGCCAACCGCATCTCTTCCGCGAGTGCCGCGAGGTGACGCGCGTGCAAGCAACCGTAATGGTCCTGCAGCAGATGCAGGTGCTCGATCAGCAGATCGCGGCGGCGCTCGCGCTCCCCAAGCAGCGTCTGTACGTCAGTGAACGCTTGCGGCTCGACCTGCCGCCCTTTTGGCTGATCACGGCCACGCCGCCGTCCCGAGCCGGGATGGATGCGGCGATCGTGTTTTGTTGCGAGGGCCATCAGTACACGCTGTCACTGCGAGCGCAGCGAAGCAATCTCGTGCCGCCTTGCCGCTCTGGGGCAGGAGATTGCCGTGTCGTGCTGCGTCCGCCTCGCAAAGACGACACCGCTTACACCGCCCCTTCCTGCTTCATCGAGGCGATATCGGCTTCGCCGTAGCCGAGCCACTGCAGGACCTCGTCGGTGTGCTCGCCCAGAAGCGGCGCGCGCTGGTGCTCGACCGGCGAATCCGACAGGTTGATCGGCATGCCGACCTGCACATAGGGGCCGCGCGTCGGATGGTCGAGTTCGACGAGCATTTGGCGGTCGTACAGCGATTTGTCCTCGTAGATGTCCTTCATCGAGAGGATCGGGCCGCAGGGCACGTCGACCTCGTTCAACGCCTCCATGACCGCCATCTTGGTCTTGGTCATGGTCCATTGCTCGATGATCGAGAAACATTCCGGGATTTTTGGCAGGCGCGCCGCCGGGGTCGCCCAGGCGGGGTCGGTGATCAGCTCCTCGCGGCCGCACAGTTTCATCAGCGGCTCCCAGCACGGTGGCTGGATGATCACGTAGACATAATCGTTTGGCCCGCCCGGCGCGCAACGCAACGCCGCGCCCGGTTGACCGCCGCCCGAGGCGTTGCCGGCACGCGGCACGGTGTCGCCAAATTCCTTGTTCGGGTATTCCGGCAGCGGCCCGTGCTTGAGACGCTGCTGGTCGCGCATCTTGACCCGGGTCAGGTTCAGCACGGCGTCGGTCATCGCGACCTCGACGCGCTGCCCCTTGCCGGTCTTCTCACGCTGATAGAGCGCCGCGAGGATGCCGGCGACCATGTGCACGCCGGTGCCGCTGTCGCCGATTTGCGCGCCGGTGACCGTCGGCGGGCCGTCCGCCCAGCCGGTGGTGCTGGCGGCGCCGCCCATGCATTGCGCGACGTTTTCATAGGCCTTGCAGTCGACAAACGGGCCGGGGCCGAACCCCTTGACCGAGGCGTAGATGATCCGCGGGTTGAGCTCCTGAAAGCGCTCCCAGGTGAAACCGGCGCGGTCGAGCACACCCGGGCCAAAATTCTCGACGATGATGTCGCTGCGTCGCACGAGCGCCTCGATCACTGCCTTGCCCTTGGGCTGCTTCATATTGATCGTGATGCTGCGCTTGTTCGAGTTCAGCATCGTGAAATAGAGGCTGTCGGCGCCTTTCACGTCCTGTAGCTGGCCGCGGGTGATGTCGCCGCGGCCGGGCAGCTCGACCTTGATCACGTCGGCGCCCATCCATGCCATCAGCTGCGTGCCCGTAGGACCAGCCTGGACATGCGTCATGTCGAGGATGCGAACCCCTTCAAGTGCTTTGCTCATTGCCTATCCTCCAATCCCATCCTCAGGCATCGTCGCGTGTCGTGTCCAGAAAATCGCCGTGCTGCTCGACATGTGCGGCGAGCCCCAGCGTGTGTTCGCGCGCCAGCCGCTCGGCGAGTTCGGGGTCGCGGTGTTCAAGCGCATCGATGATCCGCAGATGGTCGACGATCGAGCGCGCCGCGCGGTTTTCCTGGTGGATCGTGATCTTGCGGATCGCCCGCATGTGGATGAAAAGGTTTTCCGTCATCTCGGTGAGCAGGGCGCAGCCGCTCAACTTGATGATCGCCTGATGAAACGCGATGTTCGCGTCCGAATATTCCGCGAGGCGCTCATCGTGGTGCACGCCATCCGGAGTGGCGCGGAAATCGGCCATCAATCGGCGCAAATCGGCGATGTCCGCGTCGGTCGCGCGCTCGGCGGCGAGACGCGCCGCCAGGCTTTCGAGCGCGGCCATGACCGTGATCATCTCGACGATCTCGCGCTTCGTCTTGCGCACGACAAAGATGCCGCGGCGAGGCAGGGTGCGGACAAAGCCTTCCTGCTCCAGCACGGTCATCGCCTCGCGGATCGGCGTGCGGCTCACGCCGAGCCCTTCGGAGAGCCGCCGCTCGTCTAGCCGGATTTCCTGCGCGTGGTCGTAGATATCCATCGCGGTGATCGCCCGCTTCAGCGCGGCATAGGCGAGATCGCGGAAACTGGTGCTGGTATCCAGCCGCGGCACGTCGATCGTCGGCCGGTGCAGCTTTTCGACGGGGCG
>Ga0181537_10005332_pt1 | contig 10403 bp, 10 predicted proteins | sample PEATcosm2014_Bin_39_FD_119765 | JGI IMG/M metagenome (GOLD analysis project Ga0181537, IMG submission 119765) | Peatland microbial communities from MTU Mesocosm Facility, Houghton, MI, USA - PEATcosm2014_Bin23_10_metaG | ecosystem: Environmental > Terrestrial > Soil > Wetlands > Peat | place... | reverse complement strand
CGTCGGGCAGCAACATGACGCCCTGGAACCGCACCATCGTCTATATCAGCGCCAACAGCGTGGAGAACCCGATCCGTCGCTTTCAGCGCCCCGAATATATCGCGCACCGCGACTTCACGCCGATCGAATGCCTGCCCGACGACTGCCTGCGCCAGGCGTGAGCGACGCCCCGCGCGGGCGGCAGCACCGATGATCGAGGTCCAGCGGCTGGGCAAGCGCTTTGCGTTGCCGAGGAGCGCGCGCCGCAAGGCCGGCGCGGAGCCGCCCGACCCGCGCCAGGAGAACGGCTGGTTCAACGCCGTGCGCGAAGTATCGTTCCGTTGTGGAGCCGGCGAAGTCCTGGGCTTGCTGGGGCCGAACGGCGCCGGCAAAACCACCACCCTGCGCATGCTGTCGACCGCGATCGCGCCGACCGCCGGCAGCGTGACCGTGGACGGCGTGAATCTCGTCGCCGATCCGCTCACCGCGCGCCGGCGCATCGGTTTCCTGTCGGGCGGCACCGGCCTCTACGGCAGGCTCACGGTGCGCGAGAACATCCGGTATTTCGGTGACGCTCACGGCATCCCGCGCGCGGTGCTGGACGATCGCACCAGCGAGCTGTTGTCGAAACTGGGCATGGGTCAGTACGCCGACCGCCGTGTCGACGCCCTGTCTTCGGGGATGAAGCAGCGCGCGGCCATCGCCCGCGCCATGATCCACGCGCCCGCGGTGCTGGTGCTCGACGAGCCGACTACCGGCCTCGACATCCTCGGCGCGCAGGTCGTGCTCGATTTCATGCGCGAGCGCAGCCTGGCGGGATGCGCCGTGGTGTTTTCGACCCATCACCTGCACGAGGTCGAGGCATTGTGCCGGCGGGTGTGCATCGTCGACATGGGGTGCAGCGTGTTCGAGGACAGCGTGGACGCCCTGCGCGCCGCGGACAGCGGCAGCCTGTCCGCCGGCTACCTTGCGCGGCTGAAGCGGCAGTAAGCGCCGATGTGGACCGTGCTGAAAAAGGAAGTGCTGGAGCTGCTGCGCGAGCGGCGCACGCTGATTTTCACGTTTCTGATGCCGACGGTCATCATTCCCGTCCTGCTGGGCGGGTTCGGCGCTTTTGCCGGGCACAAAGCCGGGCAGGAGGCCGAGCGGGTACTGCATTACGCGGTATTCGGCGCCGAGTACGCGCCGGAACTGAACGGGCAATTGCTGGACAACCCCCGTCTGAGCAGGATCGCGCTGGATTCCATCGGCCATATCGACGAGAACCTGAGGGACCGGCGGCTCGACTTCGTCCTGGTGCTGCCGCCGGGATTCGAGCAGAAACTGGCGACCGGCCAGCAGATGGCGCTCGAGCTCCATTACAACGACGCAGTCACGGTCGATACCATCTCGCAGAGGATGCGCGGAATTACCCGCGCTTATTCCAACTCGCTGCGCGAGCACTTCCTGTCGTCGCACGGCATTGACAGCGCAGGGCAACGCTTCGTCGCCGAGCCGGTCACGCTGACGGTGAAAAGCGTCGCCAGTCCGCGCGAGCGCGCCGGCGAGCTGATCGGTGCCTTCCTGCCTTATTTCTTCCTGCTGATCGGCCTCTCCGCCTCGATCCCGGTCGCGATGGACATGGCGGCGGGAGAGAAGGAGCGCGGCACCCTGGAATCGCTGCTGCTGCTGCCGCTGCCCCGGTCGCGCCTGGTGCTGGCGAAGTTCTGCGCAATCGCGCTGGTCGGCAGCACCGCGGGGCTCATGGGGGTGGTGTCGCTCGCGCTGTGGGGCCTTGGGCTGATCAAGGGCGCGGGAGCGGCGGTGACCTGGTTTGACGGGGTGGGCATCGGCGACGTCGCCCTGATCGGGTTGATGATACTTCCCGCCAACGCCATTATCGCCTCGCTGCTGCTGGCGATTTCCTTCTACGGCCGCAGCTATCGCGAAGCGGTCAACTACGCGTCCGCGCTGGCGCTGCTCCTGCTGGTGCCGATCCTGATCGGCATGCTGCCCAACATGCGCCTCTCCAGCGGTTGGGCCTGGATGCCCATTACCAATATTTCACTGGCGGTAAAGGAAAGCGTCAAAGGCACGCTGACGGCCGCCGACTTCGCGGTAGTGTTTATTTCCACCAGCCTGGTTGCGGGGGTCCTGCTGGCGCTCAGCATAAACTGGTGCAAGCGCGAGTCGGTGCTGTTTCGCAGCTGAAGTTGGGGACGGGCAGACGGAAGCCGGCGCGTGGACGAACGGCGGTGGTGCGGTACGGAATGCGGCGTTACTGACGGGGCGGGAGCCCCTGCGCCCTGCCCGTGAACACGGGCAAGGCAGCCGGAGCCTCCCTCGAGCGGCTCCGGCCGTCGTGAAAATTACTTCAGATGACCGGCTACCAGCTTGGTCATTTCGAACATCGATACCTGTTTCTTGCCGCCGAAAACGGTCTTCAGCTTGTCGTCGGCGTTGATCATGCGCCGGTTTTTCGAGTCCTGGAGATCGTTCTTCTTGATGTAACCCCAGAGTTTCTTGGTGACCTCGGTGCGAGGCATCGCGGCCGTGCCGATCACCGCGCCGAGAGCCGCGCTGGGCATCATCGGTTTCATGAATGCGGCATTGGGCTTGCGTTTGGCTCCGGATTTCTTCTTGGCGGGCGCTTTCTTGGCGGGTTTCTTGGCCGCCTTCTTTGCAGATTTCTTTGCAGCGGGTTTCTTTGCAGCGGGCTTCTTCTTTGTGGCCATATCGTTATGCCTCCTGTAAATATTAATGACAGCGGAATAATCCGACTTTTCCCCGTCGAAGGCCATCGGCGGGAGCAACGACAGAATGCCGACATGCAACAAATTTGTCAATGAAAAAACGGCGTTTTCCCTCGGGAAAACGCCCGCTGATCGCTGCCGCGGATTCGTGCTCTGCCGCGCGCTGAAGTCCGCCGCCGCTGGACGCAGGCAGCGCGGCGAGGCGCGCGCCCCGGCGCCGTCATTCGCGCAACCGCCTATTTCTTCAGCCGTTCGAGGAAATGTTTGCGAAACTTCGCCACCTTGGGCGCGACCACGGCCATGCAATACGGCTGCCTCGGGTTATTCGCGAAATACTCCTGGTGGTAGCCCTCGGCCATGTAAAACGCCTGCGCCGGCACCACCTGGGTAACGATGCGCGCTTCCCACAGCTTGTCGGCGTCCAGCTCGGCGATGATGGCCTCGGCCACCGCTTTTTGCTCCGGCGAGTGATAAAAAATCGCCGAGCGGTACTGGGTGCCGGTGTCGTTGCCCTGGCGGTTGAGCGTGGTGGGGTCGTGGATCACGAAAAACACCTCGAGCAGATCCCGGTAGCTCAGTACCGCCGGATCGAAGGTCACGCGCACCACCTCTGCATGCCCGGTGGTGCCGTCGCACACCTGCTCGTAACTCGGGTTGGGAAGATTGCCTCCCATGTAGCCCGATTCGACGTGGCTTACGCCCTTGAGGCCGTCAAACACCGCTTCCAGGCACCAGAAACAACCCCCGGCAAGCGTCGCGACCTCGTTGCCAGGCGCCTGTTCTGCGGACTTATCCGTCATGCCGTGCTCCCATGTCTGTTTGCCCCATGGCTTCGTTGTCCGGGGTGATCACGCCACGGCCTCCGGAACGGCCAGCGGGCGCCGCTCGGCAAATATCTTGGACAGCGTGTCGGGCAGTTCGCGGATTTCCGCCCCGTCGAGGATGCCGCGCCGCAACAGTTCAAGGTGCAGCGCACGCAACCGGTAGTGCGGAACGCCCGGGTACAGATGATGCTCGATATGGTAATTGACGTTGTGCGGAAACAGCAGCCAGCGCAGGTACCAGGGCGCAAGGTTGGTGCGCGCCGCACCGAGCGGGGATGACAGGTCGGTCACCGCCCCGTGTTCGCAGACTGCGCGCAGGCGCAGGATGAGCTGGATCACGGTCAGCAGCGGCAGCACCCACAGCAGCAGGTATTGCAGGCCGTAGCCGCAGGCAAACGCCATCGCCGGCATCGCGAGTTGCAGCAGGATCACCCCGCGCCGGTCCGCCCGGGCTTCTGCGCGCAAGCGGGCCGAGGTGTCGTCGAGCGGGCGCTGGGCGACCATGGTCTCGGTGTTGAGCGCCGGCGCGCCGAAAAAGTAGGCGTAGTTTTTGTACGCCGTGATGCCGGTCAGGTCTTTCGCCAGCTTCTTCAGCAAATAAGCCTTGCCGCGCGGATAGCCGCCATGCAGCGCGGTGTCGGGATCCTGCGCCTGGTACAGGTGGTTATGGTGCAGCCGGTGGATCACGCGGTAGGTGCACATCGAAATTCCGGACACGGCCCCCAGGGCGCGGCCGGCGAAATCGTTGAGCCGGCGATTGCTGTACAGCCGGTAGTGCGCGGCATCGTGGGCGAGGACGAACAAGCCGTGCTGCTGGGTCCCGATCACCACCACCATCGCCGCTACCACCAGCGGATTCCACCATGTCAGGGCAATCGCGACCGCCGCCGCCAGCAGCGCGAGGTTTTGCGCGATCGCCAGCGTCGAGCGCCAGTCGGAAAGTTGCGTAAATTGCGCCACCAGTTCCGGCGGCAGCTTCTTGCGCACGTCGTCGCGGAATTCCTCGCCGCTGGCCGCGGGCGCGGCGGCAGACACCGGGGGTGTAATGGAACAACCTGTCATTCGACTAACATAGCACCAGGACCGTACCGGGTCAAAGCGCGGCGGGCGCTATTCTTCCCGCAGGAAAGGATACCGACATGAAATTGTTTCGAATGGCTGCCGCGCTGCTCGCCGTGGCGCCCGCGGCGCTCTGCGCGGCGCTTCCCGCGAGCGCACAGGCAGCGGAGGCGGAGCGCGCCACCGCAACCTTTGCCGGCGGCTGTTTCTGGTGCATGCAACCGCCGTACGACAAGCTGGAGGGCGTGATTTCGACCACCGCGGGCTATACCGGGGGCGCCAAGGACAACCCGACTTATCAGGAGGTTTCCGCCGGCACCACCGGCCACGCCGAGTCGGTGGAGATCGTCTACGACCCCCGGCGCGTGAGCTACCAGAAGCTGCTCGACGTGTTCTGGCACAACATCGACCCTACAGTGAAAGATCGCCAGTTCTGCGACGTCGGCAGCCAGTACCGCAGCGCGATTTTCTACCACGACGCCGAGCAGAAGCGCCTCGCCGAGGCGTCGAAGGCCGCGCTGGAGAAGGATCCGCGCTTCAAAGGCGGGATCATGACCCAGATTGTGCCGGCGGCCCGGTTCTGGCCGGCCGAGGATTACCACCAGGAGTATTACAAAAAGAACCCGGTGCGCTACAAGTTCTACCGCTCAGGCTGCGGCCGCGACGCCCGGCTGGAGGAAGTGTGGGGCCGGGACGCCGGCAGTCACTGACGCGGGAGTCAACGAGACAGCGGGCAGGTGCCGATGCCGATGACCGCGGCGCGGCCGCAATCCGAGGTCAGCATGCCTTTGCCATCGTGGCCGACGCCTTCGACTTCCCACACATTGTGCTTGAGCCCCGGATGGCGGCCACGCAGGTAGCGCGCGTAATTGAGCCCGCGCTGCAGCCGGTACGCGCCCTGCAGTTCGCCGGAACAGGTTTTGTCGAGCGCGGATTGCTGCGGGTCGGTGTCGGCGCCGCCCAGCAGGTAAAACACGTCGCGCGCGGCGTAGCGTTTCTCGAGTTCGGCCTGCGAGCCCGGCTTCACGTAGTCCGGCGCCTGGTCCCAGCCGTATTTCCAGCGGTTGTAACCGGGGCACGCGGCAGCGGGCGTTGCGAAGCCGCCGCTGACCGTGGGCCGTTCGCTGCTGAAATAAAGATAGGACGAGGGGTTGGCGGCTACGTAGCGTATTTTCACGCCCGCCGCGACCAGCGCGGCGTCGCCGTTGCCGGCCACCGCGTAACGTTGCACCAGCTGGCCGCCGCCCGAGTGGCCGGCGACGATCACACCCTTCAGGTTCGGGAACACTTTGCGGTCCGCGAGCTTGCCCAGGATTGCGTCCAGCGCTTCGAACGACGAGACGTGGATCGGCGCCTGCGACGGTTCGCCGCCTTCCCACGCGCTGACGTGCCAGCGCAGGACTTCCGGCGGCAGGCTGTGCGCTGCGGTATCGCTCTCGTTCAGGAACTGCGGCGCGATGAGGATGGTGTGCTCGATGAGCCCTGGATACTGTTGCGCCACCATTACCAGGGCCTGCTGCGTGTAATAAAAATAGTCGTCGGCGTTGCGTGACTGGCCGTGGACGATGATGATCGCGTGCACGATCTCCGGCAGCTCAGTGCGCCATTCGCGCGATACATAGAGCGGCAGCAACCCGCTGCCCCCGTCCGCGACCACCTTCAGGCGATCGTTCGCTACCACCTTGACCGCGGCGCTGGCGGAGCGGCTGGCCGCGGGATTCGCCGCCAGCGCAGTGGATGAGAAGGCGGTGGCGGCCAGTATCAGGACTTTGATGGCGTGGTTCATGTCAGACGGTGGCGATCGGAGTCATTGCGGAACCCACCGCGCCAGGCAGCCTTAGCGGCGGCGCGGTGAACAGGAAACGGCTGCGCCCATGCGCGCGCAGCCAAGCAGCGAGATCTTTCAGCCAGAGCAATTCGGCTAGCGGGATTCCGAGCTTGAACAGGCAATGCTCGTGCAGCGGCAGCGCGGGGCGCCGGCCGGCGACCGGTTTGGCCGGATAATGCTCGACGGCGTAATTGTCGGCGCAGATCGCGGCTACGCCGGAATCGGTAATCCATTGCAAGAGTCTCTGATCGCGGCCGTCGAGGCCGGTGCAGGAATTGTTGAGTACTTCCATGTCGGGGTCGCGGTTCATTCCCATGATGAGGTCGGTGAATCCGGTGCGCAGCACGATAATGTCGCCATGCTCGACCACGACCTTGTCCTGATTCATCACGAACATCAGGTCGTCGAAGCCCACCGCGCGCCTTGCGTTGCCGAAATGGCTGTGGAAGTCGATCAGCACGCCGCGACCTTGCATGCCCTTCACCGCGAAGTTCTCGATTCCCAGCTTGAGCGCGCCGAAATGGCTGGCATGTCCGCAGTCGTGCTCGTCGCCATTCACGTAATCCACGGGCCCGAGTATATGTTCGTTCGCGCGGTAACCGTTGTAATAAACTTTTTCTGCGACACCGTCGCCGTCAGCGTCGAAGTGGCTGCCGACGTGGGCGAACGAATCCCACTGCGTTGAGTACTGCAGCGTGAGCAGCACCTTGTCGTCGCTCACGATGTCGGTGCTCTGCGGGTCGAGCCTGGCAAGCGGGTAATTCATGAACGGCTTGCCGTCCTTGAAACTGGTGGGTGAAATCTGCGGCGGATAGCGCCTTGGGTTCAGCTTGTTGCCGCCGGGATAGTCGAGCGGCAGCGACAGGCAGAAGGCGATGCCTTCTTTCACTTCCGCCGCGCCCTGCTTTACTTTCTCCGGGGTCAGCAGGTTGAGCCTTCCGAGCTGGTCGTCGGGGCCGAATTCGCCCCAGTTCGAGCCCTCGGGCCGGTTTTTCCAGCGCGGATTGGCGGTCGCTGCTGTCTTCACCGTCATTTTCTCACCAATGGGCATGCCGATCTCGACAACGGCTGGAACGCCTGGTCCGCCGGGATCGTCGCTTTCAGCTTGTAATAGTCCCAGGGGGTTAGCGATTCGGAGGGCTTCTTGACTTCGAACAGGTACATGTCGTGCATCATGCGGCCATCCTCGCGGATGCGGCCGTTCTTTGCGAAGAAATCGTTGATCGGCATTTCCCTCATTTTCTTCATTACAGCAGCCGTGTCGTCGGTACCCGCCGCCTTGACCGCCTTCAGGTAATGCAGGGTCGTGGAATACACGCCGGCCTGGCTCATGTTCGGCATTTTTTTCATGCGCTCGAAAAACCGACGCGACCACTTGCGAGTTTCGTCGTTTAAGTCCCAATAGAACGCTTCGGTGAGATACAGGCCCTGCGTGGTCTTGAGGCCGAGCGAATGTATGTCATTGATATAGACCAATAGCCCGGCGAGGCTCTGCTTGCCCGATTTCGTGATGCCGAATTCGGATGCGGCTTTCATCGCGTTGATGAAGTCGCCGCCGGCGTCGGCGAGGCCGATGACCTTGGCGTTGGATGCCTGCGCCTGCAGCAAAAACGACGAAAAATCCGAGGCGTTGAGCGGGTGCCTGACCGAGCCCAGCACGCGCCCGCCCTCCGCCTTCACCACGTCGGTCGTATCTTTCTCCAGCGCCTGGCCGAAAGCGTAGTCGGCAGTGATGAAAAACCAGGTGTCGCCGCCGTTTTTCACCACCGCGCGCCCGGTGCCGTTGGCGAGCGCGTAGGTATCGTAGGTGTAGTGCACGGTGACCGGGCTGCAGGCTTCGTTGGTAAGACGCACCGAGCCCGGGCCGTTGAACACCACGATCCGGTTCTTGGCTCTTGCCACCTCGACCACCGCCAGTGCGGTGGCGGATGCGGCGACGTCCATGATGGCATCGACCTTGTCCTGGTCGAACCATTCGCGCGCCTTGTTGGCGGCAATGTCGGCCTTGTTCTGGTGATCGGCGTAGACCAGCTCGATCGGCTTGCCCAGCACTTTGCCGCCGAAATCCTCGATCGCCATGCGCGCCGCCGTGACGCTGCCTTCACCGGTGATATCGGCGTACAGGCTCGACATGTCGAGAATGAGCCCGATTTTCACCACGCCGTCCGAAATTTTTTCCTGCGCCGGGGCAGTGACAGGCAGCGCGCAGGCCAGCGCAGCGAGCGCGAACGCAAGCAGGGTTTTCTTCATGCTGCCCTCCTTTGACTGACTTACCTTATCGCTACGCGGTCCTTTGCGCACGATCCTTGTCGTTTTGCGCCTTGATCTTTTCCCGCATCGCGGCCCACTCGGCGTCGGTCAATTTCGCAAGTTCGGTGAAGGACGCGCCGTTTTGCAGATAGCCGCCGCCATCGATGGCGATGGTCTGCCCGGTAAGCCACTCGACGCCGTCGGCCATCAGGAAAGCGGCGAGGTTCTGCAGCTCGGACATTTCGCCGGTGCGGCCCATGGGATTGGGCGGCGCGGCGCGCGCTTTCCAGCCTTCACCCGGCGACAGGCGCGTGGTCGCGCCTTCCGTCGGGAAGGTGCCGGGCGCAATCGCGTTCAAGCGAATGCCATAGGGCCCCCATTCGACCGCCAGCGATTTGGTCATGACGTGCAGCCCCGCTTTGGACATGGCCGAGGGCACGACGTAAGGCGAGCCCGTCCACACCCAGGTGACCAGGATCGAAATCACCGAGCCCTTGTGGCCGCCGGCGATCCAGCGCTTGCCCACCGCCTGCGTGGTGTAGAAGGTGCCGTGAAACACGATGTTGGCAATGGCGTCGAAGCCGCGCGGCGACAGGTCTTGGGTGCGCGACAGAAAATTCCCCGCGGCGTTGTTGACGAGCCCGGTAAGCGGGCCGTCTTGCCAGATGTTGTCGATCATTTCCTCGACCGCCATCGCCTGGCGGATGTCGACCGCGAGCGTCTTGACCGAGCCGCCGAATTCGCGCATCAACTCGCCGGCCGTGGCATCGAGCACCGGTTTGCGCCGTCCGCAGATGTAGATGTCGGCGCCGAGCTCGAGATATTTGGCCGCGATCTCGCGTCCGAGGCCGGTGCCGCCGCCGGTGACCAGAATGCGCTTGCCTTTTAACAACCCGGCCTGAAACATGCCGCCCTCCTCGTTGTTACGCGTGTTGTACGCGCGTTGTTGCGCGCGCAGTTACGCGCGCTTTTACGCGTCGTGCCCGCGCCTGCGCGTTTTGCATGCATCGTTGCATGGCGCGCAGGGCGTGTCAATTTGACGGGCGCACCCGCGAAATCCGCTACAATAACGGCAACCGTTCGCCGCAGTTCCGAGGTAAATCCATGCTCGACGCCTACATCTACGACGGCCTGCGCTCGCCCATCGGCCGCCACGCCGGCAAGCTCGCGCCGGTGCGGCCTGATGACCTCGCCGCGGAGGTCATCCGCGCGCTGGTCGCGCGCAATCCATTCAAGACCGAACATATCGAGGACGTCATCCTGGGCGACACCAACCAGGCCGGCGAGGACGCGCGCAACGTCGCCCGGCATGCCGGTCTGCTCGCAGGTTTGCCGGTGACGGTCGGCGGGCAGACCGTCAATCGCCTGTGTTCGAGCGGACTTGCCGCGGTGATCGAGGCGGCGCGCGCCGTCAGTTGCAAGGAAGGCAACCTGTACGTGGCCGGCGGGGTCGAGAGCATGAGCCGCGCCCCGTTTGTGATGGCGAAGGCGGAGTCGGCCTACAGCCGCGAATTCAAAATGTTCGATTCGTCGATCGGCGCGCGTTTTCCCAACCCCAGGGTCTACGCGGAATTCGGCAAGGACACCATGCCGGAAACTTCCGACAACGTGGCAAAGGACTACGGAATCAGCCGCGAGCAGTCCGATCTCTTCGCCTACGAATCGCAGCAAAAATATGCCAAGGCGAAGGCTGCGGGATTTTTCAGAGGCGAAATCCATCCGATTTCGATT
>Ga0181537_10005331_pt1 | contig 10403 bp, 6 predicted proteins | sample PEATcosm2014_Bin_39_FD_119765 | JGI IMG/M metagenome (GOLD analysis project Ga0181537, IMG submission 119765) | Peatland microbial communities from MTU Mesocosm Facility, Houghton, MI, USA - PEATcosm2014_Bin23_10_metaG | ecosystem: Environmental > Terrestrial > Soil > Wetlands > Peat | place... | reverse complement strand
GAAGCCCCGGTTATTCAACCCCCAATTCAGGGGGTTGTTGCCATGAACACCTTGGGTAACATTGATTTGAACAGCGAACTTTTGTAATGCCGAGCAGTAACGTTTACTAAACTAACTTTATGGAAGTCGTCATACGACCAAATGCAGAGGCCGCCACCGATTTGGTGGCGCGGGTTCTTGCCAGGGAATTGCGGGACAATCCGCGCCTGGTGATCGGGCTGGCCACGGGACGCACGATGGAATCGGTGTATGCCCGGCTGGTCCAAATGCACCGTGAGGAAGGTCTCGATTTCTCGGCCTGTCACACATTCAACCTGGATGAATATGTCGGACTGCCGGGCAGCCATCGCAATTCCTACCGGCACTACATGAACCACAATTTGTTCCTGAACGTGAACGTGGACTTGCGTAACACGCATTTGCCGGATGGCGCTGCTGCCGACATCGAAGCCGAATGCGAGCATTACGAAAAGGTCATCACGCGATGCGGTGGAATTGACCTGCAATTGCTCGGCATCGGACTGGCAGGACATCTGGGTTTCAACGAGCCGGTTTCCTCGTTACGTTCGCGCACACGAGTCAAGGTGCTTTCACCAGTGACACGTATTCAAAATGAGCCGCTGTTTGCGCCGCCCGATGAAATGCCGCGCCGCGCCATCACGATGGGCGTGGGGACGATTCTCGACGCACGGCGTTGTCTGCTGCTTGCCACCGGCGAAGACAAGGCGGAGATCGTGGCGCGGGCAATTGAAGGCCCGGTCACAAGCATGATTTCCGCGACGGCATTGCAATTTCATCCGCATTGCGCGGTGGTGCTGGACGAAGCGGCGGCCAGCCGGCTCCAGGAAGCGGATTATTACCGCTGGATCTTTGAGAATGAACCGCAATGGCAGTCTTACCGCAATGAAATAGACGCTCCGAGTCTGGACGGTCATCACGTCAAATCTGTCCGGCGGAAGAAGGAAATCACCCCGATCCTGGATGGCGCGTAATTAAATTCGAACTGCTGGTTGGCTGCCACGATTTTCCAGGAGGGAAAACCTTTGACGCCACGCCCCAAATGTTTTCTCATCGGGCCGTCTTGCGATGAAATCCGCACACGCGCAACGTCGAGGCAAATCGGCCCGGAAGTCAGGGCGGATCAAAACCGCTCGGGAAGATTTTACCGCCGCGTCGACCGGGCATTCTGGAACGGACCAGCCGGAAAACAATCATCCGAAGAGCGACGCGCGTTATTGGCAGCAACGGTTACTCCTGCGTCGCTATCGTTTCCCAGCCTGGGGCGGATCGGAGCAGGATTTGGCTGCGCAAATCGATCATGCCGGCACGGGTTATTTTTTTCCTCTTGGGACGGCTGACGTTGAGGTGGCCGCCACCAAAGCCTGTCAGATTTATCAGATGGCGGTGAAGCACGGTTGGAAGGTCGCATGCCGGCATTTCTCCCGCGAGCTGATTGTAAGCTTCGAGTGGTGTATGAACCCCGTCCTGTGGACCTACACCACCATTCATACCTTGGTCGGGAAACAACCGGAGCCGGAATCCGATCCGTCACCGGCCAATCCCAACCGACAGCGCGTCCTGGTGTTTGAATCGGACGCGGGCACTCGCCGGGCCATGTGCTGGTGCGTTGATCAGCAGGCCGGGTTTGTGAGTGTTCTCTGCGACTCGGTGGAGTCGTTTACTCATGCGCTGGCATCACACAGACCCCGGATGGTCCTGCTGAATCGCAATCTGGCCGGGCGCATCGGCTTTAAATCTGCCGGAGCCATCAGCCCCATTCAACCGGGAGTGCCGGCACTTACCTATTCGGTTTATGCAGATGGCGACCAGATGTTTGTGTCCACACCCGGTGGCGCCGCCGGTTATCTGGTCAAACGGGTCAAACCCGACCGGTTGCTGGAACCCATCCTCAAAGTCGCCAGCCGGTCCGAACTGATGACTGAAGATTTTCTGCTGCGCGTAAGATATTATTTTCAAGAATTGCTGCAACTGCATTCCAGCCACGACAACCTGGCCCTGGCCAAACTGACCCATCGCGAACGGGAAGTGATGGAGCTTTTGAGCAAAGGTTGTGTGGACAAGGAAATCGCGCAGGCCATGGGCATCAGCCTCTGGACGGTACACGGCCACATCAAAAATATTTTTGAACGGCTCCAGGTGCGCACCCGCACGGAGGCCGTTATTCGGTATTTGGAAAAATAGTTCCTGTGTTCTGATTTGCCTCCGTTGGGTTCATCCAAAGGCATGCCGCTCCATAATGATTGCCCGCCATCCCCCCCAAAACAGGGGATGGACGCAACTTCGAAATTCATCCTAGAGTAGGCGCATGAATGGGACGGATTAAACAGGCAAAATGGATGCTTGGTTTTGATCTGAGAGACAAAACGCGGGGAGTTCACAACTAGACAACCTAAACAATATATGAAACCAGCAACAAAGTCGGTCACTTGGAGGTTCCTGTCGCTGCCGTTGGCGGCGGCATTTGCATTATTGGGCACGCGCACGGCCAGCGCGGACTATCACTCCACCATCCTGGCAGATCATCCCGTCGCTTACTACGAACTGGAGGAACCGAGTGGGTCCAGCACCGTGGCCGATTCGTCAGGCAACGGTTTTATCGGCTATGTCACTTATGTTACCCAAGCCAATTCTACTGTGTACCCACAGTTGGGGCTGCCGGGTATTGACACTAATTCCGCGCTTTTCGCAACGTCCACCGGCATTGGACAGGGCAATATTGATGTTCCGTGGAATGCGACCATGAATCCCACAATCGATGGCACAAACGGAGCGCCATTCACAGCCGAAGTTTGGGTGCAAGCCACCAAGCAATCGAGCGGTTATGCAGTGCCTTTGGACGACAACATGGAATATAATCAACCGGCTCCCTATGGCAATTCGGCAGGGTGGAACTTTTATCAGACGCCCGGACCCGCCGGCACCTGGTCGTTCAGCATAAGACCCACTCCCGGTTTTGTAGGAAATGGACCCGCTGTCACGGTGGGCCAGTGGACTCACTTGGTGCTCACCTACAATGGCACAAACGCAATCTTTTACGTCAATGGCGTTGCGTTCGGCCCGTACGCCAACCCGACCTATTATAATAATCCCGGGATTGGTCCAGCTTCAGATTTGCTCGTAGGCGAAGGTCCCAATACCGGCCAGGTTCCCTATGATGGATATGTGGATGAAATTGCCATCTACAACTACGCATTGAGTGCGACGCAAGTCACGAATCATTATGCGGTCGGGACCAACGAGATCCGGGTTTTGCCGACGCCGCCGTCGTTTAATACACAACCGGTGTCCACCAATACGTACGAAGGAGTGCCAGTGACATTCTCCTCACAGGCCGTCGGCACCGCGCCCATTTCCTATCAATGGACGAGAGTCGGAAGCGGTTCAATACTGAACGCAACCAACAATAACTATACCATCACACCCGTTTATCCCGGTGATAACGGAGCGATGTTCTATGTGACGGCTGCCAATTCCGCAGGGAGCACAAACAGTGACACGGTAACACTCACCGTTCAGACCAATTTGAACATAGTTTATAATCCATTCTCGATCACCCGCCGGGTGGGCAGCTATGCCGCCTTCCGGGTTGTAGCCAACGGCGCCCTGCCGATAACCTATCAGTGGCATAGCGTCTCCAATGCGGTGGATCGTACAATCGCCGGTGCCACCAGTGACACTGTGTGGCTGTCGAATGTCCAACCCTCCGCTAGTGGAACTCTCTATTACGCCCAGGTGACCAATCCTTATGGCACCGCTCCCAGCACTCAAGCAGGCCTGACCGTCATCGCCCGTACGAGCGAGGCGCCCACGAACGCATATTCCAGGGTCGTCATGGCGGACAATCCGGTTGCCTTTTGGCGATTGGATGAAAAGAGTGGCACCAATGCCTTGGACACGGCGGGTAGCTTCGACGGCACATATTCGTACGTCGGAAGCGATTTGACTTACAGCTATCCGAGTGGCGTTCCGCATGATACCGATACCATGGTACACGTCACCAATACCGCGATCGTCACAATTCCCTACGCGCTGGAGTTCAATCCAGTTTCGGGCCCATGGTCGTACGAATTCTGGATCCAGCCCACCTCACTTGATCCCAACAACTTCCACACGCCGATTTCGTCCGAGGCCAATCCCAACATGGGCGCCAATCTCACGGGCTGGAACATTTACCAGCATGTGGCGGGTGTTTGGACTTGGAATATCTTCAATGGCGGCCCGAATGGCAGTTTTACCAGTGAGTTTACTGACAACCCCATCGTTCCGGGCACCTGGTACCACATGGTTCTGACGGACGACGGCACAAACATGAATTGGTACTCAAACGACAGACTCGTGCTCACAGAAAGCGTGCAAGGCGTGGGCTTTGTCCAGAACGGCGTTAATGGGGATCCTACCATTGCTGCTGGTCCTCTTACCATTGCCATCCGGAGTGACGGAGTATTTGGTGATTGGGATGGTGGAGTTGGGGACGTGGCGGTTTACAACTATGTGCTCAGCCCGCAACAGATTCAGAATCACTTCCTGAACACGACCCGCCTGACCGCTGTGCAATATGGCACTAATGTGGTTATTACCTGGGGTGCAGGCACACTGCAATCAGCAACCAGCGTCTCGGGGCCGTATACCAACGTAAGCGGGACGCCAACGTCGCCCTACACAAATTCTGTAAGCGTGGCATCGAAATTGTTTTATCGGGCCCAGCTGCAGTAACGGATGGCGTGACTTAAAATACGTCTGCCGGGGAGATGGTTGCCCCGGCAGACGGACAGAGGCGTAAACATGATGAAAAATAACCTCGCAAGAAAGGTTTCGGACCCCCGAATCGTTCGCCACAACGAGGCTGCTTTCACGCTCATTGAGCTTCTGGTCGTGATCGCCATCATTGCCATTCTCGCTGCGATGCTGCTTCCGGCGCTGGCCGCAGCCAAATCGAAGGCAAAACAAATGCAATGTCTGAGCAATCTCAGGCAATTGAACTTGTGCGGCATACAATACTGCGGCGATAATAACGACATGTTCGCTTCTAATAATCCGACTGCCAGCGCGGATATAGGTTCTTGGATTCTGGGAGATATGAGCGACGATCCGGCCGTTTACGGCCAAGTGACACCAGGGGTGCTTGATTCCACGAATGTCATTTGCGACGAGTCGGGGACGTTTTGGCCTTACAACAAAAGTTTGGGCATATATCATTGTCCGGCGGATCCCAGCACGACGGGCGGTCTTCCCAGAGTGCGCAGTTATTCGATGAACGGTTGGATCGGAACCACCCACGCGTATAGCCCTATGTTGGGGGAACCTGGAGCAACGTTTTTTAGAGTTTTTCTAAAAGATACTGACGTCAAGTCGCCATCCCGAACGTGGTATGTGATTGATGAGCATGAGAAGAGCATCAACGACGGTTTTTTTCATGTGGATATGACCAGTACGCATCCCTTTGCCGATTTTCCGGCCACGCGCCATAATCGGGGCTACGGGCTTTCGTTTGTGGATGGGCATTCTGAAATTTACAACCTGATCGATGGGCGTTCCAAGTGGCCGGTCCCGGGAAATGTGAACGTCCCGCCAAACCCGGATTTTTCCAAATTGCAAAGCGTGACCACCGTGCTAAAATAGGTAATAACTGGTAAATAGAATCCAGAGCTTCTTTGGTGCATGTGTTTCAATGCCAAACGTATCTATCGAAAGCAGGGGACTGTTCTTTTGATCGGCGGGTTGTGCCTTTTTTCGTTCGTCGCTGGTGCGGACCTCTGGAGCACGGGCTACTATCCGGGTTGGGAGCAGGGTACCCTGCCTGCTTCCAACATCGATTTCACCGCGCTGACCCACATCATTCATTTCTCGGTCATCCCCAACACCGACGGCACCTTGAACAGCAGCGACAACGGTGTCACCCTCGCCAATTCCACGGACATCGTTGCGCAAGCGCACTCCGCCGGCAAACCGGTCCTCATTTGCGTGGGCGGCGCGGGCAGCGAAAGTGATTTTCAAGCGGCCACAAGCAACAACACCCTGGCTGTATTCATCAGCAGCCTGACGAATTTCATGGCCACGCGCGATTACGATGGCGTGGACCTTGACTGGGAGCCGCTGACCGCCGCGGACGCCGGACAATTTACAAATTTGGTGAATGGCCTTCGCTCCGCCTTGAATGCGTTTCCCCAGCACGAGCTGCTGACCGTTGCCGCCGGTGCGTATCCCCCTTACGGCGACCCGCCGACGGCGGAATATACCATGTTCGCTTCTCTGCAAAATCAGTTCGACCAGATCAACATAATGACCTATGACTTGTCTGGACCTTATTCCGGGTGGGTGACCTGGTTCAATTCACCCATTTACGATGGTGGTTACCGCTTTCCCAGTTCAGGCGGCCTGGTCCCGTCGGTGGACGGTGCCGTTGGCAATTTCATCGCCAACGGCGTGTCGCCCGCCAAGCTCGGCATCGGCATCGCCTTTTACGGTGACATCTGGCAGGGCGGCGCCGGCGCCAGCACCGGCGGCGTCACCCAGCCGCGCCAATCCTGGACCACGGCGCCTTCACTGAACCAGTCGGCTTACAACACAATCATGTCCGGTTATTACCAATCAAATCTGTACCATTGGGACACCAATGCCCAAGCCGCTTATCTCAGCATCAGCAACGCCAACCCCGCCAATGACATGTTCATTTCCTATGATGATCAACGCACCTGCGGGTCTAAAGTCAGCTACGCCCGCAACCACGGACTCGGCGGCGTGATGATCTGGGAACTCGCCCAGGATCATCAGACCGGGCAGCCGGATCCGCTGTTGCAGGCGGTCAAACAGGCCCTGGCCACGCCCGGACCAATAACCATCCAAGACACAGGTCAAAACATCGAATTAAGTTTTACCGGTCTTCCACTGGGTTCTTACCGAATGGAATGGACTGGTGACTTGATCAGCAATGTTTGGGATACCCTTGTCGTCACAAACGTATCCGGGCCGGGCGGAGTTATCCAGGTTGTTGACCCTGACGCAGGTGGTCAGCAAGAGCGGTTCTATCGCGTACAGACGCCACCTTGATCTGTATTTGTGGAATAATCCAACCGGGTTGCAAAAGGCGCAGCATGAATTATTTCAAACCGCGGCGGCTACGGGCCCTGATGGAAAAGTCACTTGTGCATTGCGTCGTGCGCGGCTGGTCGTATACTCGGGAGCATAACCCGAAGGCATGATTCCAGGAAAAACTCAACGTCTTAGCGCCATGAACAAAATCCAAAAAAAACTGCGATATCCACTGGCCGCAGCTCTCATTGGCTGGCTGGTAATTAATTCCGTCCCGGCTGCAAAGGCAGATCCGTCCAATTTGAGCACCCGGCCGTCGCCCGACTGGCTCCGGAGTGCGGTCGTGTATGAAGTCTTTCCCCGAGACTTCTCCCAGGAAGGAAATCTCAATGCCATTACCGCCCGGTTGGATGAACTGCAGGATCTCGGGGTGAACGTTCTCTGGCTCATGCCGATCCAACCAATCGGCGAAAAGATGAAGAAAGGCTCCATCGGAAGCCCCTTCGCGGTGCGTGACTTTTACGCCATCAACGCCGACTACGGCACCACCAACGACTTCAAGCGGTTCATCGAGGAGGCTCACAAGCGCGACATGAAAGTGGTCATGGACATCGTGCCCGGCCAGACTGCCTGGGACAGCGTGCTGATGGAACATCCGGAGTTTTATCTGCACGATACGAATGGTGTGATCATCCCGCCCGACCCCGCTTGGACGGATGTGGCCGGTTTGAATTACGCGAATCCAGAGGTGCGCCGCTACATGATTGAGATGATGAAATACTGGTTGAGGGATTTTGGGGTGGATGGGTTCCGTTGCGATGTGGCCCCCAATGTGCCCCTTGATTTTTGGAAAGCATGCCGGGCCGAGCTTGAGAAGATCAATCCCCAGGTCATCATTCTGGCTGACGCTGGCGCCAATCCGGAGCTGCTGACCGATGCCTTCGACGTGGATTCCTCATGGAATTTCATCTACTTTCTGGACATGGTCATGAGCAGCCAACTGCCCGCGGATTTCATCAGGGAATCGTGGGAACACACCCAGCAGCAATACCCCAAGGGGGCGTTGCACCTGCGCTTCACGGACAACCATGAGGAAACCCGGGCGGTTGTGCGCTACGGAGTGAATGGCGCGCTCGCGGCACAGGTATTGGTGTTGACGCTCGACGGCGTGCCGCTCTTTTACAATGGCATGGAAGTGGGTGATTCCACCGAGTCCTCCGACCCGGCCTTGTTCGAAAAAATGCCGGTATTCTGGCATCCCGGTGGGCGCCCGCCGCTGCGCGACATTTACCGGGATCTGATCAAGCTTCGCAGGCAAAACGCCGCGTTCTACAACGGGGACGTCGTCTGGCTGACGAACTCGGCCCCGGGACAGGTCGTTAGCATCCTGCGCCGGGATGCGAAGGATGAATTCGTGGTTGTGATCAACCTTTCAAGCTGTCGGGTGACCGGGTCAGTCGGATTGTCAGATCCAGAAGGCTTTGAGCCGGTGAAAATCAGCGGCCGGACCGCTCCGATTGGCACCCTCCTTCCCAACTTCAACCTCGGCGGCTACGACTGGTACATCTATCATCGGACTCCTCCCAGATAAGTCCGAATTCCGCTGCCCGGCAAGTCAGACCATCGCATGAACATGCATGCGGTTTTTGCTGACAGCTTGCGGCTGATTGACAAAAGTGCCGCTTTTATGAAATTGACCTTTCGATTGCGATATCGCTCGCAGTTCGGACAATCCCTCTGGCTGGCGGGCAGTCATCCTGCACTGGGCGGCGGCACGATTGAAAAGGCCATCCCGCTCGTGTATCTCAACGAGGAGGTCTGGCAGGCCACGGTTGAGTTGCCACCGGACACCACGAACCGTCCAATCACTTACGACTATATTTTGCGGAACGCCGATGGTTCGTCGGTTACGGACTGGGGCCGTGACCGGGCACTCGTCCCTTCCGAATTTGGCCGCAACGGATTGCTGGTCATGGATTCGTGGAACAACGCCGGCGCGGCTGAAAATGTTTTTTACACCGAGCCGTTCAAAAATGTTTTGCTGGCCGGGAATTTCACCGGGGTGCGCCCGCCCGCCCCGGCCAATCCGACGCATACGTTCCGGGTCAAGGCGCCCTTGCTTGGCAAGGGCCAGACGCTTTGTCTGCTCGGCGACGGCGCGGCGCTGGGAAATTGGAATACCGCGGGGCCGGTTTTGTTGAATCGTTTGGCGGACCAAAATGATTTTAGCGCAAAACTGGATTTGCGGAGCCAGTCTTTCCCCTTCGCCTACAAGTACGGGGTATTCGACACGGGAAAAAATGTCCTGGTCCGCTACGAAGACGGCGCCAACCGTGTCCTGGACAATTTTGCCATGCCCAACGGGCAAACGCTGGTCAACGACGGCTTTGTCCGGCTGCCGGTGGACACGTGGAAGGGAGCGGGGGTGGCGATTCCCGTGTTCAGCCTGCGGAGTGAGACCAGCTTTGGCGTCGGTGAGTTTGAGGATCTCAAGTTGCTGGCTGACTGGTGCCGGCGGGCAGGATTGAAAATGATCCAGATTCTTCCGGTCAACGACACCAGCGCCACGCATACGTGGCTGGATTCCTATCCGTATGCGGCGATTTCCGCATTTGCGCTGCACCCGATTTATCTCAATCTCGATCGCGTTGCCACCGGACGGAACAAGAGTCTGTTGAAATCATTGGAGCCAGAACGAAGGCGTTTGAATGCGCTCGACACGGTGGCTTATGACGCCGTCCTGAAGGCCAAGCTCGATTTCGTCCGGCGGATTTTTCCGGCGCAGAAGGCGAGGACGTTTGCGAGCAAAGGTTATCAGATCTTTTTCTCCCAAAACCGCGACTGGCTGGCGCCGTACGCCGCCTTTTGTCATCTGCGCGACAAATATGGAACCTCCGACTTCAACCAATGGCCGGCCTTTCGCCACTACCATCCGGAGGAAATCGCCGGGTTGGCGGCGGAAAATTCCCCGGCGCAGGATGACATCGCTCTGAGTTATTTTGTCCAATATCACCTGCATCTCCAATTGAAGGAAGCCGCGGCACATGCGCACAACCTCGGCATCATTCTCAAAGGCGATATTCCCATCGGGGTTTACCGCCATGGCTGCGACGTGTGGCAACAGCCCGAACTTTATCATCCGGAGGTCCAGGCCGGATGCCCGCCGGATGCCTTCGCGGTGAAGGGGCAAAATTGGGGGTTTCCGACGTATAACTGGCCGCGGATGAAGGCGGATGGCTTTGCCTGGTGGAAACGCCGTTTTGAGCAGATGGCTGGTTACTTCGACGCGTTTCGGATTGATCATGTTCTTGGCTTTTTCCGCATCTGGAGTATTCCTGCGCACGCGGTGGAAG
>Ga0181537_10005330_pt1 | contig 10404 bp, 10 predicted proteins | sample PEATcosm2014_Bin_39_FD_119765 | JGI IMG/M metagenome (GOLD analysis project Ga0181537, IMG submission 119765) | Peatland microbial communities from MTU Mesocosm Facility, Houghton, MI, USA - PEATcosm2014_Bin23_10_metaG | ecosystem: Environmental > Terrestrial > Soil > Wetlands > Peat | place... | reverse complement strand
TCAGGGTCCACCTCCTCCAGGAAATAGGACCAGTCGCGTACGTTGGTGCCGGGCGAACCACCCGGGAGGAAGCGCAGGCCATGCTCGACAACGCGCGCGCTGGCGACCCCCGCATTGAAGCCTTCCGTCAGCCGGGAATCTCCCAGCAGCAGGATGTTCGCCGTCGGTGTTGCCGGCATCTCCTCCAGTTCTTCGATGATGTGCTGGCTACGGCCCTGCGGAGACAGTGTGGAAAGAAAGGACGAATACCATCCGGAGCGGAAAACCGCGGTGTCCAGTGCGAGGAGTATGACTACGGCCCATAGTATTTTCTTCATCTTGTCCGGTTGAGTCTATAACTGACCGGTCCCGTCCCGCAGCAAGGTCCGGTAGTCCTTGTACGTGCGTGAAGTCCAGAGCTTGCACAAGCTGGACAGGTGCAGGAACAGCGGGCGCGGCGCGCGGCGCGAGGCGCGCTGCGCGTGGTGCGTGACGTTCGCGTCCTGCGCGATCGCCAGCTGCAAACCGCGCAGCCGCAGGCGCGCGCACAGGTCGACGTCTTCGCAGTAGAGGTGATAGCGCGCATCGAAGCCGCTCAGGCTCGAGTAGGTCTGGTGGCGGAAGGCCAGGAACATTCCCGCCACCCAGTCCGGATGGTCCATGGCGCCCCGGTCGCGCCTGCGCAGCAGGTGGCGCTTGAGGATTTCACCGGGCGTCACCAGGCGCCGCGCAAAGTCGGCGACACTGCCATCGGCCTCGTGGATCATGGGCGTGGCCACGCCGATCTTGCGATCCACCAGCAGACGGGCAAGCGCAGGAAAGGGATCCTGCTCGATGCGCAAATCCGGGTTCAGCACCGCGAAGTATTCGCTTTTGGCGTACAGGAAGGCGTGGTTGTGATTGTCGGCGAATCCTTTGGGATAGGAATTGCGCAGCACCTGCACTTCGAACGGAAAGCGCTCGAAGGACGGCACGTGTTCGGGCAGATTGAGCGTCAGGATCACCTTGCCCAACAGCGGCGATTGAACTTTGCGCAAGTCCTCCAGCAACTGCATGCAGTGCTCGAGCTGCAAGTGGCTGACGACCGAAAGCGTGAAGTTGCCGGGATTCATCGGGAATGACAGGGCGCGTCAGATCGCCGGGTCCAGTTCATTTACCGTGAGCGCCTCGCAGGCGTTCGTCCCCGGGCGCAACCGTCCGGAAACGTGACGCAGGCCGTGCCGTACGCCCAGCCACATGTGGCGCAGGCGCTGGAGCCGATGGTCGCCCAGGGTCAGGAAATATCCGGCGAACTTCACGAGGCGCATCAGGAAATGCACGCGCCAGACGAGGGACATGGGTACATCACGCAGCATGAGCAGCGTATTGCGAAACATGTAGTAGTCGCGCAAAGGAGTGTGATAGGCGACTTGCCGCGGGCCAAAGAACCAGATGCGCTCGACCGAATCGCCCAACTGATGGTGCAAATGCGCTTCGGGCACCGCCAGCAGGCGAAATCCCGCGGCGCGGGCGCGCAGGCACCATTCGGTATCGACGTGGTCGATGAAGTAGTTGCTGCGCATACCCTTGAGCGCACGCAGGACGTCCACCGGGACCAGGCTGCCGGAAGCGATCAGGAAGCTCACTTCGATGGTCGTCGAACGCGCCTTGTTGCTCAGCGCGGACGGCGGCGGCAGCATGCGTTCCGGCCACCCGCCTTGGTCGACGACGAAAAACGAATCCGCCCCGGTGCGCATGTCGATACTGCGTGGCCCGACGGCTGCCACGTGCGACGGATCTTCCGTTTTCACCACGTTTCGACTTTCAACGGTAAGCGATTCCTCGGCCTTTTGAAGGGCACTGCGCAAGCGCAACACCATTTCCGGTGCCGGCACGCTGTCCTGGTCCGACAGCAGCACGTAGCGGCAGTCCTTCCACGTCATCGCGCGCGCCAGCCCCGCGTTCTGTGCAGCCGCTATGCCCTGGTTGTAGGGGTTGCGAATGCAGTCGACCTTCGCGCTTTGTGCCGCCGGCAACCAGGTGCGCACATCCGCGCCGGAAGCGTTGTCGACGATGACAAGGCGTCCCACCTGCCCCAGCAGGATGTGCAGCAGCGCCTGGAAATTGCGCGGCTCCGGGTTGTAGGTAACGATGATGGCGCATACGTCCTTGCAGCATTCATCGCCGGCAACTTCCGCCGGGCGCTGCGCCTCGCGCTCCGATTCCGCTTCCAGATTCAATCCTTGCTGCCTCAGTCCTTGGAGGTCGTCGCCGAGACGAGATAGTGATACGCGAGAAGGTCCTCGAATATACCCAGCGTCAGGCGGTTGAACAGTCCCTTGCGCGTGCCAGACTCGAAGCCGGGACACAGGCATCGCACGAACTCCAGGCGCGGGTGCTCGACCAGGGCGCGTGCAGAGGAACGCGTGAAGAACCGCAGATGGGTACGGTCCAGGAGTCCGTGATCCTGGTAGTCCCATCGGCCGCGAAAGGCCAGGGGCAGTACGACCGAGTAATGGCGAACATTTGGGATGCTGGCGATGATGATGCCCCGGGAGGCAAGATGCCGGTTCACGAGGCGGTCGATCGCGCCCCAGGGATCCACGAGATGCTCTAGGACATCCAGGCACAGGATTAGTTCGAAGCGCTCGGTGCCCACCGGGAGGCCGGTTTTTTCGAAATCCAGGCAATGGATCTCGTTGACGCGGCCGCGGGCGAGCTCGGCGGCGGGCGGATGAATCTCGATGCCCACGGTGCGTTCGACCCGGCCGGAGCGCTTCAGCCATTCGAGGGTCGCCCCGGCACCGCATCCCAGTTCGAGAGCGCTTGCCGCCCTCGGTGCAAGCAAGGGCTCGATATCTTTTCGGGCGGCAGCGAAATATTCGTCGTGCTTGCCGCTGTAATCGCTCATTCGACCAATTCCTCGTTTTTCACGCTGGCCCGATGCCAGATCCATCCCAGCGCCAGGTAATCGGCAAGGCCACGCACGGTCCATGCCCACGCGGCACCGACCAAACCGAACGCGCCAACCGCCCAGCTCAGAAGCGCGATGTAGGGTAGCAATTCCGCCAGGTGCAACAACGCCACCGCCCTTGCATTCCCCGAGGCCTGCAAGGCGGTAAAGGGAATTTGCGCCAGGGCGTTTATCGAAAAAGCCAGCAAGAGGATCCGGGTGAGTGTGCTGCTTTGCCGCGCGAAATCGCCACCGAGCCAGATCGTGAGCAGCCAAGGGGCAAGCGCCGCGGTAATTCCCGCCAGGACCGCCACCACGACTGCGCTTGCCCCCGTCGATTTCCAGACCATGCGATGGGCCGCGCGCTGCGACTCCTGAGTAATGCGCGCGGAAAATCGCGCCAGTTCCGGTAACAGCACGCTGCATAACGCGGCAACGACCAGCGGCAGCCGGCAAACGACATCGAATGGAACGGAATAGGCAGCGACCGCGGCGCCGGTCATGACGGCGCCGATCACAAAGCGGTCGAGGTAGACCACCACGGGTCCGACAATATTGCTCACCGTGATCCATCCGCCGAATGAGAGCAGGCGCCGCAGCCAGGCGGCGTGAGCGCCCGTCATCAGCACGCGCGCCAGCGCGCCAATCGACAACGACGTCTCGCGAGCGACCAGCACCAAAAGTCCCGCAAAACCGGCGGCACGCGCCAGCAGGATCGCCAGGCACGCCCAGACAAGACTGGGCGACCAAAACGCGGTAAGGCAGGGGCCAACCAGGATCATGATGCCGGTCGGCGTTCGCACCAGGTTGAGCGGTCGAAAGGCACCTATACCTTCGAGGTAGCCGCGCAGGATTGAGGTCAAGGGCAGCAAAGGCACGCCAGCCAGCATGACGAGGGTCGCCAATACGGCCTCGTGCATGAGCTCGGGTGACGACAGATGCGTTGGCAGGCCCCATGCCAGGCAAGCACCCGCCAGGAGAACCGCGACCACCACGGCTACACCCCCCAGAAGCGCGCTCGCGGCTCCCAGGATTTCGCGTTCCTGGTCGCGACCCGCGTTGCCTTGCGCACGGTGCGGCGCCACGGCGATCGTCACGGCGCGGCCCAGACCCATGTCAAGAAAGCTGAAGTAGCCCACGACGACCCAGACCAACGTGAGCAATCCGAGACGTTCCTGCCCCAGGCGATGCAGGAGGAACGGAACGGCCGCAAGGCCCGCCACCATGGGCCCGAAGGTGCCCAGCAGGACCCAGCCCGTCGAGCTCGCGATGCGCCTGGCGTGACCCGGCTCGTTCCCAACGGGTTCGGATGTCGGCATGGATGCCGATCATACGAAAGGCGGCGATAATCCGCGCTGTGAACATCCTGCTTTTTGGAGCGAACGGACAGGTCGGTTGGGAGTTGCAGCGGGCCCTGCTTCCGCTGGGCCGGCTCACCGCACTGGCGCGGGAAGACGCCGACCTGGCGAATCCGGTGGCCGACCACGTGCTTCGCCTGCGCCCGGATGTGGTGGTCAATGCGGCGGCGTACACGGCAGTGGACAAGGCCGAAGCCGAGCCGGAACTGGCGCAACGTGTCAATGCGGGCGCCGTCGGCGAGCTTGCACAGGCGTGCGAGCAGATCGGGGCCCTGTTCGTCCATTACTCGACGGACTATGTGTTCGACGGAACCAAGGAAACGCCCTACGCGGAAACCGATCCGACAGCGCCCCTGAATACGTACGGACGCAGCAAGCTGGATGGGGAAAACGCGATCCGGGCGATTCCCTTCTGCCGCCACCTGATCTTTCGTACGAGCTGGGTCTATGCCGCGCGCGGCCGCAATTTCGCACGCACCATCCTGCAACGCGCGCAGGAGCGTGACCATCTCGAAGTGATCGCCGACACCTTCGGCGCACCGACCAGCGCGGAGTTGATCGCGGATGTCACGGCCCTTGCCATTTATCGCTTTGGCCAGGGTCGCGACACGGCGCCCTTGGGCACCTTTCATCTCGTGCCCAGCGGTTCCGTCAGCTGGCACGGGTACGCGCAATACCTCGTCGAGACTGCACATGCCGCGGGCATGCCCGTACGTGTGCGCGCCGAAAACGTCGTTGCGGTATCGTCCGACCGTTTTCCCGCGCCTGCGCGTCGGCCCCAGAACTCCAGACTCGATAACGGCCTGCTGCAGCGCGCTTACGGAGTGAGGCTTCCGCCGTGGCAGTCGCACGTGGCACGGATGGTCCAGCAGATCGCCTCGACGAACGCAGGTGCCTGAACCAGGAAATCACGGACATGACGCGTGCGCTGATTACGGGAATAACCGGCCAGGATGGGGTCTTGCTGGCGCAAAACCTTCTGGAGCGAGGCTATGAAGTGGTCGGCTTCGGGCGCCGCCCTTCGATACTCGCCCGCTCCGACCTGCATCCGCTGTTTCGCCGCATCACCCTCTTCTTTGGCGATGCGGCCAATTCCGTTGACCTCGCCGATGCACTGCTGCATCACCAGCCCGACGAGCTGTACAACCTCGCTGCGCAGTCGGCTCCAGGGGCCTCCTGGGCACAGTCGCTGGAGACCGGCGACATCACGGCGATGGGAGCGCACCGCCTGTTCGAGGCCGTGCGTCGCTTCGCGCCCAAGTGCCGCGTGTACCACGCCTCTTCCTCGGAAATGTTCGGCGCGGTCCTAGAGTCGCCGCAATCCGAGACGACGCCCTTCAATCCAGCCAATCCTTACGCGGCCGCGAAAGTGTATGCACACCAGATCGCCCACGTCTACCGGCGCAGCTACGGCATGTTCATCGCCTGCGGCATCCTGTTCAATCATGAGAGCCCCTTGCGACGCATGAACTTCCTGACGCAGAAGGTCGCGTACGGCGCCGCATGCGCCAAGCTGGGCATCGAGGACTCGCACCTGCTCAATGAAGAAGGCGAACCGGTGGTGCGCGGCGGCAAGCTCGCACTGGGCAATCTCGACGCCGCCCGCGACTGGGGTCACGCGCGCGATTACGTGGAAGCCATGCGCCGGATGAACCAGCACACGCAGGCGGACGACTTCGTCGTCGGCACCGGCAAGCTGCGCACCGTGCGCGATTTGTGCCAGACCGCCTACGCCTTTGTCGGCAAGGAATGGAGCGATCACGTCACGACGGACCCGCGCTTCCTGCGCCCGTCGGAGACCGGCGCCACGGTTGCCGACGCGTCGAAAGCACGCCGGGAACTGGATTGGACCCCGAAGATCAGCTTCGAGGACATGCTGGCGGAAATGGTGGAAGCGCAGGTGGCGGCGCTGAAATCGTCTTGAGCGGGAAGCCATGAAACCTGCGGATCTTGCACGCGCGCGCGTGCTGGTGGTCGGTGACGTCATGCTCGACCGCTATTGGTTCGGCGACGTGGAACGCATTTCGCCGGAAGCACCGGTTCCGGTGGTGCGCGTCGGCCAGTCCGAAGAGCGCCTGGGCGGCGCAGCAAACGTCGCCCGCAATATCACGGCGCTCGGATCGAAAGCCGGCTTGTTGAGCGTCGTCGGCGACGACGAAGCCGGCAGGACCCTCACGCGCCTGTCCAAAATCGACCGGATCCAGGATCACCTGCACGTCGACGCGCAATTGCCCACGACGGTCAAGCTGCGCATCGTCGCCCGGCGCCAGCAACTCGCGCGCATCGATTTCGAGTCCGCACCGGAGGCCGAGGTGCTGGATGCCCATCTGGACCAGTACGAGAGTTTGTTGGGGCAATACGACTTGGTAATCCTTTCCGATTACGGAAAGGGAGGCCTGACCCATATCGTGCGCATGATCGAAATGGCGCGTGCGGCTGGCCGCCCGGTCCTGGTCGACCCCAAGGGAGACGATTACACGCGCTATTCCGGCGCGACGGTCATCACCCCGAACCGTGCGGAATTGCGCGAGGTCGTCGGGCGCTGGCGCAACGAGGAAGACCTCGTTCGTCGCGCGCAGGAGTTGCGGCGCTCGCTCCATATTGAAGCGCTTCTGCTGACGCGCAGCGAGGAAGGGATGACGCTCTTCACCGAGGGCGATGCGTGGAGCATTTCGACGCATGCGCGCGAGGTGTTTGACGTCAGCGGTGCCGGCGACACGGTCATTGCAGTACTGGGAACGATGATGGCGCTCGGATTGCCCATGCGCGAAGCAGTGTCCATCGCGAACCGCGCCGGTGGTATTGTCGTGGGAAAACTCGGCACCGCGACCGCCAGTGCGGCGGAGCTATTCGGGTAAATCATGAAGATCTTCGTAACCGGCGCTGCCGGCTTCATTGGCGCCAACCTGCTGCGCGGACTGAACGAGCGCGGCGAAACTGACATCCTCGCGGTCGACAATCTCGCGCGGTCCGAGAAATTCCAGAATCTCGCGGAATTCCAGATCGCCGACTATCTCGACAAGGTCGAATTCCGCGAACGCCTGCGGCGCAACGAGTTGCCGCGACCCGACGTCGTCTTCCATCAGGGTGCCTGCTCCGACACGATGGAAAACGATGGCCGGTACATGATGGAGAACAATTTCCGGTATTCGACGGAATTGCTCGATTGGTGCCAGGACCACGGCATCCTGCTGGTCTATGCGTCGTCGGCGGCGGTCTACGGACTGGGGCCCGTGTTTTCCGAGGTGCACAGTGCCGAGCGGCCGCTCAACGTCTACGGCTATTCGAAGCTCCTGTTCGACCAGGTCGTGCGCAGGCGCCTGTCCAGCTCGAAGGCTCCGATCGTGGGTCTGCGCTATTTCAATGTCTACGGTCCGCGCGAGAAACACAAGGGCCGGATGGCGTCGGTCGCCTATCACCTGTTCCACCAATTCCGCAGCGAGGGCAAGGTGCGGCTGTTCGAAGGCAGCCACGGCTTTGCGCCCGGCGAACAGCAACGCGACTTCATCCACGTCGACGATATCGTCAAGGCGAACTTCTTCTTCTGGAATCACTCGACCAGTGGCGTCTACAACTGCGGCACGGGCCGCGCGCAGACCTTCAACGATGTTGCGCTCGCCGTCATCAACGCCTTGCGGGAAGCCAACGGCCAGTTGGCCCTGTCCCTGCGCCAGGCCGTGAGCCAGGGCACGATCGAATACATCTCCTTTCCGCTGGCACTGCGCGGCAAGTACCAGGCATTCACCCAGGCCGACACCTCGCAGTTGCGTGCGGCCGGTTTTCATGAATCGACGTATTCCGTCGAGCAAGGCGTGGCGGCCTATGTTCGATGGCTGTTGAAGAACTCCTAGCAACGGCCCGTGCGCGCCGCATTCCTCGATCGTGACGGCGTCATCAATGTCGATCACGGGTATGTTTCGCGTGTCGAGGATTTTCAATTCATCGAGGGCGTACTCGAAGCCGCGGCGGTTCTCGCACGCCAGGGCTTTGCGCTTGTCGTCGTGACCAATCAGGCAGGCATCGGGCGCGGCATGTACGGCGAAGCGGATTTCGAGCGCCTGACCGACTGGATGCGCGCTCGCTTCGCCGATGCGGGCGCGCCCATTTCCGGCGTCTATCACTGCCCGCATCATCCGACTCTGGCGCTCGGCGCCTATCGCACGGCTTGCGACTGCCGCAAGCCGGCGCCGGGGATGCTGTTGCAGGCTGCGCGCGAGCTGCACCTGGACCTGGGAGCCTCGGTGATCTTCGGCGACAAGTGCGACGACATGCGCGCGGGCCATGCAGCCGGCGTCGGTCTGCGGGTATTCCTGGGCAAGGACGGGCATGGGGTGCCCGACGAGTCCTGCGCCGATGCGCAGGTCGACCTGCGCTTTGCCTCGCTGGCGCAAGCCGTCGCGGATGCGCAATTCGGGTCCGCGCTCATTGCGCAGGCCCGCCAAAGCGCGCGAGGCGTCGCGTGAACGCTGCCCATTTCGAGCGCAAGATCGTGGCCCGCGCGCAACTCGAAGCGCGCGCGAAACTGCTTGCCCGGCCGATCGTCCTGACCAACGGCGTATTCGACATCCTGCATCGCGGGCATGTCACCTACCTGGCGCGGGCGCGTGCGCTCGGCGCGAGCCTCGTGGTCGCGGTCAATGCGGATTCCTCGGTGCGCGCGCTCGGCAAGGGCGACGACCGGCCGGTCAATGGCGAGGACGATCGGGCGGCGATCCTGGCGGCCCTGGAATTTGTCGATCTCGTCACGATCTTCGACGAGAAGGTGCCGCTACCCGTATTGGAACTCGTGCGTCCCGAGATCTACGTGAAGGGCGGCGACTACGACATCGAACAGACGCCCGAAGCCCAGCTTGCCCGCACCTGGGGCGCGCGGTCCGTGGCGATACCGTTCGAGTTTGAGCGTTCGACATCAGCGTTCTTAGCCAAAGTTCGTCAGAACTTCTGATACCTCCCTTCTCCCGCGCTACGCGCGGGAGAAGGGTCGGGGATGAGGGTGGTCGCACCGGCAATGGTGCCCTCACCCTAACCCTCTCCCGCAAGCGGGAGAGGGGATGCGTCGAAACGGGTAAATCGTCCCATAGGTTCTTGCACAAAACCTATGCATATTCGGGCATAATGGGAGGTTGCGTTTTGCGCCGGGACGCTAAAAAACGACGTGACATTTCTTTTCCAGGCTCTTGCGGCTTTTGTCCTTACCGCGCTGCTGATCGTGTGGCTGCGGCGGCCGGCAGAGCGTTTCGGTCTGCTGGACCATAGCGGCGGTCGCAAGCGCCACGGCGATCCGATCCCTCTTACCGGCGGCATCGCTTTCACGCTCGGTTTCGGTTGCGCGCTGCTCATCTCCGCACCGGTTCTCTCCCAATATTCCATCCTGCTGGTCGCGATGGCGCTGCTGGCGGGCGTCGGGCTGCTCGATGATCTCGGAGAAGTTTCGCCGCGCGGCAAGCTGGCGGTGCAACTGCTGGCCGCGCTGTTCATGACGTCCTGGGCCAACCACTTCCTGGTGAACCTGGGCGATCTGTTCTCGCGCGGGGCCTTCGAGTTGCATAACTGGGGCATTCCCCTGACGGTATTCGCCACGGTCGCCGTCATCAACGGCTTCAACATGCTCGACGGCATGGACGGCCTCGCGGGGGGCATGGCGTTCTGCGTGCTTGGTTTCTTCGCCTATTTTGCGATGCGACTCGAGGACCCCAATGCGTTCAAGTTCCTCGTGGTCCTGCTGGGTGCGATGGCGGGCTTCCTGATGTTCAACCTGCCCCATCCCTGGCGCGGGCGTCGCCGCACGTTCATGGGCGACACCGGCAGCCTGATCCTCGGCTTCGTCATTGCCTGGTTCTCGATCGAGCTCACACAGCGACAGGGGACGCACGTGCCGCCCGTCGTGATGCCGTGGGTGGTGGGAATCGTCCTGCTCGACGTGTTGACGGTCACGCTGCGGCGGATCATCCGGCGCCGCGACCCTGCCCTGCCGGATCGCGCGCATATCCATCATTTGCTCCTGCGCCGTGGAATTTCCCCTGGGCAATGCCTGGCATGGCTGCTCGGTTGCAACATCGTCTTGGGCCTGATCGGGGTTGTGCTTTGGCGCGCCGATGTTCCCGACTTCGTCAGCTTCGGCGGATTCATGGCGGT
>Ga0181537_10005329_pt1 | contig 10405 bp, 3 predicted proteins | sample PEATcosm2014_Bin_39_FD_119765 | JGI IMG/M metagenome (GOLD analysis project Ga0181537, IMG submission 119765) | Peatland microbial communities from MTU Mesocosm Facility, Houghton, MI, USA - PEATcosm2014_Bin23_10_metaG | ecosystem: Environmental > Terrestrial > Soil > Wetlands > Peat | place... | reverse complement strand
CGCCGTGCCGCAGCTTTACGCGGATGTAGATCAGGACAAGGCCACGCAGCAACAGGTGGATCTTAGTTCAATTTACACGACGCTGCAGACGTTTATGGGCGGGTACTTAGTGAATTACTTCAACCGCTTCGGGCGCCAGTGGCAGACCTTTGTCGAGGCCGAAGGCGATACTCGGACGAACATTCACAATATCAATCAGTTTTACGTGCGCAGTGCCAACGGGAGCCAGGTTCCGCTTGGATCGCTGGTAAACGTGAAGCAGATTACGGGACCGGAGTTTATTCTCCGCTTCAACGAGTACAACGCGGCACAGCTCAATATAGCTGGTGCTCCCGGTTATAGTTCCGGACAGGTACGTGCGGCTCTCGAAGATGCGTTTAAGCAGACGATGCCGCCGGGGATGGGTTTTTCCTATCAGGGCATGAGTTATCAGGAGCAGCGCGCCGCCGAAGGAGTTCCGGCGTGGATGGTATTCGGGCTGTCTCTGTTGTTCGTATTCCTGATACTCGCTGCTCTCTATGAGAGCTGGACGTTACCGTTCAGCGTTTTGTTGAGTACGCCGGTCGCGATTCTGGGCGCGTATCTTGCTCTCACCATGCGTTCGCTCGAGAACGATATTTTTGCAACGGTGGGTCTGATCATGCTGATTGGGCTCTCCGCGAAGAACGCGATTTTGATCGTGGAGTTTGCGGTGGTGAATTATCGCAACGGGCAGACGATCGCGGAGTCGGCGCTGAACGCTGCACGGATTCGGTTCCGGCCCATCGTGATGACGGCGCTCGCATTCATCTTTGGCTGCTTGCCGCTGTGGACGGCGACCGGATCGGGGGCCGCATCAAGGCGAATTCTGGGAACGGTTGTGATTGGGGGGATGACACTGGCGACGGTGATCGGGATCCTGATGGTGCCGGTTACGTTCTCGGTGGTCGAATATGTTTCGCATCGTCTGACGAAGGGCGGTCGCGGAACCAGCATGGACTCGCCACATGCCCCGGAAAAGGGTGATCACGGCCGCGCTCCGGCGTCAGAACCCCAGGGAGGCGAGGCATGAGTGCGACCTGTTCGAAGGATGGAAAGTACTTTGTAGTTGGAGTGATCACGGCTGCACTGCTGTTCTTAGCTGGTTGCACAGTAGGTCCGAAGTACGCGCGTCCGGCGGTTCCGGCGCCGCCCGCCTATCGTGGCGCGGACGACGCTGCGGTTTCCAGCGAAGATGCGTCTCTGGGCGATGAAAACTGGGCACAGGTGTTTCACGAGCCCGAGTTACAGGAGCTGATTCGTGCGGCGCTGGCGAATAACTTTGATGTCCGCATCGCGGCACAGCGGGTATTAGAACAGCAGGCACAACTCCGCATTATGCAGTCGCAGCTATTTCCGTCGTTAAACGTGGGAGGCACCGGGCTGGGGGCGGATTTACCGAGTTCTTTAGGCAGCGGAGTGCCCAGCGGAACTATCGCGGCGGGGAGCTTCAACCTGTCGGCCGCGTGGACTCCAGATTTCTGGGGACTTTATCGCCGGCAAAGCGAAGCTGCACGAGCTCAGCTACTCGCGCAGAGCTGGGCTCAGCGCGCGGTTCGCATGACTCTGGTTCAGCAGGTGGCTACTGACTATATTCAGCTGCGCGCACTGGACCAGCAGCTGGCCATTGCGAAGGAGACTCTCGGGATCCGGCAACAGTCGGTCCAGCTGACGCGCACTTTGGAGCACGGTGGATCTGTGCCGCTGTCGGATCTGCGCGAGGCAGAGGAGTTGGAGTACACGGCATCGGCGCAGATTCCGCAGCTGGAGCAGCAGATCCAGCAGGGAGAGAATGGACTGCGGTTGCTGCTGGGACAGAATCCTGGACCAGTGGCTCACACCGATGCCAGCGTGTTGAATCCTCCTCCGCAGGATTTGCCAGCGGGACTGCCGTCTCGTCTGCTTGAGCGGAGGCCGGACATTCTGGAAGCTGAGCAGCAGTTGATCGCTGCCAATGCGCAGATTGGAGTGGCGCGCGCGCAGTTCTTCCCTCAGTTATCGATTAGCGGGTCCGGGGGAGTGGGCGGGGACAGTCTTTCTACCTTGTTCAGCCCGAGCGGGAAGCTGATTTACGGAATTGGATCACTGACGCAACCGATCTTTGAGGGAGGCAAGCTGCGTGGGCAGTTGCAACTCTCGGAAGAGACGAAGAAGGAGATGGTGATTAATTACCAGAAGACGATCGCTGGAGCGTTTCGCGATGTTTCGAACGCCCTGGTGGCGGTGAACAAGCAGCGGACGACTCGGGAGCAGCAAGAAAAACTTGTAGCTGCAACGGCCGATGCGACGCGTCTTGCGCGGATTCGGTACGAGGGCGGTTCGACGAGTTATCTCGAGGTGCTAACGACCGATTCAAATCTCTTTTCTGCGCAACTGAATCTGGTGAGCACGCAAGAGGGAGAGGCTCTTAGCCTGGTCCAGCTTTACGGTGCACTGGGCGGGGGCTGGAATTAGTTCGGTGGATATTGGGGGGTACAGCGTCTGACCCGACTGGGTAACCTCTCACCGTAAGAAACCTGTGGCACTTACAAACTGCAGAGCGTGCTCTACTCCGGGGTGTTGGGGCGCCTGTCAGTCGCTTCAGTCGTCGCTGTCTTTGGCTGGTGGTTTCGAATCTTCCTCCTGAGAGGGACCGCCGTCCGGCACTACCGTGATGCGTGAAACGCCGGCTTTCTCGAGCACGGAGTTATAAGCGGGAAGCTCCTGCTGATCTATCTGTTTCACAGCCATCTCCACGGCTTGAAGCTGGCCATCAAGCAGCGCGAAGACCTGCTTTTCCGGCTCGGTAGGGGCGAAATCGGAGTTACCAGCGACGTCGCCACCTCCTGTTCCGACTTCTGCGCCCAGCCAGATGAACTTGAGATAGAGGCCAAGCGGGCCGCGGAACGACTTTTCGTCACCCTCCGCGATGGTCGGATGCAGCAGCTGGTTTTCCCGATCGAGATATTTGTTGTTCAGCGCGTCGGTCGCATCCAACAGATTTTTCTCGGCCTGCTTTGCGACGAGAAGGCGTCGCGTGTCTTCCAATTGCTTCCGGCTCCACTCGATCTGGTTGATCAAATGTACGGAGCGGTCGGTATCAACGTAAATCTTGTAAGAGAGCGTCGAAGACGCAATTGCATCGGCAACTGTAGCTGGTGTGTTTGGATCTTTTACGACTAAGATTTTCTGGCTCTGCGTTTCGCCGGCGGCTGTGACTTTCACGCTGTAGGTGCCAGGAGCAACGAGCGGAGCATCATTCCCTTCACTACTGACTCCATAGTAGAAAACCGGACGCGTCTGTTTGCCTACGAAGCGCTTTTCCGACCAGATATGAGGGTTGCCGGGGGGTGTCGTCCGGAGGGCGACGTGGGTAGTTGGATCGAATTGCAGATCCCACCAAACACGGTTGACGCCAGCTTGACCGGTGCCCTTGAGATGACGAACGAGGGTACCTTTGTCGTCGAATACTTCCAGCTTGACTTCTTTGGTTTCGGACTTCAGCAGGTAATTGACCGGGACGCCTGAAGGAGGATTCTTTCCGATCGAGACTCCCATCGGCGCCAGATCACGTTTGGCTCCCGCTCGCAGACGATACGCGTGGCGAACAGGGAACAGCTGCATCGGCTCGTGCGCCGCGGCTGCCGGCATATTCTGGAGAGGCGAGATATCGTCCAGGATCCAAAAGCCGCGGCCATAGGTGCCTATGACCAGATCGTCGAAGGTTGGTTGAATGGTCAGCCAATATACCGGCGCGTGCGGGAGGTTAAGTTGGAAAGGCTCCCAGTGGTTACCATCGTCCGTCGACAGATAGAGGCCGTTCTCCGTCCCTGCATACAAGAGCCCGCGTCGCAAGGGGTCTTCCCGCAATACATGGGTGTAACTCAACTGGGAAGAAAGTATGCCGCTCGTAATCCTGGTCCAGGTCTTTCCGTAGTCTGCAGTCTTGTAGAGGTAGGGTTCGAAGATATTGACCTGGTGCCCATCGAACGCCACATAACAGGTTCCGGCGGAATACTTTGAAGGCTCAATGCTGTCGACCGTCATCTTCCCGGGTAAGTCCGGGATGTTGGAGGTCAGGTTCGTCCAGTGCGCGCCTCCGTCTCTAGTCATTTGCACCAGGCCGTCGTTCGTGCCCGCCCAGATCTGCCCTTTCTCGACCGGCGATTCGGCGAGCGAATAGACCACACCGGCATATTCGACGCTAAGGTTGTCCACTGTAAGGCCGCCTGAGTCACCATGCATGGAGGGATCGTTCAGGGTCAGGTCCGGACTGATCTGCTGCCAGGTCTGGCCGCCATCGGTGGTGCGGTGAACAAACTGGCTTCCGACATACACGGTGTTGTGATCGTGCGGAGAGATTGCTATGGGATAGGTCCAGTTCATGCGAATCTTGACCTGTCCCGCATTCGATCCCATGGTACGGTCGGGCCAAACACTTACGGATCGTGAAAATCCCGATTTAGCGTCGAAACGCTCGGTTACACCCGCATAACATCCTCCCCACACGATGTTATTGTCCACAGGGTCGGGAATATTCCATCCCGTTTCACAACCTGCGGTCGTGGTCCACTGGCTGGCGCTGATGTTTTCTTCGCCGGGAACATTGCTCGGCCCTCGCAGCGGCATGCCATCCTGCATTTGTCCGTAGACCATGTATGGCACACGGTCGTCTGTAGCCACGTGATACATCTGTGCGATGGGCAGCCGAATCGTCTTCCATGCGCGGCCGCGTTCGGTGCTGATCATCACGCCGCCGTCGTGCCCGATCATCATGCGGCTGGGATCCGTGGGGTCCGCCCACATATCATGATTGTCGCCGCCGCAACCTCCTCCTCCGCGTCTTCCAGCGGAATTCCCAGCGGGGTCATCACCCGGGCAATGCATGTGGTCGGCGGTCTCTCCACCGTCAAAGGTGACGCTGATGCCATTGGACGGGAAGTACACCTCATTTTCGTTGTCGGGCATGACCAGCATGCGCGTGTAGTAGTGTGGCCGCTCGTTGAGTAACCGGCTGTAATTGACTACCAACCAATTTGAACCGCCATCATCGGAGCGCCATAGTGTTCCACCCTGTCCAGTCTCAATTAGCGCATAGACTCGGCGACCATCGCTGGGCGCAAAGCTAACAGCGATTTTTCCCAGCGGTGAGGGAGGAAGTCCGTGGCCACTGAGGCGTGCCCAGGAGTCGCCACCGTCGGTGGTAAGAAAGAGTCCGCTCCCTGGACCGCCGCTCACTCGTCCCCAGGTCTTGATATCGACTTGCCAGGTTGCGGCGATTATTTTCTGAGGATCTCCTGGGTCCATGGTGAGGTCGTAGACGCCCGTGTTCTGGTCCACAAACAATACCTGCTTCCAGGTCTTACCCCCGTCCGTTGTTCGATAGACACCGCGTTCCTGCTGCGGCCCGTAACAGGTTCCGAGAGCCGCGGCGTACACGATATCCGGGTTAGTCGGGTCAATGAGGATACGTCCGATCCGCCCAGTCTTATCGAGGCCCATGTGTTTCCAGTTCTTGCCACCGTCGATAGACTTATAGATGCCATTGCCGAGCGATACATCGCTGCGAATAAAAGCCTCGCCGGTTCCTACCCAGACGACATTGTGGCTGGAGGGAACAATGGCAATTGAGCCGATGGATTGAGCATCCTGTGCATCGAAGATCGGGTACCAGTGGTCCCCGCCGTCGAAGGATTTCCATACTCCGCCAGAAGCGGCGCCGGCGTAATAGACATTTCGGTCACCTGGTACACCTACGACTGACGTGACGCGATTACCCGGCGGCCCGATATAGCGAAAATGGAGGCCTCCATAGAGGGAAGAAGGCTCGGACTCGCTATTGTCCTGCTTCGGCTGCGCCAGCAACAGGGAACTTGCCAATAAGCAGAACAAGGTACTGGACACACAGAGACGGTGATACCTCAACCTGGGCCTCCTGCCAATCGAATGGGAACGGGCGAACGGCGACTGTTTCGCGCTCGTCGCAATCTAACACAACGCATCCGATTTTTGTGAAGAGCGGGTTGCAAACTGGCTGCTCATTCCTATTTTGAGGGCGACAGCGTCTTTCCGAAGAACTCATCGACACCCCGCCAGGCATCTCCCAGTACTTGTTCGCGGCTGAAGTAGTGAAATTCTCCTGGATACATCATGAAGGTGATGAGGTCGCCCTTCTGTGCTTTCAGAGCCTCATCGATGAGTTTGACGGATTCGATGAACGGCACGTTGACATCGGCCGTACCGTGAAGAATCAGCAGCGGTCGTTGTAATTCACCTATGTGCGAGATCGGGGAAGCATTGGCATACACCTGGGGATTTTGCTCCGGAGTACCGATCCGGCTCGCGGTCCAGTCCCCGTGATACGGATCGTTGTAGTACATGGTGTAATCGACCACGCCCGCGACATCCACGCCGGAACGGAACAAAGCGGGATGTCGAGTAACCGCAATCAGAGTAAAGAATCCGCCATACGAGAGTCCCCACACGCCAATTCGATTTCCATCGACGTAAGGCAGGGTCTTCAGATAGTCGCCCGCACGCGAGGCATCTTCAGCATCTTTGCCTCCAACGTCCATATAGACGGCCGAACGCCATTTAGCTCCGTAACCGATGCTTCCTCGATAGTCTGGAGCGAATACTACATAACCCTGCTGCAGTAGGTACTGGTGGAAGCTATAGTAGACAGCGTAGTTTCTCTGTATATGCCAGCCGTCATAGTTCTGGTTGATGCCATCACCGTGAATCCACACGACTGCGGCGTGTTTCTTTGTTCGATCGAGGTTCTTCGGGACAAAAAGCCAACCGGGGACCGGGGTTCCATCCGCGCCGGGGAAACTCACGTATTGCGGTTTAACCAACAGCGACTTATCCAGTTCCGGAGGCATGGAGTTAGTAAGGCGCGCAACGGTACCGGCTCCGGATGACAACAGCGTGTAAAGGTCGGCCGAGTTCTGCCAATCCGTATGCTGATAGATAAGCTTCGTGTCATCGGGCGACCACGCGGGTTCCGTATTCGTGCCCTCCAGCGGGGTAACGTATCGGACCGATGAACGGTTCGCACCTGCGCCGACCGTCGCGATGCCAATTCTCCGGCTTCCTGGATGGTCAAACTCGCTGGTGTCGAAAGCCAAGGACTGGCTGTTATGGGACCATGCTGGCCGCCATGCTTCCGAGTGCCCACTGGTTAGCTGAACAGGCTGGCCTCCGTCCGCCGCGATAACGTACAAGTGATCCCAGTCGTCCGCGGTGTCGCTGATGTATGCAATCCATTTGCCGTCGGGCGAAGGCAATGGCTCTCCACCCGCTTCACCCTCGGGAAGGCTCCAGAACGTCTTTTCGTGATCGGTGTGGAGTATGTGCTCCTGTCCACTCGCGATGTCGGCGGCAACAATGCTGCGGTCCTTGAAGTCGGCGGACTCTCTCTCGTAGACGAGGCGCGCGTTGCCTGCCCAGGCGATCTCCTCGAACATCGACTCGTTGTTCCCCAGCGCGACCGCCTCTCCGCCTTCGACGGGAACCGCATACAGACGACCCGGAACAAATTCGGGATCGCGGTAAACAAGTTTGGCGCCGGAATACGCGGGCGACACATCATGGGGAATGATTTTGCCATCCCCGATAAACGCCAAATGCCGTCCATCCGGCGACCAGCGAACACTGTAGATCAGCCCTTTGTTATGGATCACCGGATGAGTCGCCTTCGTTGCCAGCGTCAGCACCACAAGCGTGTGACCGCCGTCGTCATCCGGGACCGTAACGGCAAGCTGCGTTCGATCCGGCGATGGTGTTACACCATTGGCTCCATTCGGGAGCGCCCATACCTCCGCTGGCGAGCCGCTTTCAGCATTGACGTTCCAGAGTTTGCCAGCCTCGAGGAAATAGATGGAACTACCATCGGTCGACCAAAATGGATCGGTGACCTTGCCGTCGGCGAACGTCGTTAGGGGACGAGGCGAACCCATTCCATCGGTGTTTGCGACGTACAGATTGACGACGTCGCAGCGATCCCAGAGGTAGGCGACACGTCTGCCATCGGGGGACCACAAGGGGTTGGATGGGTGGCGAATATTGAGGAGCTGGTCAATCGTTAATGGGCCGGCGATGACCTGGGAACCTGGCAGAAAGGCCCCAGCGACTATTCCAACTGCAATCAGAAAACGGGGCGCCAATGACATGGCTAGTTATTTCTCCTGTCCGAAGCACGCATCCGGAGTACGCGGATCGTGAGATCGGTTGGGTCAATGCGTGGGTGGAGTTCGTTGAATTCTGCTGGGGATCGGCAGTTGCGCGGAGGCACTGGTTGTACACAATAGCGCATCGCGGCCTGATCCACAACATCGGTGGGAGAAGCCATCAGTAAGTTTTATGGCGCCTATATGGCGGCAAATGCACGAAAACACTGGCGACCGCTCGTCACATTTCTCTAATGAGGCGCCAAAACAATTGACAGATTGTTCCCAGCATTGTATACATTGCTCCTAACGCTATCCCCACAGTTGCCTCTCAGTTCATTAGTCCGGTCTAAGTTGATCGGCGAGTGTTGAGGCACCTGACGATCCCCGGGGTTCGATCGCCTGTCGAATTTTGACCCTGTTCAAGCGATCAATCAGGGCCCACAATTCCGAGCCGTGAAGTGTACGCACCGTTCTGGTGCGGTAACCGCAAGTGTCTCTATTGAAGTCGCTCTGATATTGGCCCGTTCCAGTAAGGCTTCTCAGTCGTCCTTCTGGGACTGGCTTTAGTCCGACCCCCAGGTCGGAATTGTTAGTTCTTTACTTCAACAAACCGACCGGTTTCCTCGGACCGGCGTACGCTCTGGCTCGTTTGTCGTAGTCGTCACATTGCTGCACTACCCCATTATGTCTGGCAGGCCATCACCTTCGGAGGGAAAACAATGACGAAGAACTTTGTGCTACTTTTACTCCTTATCTGCGTAAGTCCAGTGCTCGTCTTCGGTCAGGTTGCAATCACTGGCGCGATCCGTGGCGTCGTTACGGATGCATCGGGCGGCGTTCTGCCGCAGGTAACGATTATCGTGGAAGGTCCCGCGATCATGAATCCCAGGAAGGCGATTTCAGATGTCGCTGGAAACTATCTGTTCGACGCGCTTCCGACCGGGACCTACAAGCTGACTTATACGATATCTGGATACAAGACTGAGGTTCGCTCCGACGTAGCCATTACGCCGGGCTTTACGGCGACCGTGAGTCCACAGCTGTCCGTTGGCGTGAGTCAACAGTCCGTTGTGGTCCAGGCCGATTCCGTCGTAGTCGACACCACGAACAACACGACCGCCACTACCTTCGATGATGCGTTGCTGCAGAACGTGCCCAGTGGGCGAGACACGTTTTCTACTGTGGCTCAGGCGCCGGGCGTTGCCTCAAGTGACTTTGATATCGCGGGAAGCCAGAGCTTTCAGCAATCGGTGATGCAGGTACACGGGAGCCTTCCCGGCGACCAGGTGTACAGCTTCAACGGACTACGTCTGAACTGGCCGGGATCGAGCGGTGGATACACCTCGTTCTATATCGACGATGACTCATTGTCCGCGCTGCAGGTGGTAACGGACAGCGCTCCTGCGGAAGTAGCGGTGGGCGGCGTCTACATGAATATGGTACCTAAGTCGGGATCGAATCAGATGCACGGCCTGGCCGCTTTGTATTATCAGTCGGCGGGCACGCAGGCTACAATTTCGGATCCCGTATATGACGGCGTTCCGGTGCCATCAGGCACACCTTTCATCATGGCCAGGGATATCGCCACCAATCTGGGTGCTCCCCTGCTTAGGGACAAATGGTGGGTATTCGGATCCTGGCGCCTCTATGACCTTAAGGAGAGCGTCCTCTCGGTCACTAATCCGGACGGCAGCCCCACGACCGATCCGAATCACCAGAGCAACACGACACTGCGAACCGATTACGCCCTTTCCACCAATAATCACCTGGATTTCGTGTGGTGGTTCAACGAGCAGAACAGATTCTTCCGCCGGGATACTTCGTACGCATTTGTGGACGCCGACGCTTCGTGGCGTCAAATTGAGCCCGCGTATATTCTGCAGGGTGAATGGAACAGCACCGTCCACAGCAACCTGCTGTTCGATACTCGCTTTGGATATCTACATCAGATATTCCCACTCGCAAATCAGCCAACCACCCCGGTAACTGCGCTCAATCGTCAGGATGTAACTCTATCCACTGAAACTGGGGCGCCACCGTACTCCTTTGTGAATCCAGCCAGCGTGATTGCCTTTGCCGAGGGCGTCTCCTGGTATGACGGGCACTTGTGGGGAGGTGCGCATACCTTCAAATTCGGCGTGGATACTTCCACCAACCATAACGGCTACAACTACACTGCCGATCTCGGGATTAATGCGCTTTATAACGACGGCACCCCGATTGAGGTGATTGCT
>Ga0181537_10005328_pt1 | contig 10406 bp, 6 predicted proteins | sample PEATcosm2014_Bin_39_FD_119765 | JGI IMG/M metagenome (GOLD analysis project Ga0181537, IMG submission 119765) | Peatland microbial communities from MTU Mesocosm Facility, Houghton, MI, USA - PEATcosm2014_Bin23_10_metaG | ecosystem: Environmental > Terrestrial > Soil > Wetlands > Peat | place... | reverse complement strand
GAAGACAATGAAAATTCCGATTCTCCTGATTCTCTGCACTGTTTTGGCAACTCTCGTTATGGATGCAACCGCCGGGGCGCAAGGGATCGAGCCCTATCCTAATGCCGTGACTGACCGCGCGATTCACCCTGAGACTCCAATGCTACCGCCCCCAAGAAATGTCGTAGTGACAGACCCTGATTTTGGCTCGTCCATAGTACGCGCGACCGACGAGACCACGAACTTCAAACTGCCGGGGACTGCTTTGAGCAGCGAGGGAAGTGGCGAAGCAAACGCTTGGAGTGCGGACAGCAAAAAGTTTTATGTACTCGGTAAGGGAGGGCAAGTCTTGGCGTTGGCTTTTGATCCCTCGACCATGGCTGTCAGCTCCTTGCCGAATGCGCGTTCTGGGCAAGCCCTTTTAGTACCGCTGGCGCCAGGCCCCTCGTTCAGTTTTGTTGATCCTGACCTGATCTACGGGACAAGTAAAGACCCATTAACGATCACCAGTTATCGGTTCTCTACGGCAGTGTTGAATCCAGTTATTGACACGAGGACTTGTGGAGTGCAACCACCCCTTGGCTCAGGACCGCTAGTGAGGAGCGATGACGATGTAAGTCTGTCCCTTGACGACAGCCGCGTGTCCATCTCAGAAGGCGGCGCACAGGGAGGCAGGCATATGTTTGTGGTGGTCTACGACCGGAATCTCGGATGCCGTTGGTACAACACACAAACCGGCCAAATCGGTGGTCAATGGGGCTCATCGGGGACCGCGACGGTTGCCACGAGTTATCTGATTCGACATGCATATCTTGCACGCAGCGGAAACTACGTTCACATTTTGACGAATGATGGCGTTTCTTACTTTTGGGACTTGGCGACGTTGGATGTGACATCTTGTGCCCTCGGTACCCATGAACAGTGCTCGGGATATGGAGTTATGGGCTACAACGCCTACATCAACGGCCCGGGCTTGCTGGGTAATATGGATATAGTGAAACGGCCCGTGAGTGATCTTTCCGACATTACACCCTTGGTGTACCCGCCCCTATCACCGATAAACTGGGGGCAGCCCGAGCACTTTACGTGGAACAATGTGGACGTAAATGACAGCGCACCCGTCTGCGGCTCAACTTACGGCTATGACGGTGACGTGACGATTGACCAGCCGTTCGCCGCAGAGATCTGGTGTGTTGAAACTGACGGACTCGCCTCTACAGTGTGGAGGTTTGCTCACAATCGAGCGATTTGGATCGAGCCCTATTTCAACACACAACCGCTCGGCGATGTTTCGCGGGACGGTCGGTTCTTTCTGTTCAGCTCGGATTGGGATGCGCAGTTGGGCAATGGAACAGATGGGAGGCCCCGTTCAGACGTTTTTATCGTGAAGCTAGACTGACGCTCCGCGAATGAATTCCCCCCGCCGCCCCGCCACTAAGTCGGTAGTCGAACAGGGATTTACGCGCATTGACCCGTCAATGTGTGATGGCGATTTGTACGAAGCCGCTGACGCGCCGGACGCTACCGCGTGTTCGAGGATCGAAAGTTGTTGAGGGATTGCAGTAAAAAGAGATGAAAAAGAGCCTGCTCGGCCCTGACAAGTCGAGGCAGGTAGGCAGGTTGAGTAAGCGTCGTAGTGGTTGGGGCGGATTGTAGCCGCGACCATGCCGGTGCCAAGAGGTCGGTAGTATGACGTTGGAACGTTGGAACACCTAAGACCGTTGGTAGCCATTGACGGAACGGCGGCTATCAGATTCATCTATGGATTTTTCGGTGGCAGCCAAGCCAGGTTCGCGATGCATCCGGCGTAGCCCTTGGTCCTGTAATTGTCTTGAGTGATGGCGTCGGTCGCGGCGGTGTTGACCAGGGAGAAATGAAGCGACCACGCATTCGTGGCGCTGGCTGCTATGTATATCCTATTTCCCTTGGCCCAGTTCGCGGAGTGACCCCTGCCGCCATCTCCCTCAGCAGACCAGGCTTGAACGGTTGCCCCCTTTTTTTGGTCGCCGGAGGGCGCAAACCCGTCGAGGTCCACCAGCGTAATATTCTTGTGGTCCCCTTTGATAAGCGAGTTCACCGTGTTCGCAATCGCGCAGCCGCTCGAATGGCCAACGATGTAGATGTTGTCAGCGTGGGAGTCTTCGATTTTCTTGATCACCTCATCGAACTGCGTGAAGGCGTTGACGGCGTCGTTTTCACCGGCCTTCCGGATGTCCGGGTAGGGGAACGCCTCAAATTGTGCGTCGCTGCGCTGTTTTCTGGCGCTGTCCAGCCATTTGTCCATGTCGGGCTGAGAGGATTGAAATCCGCCGATGAAAACCACCAAGATGGTCATCTTGTTACTCCCTTGCATGCTGGCTAGTGGTGATTCAGACCGCAGTTTCGTTTCAGAGTCCGCGCTGATTCAAGCCCCCCGTCACCCTGGGAAAGACAATGCTTAATGGCGATATTACGTCAGCCACCCGCTTTTGAAGATTTCAAGGCTATGTGGTACTGTCCTTCGCAGTGCCTTCATATCGGATAAGCCTTATGACCGGACCAAATTTCCCCGACCCCAATCCCTTACCGTCACCCGAGCCCACCATTCCACCCGTGAGAGAACCGCCCGAGGATTCACACTCGCCTCGATCGCCCGTAGTTGAGCCTGACGATCCTGCCGAGCCCAATCAGATCTAACCAGATCGTCCACTCGGTGGCCTAAAGTATCGGCCAGGCGAGGTTGACGAGGACAACCAGCAAGGCAAGCCTTGTCCGCCGACCCCCCGCCGGGAAACCGATTCCGAAGAGCAGAACAAAAGCCAACCCCGTGTTTGCGGCGAATGGGCGAATTGCGTCGGGAAGTGGACTGTTCGCATCCTAAAACCGTGCCCGCCTTCGCCCAGAGTGCCGGACTAACACAATTGACATTGCCTCCATGTACTATCTTCCCTACAGCATGGCCTGCACTTCGCGCGACGAGCTCGATCAAGGAACGGCGCCGTTGTTTCTAGACACGAATCAGGCAGTTATTCGCGGAGATGAGCTGAAAGTTGATCTCACGAAACCGGATGCGCAATCCCTCGCGAGCACGTTGTCAGTAAACGAACATTTGGAACGTCGCATTGACGCGGGTATAGCTGATGTCGACAAAATCAACACCTGCCTGGGTTAGCGATTGTCCGGAGTTGCCCACGTTCACGAACCAGGTGAGCCCTGGGCAGACACCATTGCCGTTGCATATTCCGGTGCTGGTTGGGGTGACCGAGATAAAGCGGTTACCGACCTGAAAGCCGAAGTCGACGTTGTATGCGCCTGTGCTCGGATTGGATGCTACAAACCCGCAGGGCGGAGTTGCAGCTGCCGCTCCTCAAAGAGTGGAATTGAAGCAACTCACAATGCCGAAGCTGTAACTTAGCAGTGCTTTGACCATGCCGCCAGCGGAGGGGGGCGCAATGCGTTGCCTGTACTGTCAAGCTCCAGGCGAGGCGCGACGTTTCAATCGTTGCGACACCTCATGGACCTGGACAGGGAGGCGTAGTCATCTGGTTCGTGTCCAATGAAACCGCGGCCGTCCGGGCCAGCGCGCTGCCATACAGCGTGGCGCCGGTTTGGAGCGTGATGGCCGACTGAGCCATGATGATTCCTTGGAATATTGAGCTGGTTCCAATTGTCGCTGAACTGCCCACCTGCCAGAACACGTTTTGAGACGAAGCGCCGTCGGCCAAGATGACCTGGGTTCCGGCATTTGTGGTCAGGGTCGACACGATCTGGAAGATGTAGACGCCACTGCCGCTGAGGGTGAGGTTCCCGGTCATCATCAGCGTGGGCTGGGCGCTCGTCGTCTTATAAACGCCGGGAGCGAGCGTTTCCCCTCCTAAATCTGCGGCGAGCACCACCGCTCCCGGGGTTGCTGTGATGTAGTTATATGCCGCAGTCAAGTCATCCTGGGCCGCCTGGGCAACCGCATCGCCCAAGTAAATCGTCCCCTCAACTTGTCCCGGCGGAAATCCAATGAGCGCAGCCCCTGGCGAAATGCCGAGATCCCCAGTAACGATAGTCCCCACATTGTTAACATTGGTGACCGTGTTGAAGGCCAGAATTCCGAAACTGCAGGCCGATCCCAACGGGACGTTTGTGTGACACGCCGTGGGAGATGTGGAGAAAGTCCATATGTAATTGGTGGCCGGTGAATCATCCCCGAGATCCTGTGCCCCTGTGGTAATGGTGGCTGTGTAAGCAGTATCCCCCGCGAGAGGTTGGATTGGGGTAAAAATCGCTGTGTAGTCTGCCGGGTTGTACGTAACTGCTCCAGCTACGGCAACGCCAGGCGTATCCGGCGATGTCAAAGTGAAGGTTGTCGTGTTGATCGTGGAGGGATTCATAGCCTGACTGAAGGTGGCAACCAGCAGTGTGTCGGGGCAGAGGCCGGTAGCGAGATTAGCAGGGGCTGAGGTCACTACGACGGGGAGAGTACATGCGACGCTGGCGGTGGTGAAGGTCCATACAAAGTTGGCTGTCAGGGATACACCAGAGGAGTCCGTAGCGCCGGTGGTAATCGTCGCAGTGTAGGGTGTGTTCAGCGCCAGAGCGCTGGAGGGGGTGAATGTCGCGGTTGACCCAGCATAGGTCACTACTCCTGTCACCGCTGCCGGAGGAGTGCCCGTGGTCAATGTAAACGTGGTGTTATTGATCGCGGCGGGATTCATTGCCTGACTGAAGGTAGCGGTCGATGACGTGCTGGGACAGACTGCGACTGAAACAAGGGGAGTCACTGAAATCACAGTGGGGGGAATGCAGTTACCAGTGGTGAAGGTCCATATAAAGTTATTCGCCAGAGCAATGCCATCTTGGTCTGCAGCTCCGGTCATAATCGTGGCGGTATACGCCGTGGTGGCCACGAGTGTGCTCGATGGTGTGAAGGTTGCCGTGGTGCTGGACGGGTCGTAGCTCACTGTACCGGACACGGCTGTAGCGCCCGGCCCTGCCAAGGTAAAGGTCGCCCCATTGATCGATGGGGGATTCATCGGCAGGCTGAAGGTAGCGGTCACTGTCGTGGTGCAGAGGCCTGCGGAAGCACTCAGCGGCGTTTCGGAAGTTATGATCGGCGCGGCTAAGTTCGGCTTGGCGCCAGCATTGGAGCATCCAGGGGTGAAGATAAGCAGCAGGAATGCGATAAACCAGAGATTGGAATTGCTGTATCTACGCATGGCCGTTATCCTTCTTTCCCTCGGCAACACTTGAGCCGTCGCAGGCAGGTTGTGGCAGTTACAGAATTTTTCAACCTTAGAAAATCCTAATCGTTTGATCTGATTCGGATATGCTCACAATTGCTCACATCAGCCGAAAATGCACTCGTGCCTTTCCACCCGCTGACCGAAAGGAGCGCCGTTATGAACCAGGAAAAGTATATTGGCTATCTCGAGAGCCAACAGCCGATATAGTTCTCATCGTTTACGAGGGTGCTCTTATCTGTAGGTCATGATGCGAACGATCACAACCTACTCCGAAAGGGGCACCCTTTTATGATGGGGTTACAACAGTTAAGACATCTCCGCTGTGGTCGAACGGGGCAAATTGTCGGCAGGGTAAAAACCCGAGTTTCTAATGCAGCCTCGCGTACTCGGCCTTGGCCTGTTTCAGGATAGGGACATCCGGATCGGCGTCTTTCCAAAGAGTGAAGAAGTCTTGGTAGGCAGCTCTGGCTTTGCTCGTGTCTTTCGACAGAACGTAGGCTCGGCCTAGTCCCAAGTGTGCCAGAGCGCCGATCAGTTCGTTCTGCACGACGCCGGGATGGTCGAGGATTTTCTGGAACTCAGCCGCAGCGGCTGAGCCCTGTTGCGCGGCCAGGTAGGCTTCGCCCCGCAGGTAGACAGGGTAGAGACTGATGCCTGCATCCAAGGCCGTAATCCCCAATTCATAAGGAGCGGCCGCCGCCAGCGTCGTTATGGCCTTGCCGGAATCACCATCCCGCAATTCTGCAGCGGCCCGGATGGTCGGCAGATAGTTGAACTCTACAATCGTATCTTGCGGGAAGCGTTTGCCGAGATCGTTGGCCAGTTGCATCGCCTGCCCGGAATCGCCGGCCACGCTGAACGCGATCGCCGCCATGGCTTCCACTTCCTTGCCATTGGAGAGCGCAGGCGCGGACCGGGCCTGCTGCTTTGCCAAAGCCGTGTTTCCCACGAACGCCTCGCGAATCGCGCCGTCTGCCTCATAGATCGCCGCCGACTGTTTGTTGTCAGCTTTTTGAGCGGAGTCAGCAGCACGGCGTGTAAGCTCCCTTCCCTGGGCAAACCGGCCAAAATACGCGGCCGTGTCTGACTCATAATTGAGTGCAGCGTGCCCCCATGTCGGATTGCTGACCAGCCCCGCCGCCTCCCGCTTCATTCCCTCAAAATCTCGCTGGAGGAAATCGATGACGTAAAGGTTTTGATGGAAGGAGGGGTCGTCCTGTTTGCGCGTCTGCGCTTCCAATGCCATGGCCTTGGCGTCGGCTAAGCGGTTCACGAAAATATACGCCCAGACCAGATTCGAGCTGAGCCTGTTTTCCCCTGACAAATTCATCGCCTTCTGGGTTATGGTCAGGACCTTGTCAAAGTCGCCCAGATAGAAATAGACGACCGCCAGACTGGCAGGTACTAGGGGGTCGCGCGGATAGAGTTGCGCCCATAACTCGTAATCCTTGCGCGCTGCTTCCAGATCCCCAGTGACCATGGTGTCATAGTGCGAGGCAATGTAAAACTTCTCGCGGTCGCTGACTCGATCCCGTAGTTCGTAGGCCTTGCGGATATTCTCGGTCCCCCGCACGGTCTGGCCGATATTGATGTAAACAACCCCGAGTTGCGCGTAGGCCATAGCGAACTTGGGGTCTTGCTCGATGGCCCGCTGAAAGAGCGGGATACAGGTAGCGAAGTCGCCGCTGCGCACCTTCATGGCCAGGCTGTAGGATTTGAGCGCTTCAAGCGACGGCGTTGTCACGCTTTCCGGCGGGATGTCATATCTCCGCACCGAGGCTAGCGATTCACCCAGCTTGCTGCGGGTTTCCGAAGCTATCTTGCCCAAGGCATCGAGAACGCGGGTTTTGTCGCTGGCCTCTGCCACCGTGTTTGCCAGCGAGTCTCCGGTTGCGCAGTCCAACGCCCTAAGCGTCAGCAGATAGCGCTCACCGATCTGGGCAATCGTGCCATCGAGCACCGCCGCACCCGCGGCCCGCTGACAAACCTCCTGGGCCAACTCATGGGTCAGGCGCGCATCTTTAGGCTGGCCCATCAGGGCCAGAGTTTGCGCGGTGCGACGGTCCGAGAGCAAGTTCAGGAAAGGCGACTGCTCCAGTTGCGCTGAGAGCCCCTGCCGCAGCGTGCCATCGAAGACCGGGTCGCCAGTCTTGTTTTCGAAGTCGGCCATCACGATGGTGTCCTTGTCGGAGAGCTTCGGTGCCGGATGGGATCGCCAGTACCAGGTGCCCCCAAGTATGGCAGCGACCACGACCCCGGCTACGGCCACCCAACGCCACGCCTCGGCCGGCGAAGTTTCTTTGTCAATCACTACGTGGGTTATCGAGCGGCTCGCCAACACTATGTCGTCCTGCTGAGGAACGAATCGAACAACTTCCGTGAAGCGATACCCCCGTCCTGGGACGGTGACGATGTAACGGCTTCCTTGAGCTGGGTCGCCCAGCACCTTACGCAGCATGGAGATGTTCTGGCTGAGGTTGACCTCCTCGACATAGCTGTCCGGCCAGATGTTTTTCATCAGTTCATCTTTCGACATGAGGTGGCCGGCGTTCTGGATCAGAACCAAAAGCGTCTCGAACGCCTTTGGCGTTAGCGACAGGGCTTCGCCGTCGCGAAATAGCAAGCACTCCTGCGGGTCCACCCGAAAGGGACCAAATTCGTATAACTGCTTTGCCTGCTTACTCATAGGAGCTCTCATAAGGATTTCAAGAGACTTTCAAACGTTTCCTAAGACTTCCCAAGCCCACTTGCTGCAATGTGCTTCCCGTGGGCCAGGGCGACCCGGAAGACATACGGACTTGGGCGGCACTGTACCACGAGATTCAAGCGGGGTAAAGGAACAGGGGAGGCGACGACGACTCGTACAAGAATACATATCACCATCCAGACCGAGCAGGTTTTGATCCTCCGGACGAGGGGCTGCGCCCGATGCTGGTGCGCTGAGTGTGGCCTTGACGTGGAGGTGGTCGATCTCTCCCAGGCGGAGGCTTTGACGGGTAAGGCACAACCCCGCCACGAGGATCGTTCCGAGGCTAAGAAATGGCATTGCGTGGAAAGTTCAGATGGGACCCCGCTGGTTTGTCTCGAGTCGCTGCTGAAGTCGATGGGAAGTGGGCCAATCAAGAAGCAGGAAATTTATCGAGGAGAATCAAAATGAAATGGACGAAAAGCAATACGCAAAGCTGCTGTTTGACATCAGCTTCCATGGGGAAAGAAGAGATTCTTTCCACGAAGAGTCTAGCCGTTGTAGCAACCGTTCTAGCGCTGGTGGTCAGCCTGGCCGCCACGGCGGCGGCGCAGAGCAACGCCCTGCGCCAGCTTTACGAAACCTCTGCCACCATTGCCACCAATGTCGAGGGTATTCGCGCGTATCCGGTCCCACCCCAGGGCTTCAACCCTCTAACCGCGTCCGACCAAGAACTGGCTGCTTATGGCATCCCTCTGCGTCCGGACAAAATACAACATCCGGGCGGTTACAGCCAGTGGACGAGAGTTGCGCAGCTCATGAGCAATCCGAGAACTCGCTGGTACGGCGAACTCAAACCCCGCAAGGCTCATGGCAACCTGGCGAACGCCGCCATTTCCGCGGCCGGAACCCAAGGAACAACGTTCGGGCCTACCAAGGCTACAGGGCACGCCTGGAGCGGAGTGGTGAATACTTTACCGGGCACGAAGTGGAGCAGCACGAAGTCTTTTTCGAAGGTGGAAGCAGAGTTCCCAGTGCCGGTGCCGCAACAGGCTTTCGACGGCGAGGGAGGCAACATCTGCGACGGAGACATCGACCAGGCATCGTTTTGGGTCGGGCTCGGTGGGATGTCAGTCGCAGGCGTGAACCTCGGTAATCAAAACAACATTGCGCAAGCCGGGGTGGATATCTTCGCTTTCTGCGACGGTCTTAGCGGCTCGGGTGCTTACGCTTGGGAGGAATGGTTCCCGGGCCCTAGTGTGCAATTGTTCAGCGTGAACCCAGGGGACGACATTTTTGTTCAGGTCCAAAACGTCAGCGCCACAGTCGCAACTTTCATCATCGCGGATTACACGATTCAGCAGGCCGCCGCGTTCTTCATCACCGCGCCGTCAGGATTCGAGCTGGTCGGCAACGAAGCCGAGTTCATCGTGGAACGCCCAGCCGGTGATTCGACTTCCACCGGACTGTACCCGCTGGCGAATTATGTCTGGTCGATCTGGGACTTCAGCCTCGACGAAGCCTTCACCGGCACCGAATCCGGTCCTGGCGACACCAGCGCAGCGACCTTCCAGCTCTCGATGAGCGACGACTCGGGAGGAACCATTATTTCCGTACCCAGCATCGACAAGGGCCTGCAACAGATGTCGGTTATGGACGAAAACTGCGCACGCACCGGAGGCTGCACACCTTAACGCTTAGTTTTCGCGCGGGGCCGTGCGTCCCCCCACCCCGTGCTCTTTCATTTTCGAGGTCCGCCTTCGGTCTCAGGCGAGACCGCCGAAACCACCGATCATAGTGGCATCGAAATGGACACAACCGGGAACTTTTCAAGAATCAAAGGAGATATGTATGAAACTCACTATCGCAAAGACTTCAATCGCAGCGCTATGGCTGACCATCGCTCTTGTCACTCTTCCTGGCTCCGCAACGACCAATGAGCTGATAGGAAGCAGCGAGAGTCACTCCATCGAACAATTCGACAGCAATGGCAACTGGACTAAGACGTTTGCCTCCACCGGCCCGTGGACCATGATCGGCATCGCGGCCAGCCCAGTTACCGGCGACGTGTTTGCCGCAACCAATACATCGATCATCCTGCGCTATACCAAGAGTGGAGCTGCGTTCGGCTCACACGGAAGTTACTGGAGCACCTTCAGCCTCCCTTCCTCAGCTAGCGGCAACCCCGCGGAAGGCTTGCTGTTCGATTCGAGCGGCGACCTCTACGTAGCCACCTATTATGGAGAGGTAGCCGTTACCGGCCTTACAGTGGAGATTTTCAAATATTCGGCAAAGGAACTCTCGAAGATGTCACCCGTGCCCACTGGCTCGCCGATCGTGACCACGCTCGATCGTGGCGATCAGATGGCGTGGGATGCTTCCGGAAACATTTGCCTTGCTTCCTTCGTCGCCCCCACGGTGCAATGTTTCAACCCGAGCACGGGCGCGCTTGCGTTCGACTATGCCTCTGAAATCCAGAACGCGGGAATTCAACCGGGCGGGATAACGTTCGGCCCAGGCAACATCCT
>Ga0181537_10005326_pt1 | contig 10410 bp, 8 predicted proteins | sample PEATcosm2014_Bin_39_FD_119765 | JGI IMG/M metagenome (GOLD analysis project Ga0181537, IMG submission 119765) | Peatland microbial communities from MTU Mesocosm Facility, Houghton, MI, USA - PEATcosm2014_Bin23_10_metaG | ecosystem: Environmental > Terrestrial > Soil > Wetlands > Peat | place... | reverse complement strand
GCGCTTGTCGCCGGCCTCGGAAATCCGGGCCGCGAATATGCGTCCACGCGCCACAACCTCGGCTGGAGGGTCATCGACGCTCTTGCCAGCAAGCACGGCCTCCGCTGGCGCTCACAGCCTGACTTCGAGGCCGAGATCGCCCGCTGGGAGGTGGCGCCGGGCCGGACCTGCTGGCTGGCCAAGCCGCTTACGTTCATGAACGAGAGCGGCCGGGCTGTGGGGGCGTTCGCCCGGTTTCATCGCCTGACTCCCGCCGAGATCGCCGTCGTCTATGACGATCTCACCATGGAGTGCGGCAGGCTGAAGGTGACGGTGACGGGCAGCGCAGGGGGCCACCAGGGCGTGGCCAGCCTGCTTGAGCATCTGGGGGACGGTTTCGCGCGCTACCGCCTGGGTATCGGCCCGAAAGCCCCTCCGGAGATGGACCTCAAGGATTACGTCCTCGGCAAATTTTCTTCCGAACAACTTGTTATCATTGACCAAAAACTCGACAACTATGTCCAAGGCCTGGAACTGCTGCTCGCTCGCGGCGCCGATCAGGCAATGAACCAGCTCAATCGCAAGGACCCATGAATCCGACCAAACGCAACTACCGCGCCACTTTCATCCTCGACAATCGCGGCAAGGAGGACTCCGTCGATCAAATCATCGATGGCGTGAAAAAAGACATTGCCGCCGTCCAGGGCGAGGTGACCTCGGTCGAAAATCTCGGCCGGAAGGACTTCGTCCGCGTGACGGATCGAAAGTTTCCGGGCGGGACTTACGTGCAAATCTCGTTCGCCGCCCCGCTGGAGGGCCCCGCCAAGCTCAAGGAGCGCCTTCGGTTGAATCACAGCGTGTACCGCACGTTTGTGGAGTCCGTCTGACGGCCCTGCCGCCCCCTCCCCGCCATGGCCTACCTCAACAAAGTCTTTCTGATCGGAAATCTTACGCGCGACCCCGAGCTCAGGATGACGCCCAAGGGCACGGCCATCTGCCAATTCGGCATCGCCGTGAATCGCCAATTCAAGGACGAGTCCGGCGCCACGCGCGATGAGACGACATTCGTCGATATCGAGGCTTGGGGAAAACAGGGCGAACTCGTGTCCAAGTATCTGAGCAAGGGCAGCCTGGCCATGGTCGAGGGCCGCCTGAAATTCGACCAGTGGGAGGACAAGACCAGCGGCCAGAAGCGCAGCAAGCTCAAGGTGGTGCTGGACAATGTACAGTTTCTCAATTCGCGGGGCGGCTCTGGCGGAGGCCAGCAGGCGGGCCCCTCGGAGGATGGGGATCCCGCTCCCCGCGCCAGCGGCAAGCCGGAGGCTGCCGGCGGCCCGGGCAAGGGCGACGAGGACGTGCCGTTCTGACGGCGTGGGGGAGCCCGGACGAGGGCTTCGGATTGGACGTTGACAGCGGGGTATTTCCCCTGTGAATTTCGACCCCTTTCCGCCGAAAAATCGCGTCCAAACACTTCATTCCCCGTCTCCCATGTCCTCCAGCGAAGTTCTCCTGCTAAAGCCCGTCGACGGTCTCGGCGGCGAAGGCGACCAAGTCAAGGTCCGCGCCGGTTACGCGCGCAATTTTCTTCTGCCTCAGCGCATCGCTGTCCCGGTTACCAAAGCGAACCGCAAGCAAGTGGAGGCCCTCAAGAAGCGTCGCGGCGAACGCGAGGCGCATGAATTGAGCGGCGCCCAGGCTCTGGCGCAAAAGCTCGAGAAAGCGCGGCTCGACGCCTTTGTCGTCAAGACGGGCGACGGCGGCAAGATGTTCGGCGCCATCACGGCGGCCGACCTGCATGAGAAGCTGACGGCGGCGGGATTCACGATCGATCGCAAGCGGATCCATCTTTTCAATCCCGTAAAGACGCTCGGCCAGCACACCGTGAAGGTGAAGCTGCATGCCGAAGTCTCAGTCGAGGTGCCTTTCGATGTGGTTTCCGAGAATCCGATCGTCCCTGTCGCCGAGGAGAAGAAGGTCGAGGCAAGGAAGGCCGACGCCAAAAAGTAACGCGGCGCCGAGCAGCCGCAACCCGGCAGGGGAACCGCAGCGTCAAGGCGCAGGCGTCGCTCGGGTGTGAACAACAAAAAATAAGTCCCCATTGCGTTCTCCTCCCCCTACTGCTCGCATTTTTGGCTCACGCCGCATGGCCGACGACGCTTCCCTTTCTCCGTACCCCCGCCGCCAAAGCGAGCTGGTTGCAACGACCGCTCCGACGCCCGGACGGAGTCTGCCGCACAGCATTGAGGCGGAGGAGTATCTGCTTTCATGCTGCCTTCTCGACGGATCGGAGACCATAGCCCGATGCCTGGAGGCCAGGCTGGCGCCGGCGGCGTTTTATGTCCCCGCCAACCGGACGATCTACGAGAAGCTCTGCGACATCTACCAGCGGCGTCCCCCGGTCGATGTCAACGTCCTCGCGGAGGAACTGAAGGCCTCCCGGCAGCTCGATGCTGTCGGCGGCTACGGATACCTCGCCCAAATCAGCGGCCGGATCCCGACCACGGCGCAGGCGCAGTACTTTCTTGACCGGGTCCGCGAGCTTCACCTCCTGCGCGAATTGATAAAGGTCGCGACCGGCACGGTCGAAAACTGCCTCAATTACCAGGGAGGGCTCGAGGAGTTTATCGACAAGATCGAGCAGGACATATTCCGGGTGACCCAGGATCGCATTTCCGATTCGGCCAAGCCGATGAAGGAGCCGACGCATGAGGCGATGAACGTCATCACGAAGATGATGATGAAAAAGGGCGAGCTCACCGGCGTCAGCGCCGGTTTCGCCGACCTGGACAAGCTGACCTGGGGATTTCAGCGCCAGGAAATGATCGTCCTTGCGGCCCGTCCCGCCATGGGGAAGACCTCGCTCGCCCTCAACTTTGCCGAAGCGGCGGCGCTTCCCAAGCGCGGGGAGCCGGTTGCGACGCTCATTTTTTCGCTCGAGATGAGCGCGGCCCAGCTGGCGCTGCGCATGCTCTGCTCACACGCCCGGGTGAACATGAAACTGCTTCGCGAGGGCCTCTTGTCGAAAAACGGCGATGAGCAGCAGCGGCTCCTGCATGCCGCCGACGAATTTTCCCGGTCGCCGATCTTCATCGATGATTCCAGCCATCTGTCCATCATGGAGTTGCGCGCAAAGGCCCGCCGTGTTCATGCCCGCCGGAAATTGGGTTTCATCGTGGTGGACTACCTCCAGCTCCTCAGTCCGGTTGATTCCCAGGCGCCCCGGGAACAGCAGGTGGCGGAGGCCTCCCGTGGATTAAAGGCGCTGGCGAAGGAACTTGATCTGCCCGTCCTTGTATTAAGCCAACTCAACCGCTCGTCCGAAAAGGAAAATCGTGCCCCCAAACTTGCTGACCTTCGCGAATCCGGGTCGATCGAGCAGGACGCCGACGTGGTGCTTATGCTTGCCCGCCCGAAGGATGCCGACGAAAAGTTCCAGGTGGCCGCTGATTCCGCGGACTTAATCGTTGCCAAACAGCGAAATGGGCCGGTAGGAGAATTGAAGCTTACGTTCTTACGAGACATCACACGCTTTGAAAACTATACCCAGTAACGCACGGCGCGGAGCCATCTTTCTGTGGGTCGCCTGCTGCCTCCTGCCGATTGCGCTGCTTACGTCCGTGCGCGGGCAAACCACCCCGGCCGCCCCCACGGGGTATAAGGTGGGGACGATTACGGTGAGGTTCGTGGGCACGGCCAACGTGAACGAGCAGATCGTGCGCGCCAACATGCAGGTTCATGAGGGCGGCGACCTGGACGACACGATCCTGGATCGGGATATCCGCAATCTCTACAAGACGGGTCTCTTTGAGTTCATCGAGATCAAGCGGCAGGCGGTGAATGCGGTCACGTACAATCTGGTGGTCGAGGTCACCCCGAAATACCGGGTGCTCGCGGTGCGCTATCAGGGAAACAAGCAGATCAAGACGTCCCGCCTCCAGAAGGAGGTGAAGACCCAGCCAAACACGGCCCTCGATGAGCGCCAGGTAAAGGAAGACTCGGAGAAGCTTCGCGATCTCTACCAGAAAACCGGCTACAACCAGGCGACGATAACGTACCGCGTGGATCGCGATCGCATGACCGGCTTCGGAACGGTCTATTTCCTCATACGCGAGGGACACCGGGTGAAGATCGCCGACATCCTCTTTACGGGCAACGCCCACGTCAAATCGAAGACCCTGCGGGGCCAGATGGATACAAAGCGGTGGTGGATGTTCTCGTGGCTCACGGGCGGCGGCCGCTTCAAGGACGAGCAATTCGAGGACGATCTCGACAAGCTCCGCGACTATTACCGGGAAGGCGGCTTTCTCGACGTCGATATCGCCGAGGACAGGATCCTGTTCAAATACCCGAGGCCCGACAAGCTGGTCGTGGTTATCCACGTGAGCGAAGGGCGCCAATACCACATCGGCACGATCACCTTTTCCGGAAACAAGCTCCATTCCTCGCCGCTGCTGCGGCGGGTGGCCCGCGAGAAGACCGGCATGGTGTTCTCGCCATCGAAGATCGACAAGGATGTCGAGCATCTCGAGGATTTCTACGCGAAGGACGGCTACATCGACACGCGCGTGATTCCGCTCCGCAGCCCGAACATCACGACGGGCAATATCGACATCGAGTATAAGGTCGAGGAGAGCGAAAAATTCAACGTCGAGTCGGTTGTGGTGGAGGGAAACACCAAGACCAAGAGCACGGCCATCATCCGCGAGCTGGCCCTGGGCCCGGGCGACGTGTTCAACACGACGCTCATGAAGATCAGCAAGCTGCGGCTCGACAACACGCGCTTCTTCGACGACGTGGAGACTTCGCCGCAGGAAACGAATATTCCGGGACGCCGGGACCTGCATGTGGTGGTCAAGGAGGGCCGCACGGGCAACCTGACCTTCGGCGCAGGGTACAGCACGCTGGAGCGCGCCTCGATCTTCGCCGAGATTTCGCAGTCCAATTTCGACCTTTTCAACCCGCATTCGCTTTTCCAGGGCGACGGCGAGAAGTTCCGCATCCGTCTCGAGATCGGAGAGCTTTCCAGCCAGGCCATCCTCACTTTCGAAGAGCCTTGGCTATTCCAGAAGCAGCTGGACCTCGGCTTCAGCCTGTACCGCACCAGCAACGACTACCAGAGCACCTATTATGACGAGGTGGATGCCGGCGCCAGCGTCTCGCTGCGCAAACGCCTATTCTCCTTCGTCGACGCCACCCTCACGTACACCTTCCAGGTCATCTCGATTGATAACGTGGATCCGAGCGCGTCGCCGGTCATCCTGGCCTCGGCCGGCAGCAATCCGGAGTCCAGCGTGGCCCTCGCCCTCACGCGAGACACCCGCGACAAGATCATCAACACCACCTCGGGCAATTATGTAAACTACACCACGACGCTGGCGGGAGGCCTGCTGGGCGGGGAGAACAATTATTATAAGTTCGAATTTCACGGATCGCAGTTCTTCGAGACCTTCGAGCTGCAGCAGCAGGTGCTGTCGCTCATCGTCAAGGGCGGCACGGCCGTCACGTTCGGCGACACCCACACGCTTCCGTATTACGACGCTTTCTACCTCGGCGGCCCGAGCGACCTGCGCGGGTATGAATATCGCGAAGTCAGTCCGCGCGACGAGTTCGGCGAGCCCATCGGCGGAAAGACCTACGAGACGTTCACCGCCGAGTACACCCTGGATATCGTAAGCCCGGTCCGATTCGCCATGTTCTACGACGTGGGCGCGGTGAATTCGGGCTCGTTCAGCTTCAACCCCTATAACTACAACGATGATGCGGGCGTCGGGCTTCGGCTCTTCGTCCTCGGATCCCCTCTGAGCCTCGATTATGCGGTCCCGTTGCGCGGGGACGCGCTGTATCCCAACAAGAACGGCAATCAGTTTAATTTTTCCTTTGGCACGCGCTTCTGATTACGCTCTAGTTGAATTTTCATCCCTAAAACAAGACTTATGAAGATATCCATCCCATCCCTCTTAGCCATAGGTGCCTTCGGTTCGGCCGCGCTCCTCGCCCATGCGCAGTCCGAGCCAAAGATCCTCACCGTGGACATGGCCAAGCTGTACGAGAACGACTACGAGACCCAGGACTACATGACCAAGCTCCACGGCGACGAGAACTCGGCCCAGCAGCAATACGACCAGATGACCAAGGACCTGACCGCCCTCAAGGCGCAGTATGACGAGCTTTCCGAGCAAACCAAGGATCCCACGGCCACGGCCGACGCCAAGGCCAAGTCGGCGGCCGACGCCCAGAAAACCGTCCAGGAGCTTCAGCAGAAGCTGGGCGAGCGGAACCAATTCGGCACGCAGGTCCAGAGGGAGTTCCAGCAGCGCATCCAAAGCTTTCACGATATGATGATGGACAAGATCGGCCAGAAGGCAGCGGATATTGCAAAAGGCCACGGCGCCACCCTCCTGCTCGACAAGTCGGCAATTTCGGTGCTCGGAGCCCACACGATCATCTATTCGGATCCCTCGTACGAGATCACCGACGAGGTGATGGCGGCGATCAATAAGGACCGTCCTGCCATGCCGATGCCGGCGCCCGGCGCACCGCCTTCTTCAGCTCCCGCGGGCAGCCCTCCTGCGATTACGGTTCCCGGTGTGACCACTCCGCCCGCATCGCCGTAAGCCAGACTAGCCTCTTTGCAAAAAGCCCCGACTTTTGTCGGGGCTTTTTTTTAACCGCTATTGCCCAACGGGCGGAAAATCGACCATGCTGGCGCGATGAAGGTAGCCCTTAGCCTGGAAGAAATCGCCGCTGCCGTCCACCCCAGCCAGACGCGCGGAGCGACGTCGGCCGCGATTCGGGGCATCGCCTCGTTGGAAGCCGCCGAAGCCGGAGATCTGACCTTCCTTGCGAATGCGAAATATAGGGCTGAGGTCGCTTCCACCCGGGCATCGGTCGTGCTGCTGCCCGCGGACTACGTGGGCGAACCGCGTCCGGGGCAGCTCTTCTATATCGTTGAAAATCCATCCCTGGCCCTGGCTCAGCTTTGCATAAGGCTCGAGCAGACGCTTTGGCCCAAGCCGGTTCCGGGAGTGCATCCGGGCGCCTTCGTCGCACCGGGTGCAAGGATAGATCCCACCGCCTCGGTGGGCCCCCTTTGCGTGATCGAGGCGGGGGCAATCGTGGGCGCGCGCACCCATTTGCAGGCGCAAGTCTTTGTCGGCCGCGGAGCCACCCTAGGCGACGACTGCTGGCTCATGCCCGGCTCGATCGTGCCCGCGGAGTGCGAGATCAAAAACCGCGTCCGGCTTCAGCCTGGCGCGGTGGTCGGGTCCGACGGCTTTGGCTACGAGTTTTTCCGCGGACACCACGCGAGGATTCCCCAGGTGGGCACGGTCGTCATCGAAGACGACGTCGAGATTGGCGCCAACAGCACGATCGACCGGGCTCGATTCAGCCACACGCGCGTGGGGGAGGGGACCAAGATCGACAATCTCGTGCAGGTGGGGCACAACGTCGTCATTGGACGGCATTGTTTGATATGCGCGCAGGCCGGCATCGCAGGGAGTACGACGCTTGAAGACTATGTCGTGCTTGCCGGCCAGGTCGGCGTCGTCGGCCACCTCACGCTGGGCAAAGGGGCGAAAATAGGCGCGCAGGCGGGAATCGCCCGGGACGTCGACGCCGGCTCTGCCGTCTCGGGCACTCCCGCGCTTCCCCACGTCCTCGAGCAGCGGCTTTTTGTGCTCCGCCAGCGACTGCCCGAGCTTTTCAAACGCGTCGACGACCTCGAGAAATGGGCATCCGCATCCGAAAAGGCGGTAAAGAAATCATTTTAAAGGATTACTGGCTAAATATTTAAAACGTGAATCCTCCGCTCTTCGTCCGCGTCATGTTATCGGTAAGATCCCGAGTGGCATATCGTTAAGCTTGCCCCGATTGGAGGTGAGTTCATGGTGTGCCGTTCCGTCCTATAATACCATCGGGCATGGCTCCCACCTGATTACACATGCGTAGAATATCCTCCGTTCAGCTGGCGTTCAGCCTGGTTGCCATCGGTTGCTTGGCCGATGGCTGCTGGCGCGACAGCGATTCCGGTGGAGGCCGCGGGTCAGGCGCACCCGTCAGCGTGGAGGCTGGCCGCGTCCTGCAGAAGGATACGCCCATTTATCTCGACGGCATAGGCACCGTCCAGGCCTTCAACTCCGTGACGGTGCATACCCAAGTGAATGGGATACTGCAAAAAATCGCCTTTGCCGAAGGCCAGGACGTCAACGCCGGCGATCTGCTCGCCATCGTCGATCCGCGGACTTACCAGGCCGAACTGGACCAAGCCAAGGCCAAGAAGGCCGAGGATGAGGCCCAGCTGAGCAACGCCACGGTCACCTACAACCGGAACTTCACGCTCTTGCAGAAGGGCCTTATCGACCAGCAGACGGTGGACACGGAAAAGGCGAGCGTCGACCAGTTCAGCGCTGCCGTGCAGGCCGATTCAGCGGCCGTCGAGCAGGCCACCGTTGAATTGGGTTTTTGCAATATCGCCGCGCCGATCGGCGGGCGCACGGGAATCCGATTGGTCGACCAGGGAAACCTGGTCCAGACCACGGATGCAAACGGCATCGTGGTGATCACGCAGCTCAAGCCGATTTCCGTCCTGTTCACGCTCCCCCAGCAGGACTGGCCCCAGATACAACAGCTCATCGCTTCCGGAACCACGCTCCGTGTCGTGGCCACGGGCGACAGCGCGAAGCCCCTGGATAGGGGAACGCTGGCGGTTGTGGACAACGAGATCGATAGCGCCACCGGGACCATCAAGCTCAAAGCCTCGTTTCCAAACGCCAAGCTGGCTCTCTGGCCGGGACAGTTTGTCAATGTCCGCCTCCTGGTTCAGTTGCGCAAAAACGGTATCGTCGTTCCTGCGAGCGTGGTCCAGCGCGGCCCCCAGGGAGCTTTCGCGTTTGTGATTCGGGATGATTCCACGGCGAGCGCCGTGCCGATCCAAGTCGCGCAGATCGACGGCGGGTACGCCTTGATAGACAAGGGACTTACGGTCGGGCAGCAGGTTGTCGTGGACGGCCAATACAAGCTCGAGGATGGAAGCAAGGTGAGCGTGACGGGCTCCGGGCAGGGCCGGGGCGGGCCGGGGTCCTCCGGCGGCAAAACGTCCGACGACGCCAGAGGGGGTCAGTGAACGTCTCCGAAATTTTCATTCGACGACCTGTCGCCACCTCGTTGCTGATGGCGGGGGTCATCCTGCTTGGACTGCTGGGCTATTTCCTGCTGCCGATCTCGGCCCTGCCCAATGTCGACTTTCCGACGATCCAGGTGACGACGCAGCTTCCGGGAGCGGCTCCCGATGTGATGTGTTCGTCGGTCACGACTCCGCTGGAACAGCAGTTTGGGCAGATCAGCGGGCTGACGTCCATGAACTCGGTCAGCTCGCTGGGAGTGAGCACCATCACCCTCCAGTTCAGCCTCGATCGCAATATCGACAGCGCGTCACAGGACGTCCAGGCGGCTATCAATGTCGCCTCCGGCGTGCTGCCGGCGAACCTGCCCAATCCCCCGGTTTACAACAAGGTGAATCCCGCCGACAGCGCGATCCTGACCCTGGCGATCACCTCCGACACCGTTCCGATAGACCAGGTCAACGATTATGCGGACACGCTGCTCGCGCAGAAGCTCAGCGAGGTGAGCGGCGTTGGCCTTGTCACGATCGAGGGCAACCAGAAGCCCGCCGTGCGCGTGCAGATCAATCCCGCCGCCACGGCCGCCCAGGGCCTGAGCCTTGAAAGCATACGCACCGCCATCTCGAACGCCAACGTCGATGCGCCGAAAGGCAGCTTCGACGGATCGCACCAGGCGTATGCGATCAACGACAACGACCAGCTGCTCTCCGCCGCCGACTACCGCAATATCATCGTCGCTTACCGGAATTCGGCGCCAATACGGCTGAAGGACGTGGGCCGCGTCATCGACAGCGTCGAGAACACCAAGCTCGCGGGCTGGTATGGCGACAAGCCCGCGGTGATCCTCGACATCCAGCGCCAGCCGGGCGCGAACATCATTCAGACGGTTGACCGGATCAAAAAGATCCTGCCGCAGCTGCTCACCTCCATCCCGCCCTCCGTCCGCGTCACGATCCTGACGGACCGCACCACCACGATCCGCGCTTCCGTGGCGGACGTCCAGTTCACGCTCACCCTCACGGTTTTCCTGGTGGTTCTCGTCATCTTCCTTTTCCTGCGAAAGCTGTGGGCGACCATCATCCCCAGCGTCGCCCTTCCCCTGGCGATCATCGGCACGTTCGGGGTGATGGACCTTGTCGGCTTCAGCCTGGACAATCTTTCGCTCATGGCGCTCACCATCGCGACGGGATTCGTGGTCGACGACGCCATCGTGATGATCGAGAACATCGTTCGCTACATCGAGGCGGGCGACGAGCCGTTCGAGGCGGCATTGAAGGGATCGAGGCAGATCGGGTTCACGGTGATCTCG
>Ga0181537_10005325_pt1 | contig 10411 bp, 11 predicted proteins | sample PEATcosm2014_Bin_39_FD_119765 | JGI IMG/M metagenome (GOLD analysis project Ga0181537, IMG submission 119765) | Peatland microbial communities from MTU Mesocosm Facility, Houghton, MI, USA - PEATcosm2014_Bin23_10_metaG | ecosystem: Environmental > Terrestrial > Soil > Wetlands > Peat | place... | reverse complement strand
GCAGGCTCGTCATGTTGGACGACAGTTCGCTGACTTCGAGCAGGTTGCGCTCGCCCGAGATCACGTAGTCTTCCGGCACCGCTTCCATCGCCTGGCTGCTGACCTCGACCGCGGCGGTCATCAGCACGGTCATGTCCTCGCGCAGCTGCTTCAGCTCCTCGCGGATGCGCGAGCGGATGGTCTCGAAGCTCAGGCCCGCGTAATTCTGGTTAAGGAAGTTGGCGGCAACCGTAAGCTCGCCCGCGGAATACGGACGGTCGGTAAACAGGATGCGGTTTTGCACATCGCCGTCGGGCACGACGATGATCAGCAGCACGCGTTTGTCGGACAGCCGCACGAACTCGACCTGGCGGAACACCGAAGCATGACGCTTGGGCGTCATCACCACGCCGGCAAAGCGCGACAGGTCCGAGAGCAGTTGCGAAGCCTGGGCAATCAGGCGTTGCGGATGGTCCGGGTGGAACTGGTCTTCGAGGTGGCTGATCTCGACTTGCTCCAGCGGCCGCACTTCGAGCAGGGAATCGACGAAAAAACGATAACCGCGGGGCGTCGGCACGCGGCCGGCGGAGGTGTGGGGGCTCGCAATGAAACCCATTTCCTCGAGGTCCGCCATCACGTTGCGAATGGTGGCGGGGGAGAGCTCGAGCCCGGAAAACTTCGACAGCGCGCGCGAGCCCACCGGCTGGCCCTCGGAGACGTAGCGCTCCACCAGGGTCTTTAACAAGATTTGCGCGCGTTTATCCATCCTTAATTCATTGTTGCACAAGCAGCGGCGCTTGTCATGGAGCCGGTCCAGGCGCTACCGCGGGCGACTTCTTAGATCGTGCATAATTTAATATGGTTTAATGCGGCCAGTCTTTGATGTGGTCATTTCCATGCGTTTCAAGACGGTAGCCCTGATTGGCAAGTTCAACGGCGTCGGCATCGTCGAGCCGCTGCTCGGACTGGCGCAATACCTCGCCGGACGCGGCATTGAAGTCGCGCTGGAAGGCGAAACCGCCGCCAATACGGGAATCGGCGGCTACCGCGTGCTGCCCGCGTTCGAGATCGGCGCAGCGGCCGACCTTGTTATCGCGGTTGGCGGAGACGGCACCATGCTGTCGATCGGGCGCCTGCTTGCCGCATCCGGCGTGCCGCTGATCGGCGTCAACCAGGGCCGCCTCGGGTTCATGACCGACATCGCGCTCGCCGACGTATACACCACGCTGGAGAAAATGCTCGACGGCGAATTCGATCCGGAAGACCGCGCGCTGATCGAAGCCGAGGTGTGGCGCGAGGAGTCGATGCTGACCCAGGCGCTGGCGCTGAACGACGTCGCGGTGAGCCGCGGCGCGGTCGGGGGCATGATCGAGCTGTCGGTGAGCATCGACCAGCACTTCGTCTCGAACCAGCGTTCGGACGGGCTGATCCTGGCGACGCCGACCGGGTCGACGGCCTACGCTTTGTCGGCCAACGGGCCGATCCTGCACCCCAGCGTGGACGGTTTTGTGCTGGTCCCGGTCGCGCCGCACGCTTTGACCAACCGGCCGATCGTGGTGAGCAACCGCAGCCGGGTGGAAGTCACGGTGATTCGCGGCAAGGACTGCCGTGTGCACTTCGACGGCCAGTCGGACGTTCTACTCAATGACGGCGACCGCCTGGTGATGCGCCGCTCCGCGCATGCGCTGCGGCTGTTGCATCCGCGCGGTTACAATTATTTCGCCATGCTGCGCCAAAAGCTGCACTGGAGCACGATTCCTTAGACTCTTACTATGCTGCGTTCCCTCAGCATTCGCGACTACGTCATCGTCGACAGCCTGGAGCTGGAATTTGCGCCCGGTTTCACTGCGCTTACCGGCGAGACCGGCGCGGGCAAATCCATCCTGATCGGCGCGCTGTCGCTGGTATTGGGCGAACGCGCCGACTCGACCGCCGTCAGGCCGGGCTGCGCGCGCGCCGAAATCGAGGCCGAATTCGAAACCGGCGCCGGCGCCGAACTTGACGGCTGGCTGGCGGAGCACGACCTCGCCGGCGATCCCGGGGTCTGCCTGCTGCGCCGGGTGATCGACGGCGGCGGCCGCAGCCGCGGCTACATCAACGGCCGCGCGGCGACGCTGGCGCAGATGCGCGAGGCCGGTGAGCACCTGATCGAGATCCACGGCCAGCACGAGCACCAGCAATTGCTGCGGCCGGAGGCGCAACGCCAGTTGCTCGACCTCTATGCCGGCGCCACCGCGCAGGCGCGCGAGGTGGCGGCCCTCCACGCGGCGTGGTCTGCGCTGCGCCGCAGCCTGAGCGATGCGGCGGCGTCTGTCGAGCAGCGCCGGGCCGAGCGCGAGCAACTCGATTGGCAGGTCGGCGAACTGGCGCGGCTCGCCCCGCAGGCGGGCGAGTGGCAGGCGATTTCCGCCGAGCACCAGCGTCTCACCCATGCCGCCAGCCTGATCGAGGGCGCGCAACAAGCCCTCACCGCGATAGCCGACGGCGAAGACGCCATCGAAACCCGGCTCACCCACGTTGCGGGCCTGATCCAGGGCCTCGCCCAGTTCGACGCCGCGCTTGCCGAAATGGCCGGCTTGCTGGAATCGGCGCGCATCCAGTTGGGAGAGGCGGAGCATGGTTTGCGGCGCTATGCGGAAAAAGTCGAGCTCGACCCGCAACGGCTGGTGGAAGTCGAGCGCCGGATGGATGCGATCCATGCCGCTGCGCGGCGGCATCACATCGGGCCGGAGGATTTGCGCGATTTGCAGGTGCGCCTCGGCGCCAGGTTGGACGAGCTCAACCAGGCGGTCGATCTCGAAGCGCTGGCTGCGCGCGAGGTCGAAGCCCAGGCTGCATACCGCAAGGCCGCCGAAAAACTGGGCGTGCTGCGCCGGCGGGCCGCCGGCAAGCTATCCACCGAGGTCAGCGCCGCGATGCAGGAGCTCGCGATGCAGGGCGGGCGCTTCGAAGTCGCGCTCAAAGCCGTGGTGGAGCCCGCGGCATTTGGCCTGGAACAGGCCGAATTGCTGGTGGCCGGCCACGCCGGGGTCGAGCCGCGCCCGCTGGCGCGCGTCGCTTCGGGCGGCGAGCTGTCGCGCGTGAGTCTGGCGATCCAGGTAATGACCAGCAAGGTGTCGGGGGCGCGCACCATGATCTTCGACGAGGTCGACGCCGGTATCGGCGGCCGCGTGGCCGAGATCGTCGGCCGCCTGCTGCAGACCCTGGGTGCGTCCAAGCAGGTGTTATGCGTGACGCACCTGCCGCAGGTGGCGGCCCGCGCCGAACGCCAGTACTCGGTGGCGAAGCAGGAAGTCTCGGGCAGCGTGAAAAGCGCGGTGCAGGTGCTGGACCGCGCATCGCGGGTGGACGAAATCGCGCGCATGCTGGGCGGGGAAAAAATCACGCCGGTCACCCGGCGCCACGCGGAAGAAATGCTGGGCAAATAGCACGCGGCGGGAAGGTTTGTTACAACCCCCGTGTATAATGCCGCCGCAGCAGGATGCCCGGACGCAAAAGCGGGCGCCTGGTCGAGAATCGAGCCGGACAGGGAGGGACTAGTGGCTTTTATTGCGTTTTACATCGTTGCCATCATTATCCTGATCCTGCACTTTACCGGCTGGCTCGCCGAGCACAGCCTGGAATGGCTGGTGTTCGTGCTGGCAGTGGCGGTGTTTCCCGCCGTCATGTTCCTGTAGCGGGCCCTCTTCCCGCCGTCTCAGGCTTTGCTCAGCAGGGTCCACACGCCGGTCGCGACGAATAACGCTGCCGCGGCGTAGCGCACCTGCTTCAACGGCAGGCGATCCGCCAGCCGGGCCCCGATCAATACCGCCGGGACGTCGGCCAGCATCATGCCCAGCGTCGTGCCCGCGACCACCTGCGTCAGGCTGTCGAAGCGCGCCCCCAGGGTGAGTGTCGCAAGCTGGGTTTTGTCGCCCATTTCCGCCAGAAAAAATGCGACGCCGGCGGTGACGAAGGCGCCGGCGGGATGCAGCTTCACTTCGCCTTCAAATTTGTCGGGTACCAGCGCCCACAGCCCGAAGCCAATGAACAACAAGCCGGTTCCCCACTGCAGGATCGAAGGCGCGAGCCAGCCCGCGATGAGTTTTCCGACCTCGGCTGCCAGGGCGTGATTAACGAGTGTGGCGACGAAAATGCCGCAAATGATCGCCACCGGCTGTCGTAACCGGGCGGCGAGCATGAAGGACAGCAACTGGGTCTTGTCACCGATTTCCGAAGTCGCCACCAGCACGGTGGACGTGATCAGGGCGTCGAGATTCACGAATCATGCTGCTTGATCAAATCGGCAAAGGCCGCCAGTTCCTCCGCATTGACATCCGACACGGCGACAAAACGCATGCCGGCATGGCGCCATTGCAGGACGTGATAGCCCTGCTCGGACCGGCTGGTCACCGTTTCGTCGCCGCCGGCCTGCGGCCATACGAAGAGGTTGATCGGGTGGGCGTGGCGCCGGTACACCAGGGCCGCGACCGGGCGCCGGTCGAGATAATCCAGGCGGCCACCGGTGAGGGGGTAGCCCTCCGACGCGAGGTCGGTCACCGGCGGAGAAAAATCGAGCTTGCCGTTGAACCAGGGCTTGACCGTGTGCTGGTCGGTCGAGGCAACGTCGGCGAGATGGGAAGCCATCAGGGATCGCACGTGACCGGCAACCGCCTGGTCGGCAATGCTCTGGCCCGAGCTTCCGTTTGCGGGCAACCAGCCGGCGCTGCCGAGGCCAAGCACCACGCCTATGGCAAGGATCAGTCCGAAGGCGAATGCCGCCCCGGCAGACCACCACTGCATCGGATTCCAGGCCGCTGGCCGCCGCGCCGTACGGGGTGCCGCGGCAGTTGGATGGGAAGCAGGACCGGACGCCTGCACCGCCGCGCGCAGGCTCTCCCGCAGCGCCGGTGGCGCCTGGTGATAGGTCGCGCGGGTCTTGAGCGCCGCGCTGAGTTCCTGATCTTCGCTCATGATTCCGGTCCGCCTAGGCCGCGCGATCCAGCTGCGACAAGGCTTGGCGCAGCAATTGCCGCCCGCGCGACAGGCGCGACATGACGGTCCCGAGCGCCACGCCGGTGACGCCGGATATTTCCTTGTAGCTCAGGTCTTCGAGTTCGCGCATCACGATCACCTCTCTGAATACCGGCGGCAGCGACTCGATCGCGCGATCGAGCATCGCCGCGTCGGCCGCGGCCAGCAACCGGGACTCGGGCTCGTCGTGCCGCGTATCCACTTCGTAGAGCCGCGGTCCGGCACCGTCATCCTGGCCCAGGCTTTCTTCTTCCAACGCCACCATCTCGGGCCTGCGGTTTTTCTCCATCCAGCTGAAACAGGTGTTGCGCACGATCGCGAGCAGCCACACCCGCGCCGAACCGGCGTCATCGCCCCGGAAGCTGTCGAAATAGCGCAGCGCCCGCAAGTAGGCATCCTGCACCACGTCGGCCGCATCCTCGTCGTTTCGCGTCAGCCAGCGCGCGAGGTTGTACGCCGCGTCGAGGTGCGGCAGGGCGACCCGCTCGAAGCGCACTTTGGTATCGGGCAACATCGCCATTTCGGGTTGTGACATTCCATTTACCGCGGCAGCCGCCATTTTATTCCCGATCGGCCAAAATTCCGTTGAACCGCCGGGAATTTTCCGCGAGGCGCAGGCGCCGGGAATAAAGCGCGAACCCCGCCGGTATTGCAGGGTAACGGCGCCGCTTCAGGCGCACTCAACCGGAGGGGCGCATGAATTTCGATACTGAACGCAGGGATTTTCTAAAGCTGGCGGGACTGGGCGGCGTGGTGTTCGCTTCGAGTCTCGGCCCCTGGGGCCGCGCGCTGGCGGCGGCGGGACAGGACTTTTTTTTCGTGCAGATGACGGATACCCATTGGGGATTCGAAGGCCCACCCAATCCTGAAGCCAAAAACACGCTCAAGCGCGCGGTGGCGGCGGTGAACGGCCTCAAGCGGCAACCCGATTTTGTGATGTTTACCGGCGACCTTACGCACGCCGCGGACAACGACAAGGAGCGGCAACGCCGCATGACGGAATTCAAATCCATCGTGAGCGAGCTCAAGGTCAAGGACGTGCGCTTCATCCCCGGCGAGAACGACGCGGGCCTCGACGCCGGCGAAATGTACAAGAACATGTTCGGCGTCGGTCACTACAGTTTTGACCACAAGGGCGTGCATTTCGTCGCCCTCGACAACGTATCCGATCCCAACGGCCTGATCGGCGAAGACCAGCTGCAGTGGATGCACGCCGATCTGGCGAAGCTCGACAAGGCGCATCCGGTGGTGGTGTTCGCGCATCGTCCCCTGTTCGATCTGTATCCCCAGTGGGATTGGGCGACCAAGGACGGGGCCAAGGCGATCGATATCCTGACGCCTTACGAAAACGCGACGGTGTTCTACGGCCATATCCACCAGGAGCATCACCAGATGACGGGAAAAATCGCGCACCACGCCGCGGAGTCGCTGATTTTTCCGTTCCCGCTGGCGGGCTCGCAGCCGAAACGGTCGCCCGTTCCCTGGGATGCGGCCCATCCTTACAAGGGCCTGGGTTTCACCTCGGCGCAGACCCAGGGCAGCGGGTTCAAGCCGGTGACCGACCCGCTGGCCTGAGCGGCCTGGCCGACGGCGCTTTTTCAGGGATCATCATGAAGCATCAGGCTTTGCTTGCCGGCGCTCTGCTGGCGACGGGGTTGCTGGCCGCGGCGTCCGCGGTGCTTGCCGCCGACGCGCAGGCGATCGAGCGCGGCAAGTACCTGTTCCAGGGCGCCGACTGCGGCGGCTGCCATGGCGGCGACAGCAACGGCGGACCTCCCTCCGGCGGGCTCGGGCTCGATACGCCGTTCGGTACTTTCCGCGCGCCCAACATCACGCCCGACAAGCAGTATGGGATCGGCGCCTGGAGCGTAGCTGAGTTCAAGACCGCGCTTGGCAAGGGAATCGGTCGCCACGGCGAGTATTTGTTCCCGGTTTTTCCCTATACGTCGTTTACCAAGCTCACCGACCGCGACATGGAGGACCTCTACGCCTACCTGATGAGCCTGCCGCCGGCGCCGGTTGCCAACAAGCCGCATGAAGCGCCGGCGCCATTCGGCTGGCGCTCGCTGCTGGTGTTCTGGCGCGGAATGTTTTTTACGCCCGGTCCGATCAAGCAGGAACCGGCGCGGGGCGAGGAGTGGAACCGCGGCAACTACCTGGTGCACGCCGTCGCGCATTGCGAGGAATGCCATACGCCGCGCAATTTAATGGGTGGGCTCAAGAGCGGCCAGGCGTTCAGCGGCAACGTGGGCGGCCCCGATGGGCAGAACGCGCCCAACATCACCTCGGACGCGGCGACGGGAATCGGCGGCTGGTCGGTCGATGACATACAGCGGCTGCTGAAGACGGGCATGACGCCCGATTCGGACCAGGTGGGCTCGGGAATGAAAGCGGTGGTCCGCGGCACCTCGAAACTCACCGAGGCCGACCGCCGCGCAATCGCGGTCTACGTCAAAAGCCTGCCGCCGATCCACGTTGAACTGCCGCCGCCCAAGCCCCCCGCCAAAAGCCAATAGGTTACTTTGGTTTGTGAGGGCAGTTGGGCTTGATGCAGTCGGCGTAGATCGACAGCGCGTGCTCGTGGATGGCGAAGCCGTGCTGCTTGGCGATGCGTTCCTGGCGCTTCTCGATTTCCGCGTCGACGAACTCCTCGACGCGGCCGCACTGCAGGCATACCAGGTGGTCGTGGTGCGTCCCCTGGTTGAGCTCGAACACCGCCTTGCCCGATTCGAAGTGGTGGCGCTGCAACAGGCCCGCGTGCTCGAACTGGGTCAGTACCCGGTACACCGTGGCCAGCCCGACGTCGAGATTTTCCGCGATCAGCATGCGGTAGACGTCTTCCGCCGACAAATGGCGGACCTTGCTCGCCTGGAACAGGTCGAGAATCCTGAGGCGCGGCATGGTCGCCTTGAGACCGATCGTCTTCAGGTCCTGCGAATTGCTCATTTCAGAATTCTATTCGATTTAAGGTAAAATAATCGTTTCGGCGGATGCGGAATACGCGATATCCGCCACGCCGTGCCTTCACGCCGTTCCGCGCGTTGCGGATCCGAAATCCGAGATGATCAAACTTTATCGTGCCATCTGGGGCTGCTGCCTCGCCCTGTTGCTTGCGGGCTGCTCCTATCTGCCCACGATGCCTACGCTGTCGTCGTTGAGGGTATACCGGATCGACGTGCAGCAGGGCAACGTGACCACCCAGGACATGGTGTCACAACTGAAACCGGGCATGACCAAGGAACAGGTCAAGTTCATCATGGGCTCGCCCCTGCTGACCGACATGTTTCACGCCAGCCGCTGGGACTACGTATACCGCTTCCAGCACGGCAAGGACGGCAAGGTCGAGGAGCGCCACCTTACCCTGTATTTCGACAAGGAGGCGCTGGCCCGCATCGAAGGCGACGTGGTGCCGGGCACCCCGCCGGTGGCGACAGCCGACAAGCCGGTCGCCGATTCGGACCGGGCCAAAACCGCCGATGCGGCAGCTGACAAGGCCAAAGCCGCTGATGCGGCAGCGGCCAAGGCGGCCCCGGATCAAAGCAAGGCTGCCGAAGCCGCTGCGGACCAGCCGGCGCCGCCGAAGGGTTTTTTCGCCCGCTTGCGGGAGAAACTCGGCCTCTGACATGAATCCCATCCGCATCGCCGTCGCCGGCAGCAGCGGCCGCATGGGCCGCACTCTCATTGAAGCCGTGCTCGGCGCAGGCGACGCCAAGCTCGCCGCGGCGCTGGAGCAGCCGGGCAACAGCCATCTGGGCGAAGATGCGGGCGAATTCTGCGGCAAGCCTTGCGGCACGCTCATCAGCGCGGACCTTGCGGCAGCGCTGGCCGGCGCCGACGTATTCATCGACTTCACCCGGCCCGAGGGCACGCTCGTCCATCTTGCCGCCTGCCGCGCGGCGGGGGTGCGCATGGTGATCGGCACCACCGGCCTGGATGCCGCGGCGCGCGCGGCGATTGCCACCGCCGCGCACGACATCGGCATCGTATTCGCGCCGAACATGAGCGTCGGCGTCAACCTGTTGTTCAAGCTGGTCGACACCGCGGCGCGCGTACTGGCACAGGGCTACGACATCGAGGTCATCGAAGCCCACCATCGCCACAAGGTCGACGCGCCGTCGGGCACCGCGCTGAAGCTGGGAGAAGTGGCGGCGGCCGCCACCGGCCGCGACCTCGAAAAAAACGCCGTATACGACCGCCATGGCGTGACCGGCGAACGCGATCCCGCCGCCATCGGTTTTTCCTCGATACGCGGGGGCGACATGGTGGGCGATCACACGGTGCTGTTTGCCGGCACCGGCGAGCGGGTCGAGATCACGCACCAGGCCTGGAGCCGCGCCACGTACGGCGACGGCGCATTGCGCGCCGCGCGATTCCTGATGCAGCACGGATGCGGGCTCTACGACATGCAGCAGGTGCTCGGGCTCGCGTGAGTTTGTGGGTAATGGTTCACTGGGATGACGGTTGCGGTTACACTTAGCAGACGCGACGGCGAAGTCGTGATACGCTTTCGCGATGAAACGGAGAGACGTAAACGAAATAGCGTTTGCCACGTTACAGCAAGCAACTGGCGCAATTCCGAAAGAACACTCGGAGCGCAAAGCGGAAGCTGCTGAACTTGGAAGGCGCGGCGGATTGAAAGGCGGGGAGGCGCGCAAGGCCGCCTTGTCGCCTGATCGCCGTGCAGAGATAGCAAAGAAAGCTGCGGCAGCACGTTGGAAAAAAGAACCGGCCAAAAAATAGGCCGTCTAATAAGAGGTGGCACCCGCCGCTCACTCACTACAGCAGTTACCTACCGCATTTACGCGGCAGGGGCTTGGCCGGAGACCGTTTATGCGATGCGACTCGCACGGTCTTCGGACCCGGTTTTGCTACGGCCCTTACGGGCCGACAGATCACCTTAGTTGCCATAACTATCACCTCCTTTCCGGGGCGGGTTGCCCCCGGTCGTAGGCTTGCGCCACGGGCGGGAAGTGAAAAACGGCGGGTGCCACGGGCATTCTATCTCGTTCGCTAGGCGAAAGCTACGTAAACCGCTTGCGCCTCGAATCTCGCTAGCCTAGAATGGTCGAATAGCCCTGACCAGAGGTGTGTTTTGTCAAATCCAATTACAAATCTTCTCGACGCCCGCCAACGGCTTGTGTCGAAGATCGCCGAGCTAAATGACGAGTTGAAACACGTTGATAATCAACTATTTTCAAGGATTCAAAAGCTCTCGGAGGCTTTCGATGGCGCATCCGCGCCAGCCGACCCTAAGACCCATGTTTTTAGGAATGAGCATTTGCTGCACTTAGAGCCGTCACCCCCCAAGCGCCGACAAGGGAGCAAATTCACGGAGCCGGTGGAGGCGATTTTGCGAGAACTAGGGCCGCTCCACACAAAGGAATTGCTGGCTGAGCTCGCGCGACGGGGAATCATCGTG
>Ga0181537_10005324_pt1 | contig 10412 bp, 9 predicted proteins | sample PEATcosm2014_Bin_39_FD_119765 | JGI IMG/M metagenome (GOLD analysis project Ga0181537, IMG submission 119765) | Peatland microbial communities from MTU Mesocosm Facility, Houghton, MI, USA - PEATcosm2014_Bin23_10_metaG | ecosystem: Environmental > Terrestrial > Soil > Wetlands > Peat | place... | reverse complement strand
CGGTCGGCCAAAGCCTCAATCACAGCCGTGACGTCGGGGGTCGAATGAAAAGCGTGGGCGACGTCCGCAAGAATTTCGGCCCGGCGATGTTCTTCTTTGGAGGCTTCGGCGAGACGGGCCGCCTCGAGAAGAGTTCCCAACTGCCCGGCCAAAATCGTGGCTTTGGCTGCTAGATCTTCATTGAAAAATTCCTCGTCGGTGTCATGCAGAAAAGTGACAGCGCCGATCACTTCGTTAAAAGCCATAAGAGGAGCAGCGAGCAACGATCGGGCGTCGAACTCCGCGGCGGCGGGGAAACCGCTGGAGTGCACATGATTCGCGAAGGTAGTGCGCCGATGGCGAACCGCATCCGCGGTAACGGCGCTCTGATCGTGGCGCAACCGCATCCCGATGAAGCGATCCGCTAACTTTCCATCCGCTTGCTCACCGACTAATTCATCTCCGGCCTGACAACGCCAGAAATAGACGCCAGCAACCTGGAAGTATTCGCGGGTATCACGGCAGAACAAATGGATCAGCGCGTTGGAGTCGGAGCGTCCGGAAGAGCTGGCAGCAATGCGGAGCAGGAGCTTCTGGAAGCCCTCATCGGACCCGCGAGCACTGCTATTGTCCGGGGAAACGATCGGACCGCTACCAGAAACACCAAGTGCCGCACCGATACCAGAAGAATAGTTTTCGCGATTCACAAGTGCTTGAATCTATTTGGGAAAGTATCTGTCATCTCAATTTGAGTCAAGGGAAATGGGCGGGAGGGGTGCCTTTGTGGGAAATCCCGCGATTTCTCTTGAGACTGGGTCTCAGACTGAGAAACACGGGCTCATTCTAGCTTAATGAGACAGCGCTCAGACTAGTGAGCTGAGACGATGGCCCGCAGGCGAGAAATAAGCTGCTTCGTTTCATGGACATGGATCCCATTACTTTGGTTTTTTCAAGAAGGATTGGGTGGCCCGGCCGTTGCACGGTTGGCCTTGCCAGATCTCTGTACCGAGGAGGATTTGTGTCTCGACGATTCGCGGCGGCCGCATTGGTCGCGCTTACATTGGCAATGACTTTGGGCCCCAGCCATGTAGGGGCGCAGGCAGCGCAAAGCGAAGAAATCATCAGACGCGCAAAGAACAAAGTACAGCCTGCGTATCCAGAACTGGCACGCCGGATGAACATTTCCGGAACCGTAAAGATTGAGGTGGTCGTTTCGCCTAACGGCACAGTAAAGGAAGCGCGGATCGTGGGCGGACATCCGGTGCTAGCCAGCGCAGCGCTAGACGCAGCCAAGAAATGGCGGTTTGATCCGGCGCCAGCAGAGAGTTCAGGAGTCATCGACTTCAAGTTTGAGCCGCGGTAGTGGCCTGGCCGCGGAGGAGACGGGCATGACAATCGGCAAGAAGCTATACGTGAATTTCGGCATCATCCTGACGACGGTGCTGATTCTATTTCTGGTCAACTATTCGGCGGTGCAGCGGGAGCACTCCGCGAAAGCGGCGGCGCAGGCCTCTTTGCAGCTGCAGGACACGACGAATACGGTGCGTTTCCAGATGATGCAGAACCGCCTTTATCTCAGCAACTACCTGCTGAGTGGCGATACGCGGGAAGTCGACCGGATGAACGAGGGGCTGCGCACGCTCAACGAGAAGCTCGAACAGGGCAAGAACCTCGCGAATTCCGATCAAGAGAAGAATGCGCTCACCAAGGTGCAGCAACTCGAACAGGCATGGGGAAAGGAATTTGCCCAACCCCTCATCGACAAGCGCAAAGATGTCGATTCGGGGAATGCGACCGTAGCCGAACTCCAGATTTATTACCTCCAGAAGGACGCTTCCTCATGGGTGAAAAACTCGACTGACTCACTCGATGTGGCCGACGGCGAAAACCACAAACTGGTGGATGAGCGCACCAAGTCAGATCAGACCGCGGCGAATTGGACGATCGCGATTTCGGCAATAAGCACCCTTCTCGCGCTTTCGCTCGGTGTAGTCATCGCGTACCGCACTGCCAAGTCCATCACAGAACCACTGACCAACCTGATGAATGTGGCCCGTGGCATTGGCAACACAGGCGATCTCGAGCACAACATCGATCTGAGCCGCGACGACGAAATCGGAGAACTGGCTCGAACGTTCCACAAGATGGTCACTTACCTCAAGGAGATGGCCGGGGTTTCCGAAGCCATTGCCGGCGGCGACCTGACCCTCGAAGTGAAACCCCGTTCCACACACGACACACTGGGCAATGCCTTCGCCAAGATGGTCGACGGTCTGGCCGGACTGGTGCGCAGCGTACGGGACGCCTCGTCACAAGTTGCGAGCGCCTCGAACCAGGTAGCTGGGGCGTCTGACGATTCTGCAAAAATCGGGTTGCAAGCTTCGTCCGCTATCGATGAAGTCACCAGCACCATGCATGAGATGAGCGTCAACGTGCAGAACATGGTGAAGAGCACGCAGGTGCAGGCTTCAAGCGTAAGTGAAACTTCAGCTTCCATCGATCAGATGGTGGCCTCGATCCAGCGTGTCGCCGATACGGCGAAGGTGCTGCTCGACATCTCCAACCGTTCGCGCGAGGAAGTGCACAACGGCATCGGCACGATGGAGAAGGCCACGGATGGCCTGAACCGCATTAACACGACCATCAATTCGTCGGGCGAAATCATTGGAGCCCTCGGACAACGGGCGGATGATATCGGCAAGATCATCGAAGTCATCGACGACCTCGCCGAACAGACAAACCTGCTGGCGTTAAATGCCGCCATCGAAGCCGCACGCGCCGGAGAGCACGGCATGGGATTTGCCGTGGTCGCCGACGAAGTGCGCAAGCTGGCCGAGAAGTCAGCGCAGTCCACCAAGGAAATCTCCGAACTGATCCAGAGCATTCAGAAGGAAGCCCGCAAGGCGGTCGACAACATGAACCGCTCCACCTCGATTGTGAATGAGGGACTGGAATTGGGCGGAGAGCTGAATTCCGCGCTGCGCAAAATCTCCAACGTGGTCACCGAGGTTTACAAGTTCGCACAGGAAATCGGTGCCGCCACCAACGAACAATCGCATGGCTCGTCCCAGATTGCGCGGGCGACCACACGATTGAACGAAATCACTCACGAAATTAACTCAGCCGTCGAAGAGCAAGCTTCGGGAGCCCAGGCGGTCGTCAAGGCGATGGAGCGGATGCGGGAGTTGGTCCAGCAGTCGACCTCTAGTTCGACGGAGCTGGCGGCTTCCTCGGAGCAGATGTCGAAGATGTCGCGGAGTCTGCTGGAGTTCATCGACCGCTTCGCACTGGCAGAAGGGGCGCGTGCGCAAGCGGGTTCTGATGCCGGACGCAACGCGCGGCGGGCTGCTGCGGGATCGCAGTTCTAAGGGCTATCCGGGGAGCTTGACGCTATGAGCCGTGAACTTCACATCGTCGGTTTTCAGGTGGGACGCGAGACGTACGGCGTTCCCATTACTTCCCTGCACGAGATTGTGCGGGTACCCGAAATCACTGCCGTGCCCGATGCGCCTGACTATCTCGAAGGCGTGATCAACTTGCGCGGCAAGATTGTGTCGGTAATGGATCTCCGCAAGCGTTTCGGAGAGAAGCAGACCAATCTGAAACGGCAGAACCGCATTCTGGTGGTCGAGCACGCGGGACGATTAGCGGGCCTGATTGTGGATTCGGCCTCCGAAGTCTTGAAGATCCCCTCCGATGCCGTTGAAGCGCCGCCAGCCGTCTTCCAAGACGGCGGGTTGAACTGCGTCACGGGTTTGGGAAAGGTTGGGGGGCGCTTAGTGGTGCTGCTCGATATGAGCAAACTGCTGGCTCCGGCCAGCTTGCAAGCCAAGAGCGAATCTGGAGAAAAGAAAGCAGCACCCAAGGCCGAGGCGCGGGGCGCCGCGGCTCGGTAAGAAAATCATTCTATCCGTTGTCGAAATGCGCATGAGACGGGAACGAGAGCAAGCGTGAGCACATCCGGAGCGGCACCAGCTCCCATCCTTACGGACGCGGAACTGAAGTTGTTGCAGGCGCTGGTGTACCAAGAATGCGGCATGCACTTTGACGAGCGCCGCACGCATTTCCTTCAGGACAGGCTGTTGCGCCGGCTGAAGGAGTGCCGTGTGGACTCCTTCTACGCCTATTACCGGCTGCTGATCAGCCAAGAGGGCAAACAAGAACTGGCCAAGCTGCTGGAGAACCTGACCGTCAACGAAACCAGCTTCTTCCGGCACAAAGCGCAGCTCGATTTGTTCCAGAAGACCGTTTTGGAAGAGTTGCTGAAACACAAGAGTTCGCGGCGGGAATATTCGATCCGAATATGGAGCGCAGGCTGCTCGACCGGACAAGAAGCTTATACGCTCGCCATGCTGGTCACTGATGCGCTGGCCTATTACTACTTACGGAATCCGCTGCCGATGGACTTACCACTGCCGAAGCCGTTGGTTCCTCCACCCTGGCGGGTCGAGATTCTCGCCAGTGACATCAGCTATTCGGTGTTGCGGGCTGGACAGGAAGGAACCTACAGCGAGCATCAGATGTCGATGGTCGACTACGGCTACCGGCTGCGTTACTTCGATAAAGTTGCCGACCGCTACGCCATCAAGAAGGCGCTTAAGGAGATGGTGCACTTCGACTTTCATAACTTGAAAACCGAATACCTGCCCCAGCGCAACGATGTGATCTTCTGCCGCAACGTGATGATGTATTTCGACGAGGCGGAGCAGAAGCGGCTCATCGAAAAGTTCTATCGCTGCTTGAATCCCCATGGCTACCTGTTTGTTGGACATGCAGAAAGCCTGTTGGGATTGACGAAGAAATTTCAGATGGTGCACAAGGACAGCGGAACGGCGTATCAGAGGCTTGAGGTGCGAGAGTGACGAATACTCCCGACGAACGCGGCGCGGAACTGCGAGAGCTCTTTTTCGAGACTTCGCAGGAACTGCTGCAGGCGCTCAATGACGAAGCGCTGAAGCTGGAGAAGACTCCTGGCGACGAAGAAATCGTGCGCGGCATCCGGCGCACGGTCCATACGTTGAAGGGAGATTCTGCGGCCTGCGGACTACGGGAGTTGAGTGAACTGGCGCACCAGTTCGAGGACGCACTGTCGCTCGAAGGTTCCGCATCGCATGCGGCAGTGGCTGAAATCGCCTTCGCAGCGGCCGACGTGTTCACGGACATGATCGCGGCCTACCGCACGAACGGCAAGATGCCCGCGACGAAGAGTCTCAGCCGAAAGATTCAGGATCTGACGGCCGCCCCGAAAGCTGCGAAGACTAAGAAGACCAAGAAAGTCTCAGGCAAGGCGGCTGCTTCAAAGAGCGCCAGCAAGGCCGAAATTTGGACGGAGTACGAAAAGCTCTCGATGACCAAGGCGCAGGCTGCTGGTCAGGCGGTGTATCACGTTGTGGTCAAGATCGATCCACATTGCGCCATGCCGATTGCGGGGCGTCAGCTGATTTACAACGCCTTGGGCAGCACTGGGGACGTGATCGCGGTGCGGCCGGACGCGAAGTCTCCAGCGGCCTCGAAGCACGTCGAATTCGTACTGGCGAGCAAGCAAACGGTCGAGCAGATCTCTGCCAAGGGACGCATTCCCACCATAGCGGAAGAAGTTACCGTCGAACAATTGCTCGCTCCCACCGCCGCTCCGCAAAATGCTGAGGACCTAGAGGAATCGTCCGCAGCTTTGGCAGAGCAGACTCCAGAAGTCGAAGCGACGCCGATGGAGCCAACCGCGCCCACTGCAGCGGCCGCAAGCGTAGCTGCAATGCAAGAAAACCTGCTACGCGTGGACGCGGGCCGTATCGACAACGTACTCAACCTGGTCGGCGAGTTGATCATCGGCAAGTCGATGCTCCAGCAAGCGCTCAGCGAGTTTTCGAAGCGCTATCCGAAAGAACTGCTGCGCGGCAAGTTTGCCGATGCAATGGCATTCCAGGCGCGCGTACTGAACGATTTGCAGCGCTCGGTCATGAAGATTCGCATGGTGCCTGTCGATCAGCTATTCCGACGGTTTCCGCGCATGGTGCGCGATGTTTCGCGACAGTGTGGCCACGAGGTTGAACTTGCGGTCAGTGGGCAGGATACCGATCTTGATAAAGGAATTCTCGATGCCATCGCCGAGCCGCTGACGCACCTGGTGCGGAATGCCATCAGCCATGGGATTGAGTCGCCAGAAGAGCGACGGAAGGCCGGCAAGCCGGCGCAAGGCACGGTACGGCTGAACGCGTATCACCACGGGAACCAGGTGATCGTTGAAGTCAGCGATGACGGCCGGGGCATTGATGCCCACAAGATTCGCACGAAGGCGATTGAGCTTGGACTCACGACTCCAGAAGAAGCCTCGCGACTGACCGAAGCAGAGACTCTCGACTTCATCTTTCGGCCAGGCTTCAGTACCGCCGAGCAGGTCACGGAGGTCTCCGGGCGCGGCGTTGGCATGGACGTGGTGCAGAGCGTGTTGCATCGTCTCAAGGCCTCGGTCAGTCTGGAAACGCGTCTGGGCCAGGGCACGACGTTCCGGCTGAAGCTGCCGCTGACGCTGGCGATTATCAAGGCTCTGTTGTTCTGGGTGGAGCAGCGGTTGTACGCGATTCCGTTAAACGCCGTTCTCGAAATCGCGCGGACGTTCGAAGCGGAAGTCCACCAGGTAGATAACTATGAAGTTCTGCAGTTGCGAAACCAGGTGCTGCCACTGCTGCGACTAGGGCGGCCCGCGGTTGAAGGGGATCGAAAGTCCAAGCTGTTTGTGCTCGTCATTACAGTGGGAGAGAGGAAGTACGGATTGATTGTCGATGCGCTCGAAGGCGAAGAAGAACTGGTAATCAAGGCGTTGGACGACCAGACATTCTCGACCGATCTGGTATCGGGCGCCTCAATTCTGGGAGATGGGCGAGTGGTATTGATTCTGAATCTGCCGGCGGTGGTCGAACATGTGGCGCGCCTGAGGCCCACGGAGATGGGACAGGCGAACTCCGGGCTGCTGCTGACTCAAACGGATCGCATGCGGCTGGCGCTGACGCCGGCGGTGGGAGGCCAGGCATGAGAGGCAATGTCGTCCGCGTGCTCGTGGTTGACGATTCAGCCCTCATGCGGAAACTGATCCCGCAGATGCTGGCGCAAGATGAATCCATCGAAGTAGTGGGCACGGCGATGGATGGCTCGTTCTGTCTGAAGAAGATTGAAGAACTAAAGCCCAACGTGGTCACGCTCGACCTGGAAATGCCGGGGATGAACGGGATAGACGCGCTGAAAGAGATCATGCGGCGACAGCCGGTCCCGGTCATTGTCTTCAGCTCGCACAGCATCGAAGGCGCAAGCGTGACGATGAAGGCGCTAGGGCTGGGAGCTTTCGATTTTGTCACCAAGCCCAAAGATGCCTCCGCCCATATGGCCGAGACCGCGCGCGAGTTAATCGCGAAGGTCAAAGCAGCGGCCGATTGCAAGCTCAAGCCGCGGATGCTGCCGGGAATTCCGCCTAAGCCCGAGAAGGTTGCAGCGGCGACGGGATCTCCGACGCGGGTGATTGGCATTGGGGTTTCGACCGGCGGTCCACAGGCATTGGAGTACGTGCTTTCGCAATTGCCCGGCGACTTTCCGGGAGCGATCGCCGTGGTCCAGCACATGCCGGATGGATTTACGGACATGTTTGCGCGGCGACTGGATGAAGTTTGTCCGTTGCGCGTAAAAGAAGCGCAGTCGGGAGATCTGTTAGTGCCCGGACGCGTGCTGATCTGTCCCGGAAGCCGGCACATGAAAGTGAAACGCCTTCCCCTCGGAGACATCGCCGTACTTAGCGACGAACCCCGGGTCAACGGACATCGTCCCAGCGTCGATGTTCTGTTACGCAGCGTGGCAGAAGAGTTCCGTGCGAATGCCGTTGGAGTGCTGATGACGGGCATGGGCGACGATGGAGCCGAAGGCCTGGGAGCCATCAAGAAAGAAGGCGGCATGACGATCGCCCAGAGCGAAGAGTCCTGCGTCGTCTATGGCATGCCGAAAGCGGCAATCGAAAGAGGATACGCCGTCCGCGTAGTCGGACTCGACGTCATGGGAGCGACGTTGCAGGCGATATGCGGCAGAAGTCATGGGTCCGATGGGGGATCCGCCGGGCGCGCGGTACGCGCCGGAAACTAAAGATTGGGACAGCGACGCCCGTGACCAGCGTTATCTGGCCGGGGCGAGCGAGCCATGATATGCAGTAGAAAGGGGAGGTCTGTATGGAGCAGTTCGCACCAGTGAAACGCAGCAAAGACGGCCAACCAGTCCGCTATTTGATCGTGGACGACTCCGTGTTTGCCCGCAAGAATCTAGCCCGCATGATCGAAACGTTCGGCGGGCAGGTAGCGGCCGAAGCCGGGGACGGCTTGACCGCTATCAGCGAGTTCGACCGCACGCATCCTGACATCGTGCTCATGGACATCACCATGCCGCAAATGGAAGGGATCGAGGCTGCCGAACGGATCGTTCAACAGCATCCCGAAGCTCGCATCGTGATGGTTTCCTCGGTCGGATACCAGGAAAACATCGTCGCAGCGTTGCAACGGGGCGCTCGGCACTTCGTGCAGAAGCCGGTGAAGCCGGAAGTGCTCTACGAAGTCATCAAGTACGTATTGGGCGAAGATGGGGCGGTCACCAACGCAGCGGGAGCGGGAGCGTAAGTCCATGAAGATGGAACTGATCCAGCCTTTCATCAACGCGGCGGACGCCGTGTTGTCACAAGGCCTGCAGTGCACGACCAAGGTGGGCAACCTCACCATGGAAGAGGATGCCTATCGTCGCAAGGGAGTCGCAGGCATGATCGCGCTGACGGGCGACATTGAGGGCCGGATTGTTCTCGACATGGAACCGCAGACTGCCGTGAAGGTGGCCAGCCACTATGCCGGCGCCGAACTGCCGGAGTCCGATGCTTTGATCAAGGAAACCATCTTTGAGCTCGCGAATCAGGTCGTAGGCAACGCCATCTCGGCGCTCAACGACCAGGGCTTTCACTTCCGTGTACATCCCCCGCACCTTCTGACTGCTGAACAGGGTGACAAGACCAGCGAAGACACAGAAGCATTGATGATCTGCTTCGAGACCTCCCTGGGCAGTGTCTTCATGAATGTCGCCTTGCGCTATAACAAGCGGCGGATGGCCGATCACGCGGCGGTGGGAGCGTAGAGAGTCAGTGGTTAGTGACTGGTGCTTAGTGAAAAGCGGCGCATTAGCGCCGCGATCGTCATGCCACCGCCCTGGCGCTTTAGCCCCTCTTTCCAGTCGATAATTAGGGCTCGTCCCGTCTCTCCCCATCGCGTCGGCCCATTGCGTCTTCGATTTCAGGTCCGAAAGCCCACAGGAATACCATATTGCCGATGATGTGCGACTAACTGCCGTGCATAAACATCGCAGTGAGGATCGTGATCACACGGTACCCCGACATAATTTGGGCGGAACCAGGGACCGTTGAGAGACGAAGGCACCCCGCGAGCCAACTCCGTCAGAAAAACGAGAATATTTACGGCGATGATGAGCGCCGTGCAGAGCGACTTGCGAACGGGACGTCGCGTCGCGTCTCTTAAGGGGATCAAACCCCCCACGTTATCCTCCCTGGTCGACGGGGTTTCATCCGCTGGACACAACTCTCCTCAACTGCGGGACCCGCCATGCCAACCGCCCTTTTCTATGCTGCCAGTTTCGTAGGCGGGGCCACGGTATCGGCTGCCCTGCGGACTGCCAATGAGACCATCACGCGCGTAACACCGCTGAAGATGAGGCTCACGCCCACAAGGGTGCCGATTGCCCACGCGGAACTCGACGGCCACTGCATGTAGATCATCAGGCCCAGAAACAGTGTCACGACACCGTCGAGAAGAAACCAAGTGGATCGCAGGGCCGAGGGAGCCCGGAAGAACTGGATGATGTCGAAGATCCCCTCCACCAGGAACAGCGACGCCAGCAGCAAAGTGAGCGACACCACGCCCAGCGCGGGACGCGCAATGACATATCCGCCGAACGCGACATAGGCGAGGCCCACCAGAAGCCTCCAGATCACGCTGCCGGCTTCGCGCGAATGGAACGCAACGACGAGGTGGACCACTCCCGCGAAAATGATGAGCCAGCCGATGAGCGCGTTGACGGCGACCGCGGCAAGCAACGGCGCTGCTAACGCTAACACGCCCAGACAAATGAGCGAAACGCCCCAGAGGATAGACAACGTGGAAACCCGACGCACAACGCCGGAAGAATTCTGCGCCATACGCACCTCCTCAACGGACCGGGCGAGTCTATCGCACCGGATTCGAGGATGCAATCCTGCGGCAGCAGGCGATGATCGAAGATGGAAGCTCTCGGTAGGGCGGGCTGATACTCAGGCCAGTAATGGCAGTTGCGGACCACCTGCCACATCCCCAAAATCTTCCATCGGGTCCGCGAACCGTCTCAGTTCCGGATACCTCTGAATCAACGTG
>Ga0181537_10005323_pt1 | contig 10413 bp, 8 predicted proteins | sample PEATcosm2014_Bin_39_FD_119765 | JGI IMG/M metagenome (GOLD analysis project Ga0181537, IMG submission 119765) | Peatland microbial communities from MTU Mesocosm Facility, Houghton, MI, USA - PEATcosm2014_Bin23_10_metaG | ecosystem: Environmental > Terrestrial > Soil > Wetlands > Peat | place... | reverse complement strand
TCTTCTTCGTGTACCGCTCGAATCCGGTCATCATCGCCAGTGTCCTCTGTTGGTTTGGTGATTTCATCTGGCGCTACTTTATCTATATTCTTTGTGGAAAAGGAGCACTTATTCAGAGTCTCCCTTAATCAGGTTGAGGCTGTCCTGCTTGTGATGTTCTCGGAGGCCGCCGCTGTGGCCTCGCATTATGTGTTGTCGGTGTAAGGATTACGCCGCTCCCCGCGTTGATAAGTTCCTCTTTGCGTTCATCTAACGCTCGAATCAGCTCATCGGCCAGCTCCGAGAGTCGGTGGGGGTCGGATTCCTCTGCTACGAGCGCACAGAGCTCTCGCCATGCTTGTTGCTTTTTAATTGTCATGGGAGGGTGTAAAGCAAACTCATTGCCAAACCAGAAAGCGCGGTGCCGTCGCTGCACTGCTGCGCAAATCGCTCACGCTACAAGACTTGTGAGCGCACGGTAAGCGGACCGGAGAGACCCCTGTACGAAGATTTTGCACGAAACCATAAGGCCAGCCCCCGTCTAAGAACTTCATCAGACACCGAACAGTCAGTCAGCCTGCCCAAATCCCTCGGGGATTTGCTGTATCGAGCAGCCCCTTTGCGATTTTCGAAGGTTGGGAATCGATGCCGGCTGGAATCGAGGGCTTGTCTACACCCCCACAGTCTGCGCGCTTGGTTTCGCCGCCAGCAACTGTCGCAGCACATACGGCAGAATCCCGCCGTTGGCGTAGTAGAGCGCTTCTTGCGGCGTGTCGATGCGGACCAGGGCTTCAAACTCGATGGCTTTGTCGCGAGGTTTACCCTTGGCGCGGACTTTGATCGGCTTTCCTGCCGCAAATTTTTCGACCACGTCGCGGATGCCGGTGATGTCGAACGTTTCTTCGCCGGTCAACTTGAGCGACTCCGCAGTCTGGCCCGCCAGAAATTGCAGCGGGAGGATTCCCATGCCGACCAGATTCGAGCGGTGAATGCGTTCGTAACTTTCGGCGATCACGGCGTGCACTCCCAGCAGTTTGGGACCTTTCGCCGCCCAGTCGCGCGATGAGCCGGAGCCATACTCTTTGCCGGCGAGAATGACGAGGGGAATGCCTTCGGCCTGGTATTTTTCGGAAGCTTCGAAGATCGACATTTCGGTTTGCGTGGGCAGATAGCGGGTGAATCCGCCTTCGGTCGCGACCAGCTTGTTGCGCAGGCGGACGTTGGCGAAGGTACCGCGCACCATGACTTCATGATTGCCGCGGCGCGAACCGTAGGAGTTGAAATCCGCGGGCTGCACGCCGTGTTCCTGCAAGTATTTTCCCGCGGGACTGTCTTTCTTGATGGAGCCGGCGGGGGAAATGTGGTCGGTCGTGACGCTGTCGCCGACGACGGCGAGTGCGCGCGCTTTACGAATGTCTTCGATCGGCGAGGGCCTCACTGCCATCTCGTCGAAGTATGGAGCGCGGCGAATGTAGGTGGAATCTCTTTCCCAGGCATAGGTCTGACCCTTGGGAACGGGCAGGCCGCGCCAGCGTTCGTCGCCCAGAAAAACCTCGGCGTAGCTCTTAGTAAACATGTCGGACGAAATGGAATTCTGCATGGCCTCTTCAATCTCACGCTCGGTGGGCCAGATATCGGCGAGGTAGACGGGTTTGTTTTCGCGGTCTTTGCCGAGAGGATCTTTGCGCAGATCGAGATCGATGCGTCCGGCGAGAGCAAACGCGACGACCAGCGGGGGCGACATGAGATAGTTAGCACGAACTTCGGAATTGATGCGGCCTTCAAAATTGCGATTGCCGGATAGGACAGAGGCGACGACCAGATTGTTTTCCTCGATCGCCTGGGAAACTTCCGCCGGGAGCGGGCCGGAGTTGCCGATGCAGGTAGTGCATCCGTAACCCACGGTATGAAATTTCAACTTCTCGAGATAAGGCGTGAGGCCGGCCTTGTTCAGATAGTCGGTGACGACTTTGGAGCCGGGCGCGAGCGAAGTCTTGACCCATGCCGGAACTGCCAATCCTTTTTCGACGGCCTTTTTCGCAAGCAATCCCGCACCGATCAGCACGTGAGGATTGGAAGTGTTGGTGCACGACGTGATGGCGGCGATCACCACGCTGCCGTGCTTGAGTGAGTTCTTCACACTCGGGGAAACATGCTCGTGCACGTTCGGATCTTCCACGCCGATGGCGGTGGGACTTCCGCCTTCGGATTCCCAACTTTTGGCGCTGGCCTGTGCCGCGGTCCCACTTCTCCCAAGATCTGTTCTCCCCAAATCGGGGAGAACTGGGGCGCCCACGGTTCTTGCCGATTTCGGCTTGATCAGCGAAGGCAACGCTTGGTTGAACGACTCTCCGGCTTGCGAGAGCAGAACGCGGTCTTGCGGGCGCTTGGGTCCGGCGAGGCTGGGTTCGACGGTGTCGAGATCGAGCGTGAGCAGTTCGGAATATTCGGCTTCCGGAGTTTTCTCGTCGTGGAAGATGCCTTGCTCGCGGGCGTAGGCTTCGACCAGCGCGATTTGTTCTTCGCTGCGTCCGGTGAGGCGCAGATAGCGCAGGCTCTCTTTGTCGATGGGGAAAATGCCGCAAGTGGCACCGTATTCCGGCGACATGTTGGCGATCGTGGCGCGATCGGCCAGAGCAAGATCGCGCAGGCCCGGACCAAAATATTCGACAAACTTTCCGACCACGCCGTGCTTGCGCAGCATCTCGGTGATGGTGAGCACGAGGTCGGTAGCAGTGGCGCCTTCACGCAAGCGTCCCGTAAGCTTCACGCCGACGACCAGCGGAATGAGCATGGAGACCGGCTGCCCGAGCATCGCAGCCTCAGCTTCGATTCCACCCACGCCCCAACCGAGAACTCCCAGCCCGTTAATCATCGTCGTGTGGCTGTCGGTGCCGACCAGGGTGTCAGGGTAGGCGACGCGCTTGCCGGGACTTTCCTGGACGAAGACTACGCGGGCGAGGTATTCGAGATTGACTTGATGCACGATGCCAGTGTCGGGAGGAACGATGGCGAGATTTCGGAATCCGGTTTGTCCCCAGCGGAGAAACGCGTAACGCTCCTGGTTGCGGCCGAACTCGAGCATCGCGTTCAGATCGAGAGCCCCGACCGTGCCGAATTCGTCGACCTGGACGGAATGATCGATGACGAGTTCGACGGGCTGCAAGGGATTGATCAGCGCGGGATCGCCGCCGAGTTGCTTCATGGCGTCGCGCATGGCGGCAAGGTCGACCACGCAGGGGACGCCGGTGAAATCCTGCAGCAGGACACGGCTGGGGGTGAAGGCGATTTCTTTGTCGGGCGTGGAATTTTTATTCCAACTTGTGAGCGCACGGATTTCGTTCTTGGTAACGTTGCGGCCGTCTTCGGTGCGCAGCAGGTTTTCCAGCAGGATGCGCAGCGAGAACGGCAGGTGCCGGGTGGAGATTCCCTGTTTGTCGAGAGAGTCGAGGCGGTAGATTTCGTATTCTTTCTCGCCGACTTTGAGTACGGAGCGGCTGTTAAAACTATTCGACGACATGAATGGCCTTCCTGAATAAATGGATGCTGCGCGTCGTGCTGGAGACCCGTGGGAATTCTGAACTTGCCATTTTAGTCGTTCTGTCGCGGATTGCGTAGGGCGGGAGGAAAAACGAAAGGATCTTGGACTTTGGGCTCCGGACTAGGAACCCCATCTTTCCACTAAGGGCGCCAAGGTTCTCGAAGGAAAATCTTGCTTTGAATATCGAGTTGGACAGTTTAGTGCGCGCCCGTCAGGATTTGATAGACGACGACTCCCAGCATGAAGACCAGGTAGACGCGGAGCGCCCAGAACAGGATGGTTTCGGCGCGAGTGAGGTTTCGGCGGGGACAGTGGTGGAGGACCTTCGCGGAAGTCAGTTGGTCTGGTTCGAGCGATGTCACGACGACGGCGACGTCTTCCCGAGTGGGAGCGGCTTCTGCGGAATTGGGTTCATGGTCCATCTAAGGATCACCTCAGCGGCTGAGGCCGCGATCGAATCGTGTCAGGTGCCGCGGCGCTGAAGGCGGTGCGCCACCCAAGATCAAACGGTCCGTCATCTGCCTCCGATTAGCGATAACGCGTGCGGGGCGATTACGCTGACGCCGAAGAGCAGGCCCGCGGCGATTAAGATCGCTACGACCGCGAGCGCAAGCACGTTGGCCCAGGTTGGACTCACGAACTCACCCATGATTTCGCGGTCGTTGACCAGCATGTAGAGGAACAGAAGCGCTGGCGGCATCGCCAACACCGCAATCACGTTCACGACGAGCACGATGTAGACCAACGGGATTCCCGGGATCAGGACAAGCCCGGCGGCGGCGGCGGCTTCGAGCAGCAGAACCAGATAGAACGACTTGCCCTGGCTGAACGGAAGATTCAGGCTGTGCGGGCGGCGGGCGACTTCTCCGAAAGCGTAGGCCGAGGCGGTGGAGATGGTGACGGCGGCGACCATTCCGGCTTCGAACATGCCGAGCGCGAACAGCGCGGAGCCCCAATGTCCGACGAAGGGTTGCAGGGCCTGGGCGAACTCGGCGGCTTCGAAGTTCGTGGCCGGCATGCCGCGGGCGAACAGCGGAGCGGTCGCGATGATGGTGGCTAGCGCGGCGAGCGTGGCGAGAGTCGCGCCAAGGATTGTATCGATGCGTCCGAAGCGGATGTCGCGAGTGGTAAGGCCTTTGTCGGCGATGGCGCTTTGCTGGAAGAAAAGCATCCACGGCGTGACGGTGGCGCCGATGTCGGCGAGCAGGATGAGAACGGTTTCCTGGTTGATGCCGCCGGGAAGCGGCTTCCAGGTGAACAAGGCGCGGCCGATCTCGCCCCAGTGCGGATGGCTGAGCAGCGCGACCGGGACAAATATCAGGTTGAACATGGCAGCGGCGAGGGTGATGCGCTCCCATGTCCAGTAGCGGTGGGTGAGCAGGGCGACGACCAGAACCAGTAAGGCGCTCAGGACGGCGATTGCGGGCGGGACGCCGAAGTATCCGAGGCCCGCGCGAATGGCAATGAATTCGGTGACCAGAGTGAGGAAGTTGCCGACCATGAGGTCGACCATGGAGAACCATCCCCAGAAGGGGCCGAAGCGGTCGAAGATGAGTTCGGCGTGTCCGCGATGAGTGGCGGCGCCGAGGCGGACGGTCATTTCCTGGACAACGCAGGCCATGACGAAGGTGAGAACGACGAAAGGCAGGAAGAATCCGATGCCGAAGCGGGCGCCGGTGGAGGCGTAGGACAGCATGCTGGGGCCGTCGTTTTCGCCAAGCATGACGAGAATACCGGGGCCGATGAGCAACCATAGGAGCCGGGCGCGCGGCCAGAGACCGGGGCGGGCACGCTCAGCCGAGACACGCTCGCGGTCGTGGGCGCGGTCGATATCTTCGTGGGTGATATGGAGGTCGGCGGGTTCGATCATTTCAGAGAGATCGCGGATCAGAGTCTTTCACCCGGGGGACACCGAAACACTGGAGAAAATCTTTTTACCGCTGTGTTCTCCGAGCGACGGTGTAGTTCATTAGCGGAAGTATACATTATTGCGTAAACTATAGTTAACTGTTTTATGCACGGGGAGGATTGGTTGTGGGAAGTGTCTGAGTGATGCGCCCGGTGGAATCCCCCGCTGGGACGGCCTAGGGGCGCTGATAGGGATCCTTCGACTGCGTTGTCGTTCGCTTTGCGAACGAAAACTTCGCTGAGGATCACAAGATTATTTAGCAAGACGGGTGGTTAGATTTCATCAGCGCTTGGGGCGGTTGTCGGGGGAAACTAGCCAGACGCGTTCGGCGGCGGCGGGGCCCAGGGAGACGTTGCCGCTGGAGGTGGAGAGGGTAAGAGTCCGGTCGTAGTTGCGCTCGAGGAGCCGGACTTTGGCACCGGGGCGAATGCCACGGGCTTCGAGAAACTCGAGCAGGCCGCGGTCGCGTTCGTAGATGCCGCTGACGGTGTAGGTTTGCGCCGGTGCGGCATCGGCGAGGAGAACAAGGCCGCGGCGGCGGCGGCTGGCGGGGCTTTCGAGTTCGCTGAGATTGCCGTGAGGGCAGGCGCCGCCGCGTCCGAGCCGGGCCAGCAGCTTGGCTTCGAAATCGGGAGAGACGGCGTGTTCGAGGCGCTCGGCTTCGTCGTGAACTTTCCACCACTCCATGCCAAAGATTTCGGAGAGCATGCGCTCAATCAGATGATGACGCAGGGCGAGCTTGCGGGCGATTTTGCGTCCTGCGGCGGTGAGTTGGACCAGACCATCGCCCTGCACCCGGACGAGGCCGTCTTTTTTCAGGCGGCGCAAGGCCATCGTGACCGCGGGCGGCGACACTTTGAGCAAGTCGGCGAGGCGTGCCGAGATGACGTCTTCGCCTTCGCTCTCCGCCTGGAGGATCGACTTCAGGTAGTCTTCCTTGGAGACGGTGATCATTGCAGAGATTATACGTATTAAGCCTGGTTAATTGCTGATTGCTGATGGTTGATGGTCAAGGCAGCAGGGGCGAGCGAGTTTTTCAATCAACAGTCAGAAATCAGCAATCGGGGATGACTCTCCCGTTTGACAGCTCTCGTAGTCTGCCCCTAACCTGAATTCTCCATCTATGAAAGTTCTGGTCTTAGGAAGCGGCGGACGGGAGCACGCACTGGTGTGGAAGCTGCGGCAATCGGCGCGGGTTTCGCAGCTTTATTGCGCGCCGGGAAATGGCGGCATCGGCGATGAGGCGGAGTGTTTGCCGGCGGATTTGAAGAGCGTGGAATCGATGACGGCGCTGGCTAAGAAGTTGCAGCCGGATTTGACGGTGGTGGGGCCGGAGCTGCCGCTATCGTTGGGCGTCGTGGATGAATTTGCCGCGCGGGGGTGGGCGGTGTTTGGTCCGACGAAGGCCGCGGCGCAACTGGAAGCGAGCAAGAGTTTTGCCAAGGAATTCCTGCGGCGACATCACATTCCGACTGCGCCTTACGCTATTTGCGAATCGGTGGAGCAGGTGCGATCGGCGCTGGGGCACTTTCATGCCCCGGTGGTGGTGAAGGCGGACGGGCTGGCGGCGGGCAAGGGCGTGGTGATTGCCAACAGTAAAGAAGAAGCGGCGAGCACTGCCGCCGAAATGTTGAGTGGGAGAATGCTGGGTGATGCGGGCGCGCGCGTGGTGCTCGAAGAGTGCCTTTCGGGAGACGAGCTTTCGTTTCTCGTATTCAGCGACGGCGAGCGCGTTGCGCCCATGGTGGCGGCGCAGGATCATAAGCGAGTGGGCGATGGGGATACGGGTCCGAATACGGGAGGGATGGGAGCATATTCGACTCCGGAGATTGTCGACGACAAGATGCGCGACTGGCTGGTGACGCACATTGCCAAGCCGGTGGTTGCCGGGATGAAGGAAGAAGGCGCCGAATTTAAGGGCGTACTTTATTGCGGGCTGATGATGACGGCGCGTGGGCCCATGGTGCTGGAGTTCAATTGCCGATTTGGAGATCCGGAGACGCAGCCGATTCTGATGCGGCTGGAAAGCGATCTGGTGGAAGCGTTGGAAGCTTCGATCGCGGGGCGCGTAAGCGAAGGGGATTTCAAGTGGTCGCGGGAATCGGCGGCGTGCGTGGTGATGGCGTCGGGAGGATATCCGGGGACTTTCGACGCGGGGAAAAGGATTACCGGGCTGGAAGAAGCTGGGGCGATCGAGGGCGTGAAAGTTTTTCATTCCGGGAGTACGAAACGCGGCGAGGGTTACTACACTTCCGGCGGGCGTGTGCTGGGAGTGACGGCGCGGGCGCGCGATCTGGAAACGGCGGCGGAGCGGGCTTATGCGGCTTGCGGGAAGATTAGTTTTGAGGGGGCGCACTACCGGAAGGATATTGCGGGAAGGGCCTTGAAAAGGTAGTTTGCCCCAGGATTTGCGGAGGTGGTGGTGGAGAATCCTTTGGGCCGCAAGAGATGGGTCGCTCGTTAAGGATCCTTCGCTCAGGGTGAACAGGTTGTTAAAAGGGACGTCAACTTAGGAGAGAAATGAGCAATCCACTGGTTTCGATTGTGATGGGCAGCGATTCTGACCTTGAGATTATGCGCGAGGCGGGAAAGGCGCTGGAGGAATTTGGGATCGCCTTTGAGATGGATGTGACTTCGGCGCATCGCTCGCCGGACCGCACGGCGGAGTTCGCGCGCAAAGCTGGCGAGCGCGGGATTCGGGTGATCATTGCGGGAGCGGGCGGAGCGGCGCATCTGGCGGGAGTGATCGCCGCGCACACGACTCTGCCCGTGATTGGAGTACCGATTCCTTCGACTTCGCTGCAGGGGATGGATTCCCTGCTGGCCACTGTGCAGATGCCGGCGGGGATTCCCGTGGCGACGGTTGCGATCGGCAAGCCCGGAGCGACCAACGCCGGAATTCTTGCGGCGCAGATGATTGGGCTGAGTGACGCTTCGGTTGCGAAGAAGCTTGTGGCGCACAAGGAAAAGCTGGCGCGGGGGGTGGAAGAGAAGTCGAAGAAGATGCGGCAAGGGTAGAGTCAAATTCCCCACCCTGCGCAAGCTACGCGCAAGGATAGGGCACCGGGCCTTTTATTCCACAAGCGTCTGATTTCCCGCTAGGATTTTGTTTGAGGCGAACCCACCGCGAGCATCGGCTTCCTTGCCAGCGGTGCGACACTTGCAAGAAATTTCCGAATCTCGTCGAGATCCTGATCGGAAATCGCGGTGAACTTCAGGCCGATTCCGTAGCCTGGACTTCTGTGGGCAACTTCGGCGTCGGCCCAGGCCTTGATTTGTCCAAACCAGATGGCAACTCTCACCTTCGTTCCCGGCTCCAGAGGGATGGGCATCTCGACGTAGCATCCGCCAGAGCCGAGGTCGGCGACTGTGCCCCAAAAAGATACTCCCTGCTGAACGTGAATCTCGATCGAGTTCTGGCAACGGAAGCGGGGAGTCTTGCGGCGCTCAATACTTCCCGGCTGGAAGTTATCGGGGGCATCGGGAGCGAGCAGGCCATCCCAGAGTGGTTTGTCCGGGGCGGTGCTGCGCAGGCCGACGTGCCCTGCTTTGGGCGTGCCCGGCGCGCCGATCCACGTTACGCGGAAGTGTGCTCGGTTTTTGTCGTAGGTCAGTCCGATGATCTCGCCGACGCGGAGTTCGGGATGAACGTCGATTATCTCTGCGCCGCTGCGGCTGATGTTGACGGTGAGGACTTTCTCGGAAAAGACCTGACCGTGGCTGTCAGTGCCAAAGATACGCACCGGGACTTTGACTTCCTTACGGGGCTGGCTGCGCTTGCCCATCCGTGCGAGTAACCCCCTTGGCGTTTCATGGTAGGAGAAGCTTTAAGATAAATCGACTGTTTCCAGAATAGCCCCGATGATGGCTTCTCAACAAACCAAAGTTTCCCTGCCGCAACAGAGATCCAAAAAAAATGATTCACCCGGTGGATCTCCCGGACCGCTTTTTACAGCTGCAGTCCCTTCAGGTACTCGCGGAATTCTTCACCCAGGCCCTCGCGTTTGAGGGCGAACTCGACTGTGGCTTTCAGGAAGCCGAGTTTGTCGCCGGCATCGTGGCGGCGGCCTTCGTAGACGCATGCGTACATTTTTTCAGTCTTCAAGAGCCGGCGCAGGCCGTCGGTGAGCTGGAGCTCTCCGCCAGCACCGGGAGTGATGCTGCCCAGCGCGTCGAACACCGCGGGCGTGAGAACGTAACGGCCGATCACCGCGAGATTGGATGGAGCGTCCGCGATTTTCGGCTTCTCCACCAAATCCAGGACTTCGTGCAGCCTGCCGTGTGATCCCACGACCGGTTTGGTTTTGATAACGCCGTAGGAGGAAATGGCTGCGCCTTCGATTACCTGCGTCGCAATCACGGAACATTGTTTCTCGTTGTAAACGTCGATCAACTGCTTGAGGCACGGAACTTTCGCGTCGATCACGTCATCGGCCAGTAGCACGGCGAAGGCCTCGTCGCCGACCAGTTCGCGCGCGGTCAGGATGGCGTGGCCCAGTCCCAGCGCTTCTTTCTGGCGAATGTAGGCGACGTGAATCATGTCGGAGATGGAACGCACGATCTGGAGCAGCTCGGTTTTTCCGCGATCCTCGAGCATGCGTTCGAGTTCGTAGCTGACGTCGAAGTGGTCTTCGATCGCTTGCTTTCCGCGCCCGGTGATGATGATGATCTGATCGCAGCCAGAAGCCATGGCCTCTTCCACGCCGTATTGAATGATGGGCTTGTCGACCAGCGGCAGCATTTCTTTGGGCTGGGCTTTGGTGGCCGGGAGAAAGCGCGTGCCCAGGCCGGCGGCGGGAAAAACAGCTTTGCGGACAGTTCGCGTTTTGCGGCGGTCGGTGTTGGCTCGTCGTTCGGGCGTGGGCTGCATGACTGGATTATTGTAAACTGCGCGCGATTGTTGGGTGGCGGCTACTCTCGTTTAGCCTTCAGGGCTTCGTTTGCTCCGTCGGGCTCTGTCGCTGGCGTATCGGCACTGGCCAAC